>Ga0307295_10000074_pt1 | contig 20228 bp, 18 predicted proteins | sample ER_DNA_152_FD_194481 | JGI IMG/M metagenome (GOLD analysis project Ga0307295, IMG submission 194481) | Bulk soil microbial communities from the East River watershed near Crested Butte, Colorado, United States - ER_DNA_152 | ecosystem: Environmental > Terrestrial > Soil > Floodplain | place...
CACGCCACCGGTGCCGACCAACGCTGGCAGGTTGCCGTCAGTGATCAACCGCCGCTCAGCGTACGGGGTGCAACCTGGTCACCGGATGCGGTGATCACAGGCAGTGCGCTCGAGCTGTATCTGGGACTGTGGAATCGCACCGAAGACCTCAAGGCCGAGGGACGCGAAGACGTCGTAGAGCAGTGGCGACGCCAGGTGCGGGTGCTCTGGTAGGCGCCGCCGGAAATCACGCAGCCGGCGTGATTGGCTTGCTGCCGGCGCGACCGAAGATCGTCAAAACCCGAGGTCGCGCGATCATGATCGCCGCTGCCAGCAAGACGAGGCCGAGAACCGCCGTTATCGAGGCGAGCAGGTGTTGCGACCAGCTCCACTGGAGTTCGACATCTGCGCCGTTGGGCAGGTCGGTGAACGGTGCCATGACAACCCAGCCGACAAAGAGCCAGCCCAATGCCAAGAACCAGGTCGGCAGACTGCGCGGGCCAATGTGTCGCCGCTCGACGAGGCTCATGGCGAGCGGAACCACCCAGACGAAGTGATGCAACCACGACACTGGCGAGGCCAACAGCCCAGCGATGCCACAGAGGTTGACCGCCAGCCGTACGTCGCCCAGCCGATGCCAGAGCATTGCTGCCCACACCCCGGCCACGGCAACTACGGCCGACAACACGAGCCCGGCGATCGCTGGCGCCCTTCCAAGACCGAAGATGCGCACAATATCGGCCATCACCGACTGATTCGTGTAGTAGATGATGCTGTGCCCAAGGCCGGTGTCGCCGTGGGCCAATCTGGCCCAAAACTCATACGACGCCGCCGGCACGACGGCAGCGCTGAGCAGGGTGACCGCAATGCCCGTGATTACTGCAACCCAGAACGCGCGGTACTTCCGAACTACGAGCAGGTACACGACGAAGATCGCGGGGGTGAGTTTGATGGCGGTGGCAATGGCCGTCAATACGCCTTCTGGCAGCAGGCGTCGGGAAAACACGCGCGGACCCGGGACAAGGTCCAAAACGATGAGAGCGACCAGGAAGATGCCCAGCTGACCGAAGGCGAGTGTCTGCACGATCGGCTCGACAACGTAGACCGCCACTGCACTGGCGACGCTAAGCAGCCAGCTCTGGAGTCCGAAACGATGCAAGATCGCGACAAGCGCCAGCGCGCCAGCTGCTGTCCATCCAAGCTGCACCACGGTTGTCGGTAGCAGCGCAAGTGGCACCGCCAAGACGGCCGCGAACGGCGGGTACAGGAACTGCAGGGGACCCGGCAGATCGTAGAAGTTGCCACCCGCAAGCAGAACTGACCCAGCATGGCGGTAAACCTCGAGATCGACCATGATCGGCCGCCACGGAATGAAACTGCCACCGCCGAACGTCGTCGCACCGACGTAGAGAGAAACCAGCACCGGCAACACACAAATACCGATTCCACGGGCTAGTCGGACCCAGAACTCCCGCTTAGCGGCAGGCACATACGTCTCCATTGGGCCAGCCAATGACGCCGAGGCTCGCGTCGATGTGCTCGACATCTACAGCCTCGAGCGCGGGCTGTTGCTTGCCGCAGGTGAACCGGTGACCGATTCAGTCGGTTCGCCGCCGCCACTTTGACTGCCCGATGGCCCCGGAGATCCAGATGTCGGCGATCCCGAGGGTGCGGGCGACTGGGGAGAGCCGGACTGCGGGGAACCCGACTGTGGCGATCCTGACTGCGGCGGTCCGGACTGGGCGGAGCTGCCCGTCGGCGGCGGCGGTGATTGCGGGGGTTGATTGCGGAAAATCAAGATCGCGATCAGCACCGCGAGCGCGGCCAGCAGCACCATAAGCAGCCACGAGACCAAGATCGTCCGCCAGCCGGCTCTGTCGAAGCGGCCGGGCCAGGGCAGCGGCCAAAGTCGGGCCAAACCGGGGCGTACTCGATCTATCCAGTACTGCTGGTATTCAGGACCGGATGGCACTCCTTGCGGCGCCAGCGTCGCGATCTCCACCGCGTCAAGGATCTGGTTAGCCCGCTCTGCGGCAGGCGGGGAGCCGTCATAGACCAGCGCCGCCCAGGGTGCTACCAATCGATCGTCGGGAGCGACAGGATCGTCGTCTCCCTTCTGGAACTTTCGAGCAAGTCGCCCGGCGTCTTGTCCATGGCCCCCACGCGCCAGCACGATGTCAATGTGCAGGGCGTTGATCTCTCCCGCGAAGCGGGAGCGGGCCGCCGCGTCCGCCGCCGCGCCCTCGGACAACAAGATCACCATTGCGGGCGTGTTGGCAGCGTCGTGAGCGGTGAAGGCGATACCTGCTGGCGTTGCACTGAGCCGGGCGTCGAGCCAGAAGTCACCGACCTTCGGTGGATCCTCCGGAAAGAGCGGCGTCACTGGCACGAACGCCGGATCCGGTGTTTGGGCCGGTGGCTCGGTGGTCGACATCACTCTCCATCTCACAGCCTTCCGTGTGGGGGAGGGCTGACCACAGCGTCGTGCGGGGCACGGAGAGTCTATTCGGCTCTGATGGGGGTACGCCCTGAGCTCGTCGCGGGCCTTTGGCTTGACGACTGGATGGCCCGTTTCGCAGCACAGACGTCAATACGACCGTTCCGCCGGCGCTGCGGAGGGGTCGCTTCGCATCACAGGCGTCAAAACGTCCAGGGCCAATACGCCGGTTCAGTTGCGGCTGAGACATATCGAGCTCACAGGTTCTTCATATCTCTGTCACAGCGGGGTGTTTGTCCAGGCTCATAGCCTGGAGTCCTGCGTCTGCGAGAATGGCTCGGTGTCCGGCGAAGGTGGGGGCGATCGGGCATCGTGCTTCAGCACAGACGCTTATTAACGACTAACAGGAGAGCGCGTGAGTAGTCCGTCGTTCGGCCAGCCTGTCGAAGAGCGCGCTGCCGCTCGGACTTCTGGCCAGCCCGGAAACCAGGCTGCCTCGCAGCTACTCGGCGACGCCATAGCTCAGGTCCAGCGAGTCATCGTCGGGCAGGAACACATGGTCGAGCAGCTCATGGTGGCACTGCTCGCCCAAGGGCACTGCCTGCTGGAGGGTGTGCCGGGCGTCGCGAAGACGCTCGCGGTACGCAGCTTCGCGACCGTCGTCGGCGGTGAGTTCGCCCGGATCCAGTTCACGCCTGACCTGGTTCCCTCAGACATCGTTGGTACCCGCATCTACCGGGCGAGCGAGGAGACCTTCGACGTCGAGCTCGGCCCGATCTTTGTGAACTTCCTGCTCGCGGATGAGATCAACCGCGCCCCCGCGAAGGTACAGGCCGCGATGCTGGAGGCCATGGCTGAGCGGCAGGTCTCCATTGGCGGCACCACCTATCCCGTGCCTCAGCCCTTCATCGTGATCGCGACTCAAAACCCTATTGAGTCAGAGGGCGTCTATCCGCTGCCTGAGGCACAGCGGGACCGTTTTCTGCTCAAGGTCGACGTCCCCTATCCAGCCGGTAACGAAGAGTTCGAGATCCTCCGCCGGATGAGTGTCGATCCTCCATCCTCACAGCCTGTGTTGAACCCGCAGATGATCCTCCAGCTACAGCGTCAGGCCGAAGAGGTCTTCGTCCACAATCTCGTCGCCGAGTACATCGTTCGGCTCGTTCTGGCGACGCGTACACCGGCTGAATTCAACCTGCCGGATCTCACTTCGGTGATCCAAATCGGTTGTAGCCCTCGTGCCACGCTTGGCCTGGTGGCTTCGGCCCGTGCGCTGGCGCTTATCCATGGTCGTGATTATGTGTTGCCGACCGACGTGCAGGCCGTGGCCAAGGATGTGATGGCACACCGCATAGTGCTCGGCTTTGATGCTGTGGCCGACAACATCGCGCCGGCCCAGGTCATCGAGCGGATTGTGGCCATGGTGCCGCCGCCGACGCCAGTCTGGAACCAACAGGCCGGATCCAACCATCAGAGTCAAGCCGGCCGCGCAGTGCCCTCGGCTAACTCCTACGCGCCGCCACCGACGCCGTACCAGCAGTCCGTGCCGAACAGGCCTAATGGGCCAGATTTTAGCTAGAGGCCCACGTGTCGTACCCGCCGCCAGGCGGTCAGCCCTTTGGTTCAGCCAGCATTCCGCCGGCCCCCAGTTATCCGCCCGCCAGCGGTGTTCCCATGCAGTTTGCTGCCCCGGCCGAGAGCACCGGCGCGGTTGCGTCGGTGCTCGGCGAGCCAACCCGTGCCACTATTCCGCTGAGCAAATTGGCGCCTGAGGCTGCGCTGCGCCGGTTGGAGCTCACCATCGTGCGTCGTCTCGAGGGGTTTCTGCATGGTGATCACCTCGGCCTGCTACCGGGACCTGGCTCGGACATGAGCGACGCCCGAATCTACGTCCCCGGCGAGGACGATGTGCGCAGGATTGACTGGGCAGTGACTGCGCGCACCACCGTGCCCTACGTTCGCGACACCATCGCTGATCGCGAGCTGGAAGTGTGGGCCCTGCTCGATGTCACTCCGTCGATGAACTGGGGCACCGAAGGTGTCACTAATAGGGACCTCGGCATCGCGGCAGTAGCGACTATCGGCTTCCTGAGTCAGAAGATGGGCGATCGATTCGGTGGCTTCATTCTGCGTCCTGAAAACCTGCACCGACTGCCTGCCCGATCTGGGCGCTCCGCCCTTTACGGCCTGTTGCGCAAGATGCTGAGCCAGCCGTTCGTTCCCGACCACGCCACGGGTCCAATGACGCTTGCGGCAAGTGTCGAGAAGCTCTCGCGACTGCAGCGGCGTCGCGGGCTGCGTGTCGTGGTGTCGGACTTCCTTACCCCTGGTGATCATGAGCTCGACCCCAATGTGGCGCCTGACTGGGAACGTTCCATGCGGCGGTTGGGCGTACGGAACCAGGTGCTGGCGGTCGAGGTGGTCGATCGGAGGGAGATCGAGTTTCCCAACGTCGGCGACATGTTGATCCGCGATCCCGAGACAGACTTCGAACGCTACGTCAACACCGGCGATCCAGATGCGCGAGCCAGAATGGATGCGGCCAGCGCGGCGCAGCGGGAACGAATTCGGATCTCACTTCGTCGTGCAGGTGTCGGGCACATTCAGTTGCGGACCGATCGGGATTGGGTGCAAGACATCGCCCGATTCGTGTTGGCATACCGTCGCGTGGCGAGCATGCTGCACGCCCCGCCACAGGGAGTGACGAAATGAGTTGTGCGCTGCTCCCGCAGCAGGTGGTTGCGCAACTTGCGTTTCTGGCACCAAATCGGCTGCTGATCTTGCTCATCATCCCGCTGCTGATCCTGGCCTACATCTTTGCCAGCCTGCGTAAAAACCGCCGCGGCATGCGGTTCACCAACACCTCGATGCTCGATGTCGTCGTGCCCAAGCAGTCCCAGTGGCGACGTCATCTTGCTGTAGCGCTTTCACTGTTGAGTCTGATCACTCTTACCGCGGCCTTCGCGCGACCGAAGACCCAAGTCGATGTGCCACGCGAGCGCGCCACCGTCGTCATGGTGCTCGACGCCTCGCTGTCGATGCAGGCGACCGATGTGAAACCGACCCGCCTCGATGCTGCCAAGCAGGCGGCAATCGACTTCGTCAACAAGTTGCCGGAGAAGTACAACGTTTCGGTGGTTTCGATGGCGGGATCCTGTGCGATCTTGGTGCCGCCAACCACCGCTCACCACACCGTTGAGAACGCGATCAACAGCATCCAGCTCCAGGATTCGACGGCGATCGGCGAGGGGATTACGACGGCCCTTCGCGCGTTGCAGCAGGCTCCGAAGGATCCGGACAATCCGAATTCCATTGCGCCCGGCGCCATTGTGATGCTTAGCGACGGCTTCAATACAACCGGGCGTGCGCCTCAGCAAGCGGCCGCAGAGGCTAGGGCCGCCAAGGTGCCGATCTACACCATCGCGTACGGCACAGAAAACGGCTATGTCGATCTTGAGGGCAAGCGTGAGCCGGTACCGGTCGACCATGAAGAGATGCAGCGGATCGCGGCGGCAACAAACGGTGAGTATTTCGCCGCGGCCACCGCTGATCAGCTGAAGAAGGTGTACGTGAACATCGGATCCGATGTCGGTTATGAGAAGGCCGACCGCGAGGTGACCGCTCGCTTCGCCGGCTACGGGCTGGCTCTCGCCGTGCTCGCGGCGCTTGGGGCCATCTCGCTCGGAGCAAAATGGCCGTAATGGTTACATCCCGTCCGTGCGTCCCGAAAGTGGTCGGAAACGGCAGCAAATCCGGCCGGATCGGTCTCCTTTCTGACCGCCTTTGGGGGCAGGGGTGGCACGGATGATCCCGCTGCTGTCCTTTCTTGCTCCGCAGCGGCTCTGGTTGCTCTTACTCATCCCGCTGCTGGTCGCTCTTTACCTGTGGATGGTGCAACGCAAGCGGAACCGCAGCAAGCAAATGGGCAAGACGATGTTCGACCTGGTGATCCCGCGGGATCGTACCTGGTTACGGCATCTGGCGGTCGGTCTGTCGATCCTCAGCCTGCTCACTCTGACTTTGGCGTTTGCGAAGCCAAAAGATCAGGTCTCGGTGCCGCGGGAACGGGCAACGATTGTGGTGACCATCGACGTGTCCTTGTCGATGGAGGCCAAGGATGTGGATCCCAACCGGCTCGATGCGGCAAAAGCTGCCGCCGAGCAGTTTGTGACGTCGCTACCGCCGAAGTTCAATGTTGCGCTCGTGACCTTCGCCGGCACCGCGACCACGCTGGTGCCACCAACGCTCGATCGGGGCTCGGTTACTGCGGCTATCCGATCCTTACGCCCACAGGCGTCCACCGCTATCGGAGAGGGCATCTACACCTCACTTGCAGCACTGGCTCAGGTGCCGCCCGACCCGGACAATCCCAAAGCCGTCGCGCCCGCTCGCATCGTGCTGCTCAGCGACGGTAAGACGCAGGTCGGCCGGCCATCTGATCAGGCCGCAATGGCAGCAAGAGCCCAATCCGTGCCGATCTACACCATTGCCTATGGAACTCCGGACGGCTACATCGACATCGGTGGCAGGCGAGAGCCAGTCCCCGTGGATCGGGCCGAGCTGGCACGCGTGTCCAAGATCAGCGGTGGCGAGGCATACACGGCATCGTCGGCGGGAGAGCTCAAAGAGGTCTACCGGGATATCGGAAGCTCGGTTGGCAAGGAGAAGGTTGACCGCGAGGTGACCTCTCGTTATGCCGGCTTCGGATTGGGCTTCGCGATCCTCGCTGCGCTCGGCATGATCTCGCTCGGCGCCCGCTGGCCGTAAAGCGCAGGTCAAGGGGATCGTCCCTCTTGCTGTACGAGTCGTGGACCTCCTACAACTCACCCGACAGGGCCAGGGCGGAGACTAAGGTGCAGGCATGGGGAGCGTGGCGGAAAACCTGGCCGCGGTGGAGGCTCGTATCAAGTCGGCGTGCACTCGAGTAGGGCGCGATCCGAGCGAGGTGCGCCTGCTACCGGTCAGCAAGAGCCAGGGAATGGAGCTGATTGCCGAGGCCTACGAGGCCGGTGTTCGGCTACTCGGGGAGAACCGAGTTCAAGAGGCGGCAGAGAAGGCGAGGCACTTCGCCGATCATCCCGATCTCAAGTGGGCGATCATTGGCCATCTGCAGACCAATAAGGCCAGGCAGGTGGCAGCTATCGCGTCGGAGTTCCATGCGTTGAGCAGTGTCAGGGTGGCTGCGGCGCTTGACCAGGCGTTGGATGATCAAGGCCGCAGCCTTGACGTCTTTCTGCAGGTCAACTCATCCGGTGAACCACAGAAGTTTGGTCTGCCACCCGATGAGGTGGAAGCGTTTGCGATCGCACTGAAGGCATTTACGACGTTGCGCGTTCGTGGTCTGATGACCTTGGCTGTGTTGTCAGATGACGAGCGAGAGGTTCGGGCCTGCTTCGAACGCATGCGTGATCTGCAACGACGGCTTCAAAGTCGCGGCGATTGCGCGGGCACTTACGATGAGCTCTCCATGGGCATGTCGGGTGATCTCGAGCTGGCAATCGAGTACGGGGCGACGACCCTACGGGTGGGCCAGGCGATCTTCGGGCCCCGATTGTCGCCGGATACGGAGTGGGTGCCGACCTAGGCTCTACTTATGCAGAGGTCGGCGGCCGTGGTCGGCAGCGCTGTCTTCTTTGTCGTCGCCCCTGGCGTGGTGGCTGGGTTGGTGCCGTGGCTGATCAGCGGCTGGCAGCTGCGCGGGCCGCTGTCGCCGTTTGCGATCGCTCGAATGGTGGCAGGCGGTGTGCTGCTTGTGGCCGGTGTCGTGGTCCTCGTCCGCGCATTCGCCCGTTTCGCGATAGAGGGCCGGGGAACGCCGGCGCCGATCGCTCGCACCGAACAACTTGTCATCGGCGGTGATTACCGCTTTGTTCGTAACCCCATGTATTTGGCCGTTGTTACGTCGGTGCTCGGACAGGCGATGATCTTCGGTTCCCTTGGCTTGCTGCTGTACGCCGCTGCGGTGTGGGCGATGACGGCTGCCTTCGTCCGGTGGTATGAGGAGCCGGCGCTGCGAGAGCGCTACGGAGATGAATATGAACGCTATCGCCATGCGGTGCGAGCCTGGCTACCGCGGCTCCGGCCGTTTTGATTGCTCCGCTCGCTGCGCTCTCTGTATCTAATGGCTCGCTTCGCTCGCTGCGATGTTCGCCGGGAAGCCGCCGTCTTCGTCGGATCCGACGAAACGGCCGTGTCGGAGAATCAGCTCATTTCTCTGACGCGTTTCGTCGGCTCCTCCTGCAGATCGGCGGCGCGAACATCGCAAGCGCGGATCGCGCTGATGAGCCGCTGTCGTCGGCCTCGCTCGGAGACGGAAAGCGTGTCTCCTCACTCGTCCTCCGCTCAGCGGCGCGCGATCCCGTTCAGATTCTCGATAGGAATCTCCGGAACTGGATCTGCTGGCTGGAAGCTGAAGATCTGGCCTAAGAAGTAGATCTGCGCCTCGGTTGCCGCCTTGATCGTCTCCGCCCTCCGAAAACCGTGGCCCTCACCCTCAAACATGATCAAGGCAACCGGCAAGTGTCTACGACGCGCTGCGTCGGCGAGCATCTGGGCCTGCTGTGGGGGTACCACCGTATCTTCGGTGCCTTGCAGCAGCAGGATCGGCGCTGAGAGCCGATCTAGATGGTTGATGGGTGAGCGTTCGACGTAGACAGAGCGGTCTTCCGGATACGGTCCAACCAGGCTGTCGAGGTAACGCGACTCAAACTTGTGGGTATCTTTGGCCAGCGCTGCTAGGTCAGCGATGCCGTATTGGCTGATGCCGGCGTCGAAGACATCTGAGGTGGTGAGCGCGGCCAACGCCGTAAACCCGCCGGCGCTCCCACCTCGGATGGCCAGCCGCGCTGGGTCGGCGCGCCGCTGGGATCCCATCGCTGCGGCGCCCCAAACGCAATCCTGCACATCGACGACGCCCCAGCGGCCCTTCAGCCGGTCTCGGTACTCCCTGCCGAAGCCGGCGCTGCCGCTGTAGTTGACGTCCAGAATCGCGAAGCCACGAGAGGTCCAGAACTGGTAGCCGAGCCTGAAATCAGGCGCCGAGAAACCGGTGGGGCCACCATGAGACAGCGTGATCATCGGTGGCAAGGTGTCGGCAGGTGCTTGGAAGTTCGCATTCACTGGTGGATAGAAGTAGCCGTGAACCGTACGGCCCTCAGACGACCAGTTGACCGGTCGAGCGAGTGATACCGAATCAGCACCCATGATCATCTCGGTGGATGACCTCACCGTTGTCCATCTGTCGCTGTCTAGGTCCAGAACTGCCAGCGCAGCGGGTCGGTCGGGAAAGCTCAGCATCACAGCAGCGCTGCGGCCGCCAACGTCAAGCGAGGTCGCGGCGATACCGGGAGCAGCTGCCGGCCGAAGCGTGCCGTCGGAGATCCGCACGATCTCGATGCTCTGCTCGCCGCTGCGGTTCAGTGTGCACAGCATGTGATCACTATCGATGATCGCGTACGGTCGCTGGCCGAGGGTCCACTGCGCCGCACAGAACTCCGCCTCTGTTTCACAGAGTGCTTGCACCCGGCCGTCGCTCCACAGGTAGAGATTCCACCAGTTCGTACGATCGGAAACGAAGATCAATTTCTCATCGAGCCAGCGAGGTTGCACGGCCGACTCATGAGGGCCGCCGGCAACAGCCTGACTGTCAGTGATCACCGCACCGCTCAGGAATCCGGTCATGATTGCGGTGGAGTCCCACGGCATGTTGGGGTGATGCCATTCGACCCACGCCAAGCGCCCGCTGGCCGAAAGCTCAGGTGTTGAGTAGAAATCGGCACCGCTGCACAGCACGGTGCCGCCGTCCGGGTTCGGGCCGTCAAGATCAAGAGCGACGATGGTGTTGATCGGCTCGCCGGCGCCGGAATGATCTTCGCGTACGGCAAGCACGAGGCCACGGTCGGGATGGACTCGAATATCCCCGAATCGGAAGGCGCTCTCAGGGGTGATCGGCCTTGGCCCACCGACGCTTCGGACGGTGTAGAGGCGGCCATCGGTGAACTCTGAGTACACGACAGTGCCGGAGGAGGCGTGGTATTCGCCGCCGCCGTACTCGTGCACCCGATCGCGGACGTACGCCGGTGGCGGAGTTACCTCGACCGGCTCACCACCGGAGAGCAGCCGCCGCCACAAGCTGGACCGACCTCGTTCATCAGCTCGGGACTCCAGCCAGTACAGATAATCTCCGTCGATCTGTACGGCCGAGAGTCCCACCGAAGAAGCGATCAAATGATCAACAGAGATTGGGGACATCCAGGACCCGTAAGGCGCAATCCGCACACGGTCAATTTATGGGCCGCAAGCGTGAGTGACGAGGCAATAACAGCTGCGTCGGACGTATCTCTTGGTACAGGTGTGGCCGATGGTGCAAGATAGGGAGCACAAACGGATCCCCCAGCGAAACCCAACCTGAGGATGCAGGGGAAGGCAGCCCTCAGGTTGTCTTTGGTCTCGCACTGGAGGATCTGGCATGAGCACTACCCGTGGAGTCTTGTACATCCACTCCGCGCCGTCAGCGCTGTGCCCGCACATCGAGTGGGCGGTGGGCGGCGTCTTTGGTATGCCCATACGGGTCGACTGGATTCCTCAGCCGATTGAACGTGCCTGCTATCGAACCGAATACTCCTGGACAGGGCCTGCCGGTACCGGCGCGCGACTGGCGAGTGCGCTTAAGGGCTGGCAGCGAGTGCGCTTCGAGGTAACCGAGGAGGCCACCTCACATACCGAGGCTGAGCGCTACTCCTACACTCCGACGCTGGGCATCTTCCACGCCACCACCGGAATGCACGGCGACATCATGATTCCCGAAGATCGAATCAAGCATGCGATAGCGATGTCAGCTGTCAGTGGCAAAGACCTGGTCGATGTTCTCTACGCCTTGCTCGGCCGCGCCTGGGACGACGAGCTTGAACCCTTCCGATGCGCAGGCGATGGTGCACCGGTGCGCTGGCTGCACGAGGTCGTCTAACTCACCCAGCTACGCCGACTTGTCAGAATTTGAGCACCAAATATGGTGCTGAAACTCTGACAAGTCGGCGTAGCTGACACGCCTAAAGGGGGATGTTGGTGTGGGCGCCGCGCTGGCCGGTATCGGCGTCCCGAATCGCGGCGGCCAGCGCCGACCGGGTTGCGTCGGGGGCAACGATCTCGTCGACGACTCCGATCTCGACCGCTTTTTCTACGCCACCAGCGATGCGCTCATGTTCGGCGGCCAGCTCGGCCTCGAGCTGGGGGCGTACATCATCGGCAACCTCGGCCAGCTTGCGCCGGTGCAAGATCCGTACGGCCGCAATTGGTCCCATCACTGCGACCTCAGCACCTGGCCACGCAAAGACCCGGGTGGCTCCGAGCGAGCGAGCATTCATGGCGATGTACGCGCCGCCGTACGCCTTGCGAGTCACCAAGGTGACCCGCGGCACCACCGCTTCGCCGAAGGCATGCAGGAGCTTGGCCCCCCGGCGTACCACGCCGTCCCATTCCTGCCCGACACCCGGTAGATAGCCGGGTACGTCGACGACAACAACCAGCGGCACCCCGAACGTGTCGCACATCCGGACGAATCTGGCAGCCTTCTCCGCGCTGAGCGCGTCCAAGCAGCCTCCGAGGCGCAGCGGGTTGTTGGCGATCACTCCAACGGTGCGGCCACCGAGCCGCCCCAGCGCAATGGTGATGTTCGGAGCCCACCGGGCGTGCAGCTCCACTGTGGAGCCTTCGTCCAGGAGGCCAGTGATCAGTGGATGAACGTCGTAGGCACGCTTCGGCGACTCGGGGAGTAATGCGGCAAGATCGACATCATTGACGTTTATTGCAGTCCGGCCCTGGCTCGCGAACAGCGTGACAAGTGCCCGGCCTTGCTCGATCGCGTGCCCTTCGTCGTCGGCCACCACATGCACGACACCTGATCGACGACCGTGCGTGTCTGGCCCACCGAGCCGCAGCATGTCGACGTCCTCGCCGGTTACCGAACGCACAACGTCGGGACCAGTGACGAAGATCCGACCTTCTGGAGCCAAGATCACTACGTCAGTCAGCGCCGGCCCGTACGCCGCACCACCAGCTGCAAAGCCCAGCACGATGGAGATCTGCGGGATCTTGCCAGAGGCTTGGGTCATCGCGTGGAAGATCCGACCGACGCCATGCAGAGAGAGCACACCTTCGGCAAGGCGAGCGCCACCGGAGTGCCAGATGCCCAGAATCGGTACCCCGTCATGTATGGCACGCTCGTAAGCCCGCACCACGACGTCGCAGCCTTCGATACCCATCGCTCCGCCCATTACGGTGGGGTCTGAGCAGAACGCGACGACCCGGCAACCGTTGATGATTCCGGTTGCCGCCAGCATTCCGGAGTCGTCATCAGGAGTGATCAACTCCACAGAACCCGGATCAAGCAGCGCCTGCAGCCGAAAGTTCGGATTGCGCGGATCTTGATCACGTGAAACCTTGGTCTTTTTGGGTACTTCAGAGGCAACCGCAGCGCTAGCACGGTGCCGGGGCGACGCAGTGGTTGGGGCGGTGCCCCGCGCGGTCGTCATCGTCATCTCAGGCCTCCTCCTGTTGCATAAGCGTTCGTGAAGGCGACGGCAACGTTGTGACCACCGAAGCCAAACGAGTTGTTGATCGCCGCCAGATCACCGCTGGGCAGGTCCCGCACCTTCGTGGCGATGTCGATACCAAGATCAGGTTCGGGATTGTCGAGGTTGATGGTGGGCGGGATCTTGCGGTAATAGATCGCTAAGAGGGTGGCAAGTGACTCCAGCGCGCCGGCTCCGCCGAGCAAGTGACCTGTCATCGATTTGGTTGCCGTGACGATCGCCTCGGTATCTTCCCCCAGAGACTGCCGAATTGATCCCGCCTCGGTGATGTCTCCCTGGGGCGTGGACGTGGCGTGCGCGTTTATGTGCACGATGTCGCCTGGGGTCAAGTCGGCCTCACGGAGGGCTTTGGTCATAGCCAAGGCCTGACTCGCGCCCGTGGGATCGGGCTGAACCATGTCATGGGCATCTGCGGTAATGCCAGCTCCGGCGAGTTCGCCGTAGATCCGGGCGCCGCGTGCCTGCGCATGCTCCAGGGTTTCGATAACCAACATTGCTGCACCCTCACCGAGCACAAAGCCGTCTCGGTCGACATCCCAGGGCCGCGATGCGCGTTCCGGTTCGTCATTGCGGCGGCTCAAGGCCTGCATTTGGGCGAAGCTAGCGATCGGTAGCGGATGGATGACGCCCTCGGTACCCCCGACGACGGCAACATCGGCGCGACCCAGTCGCAACATGTCAAGTCCGAGCGAGATCGACTCGTTGCTCGAGGCGCAGGCTGACACAGGCGTGTGCGCTCCCGCTCGGGCTCCGAGCCGCAAACTGACATTGGCAGCGGAGGCGTTTGCCATCAGCATCGGGATGGCCAACGGACTAACTCGCCGAGCACCTTTCTCCTTTTGGACATCCCAGTTGGAAAGCAAGGTGATCATCCCGCCGATGCCGGTGGCGATAGCGACTCCCAGGCGCTCGCGCTCAACGGGGTTGTCCTCACGAAGCCCGTATCCGGCGTCCTGCCAGGCCTGCAGCGCGGCGACCACCGCGAGCTGCGCACACCGGTCGAGCCGACGTGCCTCGACCCGTTCCAAGATCTCGGCAGGATCGGCGGCCGCCTGTGCCGCGATCTTCACTGGGAGATCGTCAGCCCAGTCGGCGTCGATCTTTGCTACGCCGGACTTGCCGGCCAACAGACCCTCCCAGGTGCTGGGGACGTCGCCTCCAAGCGGAGTGGTGGCTCCGAGGCCGGTAACGACAACGCGGATGCGTGACATGGCGATATCTCCTGTCTGTGGCGTGTCGAGTTGTGGCTGGTTCCGGGCCGTCCAAGGTGTACGGATGACTCCGAGGGCGATCAGCGGATGTGATCAGGCGGCAGCACGCTCGATGTAGGCGACGGCGTCGCCCACGGTCTTGAGGTTTTTGGCCTCTTCATCGGGGATGCTGACGCCGAACTTCTCTTCGGCGGCGTAGATGATCTCGACCATCGACAGCGAATCCACGTCAAGATCATCGGTGAACGACTTGTCCAGCTGGACGTCGTCGACTGGTACTCCGGCGACCTCGTTGACGATCTCGGCGAGATTGGTGCGAACTTCTTCGGTGGTGGGCATACGCATGCTCCTTCGTGTGATTTGGATGGTGTTGCGGTCTGGATTGTCAGGGCAGGATGATCACCTGACCGGCGTAGACCAGCCCGGCGCCAAAACCGATGATCAGGCAGGTCTGGCCCTTGCGAGCCTCGCCCGACTCCAGCAACGCCTCGATCGCCAGCGGAATTGAAGCGGCCGAGGTATTTCCCTGCCGTGCAATGTCTCGCGCGACGACGACGCGGCTGGGCAGCTTGAGAGCGCGAAACATGGCGTCCGTGATGCGCATATTCGCCTGGTGTGGCGCGAAGACGTCCAGATCCTCCGGGCTCAGGCCGGCAGCATCCAGCGCTTCAGCAGCCGTCTTGGCCATCGTGTAGGAGGCCCATTTGAAGACTGGATTGCCTTCCATCCTCAGCGTCGGCCAGTTCGCCTCGCCCGCGGTGGACCGATATGACCCTCGATCCCACGCCAGGGCGGCATCCCAGGGGTCGGTCTGCTGGATCAGTGGAGCTTGGTCGCCATCAGACCCCCACACCACCGGTCCGATTCCAGGAAAATCACTGGGTCCGATCACAGCAGCACCGGCTCCATCTGCGAAGAGGAATGCCGTAGACCTGTCGGAGCGGTTGGTCATGTCCGTGAGCCGCTCGACGCCGATGATCAACACATACTTAGACGCGCCCGTGCGAATGAAGGAATCTGCCATCGCCGTCGCGTAGCAGAACCCAGCACACGCAGCTGAGATGTCGAAAGCCGCAGCGCTTTTAGCCCCCAGTTCACTGGCAATCGTGGTGGCCACGGCAGGCGTTTGATAGAGGTGGGTCACTGTCGAAACGATCACCGTGTCGATCTGACCGGCCGCAATTCCGGCCCGATCGAGCGCCTTGCGGGCAGCGGCAAGCGACATCATCTGGATGGTCTCGTCATCAGATGCCCAGCGGCGCTCGATGATCCCGGATCGAGTGCGGATCCACTCGTCGGAGGAATCGATCATCGTGCAGATCTCGGCGTTGTCCACTACGCGACGCGGTCGATATCCACCGAATCCGAGGATGGCGGCATACTTAGCGCCCGGTGTCACTGTCAGCATCATCGGGTGACCTCAGTTGCGTCGGCGGATTCGACTGTTGGATGTAGCCGGAGCAGTGGCTGACCAGGGGCGACAGGGTCACCGTCCTCGACCAACCACTCGACGACGATGCCACCATGCGGTGCGTTGACCGGCACTTCGTCGCGGAAATTCTTAACCATCCCGACGGTGCTATTGCTCGGTAAGAGCGTTTCAGGCTCAATGTCCTCGGTGCGAATGAATTGCCCTTTGCCGGGGGAGACTACGAGTCGCCAGGTCGGATTACCGGCGATCGGGGAAGCACTCGCGGCGCCGCCGTGTTTGTACGCGAACTCCATTGCCTCCTCGAGCTGATCAGGGGTGTTGAGGGCGTAAACCTCCGTACCCTTCAGGTTTCGCTTGGCGATTCCAGTGAGGGTGCCCGCCGGGGGCATCTCAAGCAGACCCGTAACGCCCAGATCAGCCATCGCGGCCATGCAGCGATCCCACCGCACCGGTGCAGCGACCTGTCCCACCAACCGCCGCAGTACCTCCCGACCGTCATGCACGACCTGACCATCGGCATTCGACAGTAAGCGAGTTCGCGGATCGTGCGTGGAGATGGCGCGGCCGAGTGCGGTAAGTCGCGCGACGGCTGGCTCCATGTGCACGGTATGAAACGCCCCGGCGACACTGAGCTCAATCAGCCTCGCACGGGCCGGCGGATTGGCAGCCAGGGCGGCCAGCTGATCCTTGGTGCCCGCGGCGACGATCTGCCCGCTGCCATTGTTGTTGGCTGCAGTCAGGCCATGTGCTGCCAGAGCGAGGAGTACGTCGTCAGGATCACCACCGATGACGGCAGTCATGGAGGTTGGGGTCGCCGCACTGGCCTCGGCCATTGCATGGCCGCGCTCCCGTACAAAAACCATCGCCTGCTCTGCGGATAGAACGCCTACACCCGCCGCGGCAGTCACCTCTCCGACGGAGTGACCTGCAACGACGCCGACGAGCGGATAAGCATCGGCCGGGTGGGGGAACAGCTCGAGGGCGGCGAGTAAGCCGGCGGCGACGAGAAGCGGTTGGGCAATGGCTGTATCTCGGATCGTTTCCGCGTCTGCCTCAGTGCCGTAATGCCTCAGATCCAGGCTGGATACCGCGGAGAGCCAGTTAAGCCGGTCAGCGAAAGTGGGTACCTCAAGCCAAGGGCCTAAGAACCCCGGTGTCTGCGCCCCCTGACCCGGCGCCACAATCGCGAGCACATATGCACTATTTCCCGGCCTCGCATGAAAGGCCGTGCGGGGAGGCCACGAATCTTCGGACGTCCTATTGTCACTTCTCGACAAGTGGGTCTGTGCTTGTTCGCATACCCCGCTTCACATGTCAACATCCCACGCTGCGTGGGATGTTGCCGCTGTACATGGCGTGTGCACGCCACGTACAGCGTGAGCAATCTAGGTACGGCTTTCGGTTTCATCGCCCAGTAGGTGTGGGCTCTTCCTGGTGAGAACGATCGAAGAGCCGGCCCAAGGTAACTGCAAGGCGGAGCGCGTACGCGTCGCGTGGGTCGGTCGGGCTGTAGCCCGTGACTTCATGGATCCGCCGGAGCCGGTACCGGACGGTATTGGCGTGAACGAACAAAGCACGTGCGGCCGCCTCCACCGAGAGACCTTGATCCAGAAAGGTCACGAGGGTCTCGAGCAAACCCCCACCGGCAGCCTGCAGGGGCTGATAGATGTCGTTTGCCAGTGCTCGGCGGGCATGACCGTCACCAGACAGTGCCCTTTCTGGCAGCAGGTCCTGAGACGTCACCGGCCTCGGCGCTTCCGGCCAGCCGGCTGCAGCGCGGTACCCAGAAATTGCCTCCCGCGTACTCGTCGCCGCATCCATCAAATGCTCAACCGGCGGTCCCACGATGACCGCTCCTGGACCAAAGAGGGTGACGAACCTGGTCACAATCTCCACTGCCTGATCAGCGGCGTTGATCGCCGCGCCACCCAGTACAACGACCATCCTGTCGCCCTGCACCGCCCCCAGCATGTCGGTCCCCGCAATCGCGGCAGTATGCCTAATCGCTTCCAGGGCCTGGGTGGGTTCCATTTCAGGAGCCGGGCCGACGACGACAACCACGCCGGCCGTCGAGTGCCAACCTAAGGTAGAGGCGCGTGACAGCACCGTCTCATCGGTCTCCCCGCGCAGCACGGCGTCCACGACCAATGCCTCGAGTCGCTCGTCCCAAGCTCCTCGAAGCTCCGCAGCCCGCGCATAGATCTCAGCCGCCGAAAAGGCGACCGCTCGGCTGTACTGGTCGATCGCCGCATGCAGAATCGGCCGGTCCCCTCTTGGCATCAACTCATCGATCTGGTTCTCGACAACTTCGATGGTCGTCCGTACCAGCTCCACTGTCTGGTAGAGGGAAATCTTGCGTGCCAGCTCACGCGGTGCCGAGCCGAAGACCTCCGAGGTCGCCGGCACCTCCGGGCCAGGAGCGGCGAACCATTTCACGAAACCGTCAATGCCAGCCTGGGCCACCAGCGTGATCCATGAGCGATGCTCAGCATCGAGCCTCCGAAACCAGTGATGCCGCTCCTCCATCTCCGCGATGGTGGCGGTAGTCATTTTGTCGGTGACACCAGCGAGCCGCTTCGCGATCGTGGCTCGAGTCTTGGCCGACGGCAGCAGAGATCTATTGATCCCTCGAGTGCTCGCGGCCATAGGCTTGACTGTAATGGTCAGCTATCAGCGTCAAGGCGCGCTAGCAAGCTGAAGCCTGACAAGTCGGTGGCGGATCGGAGGCCCGGCGAACACATGAGTGATCTTGATACGCGGCCGCAGGAGTACCTGTCCGCCGGACGCCTCGGGAGCGGACCCGAGGAGCTGTTGCTCACCGCCCGCCGGGTCCCTCTCGGCCGAACGACCGAGGTAGCACGCGCCTTACCAGATAGACAGATCCGCATGATCGGCGCCTGGTGTTTCCTTGATCATTACGGCCCCGAGGATGTCAGTGGCTCGGCCGGTATGCAGGTCTGGGCTCATCCGCATACCGGCCTACAGACGGTCAGCTGGCTACTCGATGGCGAAATCGAGCATCGTGACAGCCTCGGCTCACGAGCGATGGTCCGACCGGGCGAGCTCAACATCATGACGGCTGGCCACGGCATTGTGCACAGTGAGATCTCCCTGCCAGATAAGCCGCCGATGCTGCATGGCGTGCAACTGTGGGTCGCGCTGCCCGAGGCCGTGCGGGATCGTGAGCCGATATTCGACAGCTATACCGATCTGCCAGACCTGATCAGGGCAGGTGTCATCGGCAAGGTGTTGATCGGCGAAGTGGATGGAACCAGGTCACCGGCACTGGGGTACTCACCGCTTTGTGGCGCAGAGTTGAGACTTGATCCGGGCGCGGATGTGGCGCTTTCCCTCGATGAGGGCTTCGAATACGGCATTTTCACGGTTGCCGGCGCGGTCATCGCCGAATCGACCACGGTCGGAGTTGATCAGCTGCTCTACTTAGGCGACAGTCGGCGCAGCCTCCATCTGCGAAGCCCGTCCGGCGGCCAGGTGATCATCCTCGGCGGCCAGCCCTTCGCCGAGGACATCGTGATGTGGTGGAACTTCATCGGACGCAGCCATGCTGAAATCGTCGAATTCCGATCGGCCTGGGAGGAGCGCGAAGCACGATTTCCGCCTATCGTTAGCCGCTCGGAGAAAGCGATGGAGGCGCCGCCCATGCCGACGGTCCAGCTCAAGCCGCGTCCGCGGAGGAGCCGCGCGGAGTGAACCCCGTCGAAGCCTTGCGGGAGATTGGATTCCTGCTGGAACGCTCGCGTGCCGACACCTATCGGGTACGTGCCTATCGCGGGGCCGCGGAAGGAATTTCCAAGCTCAGTGAAGACGAACGTCGAGAGCATCAGGCGCAGGGCACCTGGGCAAAGGTCACTGGCGTTGGGCCCAAAACCGCAACCGTCATCACTCAGGCAATGAACGGCCAGGTGCCCGAGTATCTGCAGAAGCTGCGTGAGGAAAAGCAACCCCTTGTCGAGGGTGGGTTGGAGATGCGCGCTGCCATCAAAGGTGATCTTCACTGCCACTCCTCATGGTCCGACGGCGGCAGTCCGCTCGAGGAAATGATGATCACTGCACGGGCGCTCGGTCACCAGTACTGCGCTATCACCGATCACTCGCCGCGGCTTCAGGTGGCGCGTGGGTTGAGTGCTGACCGATTGCGGGAGCAAATGAAGGTCGCCGCCGACCTGAATCAGGCAATGGCGCCGTTTCGCTGCCTGCCGGGCATCGAGGTCGACATCCTCGAGGACGGCGGTCTTGACCAGGAAGATGCGCTGTTGGCTGAACTGGACGTGGTCGTATCGAGCGTCCACTCCAAGCTGCGCTCTGATTCGGAGACCATGACGCACCGCATGGTCGGCGGCATAGCCAATCCGCGCACGAACATCTTGGGTCACTGCACAGGTCGTCTGATCGAGGGTGAACGCGGGATCCGTCCGGAGTCGGTTTTCGATGCCGAGGTGGTTTTCGAGGCTTGTCGTACGTTTAACGTGGCCGTGGAGATCAACTCACGTCCGGAGCGCCGGGACCCGCCCACCAGACTGCTCAAGATGGCCATGGACATGGGCTGTCTGTTCTCCCTT
>Ga0307295_10000078_pt1 | contig 19783 bp, 21 predicted proteins | sample ER_DNA_152_FD_194481 | JGI IMG/M metagenome (GOLD analysis project Ga0307295, IMG submission 194481) | Bulk soil microbial communities from the East River watershed near Crested Butte, Colorado, United States - ER_DNA_152 | ecosystem: Environmental > Terrestrial > Soil > Floodplain | place...
GTCACGCCCCACGCTGGTCCGAGACGATGGAGATGCCGAGCATCCCAGAGATGATCAAGCGGCAGAGGGCGCCGATCAGGCGCATTCCGGGAGTCGACAAGGCGTTCATGGATGTGCTGCTGAACGCCATGGCGGACAATCCCGAGGACCGGCCAACGGCCGCGCAATTTCGTGATCAACTTCAGGCTCTCAATCTGTCCCCGGCGCTAGCGCCGAAGCCCTTGCCTGCGCCTGAGACAGATCAAGATCAGGAGTCGGCAGCGCCGCCGCGTACGGAGGAGCCAGTCGCCGCCAAGGCCGAAGCGCCCCCGCCCAGCCCACCAAGCAGATGGAGGCGCCGCGGCCTGGTTACCTTGGCGATCGCCACTGTGCTGATCGTGGTGGCATCGGTGATTGCCGTAGTGAATCTGGCGACGCGTACGCCCGCTGTCGAGCCGACTCCTTCCGTGACCTCGAGCTCACCACCCGTGAGCCCGAGTAGCACGCCGGTTGTGGTACCGGCCGGATTCGTGGACTGCTCCGAACAGCTTGGACCGGACACCTACTGCGCTACTCGACCGGAATGCTGGGGGAGCGTCCAGGGGATTACCGACGTCCCGTCGCTCGGCACCCGGGCGGACTGCGATCAGCAGCACATCTACCAGACCTTTATTGCGGGCCGGGTCACCTACGACGTCCGCCGGCAGTCCCAGCTGGATTCGGATGCGCATATCCGCCGCGTGTGCACCAACGAGATCGCAAACTCGATGCTGCGCTCTAGAGATCGCCGCTCGGACTGGGAGATCTTGTACTTAGGACCCCAGGAGCCGAATGAGTACTTCTTCCGCTGCATCGTCGGCCGTGGTTATCGGTATCAGCCGTTCGAGCTTCACCCGCCTAGCTGACAGCCGCCAACTGTTGGACACCAGTCAGCAGCCGGTCGAGCATGCGGTCGAAATCCCAGCCGGCCGGATCGTCGAAACCGCCGGCCTCCCAGATGGCGGCCATGGTCGGATAGCGGTTCCAATCGAAATAGGTATCCCAGAAGCTGGCTCGGGAATCCCAGTAGGCCTCGGCAGAGACGCCGGTATGCCGCGCCTCGTCGGCGTCGCTGATCATGGAGCGTGCCGCACCCAGCAGCTGCCACTGGATGAGGTTGGAAATTGCAACATTCTCTGCGCCAGTGAATCCGGCATCACGCAACGCCCCGTAGAGCGCCTCGGAGACGTCCAAGACGTTGGGACCAATGGGAAGTCGTGCCATGTTGTAGTCCAGCAGCCAAGGGTGTGCGCTGTAGATTCGCCAGGTTTCTCGAGCCCACTGCTCAATCCGCTGCCGCCACGGCAGCTTCGCGTCGGGGACTTGGTGCTCACCGTAGACCCGATCGATCATGAGCTCGATTAGCTCGGAGCGACCAGGCACGTAGGTATAGAGCGACATGGCGCCCACGCCGAGGCGGCTCGCCACCTTTCGCATCGACAGGGCCGCCAGCCCCTCTTCATCGGCGATCGCCACCCCGGCGGCGACGACGTCGGCGAGCCTGAGGCGAGGCTTTGGGCCGCGTCCGGGGGGTTGCTGGGTGGGCGCCCAGAGCAACTCGACCACTCGACGTCCCTCGGGCGTACCCGGCTGCTGCTCAGTCACGTTCGCATCCTCGGCAAACTGTCAGTGTTTGATTGCACTCTGACGGGCGGCCCGCGCGATTCGCCTCCTTCGTCGCTCGCGCACACGCGTCAGCCCGTTACTAAATTCCAGTCGCGAGCTCCTGCAGTTGGCGAAGCGGGCCGCCGTCATAGTGTCAGTGGCTAGTGCTTGTCTTATCTCCGTACAGTGTATGTTTATTCTAAATCCAGTACGGCGTACGGAGTTCACGTCGGGAAGGGCGCGTGACAGGAATGATCGACCCAGTGATCCACACAGAGAAGCTGACTAGGCACTTTGTCAGTAAGAAGGAAACCGTGGAAGCCGTCAAGGGAGTCGACATCGATGTTGCTCCTGGGGAGTTGGTGGCCTTCCTGGGGCCCAACGGCGCGGGAAAGTCCACCACATTGCGAATGCTCACCACGTTGCTGCCGCCCACCTCGGGCAAGGCCTGGGTGGCCGGAGCCAGCATCACCACCGAGCCCGCCGTCGTGCGATCCCGGATCGGCTATATCGGCCAAGGTGATGGTGCCGGGCACAGCTTTCGAGTCATGGATGAGTTGGTCTATCAAGGCCGGTTCTACGGAATGAACTCCTCAGATTCCCTTGCTCGGGCCCAGGAGCTGACCAAGACCCTCGATCTCACCTCGCTCGAGAGGCGAAAAGTTAGCACGCTGTCGGGCGGGCAGCGCCGCAGACTCGACATCGCCCTTGGTCTGATGCACAGCCCGCGGCTGATCTTTCTCGATGAGCCGTCGACTGGGATGGATCCGCACAACCGAGCCAACCTCTGGGACCACATCAACGGACTGCGGGAGCGGCAAGAGACCACCATTGTGCTGACCACGCACTACCTCGAGGAGGCAGATTCCTACGCGGAGCGCGTGCTGGTTATTGATCATGGCGAAATCATCGCCAACGACACAGCGGACAATCTCAAGGCGACATTGGCAGGCGATCGAATTCTGATCACCGTCGATGGTGCGAGTGCTCGCACCGCGTCGGCTTTGGTGGCTGAACGGGGCAGCGAGCTGACCACGTCGAATCGATCTCGGGAGGTGACTATCGCTGGGCGATTTGATCAAGGTACCCGCGCCCTGCCGTGGCTATTGCGCGAACTTGATCATGCGGGAGTCGAGGTACGGGCGGCCGACGTGCGCGTTCCGACGCTAGACGATGTCTTTCTGAGTCTGACTGGCCGAAGTCTGCGCGAGGAAAGTGAGGCGGTGACCTCATGAGCACGCTCGTCGCCGATACCAGGGCGGTGTTTCAGCGCGAGATGTCGCTGGTGCTTCGCGATCCGTTCTCGGTGATCTTCTCTCTGGTTCAGCCACTGGTATTTCTTGGCCTGTTCGGCCCGCTGCTGGCCGGATCCGTGGATCCGGCTGCCATCAATGGCGCGTCGCCGCTGCAGTGGTTCCTGCCGGGAGTGATCGTCATGATCTGCCTGTTCGGCACCAGTGCCACCGGATCGAACCTGCTGTTCGAGATCATCACTGGTTCCTACGAACGAGTGCTCGCCAGCCCACTGCATCGCTCCTCGATCTTGGTCGGCAAGGCGCTGAAGGAGCTGGCGCCGCTCGTGGTGCAGGCCGCGCTGGTGACCTTGGTGTCAATCCCGTTTGGTTTCAAGCTCTACCCGATACACGTGCTGGCTGGTCTGCTGTTGCTTGGCGTCTTCGGGGTCGGGATGGGCGCGTTCTCCAATGCACTGGCCATCGCAGCGCGGAAGCGGGAGTGGATGTTCTGGGCGGTGCAGCAGTCGCTGCTGTTTCCACTGTTGATCTTGTCGGGGATGATGTTGCCGCTGGAAGCTGGGCCGCGTTGGATCCAGGTGCTAGGCCGGTTCAATCCGCTGACCTACATCGTTGATGCAGAGCGGGCGCTCTTCTCCGGCACCTTCAACGATCCGGCGATCGGATGGGCCGTACTAGCGGCGGTATTCACCTGCGCGGCTGGCATGTGGGTGGGGGTCAAGCAGGTGGGGCGTAGCACCACCTGAGGTTCAATGCCCTGGTTTTGCATCACTCACGTCGTCCGGCAGCCTGTTTCGGCGGGTGTCGGACTCGTGAGTGATGCATTTTCGGGGTACCGGAACGCCATCGTCATCAAGCGTTCTCCTTGAGCCAAGCGATATCGGCGCCCTGACCCTCCCGGCCGCCAGGGGTCTCCACAACGACCGGGACAGCCGCCGTACGCACCACCTCAGCGAGGGCATCGGTACCGACCTCGCCGTCGCCGAAGTTGGCGTGCCGGTCCGCCCCGGAGTCGAACGAATCCCGGGAATCGTTGGCGTGGACCAGGTCGATGCGGCCGGTAATGGCCTTGACCCGATCGACCAGGCCGACGAGTTCCTCACCACCCGCGTGGGCGTGGCAGGTGTCGAGACAGAAGCCAACTGTGTCACCGCCCTTGGCCTGACCAATCGCATCCCACAGGCGCCCGATGCGCTCCAGGCGGCGTGCCATCGCATTGTCCCCGCCAGCGGTGTTCTCGATCAGCAGAGGAACCCGCATTTCAAGTCCGGCAATGCATTTCCGCCAGTTGTCGAAGCCGATCGCCGGATCATCACTTTTCAACACATGCCCGCCATGCACGATCACTCCCCCCGCGCCGACTTCGGCCGCTGCGTCCAGATACTGCTGTAGGAACTTTCGGCTGGGGATCCGGATCCGGTTATTGGTGGTCGCCACGTTCAGCACGTACGGCGCGTGAACATAGAGCGTGATGCCAGCCTCTTGAGCTGCGGCCTGGAGCGCTGCCGCACCGCCGGCGTACCGAATCTCGGGTCCCTTCCAGGCCTGCGGGTCCCCAAGGAAGAACTGCGCCAAAGTCGCGCCGCGGGCGGCCGCCTCGGCGATGGGATCGAGTTGATCACCATGCCCACCGACCTGCAACGTCACGGGTTTGACCCAACGTCCGGACCTCCGCGCCACCAGTCACGCATTCGGTTGGCCGCTGACCCGCCGGCAGTGCCCGCGACAGAACCGATCTTGCTTACCAGCTTGTACAGCGGATCGCCTGAGGTCGTGAAGTTCTGCTTATAGGAGTTGGCGGCGGCCTTGACTTCCTCGTTCATCGGAGCGTCCTTGTCATCGGAGCGGCGAGGGTAGTTGCCGGCCAAGATCTCGGCGTAGTCAGAACCCGCGGCCCACCTCTGCAGTTCGGCCGCCCGCAGCGCCGCGAGCGGGTGGCTCTTGCCACTCAGCTGCAGCAGTTTGAGCACGCTGTCGCGTACGTCGCCCCGCGTCTCATACTCCTCGGCCTGGTCCAGGAATCCGGCCACATCTATGTCGTTGGGGTTGCGAGCACCAGCCAGGCTGGCGTGTACCCGCAAGGCCGCGCTGGGATCTTGGGAGCACAGCAGGCCGGCGCGATCACACGACAATTCCGACTTGCGGAACCACTCATTGAGGCCGAGGATGATCGCCCGGATGCTCCAGGCACCGATCGGGAGCCACTCCATGGCAGCCGCGAGATTGATCAAGGCAAGCAGCATCGTGCGATAGACGGCGTGCCCGGAGAGCACATGTCCGACCTCGTGCCCGACGATGAACCGCAGCCCCTCGTCATCGACCAGCTCGAGCATCCCCGTGCTGATGACGATGATCGGCTTGTCCAGGCCAATCGCCATCGCCTGCGGAATGGGATCCTGCTCGATGTACAGCTCCGGAACAGGCTGCACGTCCAGCGTCGTCGCACACTCGTTCAACATCTGGTGGAGCTGTGGATATTGGCCCGGCGAGACGCGGATCGCAGTTGCGAGGTAGAGCCACCGTATGCTGCGCTCTCCGATGGCTCCGGAGAGTGTCTTCAGGACGGAGTCGAACCCGGGAATGGCACGTAGCGCGACCAAAGCGCCGCGATCAGCCGGATGCTCGTATGCGCGGGAGCTGATATCGGGAAATCGGATGCGCCCGCGAAGCGCTGGCAGGGGTTCCGTGGTCATGCCCAGCAGCGTACGTGGACGAGGCTTGGACCAGCCGGATCAGGTCATTTGGAAAATGCCGCTGATCAATCCCATGGTCAACTGAAGGATTAATCCAAGCACGATCCAGGCGGCGCCGATGATGATGCCGGCCAAGGCTTTGCCATTATGAAAGTTCGCCCGGCGCGAGATGATGTACGCCACGATGCTCAAGACCAGTCCGATGGTCGTCGTGCAGGGAATGATGGCCAAGATGAGGCCGACGATGCCGAGCGTATTGCCGGGATCTGCCGCCGGCTGTGGGGTGGCCTGATAGTCGGCCATAGTGCACTCCTCCTGCGAGCGTGTTCGGTTCAGCGAGCCTATCGTCAGTACGGCTCGAGGAGCTGCAGATAGCATCGCCCGGTGAGTGGCGACCGGTCGCTGGCGATTGATCAGTTGCGCGTAACGGTTGCGTCTTTGTCCGATTCCTGGCAACGCGAAGCGGCCACAGCGACATTCTTCGAAGAGCACGCCCTTCCCGTAGTCGAGGACGACATCGCCACATTTGCCGTACGGGCCGAAGCCGACTCCGTCTACCTGCGCCATCGCATCAACATCTGGCCCCATGATCTTGAACTGAGGCGAATCGCAGGGACCGATGTCTGGTTTTTGACGATCAAGCTCGAATGGGGCGCTCGGATTGAGTACCAATTCGAGATCATCCGTGGCGGACTATCGTGGCGATTCAATGATCCATACAATCCGCAGCTGGCCCGGAGCCCGTTCGGCGACTGCTCGGTGTGTCACGGGCCGGGTTATACCGTCCCGGACTGGGCTAGCTTTCGTACCGAAACCGATCCTGGAAGCCTGCTGGAGATAGAGGTGCACAGTCAGGCTCAAGGCCGCGACAACCGCGTCACCGTGTATCAGCCAGCCGGCTTTGAACCCGATGCACGCTACCCGTTGCTCATCGTTCATGATGGCGGCGACTATTTGGACTACGCCTCCATGAAGATCGTTCTCGACAACCTGATTCACGACAAGTTGCTGACCAAGATCATTGTCGCGTTCAGCTACCCGGGCGAGCGACTTATCGAATACCCCAACGATCCTGATCATGCGATGTGGATCAGCCACGAGCTGCTGCCCCAACTTGAGAAGGACTTTCCGCTGCTCGCCGCACCACCGGGCCGTTGCCTGATGGGTACTAGTTTCGGCGCCGTTGCGGCACTTGCCACTGCCGTCAGGTTCCCGGACACGTACGGTTCGCTACTGCTGCAGTCCGGGTCGTTCCTCTATTCAGATCGTGGCGTGTGGCATGGCGAGGGAAGAGGCTTCGATCCGGTGGTGCGCTTTATTGATCATTACCGTGCGGCCCGGGTACGCGCCGCCGAGCGGGCATATATATCTTCTGCGGGGCGTACGAGGACCTCGCGGAAGCGAACCGTGGCATGCTGCCGATCTTTCGAAGCACCGGAATGAAGATCAACTATATCGAGACACGTGACGGACACTCATGGGAATCCTGGCGTGATGCACTTGGTCCTGGGCTGTGTTGGCTCTTTCCTGGTGATCTTGCACAGTAGCGTCCTATTCGCCGACGGAGCCGTCGATCAGCTCCCGTACGACGTCCAAGTGTCCGACATGGCGCGCGCACTCCTGCAGCAAGTGGGCGAGGATCCAGCCAAGTGTGGGCGGATCGCTAGAGAACCGGCCGCCTAACTTGCCCCGATCTGTCAGCTCCGCGCTCTTGGCAACCGCCTCGGTACGTGCAGCGATCTCGGCCAGCCATGCACGCAAATCGGGGACATTGTCCTCAGGGGTCACGAGCCAACCCTTGCCGCTCGCGTCCTCATCACCTCGGGGATCCGACAGCTGCTCGGCCTCGAAGCCCCATTGCATCCAGCGCCGCTCGACGAATACGAGGTGCTTGAGCAGCCCTAGTGGCGACCAACCCGAGGGCACGACGCTGTTTCTCAGCTGGTCGTCGCTGAGCCCTTCGAGCTTGGCCAACAGCGTGGCCCGGTAGTAGCTCAGCTGCTGCAGCAGGATCTCCTTTGGATCCTCGAGTGATCGAGGAGGTTCATCACGGACGTCGGTCATGGCCCACAGGCTATGGATTCGTGCGACGTGCTGGTCACCGGGTAGAGTTCAGCGTTGGCTCGGCGAGAAGTTCGCCGCGCCGAAGCATTCGCCCTCCTGCTATGGGGCCGTCTCATAGCCGCTCAGACCAGAGGAGGTGGGGTAGCGCATGCGTGAGTACGAGGTCATGGTCATTTTCGACCCGGACACCGAGGAGCGTACGGTTCAGCCCACGCTCGACAAACACCTAAAGGTGATCACCAAAGGTGGCGGCACCGTCGACAACGTCGACATTTGGGGCCGCCGGCGCCTGGCGTACGAAATCCGTAAGAAGTCCGAGGGCATCTACGCGGTGATCAACGTCACCGCGGAGCCGAAGGACGTCAAGGAACTGGACCGCCAGTTCACCATCAATGAGTCAATCATGCGGACCAAGGTCATCCGGCCCAATCTGCGCTGAGATGGGCGAGATTATCCACAGATTGTCGCGCGTCAGCGCATAGCGTCAGTGGTGGCTGGCAGGCTGACTAGTCAAAGACCACATCGCTCATCACAACGGAGAGTTTCATGGCAGGCGAAACCACAATCACCTTGGTCGGCAACCTCACGGCCGATCCGGAGCTGCGTTTTACGCCCTCGGGGGCAGCAGTTGCAAACTTCACCGTCGCATCGACGCCTCGTACGTTCGATCGGCAGACCAATGAGTGGCGAGACGGCGAGGCGATGTTCCTCAACTGCGCGGTCTGGCGCCAGGCCGCTGAAAACGTCGCTGAGTCACTACAGAAGGGGATGCGGGTCATCGTCCAGGGCCGGCTGCGGTCGCGCAGCTACGAGACCCGAGACGGAGAGCGGCGTACGGTGTTCGAGGTCGATGTTGACGAGATCGGCCCGGCACTGCGTTATGCCACGGCAAAGGTGACACGCAATGCGAGCGGCAGTAGCCAAGGCGGTTCCGCCCGTCCCTCGGCCGGCAGCCTCGGCGATGACCCTTGGGCAAGCGGGACACCCGCTCCGGCTGGCGCCCGGTCCCAGCAAGGCTCCGATCCCTGGGCAACGCAACAGAGCGACGAGCCACCGTTCTAATCCCAAATCTCGGCAACAACAGGATTCAGTACAAACCACCACGGCACATTCCGGCCATCGGCTGCGCGACTCATAGCGCCGCCGCGCCGGGCTCGAAAGGAGAGCACCACAATGGCCACGACACCTCCTGCACAGCGCAAGCCGAAGAAAAAGGCCAACCCGCTGCGCGCTGGCCAGAACATTGATTACAAGGACGTTGCAACCCTGCGGAAGTTCATCTCTGAACGGGGAAAGATCCGTGCCCGTCGAGTGACTGGGCTCTCGGTTCAGGAGCAACGTCGAGTCGCCATCGCCATCAAGAACGCTCGTGAGGTGGCGCTGCTGCCGTACGCCTCGACGGCCCGCTGAGAGGGGCTGGGATGAAGCTCATACTCACTGCCCCGGTCGACAAGCTCGGTGGCCCAGGTGACGTCGTTGAGGTCAAGGACGGTTACGGCCGTAACTTCCTTGTTCCCCGCGGGTTCGCGATTCGCTGGACACGCGGTGCAGAGAAGCAGATTGATGGCATCAAGCGCAGCCGTTCCGCCCGGGAGATTCGCGGGCTGGATCACGCCGAGGAAGTGCGTGGTCAGCTGGAGGATATGGCCATCGACCTGCCCGCTCGGGCCGGTGACACCGGCAAGTTGTTTGGCGCGGTGACCGCTGGCGATGTCGCTGCCGCAATCAAGAAGGCCGGTGGACCGTCGATCGATAAGCGCGCCGTGCAAATCGCCAAACCGATCAAGACCGTCGGTTTGCACACCGTTGGCATCAAGCTGCACGACGCGGTGACTGCCCACGTGCGGATCGTGGTAGTCCAAGACTGAACCGCTTGGCCCGCTTGACCTGAGGTCCAGACTGGTCACAGGCCGTCTCGATCAGCTTGGCGAGGAGGGCATGGATGTACCGGCTGACACCCGAAGACATCGGGCATCACCGGCGCGCCCAATTAGGCCGCACCGCTATGGGCGTTTCCGCCTTGCTGCTGATGATCATGAGTGCCGTCGTGCCGCACATCATGGTGGCGGCGGCGACCGTATTGCCCGGTCGTTCTCTTATCCCGGCCAGCCACTTTTTCCTTATCGCTAACCCGAATGCGGAGGCCTTCTCGGGTGCCAGGAGCGTGGCCGATGCCGGCATGGGGATCAGCCTCACCTACCTCGGGCTGGCGTTCCACCAAATCGGTCTGATCAGCGGCCTGGGATCGTTCTGGGTGCTCATTGCCGAAGACGTCGGGAGATGGACCCGTCGGCTGGTCATGGTGTCGGGGGTATGTCTGCTATTGAGTGCCTCAACCGTGGTGCTCGGGTACCAATTGCTGACCCATGTCGGCGTACCGACGTTGCTCGGCTATGCGTGGGTTCCTACCCTGTTGGCGGGGTTGATCATGGTCGTCGGTGCCCGTCTGGCTCGTGCGCGGCTGGTCAGCACGTGGTTCTTGGAAAACCCCGAGATCGTTCAGCCCTGACCTGCGCCCTGAGCTTGTCGAAGGGCTGCTCTTCTCCACAGACTTATCCCCAACATGGGGATGAATTACACGGCTGTCATTAACCAGTGGGGTGCGAACAAGCCGGCACGCCCTATCGTCGTCAACATTTCCCGCCTCCAGACGCCTAACGAGCGTCTGAACGAGCCCTTTGCCCCTTGCTGACTGCCTAAGACGGCAAAAGGTGATCGCGATGGCTACCGCCAGAGCGTTGCAATGACAAAGGCGGCGGCCATGCCACCCATGCCAATCAGGATGTTCCAGTTGCCGAGCATGTCCATGAGCGGAATCTGGGTCCCAGCGATGTAGTAGGTGATCAGCCAGGCCACTCCGAGCAGTCCTACTGCGATGAAGGTAGGAGGCACCCAGCGCCGACTTGCCGGAGGCTTGATTTTTTTCGGCTTGGACTCCCGCTGCGCTTTCAGCTTTTGCTTCTCGACGGCGGTCTTACGCGTTCTCGACTCGGGCACCAGGTTCTCCTTGCTCTTGAAGTAGGTAGCGTAGTCAAAGACTCGGGGCGCGACCTTATGTCGCGACACGGGCGTCGAATTCCGCTCCACTAAAAGGACCGCAAACTTGTCCGGACGCACGCCTGCCGATGCCTGGCGCGCGGTTGTCTCCGTACTGCGCCGAGCCCGTGCCGCGCAGCGACGGCGCGACAAAAATCGGGGCGCACTTGCTCGTACGCTCACCGCGGCGATCTGCGCGGTGGCGGGCTTGATGATCACGATCAGCGCTGTACACGCCCAGGGCACCGATCTGCGACCAGCGCGGAACACCGATCTCGTCAGCCTCATCCAGTCTCAATCGCGCCGCAACACCGAACTGGCTCGACAGGCGACCAGCTTGCGCAAAGAAGTGGACGGGCTCGCTGCCCGGGCCGACGAAGAGTCGGATCTAGGCCCAGAGCTGGGCCGCGCGACCCAACGAGTTGGTTTAACTTTGGTCTCCGGACCGGGAGTGACGGTGACGCTCGATGATGCGCCGTCAAGCGTCGCGGCGAACGGCATTGAACCTGATCTGCTCGTAGTCCACCAGCAAGACATTCAAGCCGTTGTCAATGCGCTCTGGAGCGGCGGAGCTGAGGCCATGACGATTCAGCACCAGCGGGTGATCTCGACCACGGCAGTGAAGTGTGTGGGTAACACGGTCGTGTTACACGGCATCCCGTACAGCCCGCCGTACGAGATCAGCGCGATTGGTGATCCGGCACGGCTGCAGGACGCACTGGCGGCGTCCGGGCCGATTGAGATCTATCAGCAGTACGTGGAGGCGTACGGGCTGGTCTTTCGCGAGAAGTCCGAGTCCAAGCTCGACTTCCCGGCCCACGAAGGCTCGCTGAATCTCGTCTACGCCGAGCCGTACCACCGTTTCGGTCTCCGCAGCGACAGTGGTAGCCGGTAGGCGGAGAATTATCGCGTGCCTGCCGTGAAGATCCTCGTCATCGACAATTACGACTCCTTCGTCTACAACCTGGTGCAGTATCTGGCCCAGATCGGAGCCGAGGTCGACGTCTGGCGCAATGACGATCCGCGGTTTGCCGATCGTGACTTTGCGAACGGCTTCGACGGCATCTTGCTCTCGCCGGGTCCGGGTACGCCGGAGGAGGCAGGGGTGTGCGTCGATGTGGTCAGAAGCCACGCGGGCCGCCTACCTATCTTCGGTGTCTGCCTCGGCCTCCAGGCAATCGGCGTCGCGTACGGCGGCGTAGTCGATCGTGCCCCGGAGCTGCTCCACGGCAAGACGTCCCTCATCCAACATCACGGGACCGGTGTGCTCGCAGGTCTGCCGTCGCCGTTCACTGCCACTCGCTATCACTCGTTAGCCATCGAACCAGAGACACTGCCTGCGGAGCTGGAAGTGACGGCAACGACTCGCAGTGGAGTGATCATGGCGCTCCGCCATAGCGAACTTCCGGTCGAGGCCGTGCAATTCCATCCCGAATCTGTGCTGACCGAATGGGGCTATCAGATGCTGGCCAACTGGCTGGCTATCTGCGGCGACCCGGAGGCTCCCGCGCGGGCCGTCGGCATGGCCCCGCTAATGTCAGCACGCTGATCATCACAGCTGCCGCTCATCAGGAGAGAGGAACTCACCATGCCCTACGTCCCCGTCGGAAAAGAGAACAGCGCCGATATTGAGCTCTATTACGAGGACCACGGCTCCGGTCAGCCGGTGGTCCTGGTCCACGGATACCCCCTAGACGGGTCCTCATGGGAGAAGCAGACCGCAGTCCTTCTCGACGCGGGCAAGCGGGTGATCACCTACGACCGACGTGGCTTCGGGAAGTCCGACAAACCGACGACCGGGCACGACTACGACAACTACGCGGCAGATCTCAGCGCTCTGGTTTCGACTTTGGACCTTCAGGATGCCGTGCTGGTCGGTTTCTCTATGGGCAGTGGGGAAGTAGTCAGCTATCTCAGCCGATATGGGTCACACCGGGTGTCGAAGGCAGTGTTCATTGGCGCACTCCAGCCCTTCATGCTGAAGACCGAGGACAACCCCTCAGGTGGTATGTCACAAGAGGACGTCGATGGCATGCTCGACACCATCAAGGCTGACCGCTATGCCTTCTTTACCGGCTTCTTACAGAACTTCTACAACACCGACGAGTACCTCGGCACTCGGATCAGCGAGGAGGCATTGCGAAACAGTTGGCAGCTGGCTGCAAACATGTCGCCGTACTCGTCAGTCTGGGCCGTGGCCACCTGGTTCACCGATTGGCGGGCGGACATAGACAAGATCGACGTACCGACGTTGATCATGCATGGCACCGGCGACCTAAACGTGCCGATTGACATAACCAGCCGTGTATTGACCAAGATGCTGCCCAGCGCCACCTACATTGAGATCGAGGGCGCCCCGCACGGCATGCTGTGGACGCACGGCGATGAGATCAATAAGGCCTTGCTCGACTTCTTGGAGTAAGGCGCCCTGGGCCCTTCGACAAGCTCAGACGGCGCCTGTGGAAGGGCAGCGCGCATTGCCTAACGTACGCCGCTCGGCCGGAACTGGACGCTGATCCGCGGACCCACTGACCGCGTTGTCTTCGGGACCGCATGCTCCCAGGTGCGCTGACATGAGCCGCCCATGACGATCAGGTCGCCGTGACAGAGCTGGTGCCGGATGGTCGCGCCGCCGCCGCGAGGCCGCAGCAGGAACTGCCGCGGTGAGCCCAGCGAGACGATCGCCACCATGGTGTCCTCATTCTTGCCGCGGCCGATGGTGTCACCGTGCCAGGCGACTGAGTCGCGCCCGTCGCGATAGAGGCACAATCCAGCAGTCGTAAAGAGCTCGCCCAACTCCCTCGCATAGTGCGCATTCAGGGCCTCACGAGCCATCACCAGTCGAGGATGGGGGAGCGGATCCTCCTCGCCGTAGAAACAGAGCAGTCGAGGTACGTCGACAACGCGCTCGTACATCTGGCGCCGCTCGGCCTGCCAGGGCACCTGCTCGAACAGATCCTCGAAGAGGGAGCCGGCGCCGCTCAACCAACCGGGCAGCAAATCGACCCAAGCGCCGCGACCCAGCGTCTGGCGGGTGATCATGCCGCCAAGCGGACCCAGTGCGAGTTGGTCGCTGCCCGCTAAGTCGAAGAGGGATGTCTGAACAACACTCGACATGCCCTCACTCTAACACGAATTCGATTATGTATTCGAATCGGACGGGGTCTTCTTCGTCTTCGTCGGGGTCGGTGTTGGCGTTGGCGACTTTGTCGGCGGTTCTGTCGTCGGCGGTTCGGTCGGTTCCTTGGTGGTTGGCGGCGGTTCCGGGGGCGACGGCGCTGTGGCCAAGGTGAGCTTAATGGTGGTGTCGCGGTCGACGTTCGCGCCAGCGCGCGGGCTTTGTGCAATGACTGTCCCAGCCGGTTGCGAACTCTCTTGATCACTGAACACCGGGTCATCAAATCCGGCATCGTTGGCGATCCGGATCGCGGCGGCGCGGCTCACACCCTCGAAGTTCGGTACCTCGGACTTGCCGGTCGCATACCGCACCGTGATCTTGGTGTCCAGAGGCACGGTCTCGCCTTCCTTCGGCGAGATACTGGTCACCTCGCCTGGCTTGGCGTTACTGTTCTCACTCTTGGCCGCGACCTTCTTGACATTGCTGAAGTTCAGATCTTCCAACGTGTTTACGACATCTTTGACGTCCTGGCCCACCAAATTATTGGGGATCGTGGCGGTCTTGGGGCCGTCGTTGACGGTAATTGTGACCGTGCTGTTCACAGGGACGGGTGTGTTTTCGGCGGGGTCTTGGGCCGTGACTCTGCCCTTGCCTTCCTCGTCGCCGTTCACTTTCTTGACCTCGACCTGCAGCTGATTATTTATGAGCTGATTGCGTGCATCCTCCTCGGTGAAGCCGACGACGAGTGGCACTTCCACCGTTTCCGCACTGCTCGGATTGAGCATGCGGTAGAGCCCCCAGCCGCCCAGGGCCAAGGCCGCCACGATCAGTGCCGTGACAAGAATCGCCAAGCCGACGCGACTCTTGCGTGGTTCCTCTTCCTCGTACTCCTCCTCCGGGCCTTCTGGTCCTGACGGCGGCACGAAGGTGGGTGGCGTAGCGACGTGGGTCGCGTCGTCATACGCGTTGGCCGCCATCGCTCCGGCCGCCAGGGGTACGACCGCCGTCGCCTGCTGGGCTGTGGTCTGCTGGCCGGCGAGTAGACGACTGATGTCGTCCTTCATCTCCTTGGCCGACTGATAGCGCTCCGATCGATCCTTGGCCAGCGCCTTCAGGACGACCGCGTCGATCTCGGGACTGATCTCGGGGTCCAGCTGACTGGGCGGCAGCGGAGTCTCGCGTACGTGCTGGTAGGCCACGCTTACCGGGGAATCCCCAACGAACGGCGGTCGGCCAACGAGCAGCTCATAAAGCAGGCAGCCCGTGGAGTACAGGTCGCTGCGTGAGTCGACGGTCTCACCCCGAGCCTGTTCGGGCGAGAGATATTGCGCTGTGCCGATCACGGCAGCCGTCTGAGTCATGGTCGCGCTGGTATCTGCCACGGCCCGGGCGATGCCGAAGTCCATGACCTTCACTCCGCCGTTTGGAGCGAGCATCACATTGGCCGGCTTGATGTCGCGGTGCACGATGCCCGCCTTGTGGCTGTAGCCCAAGGCGTCCAACACACCCTGGGTCAGCTCTAGCGCGCGCTCGGGGAGGATCTTGCGTCCATCCTTGAGCACGTCGCGCAGCGTCGGACCCTCAACCAACTCCATCACGATGTAGGGGACCGCCACGCCGGTCAGCGGATCGACCTCCTCGCCGGTGTCGTACACGGCGACGATGGTCGGATGGTTTAGCCCGGCGGCCGACTGCGCCTCGCGGCGAAACCGCGCTTGGAACGTCGGGTCGGTGGCAAGATCGGTCCGCAGCTGCTTGACAGCGACGGATCGACCGAGCCGTTGATCCACAGCACGGCGGACCTCGGCCATGCCCCCGCGTCCCAGCAGCTCGCCCAGTTCGTACCGGCCCCCGACCGTCGTTGGGCTGCTAGTCATGTCCATGGTCCTCCCTCAAACCCCGGCTGCCATTCTCGGCCATAGGGCGCCAGAGCGTGAAATGGGCATCTCATGTGGACGCGGCGGCCCGGAAATGGGCGCGGTGGCGGCTGACAGCGTACGTTTCCCACCAAACCGGCGGAAACGCACCGGTTTGGGCGCTGGATGCCTACGTTTCCCACGAAACCGGCGAAAACGTACGAGCCCCCGAGCAGTTCGTCAAAGTGCCGCCTGCATAACGGCTTTAGCGATAGGTGCTGCCAGTCGCCCACCTGCGATGTCGTTCCGCGGGATGTCGGCGTCCTCAACGATCACAGCGACGGCAACCGCGGGATTGTCCACCGGCGCAAAAGAGGTGAACCACGCGAACGGCTTGCGCTTGGGATCCGACTGCGCGGTGCCGGTCTTACCCGCGACCTCGACACCAGGGATTTGCGCATTGTGACCGGTGCCCTGGTTAACCACTTGCAACATCATCTGCTGCAATTCCTTGGCATTGTCCGGGGTCATCGCAGTGGACAGCTCTTGTTGCTTGTGCGTTTCGATCGGCTTCAGATCCGCAGACCACACGCTGCTGACCACATAGGGATCCATCAGCACCCCGTCGTTCGCGATTGCCGCCGAGACCATCGCCATCTGTAACGGGCTCGCTGCCACGTCGTACTGGCCAATGGAGCTGAGCGCCAGCTGCGCCTCATTGAGCTTGTCGGGGAACTGGCTGGCTACGCCGCCCAGATCGGGCAGATGCCGTCGATCGAACCCAAAAAGTTGCGCCTGGTCACGCAGTTTGTTTGCACCCACCTCGAGACCCAGGTTGGCGAAGGCCGTGTTGCACGAGACCTTGAGCGCCTGCGTGATAGTGATCTTGGTCCCGCCGCAGTTGGTGGAGTTCGGCAGATACACCCGCGTACCGGGCAGCTTTAGCCGGTCCGGCGACTCAACCGTGGAATCCGGAGTCTTGCCATCCGCCAGAGCTGCCGCCGCGGTCACCAGCTTGAACGTCGAACCCGGCGGATAGATCTCCCGAGCGGCGCGGTTGGACAGCGGATGTTGAGGGTCCGAAGCGAGCCGGTCGTACGCCTTCCCAGCAGCCTCAATGTCGTGACTTGCGATGTCGTTCGGATCGTAGGTCGGGCTGGTCACCATGGCCAGCACTGCGCCTGACTTGGGGTCGAGGGCAACCACTGCGCCCTTCTGGTTGCCGAGCGCTTCAGTTGCCGCCTTCTGAATCTTGGTAACGATCGTGGTCTGGACAGTCGCGCCCTTCGGCGTCTTGTTGGTCGCCATGTCGATCAGCCGGCGTACGAAGAGCGCGTCATCGGTGCCAGCGAGTTGCGCGTTGTACGTGCTCTCCAGAGCCGAGCTGGCACGGTCATAGGAATAGAAGCCGGTGATCGGTGCGTAGAGCTTGCCGTCCGGGTAGACCCGTTGGTACTTGAAGCGGTCTTTGGATGGCACGGTCTTGGCCATCTCGACCTTCCCGGCAGCCAAGATCGCCCCGCGGTTCTGCGCGAACTCGGCGTCCCGCACCCTCCGGTTCTGCGGCTGGGCGGCCAATGAATCTTGCCGAAAGATCATCATGTACGTGCCATTGGCCAGCAGCAACGCAAACATGATCATGGCGATTAAGGCCACCCGGCGTATTGGCTTATTCATACACCCGCCTTGACAAGCTGGGTTTGCTCCACGTCCGGATTGATCGGTGCGACGGTCGCTGCGGGCTTGCGCACCTGATGGGAGATCACGAGCAACAAACCGGCCACTATCCAGTTGGACACCAGTGATGAGCCGCCCTGAGACATGAACGGTGTCGTCAGGCCGGTCAGCGGCAGCAGCCGCGTCACACCACCGATGATCGTAAACACCTGAAGCGCAAATCCGAACGACAGGCCGGTAGCCAGCAGCTTGCCAAACGGCTCCCGACATTGCAGAGCGATTCGCAGGCCGCGGGCCACGATCAATCCGTAGATCAGGATCACTGCCATCAATCCGGTCATGCCGAGCTCCTCGCCAATCGCGGCGGCAATGAAGTCGCTACGTGCCAGTGGGGTGAGACCGGGACGTCCTAGCCCGAGACCAGTCCCCAGCAGGCCGCCCCACGCCATGCCGAATTGCGCGTTGATCACTTGGTAGTAGGCATCGAAATTTGAGAATGGGTCTAGCCAGGCACCGACCCGGGCCCGGACATGGCCGAAGTTCAGGTAGCCGAAGTACGCGCCGGCCGCGAAGAGCAGCGTGCCCAACACGACCCAACCGGCTCGCTCGGTTGAGACATACAGCATCATCACGAAGAGCCCGAAGAAGAGCAGTGAGGTTCCGAGATCACGCTGCCAGACCAGGATGGCCAAGCTGATCAGCCACATCACCAAAATCGGGCCGAGGTCGCGAGCGCGCGGCAGGTCGATCCCGAGAACGCGATAACCCGCCAGCGCCAAGACGTCGCGCTTCTCGACGAGGTAGGAGGCAAAGGCAATGGCGAGCAGAATCTTCGCCGCCTCAGCTGGCTGGAAACTGTAGGGGCCGACCTGGATCCAGATCTGGGCACCGAACTTCTCGGTGCCCAGGCCAGGCATCATTGGCAGCAACAACAAGACGATACCGGCGAGCCCGATGGTGTAGGTGAACCCCTGCAGCGGTCGATGATCATTCAGCCATACCACGACCAGGATGAAGAGAACGATCCCGACCGAAGTCCAGATCAGCTGCTGCCGAGCACCGTTGAGTGGCGGGTCGTTGATCAAGTCGATGCGGTGAATCATCACCAAGCCGAGGCCATTGAGCAAGATGACGCAGGGCAAGATCACCGGATCCGCGTACGGCACCCGCCACCGCACGGCGATGTGCGTCAGCGCCGCCATCCCAATGCAGATACCGGCCACGTAGGGAAAGCTTGATGAGATTTGACCAGTGACGTTGAGATCGACGACCGCGTACGCGCCAAGCGTCAGCCCTAACGCGAAGATGATCAGGGCCAACTCGGCTCCGCGTCGCTTGCGAGGGACGACGGCGACGGGTGCAACTTCGCGCATCAACAGCTCGGCTCCACCTGCCCGGTAGCGGGAGCCGAAGGCTTGGGAGTTGGCTTGCTGCCGGGCTTCTTACTGGGTGTGGCGCTGGGCTTCGAATCTGGTGTCGAGCTTGGCCGTGTCGAGGTCGTCGGCTGTGGAGCGCACCGTTCGGCGGCCGCAGTCAGCTCCGCGATTGTGGCACGAGCCGAATCCAGGCTCGGGACATCGATCTTGGCTTTGACCTGCTCCTGATAGAACGGCGGAAGCTGACTGACCGCCAGTTGCTGCACTTCATAGACACGTGACAAGGGCAGGCCAGGAAGGTTGTCCGACAGCCCCTGGAAGATCGCGACCTTGTCGCTATCCGCTCCGACAAAATATTGGGTTCGGGTCCACGCATACGCCGTCCCCAATCCGGCGATGGCAATAAGCACCAGCACAAGGAGTGCAATGAGGGGCCGGCGGAAACGCCGCTGGTGGGGCGCCTGCGGGTCGTAGCGCTCCTCATCGTTACTCGGGGCGTGCTCGAGGTCGGTCAACCTTGTGACCAGAGTGTCTTCGGATTCGTCGTCCTCAGCAAGCTGACGGCGCGGGGCGCCGGGAGCCCGGATGCGCTGATCTGAGGCGGCACCGAGCACCATCACCTCGTCACTGCCCCCAGATTCGACAACATCGGCAACGATCACCGTGATGTTGTCGATCCCGCCCTCGTGAAGGGATTCCGCGACGATGCGCTGGACGGCCTGGTCCAGGTCGGGAATTTGGAGGGCAGCTTCGATGACGTCATCGTCGATTAATCCGCAGACGCCGTCGCTGCAGAACATCAGCCGATCACCGACCTGAACAGACACCGTGGTGAGATCGGGGTCGTTGGTGGGCTGACCGTTCAGGACCTTCAGCAGTAGCGATCGGTGCGGATGTATCGCTGCTTCGGTTTGGCTGATCTTGCCATCGTCGACGAGTGACTGCACCCAGGTGTGATCATGAGTGAGCCGTTCCAGACGACCGTCGCGCAACAGATAGGCGCGGCTATCTCCGATGTGGGCCAGGCCGAGTTCGACGCCGTCGAACATCGCACCCGTGACCGTCGTTCCCATACCCTCTAGTGAGA
>Ga0307295_10000082_pt1 | contig 19442 bp, 35 predicted proteins | sample ER_DNA_152_FD_194481 | JGI IMG/M metagenome (GOLD analysis project Ga0307295, IMG submission 194481) | Bulk soil microbial communities from the East River watershed near Crested Butte, Colorado, United States - ER_DNA_152 | ecosystem: Environmental > Terrestrial > Soil > Floodplain | place...
CAACGGCCATCACTGATACCTTTGCCCGCGCTGAGGCGGACTGGGGAATTACAAGCACTGGCGAGACATGGACTATCCTCAGTGGTACGCCTGCTGTCTTCACCACTACCGGAAGCGCCGGACGTATGGCGCTGGCAACGTTGAACGTCGAACATTTCGCTGTGGTGGATTTGGGCTACGCGGCACAGCAGCGAGTGCGAGTATCCAATCTGTTGACTGTCACACCTACCGGCGCGGTTATCAACTGGGGTGTAATCCTTCGTTGCTCGAATCAAAACAATCTCTACTGGATAGATGTTCAGGTGAGCACAACAGGGACATTGACCCTGCGCATCATCAGTAAGAAGCAAGGCACCAACGTTGTCTTGGCTAGCGCTGTGTCGGCAACGGTGCACTCAACCGCCGTACAACGCATCCTTGTTGCGGAAGTAACAAGCACCAACGTGCTACGTGCCAAGGTATACGCCAATGACGGAATTAGTCCCGTACCTAACTGGGAGGTGAGCTTCCAAGACAACTCAGGGGATTTGTTGATCGGAACTATGGTCGGCTGTACTTCCCGCCTGGCAACAGGCAACACCAACGCAACACCTGTCAATATTGATTTCTCTAACTTCACGGTGCGCAATCCTCAGCGCTTCGTAGTCGATGAGCGTTCAGTAAATGGCATCGTCAAGGCGCACAAGGCAGGGACAATCGTTCGAACCGATCCTATGACAGTGTTTGGATAGCTCATGCCTACTTACTGGAAAAGCGGAATGCGCATTACCGCAGCGCGAGCTAATCGGACGCTGCCTATTGCCGTGCGAAAGCTGGTGGCTACAGGCCCTAGGGTATCCACCATCGTCCAAACGGCGGACCCTGAGCTATTTCTACCGCTTCTAAATAACACTGCCTACCACCTCAGGGGTGGGCTGATTACCAACTCAGCTGCTGATGCAGCGGGTGACATTGCCTATTCATTCGCATGGACAGGCACCATGACTGTGATCCGTACTACCGTGGGTCCGGCCAACACGATAGCAACGGGATCAGTGTCCGATATGGAGTCTGCGCCTGGCACGCTAGACTCAGCGACGCCTACAACCGCGATCGGCTACGGCTCAACGATTGCAGGCACCAGCGTGCCGATTGACGCATATGTTGAGGTAGGCAATACAGCGGGAGATCTCACGCTCCTGTGGGCGCAGAACAGTTCAAACGTCAATGGAACCACGCTCCAAATTGGATCGTGGATGATCGCGTTCCCAGTGGCGTTCTCGGCTAGCTAAGAAATGGAGGAAGGGGCAAATGCGTTCCAAGGCAATGCAGCAATTGAGTAATGAGATGGCTACCCGGTATCCGGGTATGACCATCTACGGCAAGGGCGACAAAGAGCACGCGCTGCGTACGTCGGACCACAATGAAGACGACACAGCAGGTGTCAAGTCGGCGCAGAGCGACGCTGACAACGTGCCGGAACATCGTGCGATCGATTGCATGCTTGGAAGCGTGTTCACGCGTGCTGAGGCACACAAGGTGATTGCTGAAGCTCTCGCTAGTGCTGAGGATAGGAAGAAGCTTCGCTATATCAATTTCGAAAATACTCAGTGGCATCGAAACAGTAATTTCGAGCCGCATGACAACAGTGACGATCCCCATCCGGATCACGTGCATTGGTCACAGCAAGCGTCAGAAGACGACAACACAAGCCGTTGGTTCGCTAGTAGCACAGGAGAGGAAGACATGTTTGCAACGCACGGCATGGGCGAGAACGGAACCCCCATCAATCACCATGCAATGTATTTGCAGGAAGGTTTGCTTGGCCTGATCGACCCCAACGACGAACGGCTGAGCGCTCACCCGCTTACCATTGATGGTAAGTATGGCAATAACACTGCCTACTGGGTTTCCGTTCTGCTCACTGGTGGCGACGGTAAGACGGTTGACGGCAAATGGTTCCGTCGCCTCGATCGCATGCTTAGCTCTGTTGATGCCGCTGGCGCGGTTGTCGAGCATGTCGAGCACGAGCAGCACGGCAAGGTAGACCTGCCTGAGGCAATTGAGTTCACCATTCCGGCGCAGACCATCACAGCGCCACTCTCCTAGGAGGAAGCAATGAAGACAGCTAAGGCAGTTGTCGCCGGTATCGGCGCGACCCTCACAGCGCTCATGACCATGTGGGCAACGGTCAGCGTAGCGGCGCAGGATGACGCGTTTGACGCTGGCGAAATCGGCACCCTCACCACAGCAGCTATCACGCTGGCGCTCACCGTGTGGGCAGTCTGGCGCGTGCCGAACGCTGGCATGGTAGACCGGGACGAAGCAGTCCGAACGGGGACACTCCGTAGCCGGTAGGTGTGATGCATATCACACCGTTTCACGTAGAGAAAATAATTCCAGCTCACTAGGCTGGCACCAGATCAGAACGGCAACGAGGTACAGGGTCTGAAAGCCCCGGTGAATCGCCCATCGTTCGCATTGGTGCCTTGAGAACTACATAGTGACTTGAACTTTTCTCTTGAGAGAAAATACCCTTTTGGAAATTCAATCTGGGGAATCGACGTAGCCGTACTCACGGTGTCTAGGCGTTCTGCCCTACGTCGATTCCCTTTATTGAATGGCTAGAGAGGGTCATTCTGTAGGAGAGGAGCAATGGTGCAAGATAGCGATTTTGATTTGCTGGATAATCTGGCAATCAGCTATTTCGCTCGGGATCGCCAGTCAAGCAATCGGCATCCGGGGAGCAGGCGCGGCAGAGAGCGCAGCGGGCAAGCCTTTCTCAATGGCAAGCCAGCGCGACGCACTTACCGCACGGTAATGCACCCCCGGATTCTGACCCAAAGCCAGCGGTCATGGACCATGGCGGATTACGTTGGTGTTCCGCGCGTTAGCGCGCTGCATGGAACATTCAATTTCGGTGACATGCTGAACGATGATTCCATCGGTAATCTACTGCGCATCTACGCCGCAATAAAGGGGGAGGTAGCGCGTGCCTAGCACTCAAGCTAAGTCAGGTATGAGCGTCCGTGCGGCGCTCTTTCTGATTGGCATCGTCGGCATAGCGGCGCTTATTGTCAGCGTGAAGGGCACCCCGCACAAGGTGCAGCTTCCGCCCGACAGTGACCTGAGGGAAACCATCACGCTTAGCGTGACGTTCAGCCCTTCCACCCGCATAGGGCAAGGGGTTGAGATTCAGGGACACGTAGAAAACGTGCTGGTTACTCCCCCCAGGTTGTTCGTCAATCACTCGCCGTGGAATCAATTGGTAACGATTCCCAAGGGTGCAGCGGTAACGCTGTATGCACTTCAGGTGCATAAGGGGGATCTGGATTGCCTGATTACGCGGAACGGCGTAACAGAATCGCACAACCATCGATCTGACCAAGGGTCGGTTAGGTGCTATCTCAATCGACCTAAGGACTGAGGGAGTTAGACAATGCAATGGGTTCTGACATTCTTCACTGAAAATCCGTGGGTCGCCTTGGTGCTCTTGGGCATCATCATTGGACTCATCCTCAAGAAGTAGGGGGAGCAATGAACCGTAATAGCCGTGCCAATGATCTACAGTGGCGGAAAGCCGCTAGGAAGCGCATCAGGGAAGCAGCCGAGACGGACAAGCCAGTTTCGTTCGTTCGCGCCTATGCCGATGCTCGCGCCGGACTAAAGTATTCCTGAGTACACGCTCAGGCAGTGAGGAAAGGTGCAGAGAGGGGAGCGTTGCCGTTGGGGCGCGCTCCCTTTGCACATCTGAGAGGGAGAGAAAATGAATTCATATCGCTGCCGTGACCACGGCGGTACTTTTTATATTCAGTCGCGCCGGGGACGTCCCCCGGTTAGGTGCACCGAAGACAACCTTTGTAAGCAAGATGGAGAGGGCACGCCGAAGCGGCCGAAGGTTGCCGACACCCGCATAAGCAAGCTCGCAAAAGCTACTGGCTTGCGTGAAGAGCAGATAGTAATTACCTCATCGGTAAAGCCGACGCGCCGACAGATGGCGGCAGAGCGCGACGCCCTAGAGGCCAGGGATGCAGCCGCACGCAAGGCTGCCAAGACACCAACCAACAAAAGCGTTGCGCTAGCTCAGGCCTGCAAGGCAGAACTAGAGGCGCTCGGATGGACAGCCAAGGGACGCGGCTGGTTTGAAGAGCCTGATGGGGGGGAGTTCCCCGGCGCAATGATGGCTCAGGTGACCGCAACGCGAGGCTCAGAAAGCCTGGTAATTACGTGGAATGACGGCAAGCTGGTCAGCCAGGATTACAACCTATGGCATAACCGGCGCAGCCTAAACGGCATGCCACCTAACAAGCTCAAGTTCAACCCAGATGAAATGACTGACCGGGAATTGGTTCGCACCATCGCCGGTATGAAAGTCACCTGGTGGAATACGCTGGGCAAGACGGAAGAAACATACGTCGTTTCCGGCGACAAGCTTTCGATCGAGCACTTCTATGCCAGCAACGGTGAGGAAGATACCGGCCGAAGGATCGTCAAGTTCCTTGACCAGAACGGCAACGGCTACCGGCACTTCCACACTGAGGCATTGCTCAAGGTGGGCTGACATGTGGGAATTAGTTCTAGTAGCGGTATGCGGGTTTGCCCTTGGTGCCGTTCTAGCCTGGCTAGTCAGTAGGCGCTGATGTACTTCGATGCGGTTACAAACGCTGCTAACGATGTAGTTCATTTCAACGGCACGCCGTTTGAGGTACGCGCCTGGCTTAAGGCAATGCAATTCCCTGAAGATGCACCTTTGATTGTATGGACAGGGAGGGATTTGAGAGCATACTCGATCGCTGAATATCTACAAAAAGGAGAATCGCCATGATGTACAAAGGTCGCCACCGTTACACCCGTTTCAGCGCCGCTACCTGGCGCATCGTCGATCACGAATTGCATTTCGGCCTATCGCTGCTGCTGTGCATATCCATTCCATTCATGTAATCAATTCATCTGATACCCCCTAGGTGATTCTTTGCCTGAGGGGGTACCGGTCGTTATGGAGGAGAGATGAAGAAAGCTATAGCCGCACTGGTGCTAGCACTGGTGCTGCTGTCCGGCTCAGACTGCCAGGGTTCCAAACCAAATCCCAAACCGCAGCCCGGACCTAGCTGGATTGAAGGATGCGCCAATCGCCCTGAGGGGTGCCCGCTTCAGTCGGGCGTACAGCCTGCCATCACGGAGAGCGCCAAATGAGTACGGCAGTCATGGAAGACACGATTCGCAAGCACATCTGGGAATCGGTGACGCTCCGCGTGCACAATGTTCCTACCCCGGTAATGGTGTGCACGCGCCGGATGTGTCATGTCAAATGGTGGCCTAGTCGGAGTGAGCCTAAGGCGGAATGCAAAGGACTCTGAGTGACAATCAAACTGGAAAAGAAAGGCAGGCGAATAGAGATTCGCTCAGGCGAGCCTCTCCCTGGAATGAAGACGACGATACCCGGCGCATATCAAACCGTGTCCGGGTATTGGACCGTTCCGCTATCCCTTGAGTCATGCAAGCTGCTGCGGCTGAAATTCGGTCGGCGCTTGGTTGTCGGCAATGAATTACGCCGATGGGCTAGGGCGGTAGTCGACTCGCGCCGGTACATGTCTAAGCTCGCGTCGGCATCAGACGCACGGCTAGAGCACCTCCCTGAGCGCGCTCCCAAGCTCGCTAAGGCAATGCGCAAGCGTACCTATCAACGGGTGGGAGTTCGATTCATTGCCGACAACGGGAGCGCTACCGGAGTGTTCGATGATCCTGGCTTGGGCAAGACGCTCATAGCCTTGGGTGGAATCCTTGAGGCTGGCATACCAGGTCCGTACTTAATCATTGCCCCTAAAACCGCCTCAGACGCTGTCTGGCGACGCGAAATCATTAGGTGGCTACCTCGGGACCACCGTGCGGTTACGGTGCCTGAAATGCGTTTACAGCGGGAGCGCAAGCTACGCCTGGCGCGGTACGGGCCGAAGACGTGGCTAATCATCCATCCGGAAATGGTCATGGTTCAAGCCTGGTGGATATGCGAGGAAGTAGTTACCAAGACCAAGCGCCAGCGGAGTAAACGAACGGGCAAGCGGCGTGTCCGGAAGTATGCGGAAGCATGCGGCATACGTACAGCAGAAGGGGGAAGGAATCAACGCATCCTCAAGTGTGGTCATGTGAAAGGTAAGAGGACTACAAAGCTTTTGCAGCATGCATACCCGGCGCTCTTTGAGCGTGAGTGGGGAGCGATCATCAATGATGAGTGCCACGAAAGCCTTATCCGGCGCTCGGGTACACCTACCCAGCGGCGCAGAGGAATGGATTTATTGAGGGTCCGGCCGGATGGAATGAAGCTTGCGCTGAGCGGAACACCATTTGACAGCAAGCCGCACCAGCTATGGGGGACACTGAATTGGCTAGATCCTCTTCAATATTCCGCCTTCACCAGGTGGGCCGAATTGTATTGGCAGAAGGGAGGTTATACGGGGTATCAAATCGGGGAGTTCCGCAAGGATCGTGAGCCGATGCTGTGGGATTCCTTGTCGGCAATCGCCTTGCGCCGGACTAAGGCTGAGGTGGCCAAGGATCTACCACCAAAGGTGTACGTAGGTACCCCGCTAACACCTGAGGAACCGGATACCCCGGTCGGCATATGGCTTGAGATGGAAGGGAAGCAAGCTCGTGCATATGAAGAGATGGAGCGAATAAGCATCACGGACCTTGATTCAGGCAGGCTTGAGGCAACGTCGGCGCTGGCAGAACTAACCCGTTTGAAGCAATTGGCATGCGCCTACGGTGATATTCATTCGCGTTTCGTCATGGTGCCATGCATGAAGAGTCAGTTCCCACATAGCGAGTGCAAGCACGGCAGGCACAAAGAGGAACGATTCTTTTACGTTCCATCGCTGCCATCAAACAAGTTCACATGGACAGTCGAGAGCCTTGAGGAATGGGGGTACCCGAAGAATCCGATTACCAAGGTGGTTGTTGTTAGTTTCTATACGGGCATCTTGGAGCTATTCCAGCAAGCCTTGGAGAAACACTTCAAGACGACACCCAAGAATCCATTGTGTACGGCCATCACTGGCCGGACACCTAGCAAGGATCGGCGCTGGATAATCGATCGGTTCAATCAGTCTGACAATGAGCACGTGATGCTGTTGAACGTCAAGGCAGGCGGTACCGCCATCACTATCGACAGTGCCGACCGAATGATATTCATGAGTGAGACAAGGATTCCAGATCAACAGAAGCAAGCGGAGGATCGGATTCATAGGGTTAGCAATCCTAGGCACTGCATGTATTACTACCCTAGATCCCTTGGGACTGTTGATGTCGGTACGTCAATAGTCAACCAGGAAGCAATTAGAGAGACACACCGATTGCTAGACCAGCGCCGGGGGGTTGATTACATGCGTCATGTGCTCGATCTCAGTCGCCGGTAAGGCAAGCTCCTAGTAAGGCGGAAAGTCGCCTGTTGACAGCAAATCAACACCAATGTACGTTGACCACTTCGGCCCACAAATGGGTTTCAGAGATGAGAGGGAACAACAATGGCTACTCGCCAACCAGCACGCAAGCCAGCAGCACGCAAGCCTGCCGCTGCGTCTGCTCGTAAGGCTGCACCAGCGGCACGCAAGAGCGCTCCCAAGGCTGCCCCCAAGCCGCAGCGTGCCGACGTCAGCTCTTACGCTGACAAGGCTGCCACGGACTATCACAAGGCGTTTGCGAAGTGGATTGTCACCGAGGTTGGGTACGATCCGGAAACCGCGTCATCGAAGCGCATGGCCTTCCTCAAGGGTGTCTCGATCGCCACAGCGGCGCGTCCCGCTTTCATGGAGAGTGAATTCCTTGAGGAGTGGCGCGACAAGACCGGTACGGCCAAGCGCGGTCCCAAGCCCAAGGATGAGGATGAGGCACCAGCCCCGGCGCGTCGTCGCCGTGCCGCTGCGGCCGAGCCTGAGCCTGAGTTCGAGGATGACGACGAAGACGATTTCGAGTCGGACGACGAAGAGGAAGATGACTTCGAAGACGACGATGAGGAGTCGGACGACGAAGACGATTTCGAGGATGACGACGAAGACGACAACGGCGAGGATGAGGAAGACTACGAAGAGGAGGAAGAGGAGCCTGCTCCCGCCCGCCGTTCTCGTACTGCTGCGCCTGCCAAGCGTGCACCTGCCAAAGCCGCGCCAGCGCGCCGGGCTACGCCTGCCCGTAAGGCTGCCCCTGCCAAGGCTGCGCCTGCTGCCAAGGGTCGCCGTGCCAAGGCGGATGACGACGAATTCCTGTTCTAACTAGTTCCATGCTCCCGAAGGGCAGACACCCCACCTCCCCGGGGTGTCTGTCCTTTGGGCTATCCAAGGGTGGGACGTGATGGACAGGAAACATATTTCGCTGTCATTGGTTCGCTCGCATGAGCGAATGGATTACAAGCGTTGTCCGACCAAATGGTATTGGAAATGGCGCGTGGGTTTGGTACCCGTGGCAAAGACATTCGGTGCGCTCGACCTAGGTACATGGGCACACTACGCATTTGAGCATTGGTACGGAATGGGTTACAAGCGCAACGGTGACCTTGTCGAGCATTTCCGGATAGCCGTTGATGCTGCCATCCGCAGCGCGGTAGAGGCTCAAGCGCCGCTATGGGTGCTAGATCAGGCAGAGGAACTTGCCGCGCTAGGTGAGGCGATGATGATTGCCTACCAACGGTTCTACGGCGCAGACAAGTCCGTCTATGTCTTGGCGGTAGAGATCCCGCTTGAGTTCAGCATCCCTGATCCGGTTACCGGTGAAGTGATCGCAATTCACAAGCTGAAGCCAGACATGGTTTATCGCGATACTCAGCGGGACGTCTGGCTGATGGAAAATAAAACAGCCGCTCAGATTCGCACTGAGCATCTAGTGATTGACGATCAAGCTAGGCCCTATGGTGCCATGGCTGAGCGCGCGTTGCGCAAGCTGGGAATCATCCCTGAAAAGGCTGAATTCAAGGGCATCATGTACAACTTCATTCGGAAGGCGCTCCCTGATGAGCGCGAAATGAATAAGGAAGGCAAGTACCTGAATAAGAACGGGACAGTTAGCAAGCGTCAGCCGACCCCGTTGTTTCTGCGTTATCCAGTGAAGCTAACCAGGCCTGCCAAGGTGCGCACGCTTGAGCGCGTGAGGGCCGAAACGATATTGCTGACGACGCTGACAACTGCCTTACGCAACAAGCGGATTGACCCTAGGGACCTGCCTAAGACTCCGCATAGCTCATGCTCTAAGACATGCCAATTCTTCACGATGTGTGTTGCGGATGAGCAAGGTACTGATATCCGTGACATGCAACAGAACATGTACGTTCGGCAAGACCCATACGACTACGAAGACTCGACAGATATTCCAGTCGGGTTTGAGATGGGGTGAGTAATGAAGCGAACGCGTATAAGGATCAACCGTAGCCCGGTACGGCTCACCAGATTGCTGGCTGGCTTTATTTGCCAACACTGTCGCCATTCCAATCATGAAGAGTGCATCGGTGGCACGTTCTGTGATTGTCAGCATAGGTTGCCGAAGTGAGCGCCGCTGATTCCACAGCGGGCAAACAATCACGCTACGCCAAGACTGAGCGATCCGTTGTCAGCATGTCTGACTTCCAAGCGGAAATCATCCGGCTCGACCAAGGCCAATCCGAATCAATTAACGGGATGGTCTATGGCGACTCCAATGCGGGTAAGACCATCCTGAGCGGCACGCTACCGGAGAAAACATTCTGGTTGGTGTGTGAGCCTGGCTTTAAAACAGCCGAGCGCTACAGGCATAAGAAGGGTCTGCCGCCACATAAAGGCGCCAGGCGGATATCTGATTCCGCTACGGCATGGGCTGCGGTCGAGTGGCTTGAGTATCGGAAGCGCTATGAGCGCCTTGACTGGATCGTGCTTGATGGTCTGTCGACGATGCAAGACCGTTTCCGCCTGGCGTATGCGGCTGAGGCGTTTGACATCAACCCTTCCAAGCGCCAGCATCGGAACCTTCCGGATCGGCCGGATTACTTCAATACACAGAACTTCCTCAAGTCTTGGATTCCTCGCTTGGTGGACTTGCCTGTAAACCTGCTCATCACAGCGCACGCCTACCGGACGGATGCAACTGAGGATGGTGACCTACTAGTTTTCCCTGGTATCCAAGGGAAAGTTACCGAAACGGCGAACGCCATTTCAGGACTGATGGACTTCACGGCGTACTACGCCGCGCGCCGGATGCCGATCAAGGATGGCGGATCGAAAATAGTTCGTCGGTTGTGGTTCTCACAGCCCGATGGAAAGTGGGGAGGTGAGGGAGTCAGGTACATCGTTGGTGACAAGTTTGATGCCCTAGGGACATATATGGACTTCCCAACGATGCCAAGGATTCTAGCCAAAATCAACGGAGAGGAAACTGATGGGCCAGCCTAGCTCGACTAAGGGCAACCTAAGTCTATTCGGCACTGCTGCAATCGTTTGCTTCCTCGCGGTAGCAATCGCAATGCTGATCGCTGGCGCGGTTGAGGATGCAACCAAGCCGTCACCCGGATGGGTGCCGACACCAAGCGCCACTAGCACACGATAGAACAGGGAGAGGAAATGCCAAGAGTTCGTTGGGGTATCAAGGCGAGTGACGTCAATGAGTTTGACCGTAACTCGCAATACCGCCCGTATGACGGTCCCATACCGTCGAATGGCGTGTATCAGTTTCAGGTCAAGGTGTTGCGCTACGCCGCAGGAACCAAAGACAAGTTCCCGCAACTGCGCATAGGCTTGGAATTGGTTCCGCGCTCAGGGCGCAAGGATGAGCGCAAGTACGCGGGTTACTTCATCATGACGTTCCCGCCTGTCTCAGAGAAGACGGCATTCCGCTACGTGCCGTTCCTGGACGCTATCGGCGTGTCGGGCGAGGAATTCGAGCGCTCGACCGTCACCGATGCTGAGGGCAACATCACCAAGATTGGCAAGTGGCGCAACGATGGTGAGGAAATCATCCTCGCTGAGATCAAGGATGGTGCTGATCAGCACGGCAACGCGCGCAAGGAAATTGGATGGATGGGTTTCATTCCTGAGGGTGACGACGAAGGGGATGAAGAGATCGCGGAGGAAGACTACGAAGAGGAAGAGGATTACGAAGAGGAAGACGGTTTCTGATGGCTCAGCCGATAGCGGGAATTCCTGATCCCCCACCCATCGACACCATCAATGAGTATGCGATGTCGGCAGGGCAGAACCTGCCCAACCACTCAACCAGTATCGCCGGTAGGGGACGCTTCGTGCGTCAAGGCGTTCCTGAGGTGCCGACATTCCGCACCAAGCAACAGGCCTTCCGTTACGCGGCATGGCTTATCGAGATGGCAGGGAACCACCTGCCAGATGAGGATGGGTGCGCGTCGCACACATTCGAGGAAGTACGGGCAGCAATCACCAACACCTAGGAGGAAACGCAATGGCTGCATGTGACATTCTCGATCTTTGTATTGAGGTAGTTACCGACCCCAACGATGCGAACACGATTCTCATTCGGGAATCGGAATTCCCTGAGGTGATCGTTCGTACCTCTCGGAAGAATTGGGATGCGTTCGTAGATGGCGTCAAGAGCGGCAAGTTCGACATCGTGTAAGTAATTCAGGGGGTACGGCTAGACGGCTGTACCCCCAACCCTCACCAGAGAGGCAAGTCAGTGAACAGTCTCAAGCGTGTACAGGAAGACATCGAAGAGAGTAAACAATTTGGCTCTCACGTCATCCGCAGTCATAGACTGCCACCAACGGGGAATGCACGTAAGGCGCTAGCTGGTGCGGTCATAGCCGCAGCGCTTCTAGTCACGCTAGCTCCCGTTGCTGGCACACCCGCAACCAGGCAGGCTGTTGCTGCCCCTGTAGTCGACGCTGAGGATCTAGAAGTGGTTGACCCTGAGCTGACTACCGCCCTTGAAATTGATCGGCTTAAAGAGTCCATCGCGCGGTCAAAGCAGCGCGCCTTGGTGAGGGTTGAGCCGATCGTGCCCGTTGCCGTCAAGTTGCCGATGTGGGTTCATCCGTTGGCCAGCGGCAAGCAAGGTAATTCCTGTTACCGCACAAGCAAGCGGCCTAACCATGGTGGTGTCGACCTAGCCCAACCATCAGGCACCCCAATTCGTTCAGTGGCGGCAGGCACCATCTACCGGAAGGCTTACGAGAGTGGCGGCGCTGGCTACTACGTGACCGTTCGCCATGACGGGAATGTGTTCAGCCAATACCACCACTTGAAATCCAGCTCACCCCTTGGTATCGGCGCACGCGTTAGCGTCGGACAGACCATCGGTTACGTTGGCCGGACAGGTAACGCTACCGGGAACCATTTGCATTTCGAGATCCGTACCGGCTCAGTCGGCAATCGGGTAAATCCTGCGCCGTTCATGCGTGCACGGGGAATTAACATCGGCTGTTAAGAGTCTTAACAATTAGGGGAGAGGAAATGGTGTATCAATTCAGAAGGGCACGCGCACGTAAGAGAACACAAGAGTCATTGCGCGAGCTAGCTAAGCAAGGAAGGGTGCTACCCCCCGCGCTCGGGACAGTGCCCTGTGAGTACATCTCGCTACCGGCGCGCGACATTCCCGGTCTGGTTGTCGAATACATCGCTGCCATGGAGACACAAGAGACGGACGATTGGTGCCGCTGTCAATGGATTATCCATCCCGACGATGTCGACTTGCCGAAAGGAAAGCGCCGCAAGCGTAGGGGTGATGAAGCATGGGATTGCCCTGTGCACACCAAAGAGGGTTTCCTGATCTACTTCTTTGAATGGGTGTTCGCCCGTGACAAGTATTAATTGGGATGAGCTAGAGCAGATCGAAGACGGCAGCCAGGGATGGCGTGCGGCGCTAGACACTGACCTGTCAGAGGTGTACGTGTCCGGCGAGGGTGGCAACCCTCAGGCGTTCATCATCGGTGAAGCACCAGGCGCTCAGGAAGAGACACAGCGCCGCCCGTTCGTAGGCCCTGCCGGAATTGCCATGCGTGATCTGATGGCCATTGCTGGCCTATATTCCGCCTTCACCCATACGGGAGGGGAACCAAATTGCTGGCTTACCAACGTGGTCAAGTTCCGACCACCTCGCAACCGCACACCAACTCCGATGGAAATCAAAGCTGCTCGCCCATACCTGGCGATGGAATGGCACGCTGTAGGAAAGCCACGCGTGATTGTTCCCGTTGGCGGTACGGCACTAACGGCGGTAACAGGCAAGAAACAATCGATTCTTATTGCAGCTGGAAAGCTCCACAAGTACCGCAGTAGGGAAGGCATCGACCTTTGCATTTGGCCTATGGTGCATCCGTCCTATGGGATACGTGGTGGTCCGGCAATACAAGAGGTGCTTGAGAGGGACTGGGAACGCTTTGCCGAATGGAGAAATAGGCAGTGAAATATTCCGTGCTACTGACTACATACGGCGCACATCTAGAAGTACTTAAGACATCACAAATCACCGTGGATGAAGTGGACATGTCATGCGGGCTAGCCATAGTTGTATCGGCTACGGAAGCTCCACAAGTACGCGATGTACGGGTAGAGATAAGGAAGCTTGATGATTCGGCTACGTGATCGCCTAGCCGGACAACGCATAAGATTCCATTGTGTCGAAACCAAATCGGACTTGCGCGAGGTGGCGGAATTCATCCGTCACCATCGTGCGCTTGGCATCGACACGGAGTCAACAGGCCTGAATAGCTATCAGCCAGGCTGGCAGTTGCGCACTGTCCAATATGGGGATGACGTTGACAGCTATGTTGTCCCCCAACGGTTCCGTAAATTCATCGACTGGTCAATGGGCCAGCCAGTAAAATGGATCGGCCACAACGGACCGCACGACATCCGCTGTATCGATGAGCACCTAGGGCGAGCTACAGGCGTTGTATGCGCCGGGGAAACCTACCTGCCCTCACACCATGCCGACAGCAGGAATCAACGGGAAGGCGGAATAGGACACGGACTAAAGGAATTGGCAATCGCGCACATCGACCGCAGCGCCGGTAAGTGGGAGATCGAGTTAAAACGCGTGTTCAAAACAATCAAGGTTCCCATGCCTGGTGAGTTCTTTAAATCAGGACCTAGGAGAGGGCAGCCAAAGACACGCAACGCAAAGCTGGGTGAGGGGTGGGGATTGATTGACCCCATGCATCCCGCCTACATCGCGTATGCGGCGGCAGATCCGATCCTCACCTATCGCGCATGGCGGAAGTACCAACCGATTGTTCAAGAGTTCCATGACCTATATGAATTCGATCACAAGGTTCAAATGGCATGTGATGTCTTGCAGCGCCGGGCTATCCGCCTTGATGTGCCGTACACCACCAATCTCAGCGACGCATTTATTCGCAAGGCAAACCGCTACATCGATAGGGCAAAAGAGTTCGGCTGCACGAACATCCACAGTGGACGCAAGGTAGCCACAACGCTGATCGAGCTAGGTGCACGGCTGAAAGATCGCACACCTACCGGCCAATACCAAGCGACAGATGGAATCCTGCGCCGACTAGCCAAGGCCAGTAGCGATCCGGACATCAAGGAATTCGTTCGCTGTGTACTGGTGGCAAAGCAATTGCTCAAGCGTCGGGTGAACTACACAGAAGCAATGCTAAGAGAGATGGATAGCACTGGGCGGATTCACCCGAGCATAAACAGCCTAGGCGCACGCACAACGCGCATGAGCGTTAGCAGGCCACCTCTACAGCAGTTGCCGACAAAGGACAGAGATGATGAAGAGGGGTAATGATGAGCATGGGGTTCAAGGTAATCCGCGAGATGACCAAAGAGGAAATGATTGAGGAACTACTTGCAGGGCAAAAGGAAATGATGGTGACGATGGAGCTAGACAGCCTGAAGCGCTACATCATCCATTACCGTCAGTCGCAAGTAACCAAGCGGCTTGTTGAGGAAGCGGACTTGCAAGACACACCTTGGCCAAGCGGCCTATTGGGGATGGGGGATGACAACACATGAAGCGCCAGCATCCCACGACTAAGGGTGTAATCCTCGCGCCTGCCCCTGGCGAGGGGTTGCCCTGGACATCAATAGAATTGCTAGAAGCGTTGCGCGATACGACGCTCGCTGAGGATTGGTTGCAGCCAGCGGTAAAGCGATCAGTGCTCTTCGGTATCAAGCTCTGCATAGCCGCACTGCGAAAGGAAGACATCAATGAAATCGTCTAGAAAGGCGCTTCCCTTCGCCAGCATCACTGAACGGCCATACGATCAGAAGATCCTGGAAGAGGTTGACTGGTATACGATCCGGCCAACCTACGTGCAAATGGCTGAGCTTCATCTGACGCAAACTCATTGCAACATCTTGGGTTTGTTCGGTCAGCGCTACTCGACCGATCCACATATCCGTCTGGTGTTGTGGGATGAGCGGCTGTATGTGGAAGACGGACATCACCGATTGGTGGAGCAGGCCCTAGCACGTAATGAGGTGGCGCTAGCCCGCGTGCTGACCTTCGGGATAGGCGCGTATGAAGCTCCTTAGTAGCGCAGCGATTCGCCGTTGTCTGATCGCGGATGTCGGCAAATCCATTCTGACAGCGGACTTCAATCAGATTGAGTTACGCATTGCTGCCGGACTGGCAGGCGAGCAAAGCCTGATTGATGCTGCGAAGCGCGGAGAGCACCTCATCAAGGCATCAGCTGTCAAGCTATTCGGTGCTGACTACAACCCTGATCAATACCGCTACACCAAGAACGTTACCTACGGATGGCTTTTTGGTGGCGGCGCAAAGACACTGTCAGATCAGGCAGGTATCCCATTTGCCGACGCAACTAAAATAGTTGCGGAGTATCAGGAAGCGTTCCCCGCGCTCACTGCATACAAGCGCAGGGAGCAGGAATCAATCCTGAAGAGCGCGCTCACACCAATGGAATACAAGCAATATCGGACGCTGCGCTCTCGCATGTACGCCTGCCGGTATGACACCACGGAAGGCAAGCTAGCTAGGGCAGCAATACAGATCGAGCTGAATCGCCTGCTGTACCGAAAGATCGGTTATGCGATCACGCCATTCGGTCGGCGCTTGATCGTGGACGCGCACAAGGCTTACAGCGTCGTGAATTACAAAGTCCAGTCGACCGCTGCGGACCTGATGAAGCATGCGCTATTGGATGTCATGGCAGACAAGGAATTAGCGCCAACGGTACTGCTGCTCATCCACGATGAAATCCTTGGGCAGGCTCGGAAGAGTGAGGCGGAATACATCGCACAACGCTACGCTGAAGTCATGAGTCGTGAGTTCATGGGAGTTCCGATTGCGGCTAGCGGCAAGGTTTACGGCAAGTCATGGGGTCACGGATACATGGAGGGGAAATGACATTCAAAGCACGTTTGTTAGAAGGGTTGACGCTTGATGCTGTCAAGGCCAAATCGCTTGCTCAGCATTTGCGATTGGGTGAGACTAACACTCACTTCAATCCTGAAGTCTCAACAGCCCAACGCCTAGCCGTGCTAGGGGAATACGTCGGCGCAAGCTTCAAATACGGCGCGCTAGATATAGACGTGCCACGCCTACAGGATGCCTTGCTAGAGCTGGCAGCCTACGCGGCAACATGGGCCGAATTGCTTGACACGCATCAGTCATCGCTCAATCTGAGTGGGGTTGTCAGATGAGTTTTGAGCGGATAGCAGCGCTGGCCAAAGAGCAGTTTAGAACGATGCCACCTCGCTACGCGGGTCACCGAATCCACATGAGCGCTGCGTTGTCGGCAAGGCTCATGCAGGAATATCAACCACCAGAGCGAGAGCGTGATATATCACGCTTGCGTGATGTCGTGTTTGGCGCACCTCTTCTGTATCAGCTCATGGGAATTCCTATCGTGATCGATGTCGGAATGACCAATGAGCGGCAATGGATTTTGGTTGACCCTACCGGCGAGGAAGTCGAAAGGGGGGAAGTCGATGCCGCTACTCCCACGGAAACCCGAGAGCGTGAAGCTAGTGGCACTGCATCCGAATGAGTTTCATCTAGTCGTGTTTGATCCGGGTGGCACGATCGGATGGGCGCACTTTGTAATCAACTTCAGAGCGTTTTCACGGCCAGAGCACAAGGTACTAGCCAACCTCCAATCTTGGGATTGTGGGGAATTTACAGGTACCGAGACGGAGCAACTGACGTCGGCTGTAGCGCTCATCCGGCGCGCGCATTTCGAGCCTATGCCATTTGTCACACGGACTGATGTGCTGAGTGAAGATTTCGCGCTGGCGCAGCTTATAGGCGGAAAGGAATTAGTTAGCCCCATCCGTATAAACGCTGTGCTTGATTGGGAGTGCCGGAAGCAAGGGCTAATGCTTGAGCTTCAAGACCGTAGTCAGCGCACACAGATCACGCCTGAACGCTTGCACCTTATGGGTTTCGAGCCACCAGGGCGTAAACGCTGGTCACCCAACGGTCCGGGTAAGGATGCTTTCGCGGCTATGCAACACGGGGTGGTAAAGCTAAGGCGCATAAAGCAATCCACGCTTTCGCGACCGTGGAAGCTGTCAGACAGAACATCATCAAATGCAATCTGGGACTGCGCTTGTGCGCGAGGCAAGCGCTGTAATCTCACTCATCCCTAGGGAGGTAGACAGATGGCTAGTCACCAAGTAGCGGCGTACGCGTCGGGGGAGGCACTCAAGATCTATCGGGAATTGGGTGAGCTGACCGAGGATGAGCTGATGGCGCTTCATCACGTGTACACCAAGGTAGGGCGCATGAACTATTTCCGGAATATCTACGGCTACCATGCGGGAGCAATTGCCCGTGGCGTCTATGACAGGTGGGCTGACACGCACGCTTGCAAGGCTTGTAAGCAGGCCTAACGTAAGTGTGACCCACATCACACTTGACATAAATTCACTCCCCATGGAGTGTGTGCAACGTAAGCCCAGAGAGGGCAACCATCGAGGAAGGAACTACCATGGCTGACACCACCGCCACCCGTCCGGCCCGCTCGCGTCGTGGCAGCAAGGCTGCTGAGGCTGAGGTAACTCCGGCCAAGGCGACGCCTGCCGCCAAGACCACCAAAGCCGCTGCGCCTAAGGCTGCCGCTGTAAGCACGGGCGAGGATGGCCGTACCCGCGTCCCGGTCGTGCTCGAATACGTTGGCGACACCAAGAGCTACGCCGTGTTCACCCCCCCGAAGTCGAGCGGTTGCGTCGGCAAGTTCTACGCGCCGCTGGGCACCGAAGAGGTCAAGGTGCTTCTCATCGGTCCGGCAGAGTGACCTACTAGGTAGCGTGTTCTTTTTGGCGATCGAAGTTCGCTACCGCGATATCCCCCGGTAAAGGCCTAGCACAGCCTAACCGGGGGATATTGTTTTACCCAAGAGAGGCTAGGAGAATGGCCGAGCGCGTAAGCGTGGCGCAGGGTGGTCCCCGTGATGGCGTCAAGCTCATGTGTCCATCGTCATGGGATGGCACCATAGAGCGGCCTAGAAACGTCTCAGGGCCGATAACTCGGTATCCTGGTAGGTACGTGTGGGATGTCGACTTTAAAGCGTGGATTTGGCACGCAGACAGATAGCAAGAACCCCTCTCGCTCATGAAGCGTGAGGGGTTCTCTTGCACAGAGAGGAGAGGAAATGGTGTACCAGCGTTCGGCGCTCCCGAAACACCGAACCGACGATAACACACCAGGAGTAAACGTCCCTAGCCCTGTGGCACTGGGATGGTCACCCTTCCATACGGCTGCTGAGGATTACTTGCAAGCGGGATTCCTTCCCATTCCCTTGCCTTCGGGTAAGAAGTTCCCACCCCCCAAGGGCGTACCCAATGATCTTGACTACACAGAAACAACCATAGAGGAGTGGCTTGCTGGCATCTATCGCAATGGTGACAAGCAAAGGATCGACAAAGGACCTAAGAACATCGGCACCATTGTGCCGGATGGCGTTGTCGTGTTTGACATCGATGGACCATCAGGCAAAGAAACACTTGCAGAGCTTGAGAATTCATTAGGCGCACTGCCGCCAACGTGGATGACATTCCGTGGTGACGTCGACAGATATCACCTCTGGTTTGTTACACCAGGTGGCTTGGTGTGGCCAGGCAAGTTAGGGGCAGGCCTTGATATCATTTATCGTCATTACCGCTATGTGGTTGTGCCTCCGTCTGTACATCCTAACGGTAATCAATACCGATGGATCACAAACTCCCGAGGTGGCGCAAGGCTTGTGCAGTATCTGCCAGCGCCAGATGAATTCGCGGACTTGCCCGAAGCGTGGCTTAGTCTCACCAACGGCAACGGATACGTTCGTCGTGATCGTGCAGAAGTTGATGCGCGCTTGTGGATTCAAGAGCACGGCTCAGGCGGACCATGTCCACAAATGAAAAGGGTTGTGCTGACGCACCTTAAGCTCATGCGCAAGCATGCTGATCTAGGAGGATTACACGATGCGATGGTTAACGCTGTGTGGTCAGTTCTTGCTGAAGTGTCTCAAGGGCATAGGGGAGGTTACAAAGCTCTACTCAAGCTCA
>Ga0307295_10000083_pt1 | contig 19410 bp, 15 predicted proteins | sample ER_DNA_152_FD_194481 | JGI IMG/M metagenome (GOLD analysis project Ga0307295, IMG submission 194481) | Bulk soil microbial communities from the East River watershed near Crested Butte, Colorado, United States - ER_DNA_152 | ecosystem: Environmental > Terrestrial > Soil > Floodplain | place...
GCAGCTTGATCAACTAGCTGCCGTGGACAGCTTCCAGCATCCCGACGCCCAAACCATTCGGCCCCGGTGGGCCGGTGAAAACTTCGACCTGCACGCCTGCGTGCAAGCCCTGTTCACCATCAAACTTCCCAAGCAGGCCGCAGATCCTGATCAACAGGCCGCGTAGCTGAAGCTCACCAGGTATTGGCCGTGCAGCCACTAGCGTGTGGGGGCGGCATAGATGGCTACCGTCCGTTCGCGGCGACGACGAGGCCGTCGCTGGGATCGCGGACGGGTCGAGTGTGTCTAATTGGCGGCTTTGGCGGCCGGACGATCTTGCCGAACGGCTGAAGATCATCTTGCAGGACGCCTGTACTCACACTTGTCCGGGTGGGGGAGGTGATGAAACCCTCGTCGTAGGCGATCGAGAAGGGCAGGCGCTATGGAAGAACCACGCAAGCTGTATCGCAGCCGAAACCAACGCATGCTGGCCGGGGTATGTGGCGGCCTGGCCGAGTACTTCAACGTCGACGCGACGTTGATCCGAGTCCTCTTCCTCGTACTGGCAGTATTCGGCGGATCCGGGCTCGTGATCTATGTGGTGATGTGGCTCATCGTCCCCGATGTAAGCAAGGCCTGAACTGCCGATATCCCCCATCAAGGGTGATGCTCGTCCCATCTAAAGGTGCTTCACTCAGCCCATGTGCAGATGGATGGCCTACTCAGGTGACCCGATCCTTGCCCAGGAGCTGCTGTTCCGCCCGGCCCATTCGATCATCGACCAGAGTCTCCACTCGCGCCTCGGCGCCACCACAACCAACGGTGACGGCTTCGGAATCGGCTGGTACGGCGACGGGCCCGAGCCAGCGGTGTTCAAGAGCATCGAGCCGGCGTGGAACGACCGGAACCTGCGCGAGCTCGCAGGTCAAATAGAAACCCCGGTGTTCTTCGCCCACATCCGAGCGTCCACTGGTACCCCGGTGCAACGCTCCAACTGCCATCCGTTTCGGTATGGGCGCTGGCTGTGGATGCACAACGGCGCACTCCGCGACTTCCACAACACCAAACGCGACCTCGTGATGGCGGTCGACCCGACACTGTATCCAGACATTGACGGGTCCACGGATTCAGAGACCCTGTTCTTCTTGGCGCTCACCTTCGGGCTCACCGATGACCCGTTCGACGCGGTCGCGCGGGCCATCGGCTTCGTGGAAAAAGTTGGCCATGATCACGGAGTCGACTACCCGTTCCAGGGAACTGTGGCCACGACGGACGGCGAGTCGATTTGGGCGTTCCGCTATTCCAGCGAAGGCAAGAGCCGGTCGTTGTACTTCTCCACCAACGTTGCGACGCTGCGCCAACTGCATCCTGAGGTGGAGATTCTCCATGGTCTTGGTGAGGAGACCCGGCTCGTGGTTTCGGAGCCACTCGGCGACCTGCCCGGAGCCTGGAACGAAGTACCCGAGTCCGCAGCTGGCGTCATCCGCCCCGGCACGGATGAGATGCGCTCTTTCCAGCCCATCGCTCCTTGAGCAAGATCACCGCTTAGGTGCTCGGCCAGTCCGAGACGTCAGCTGCGGCCATGGCGAGGCTCATGGCGTCCCTCAGGTTGGCCGGCGTCACGACCTCTGATGGCAACGACTCTGGATCCCAGCCAGGTCCGCCGGCCAAGACGAGCAGCGGCCGCCGAGGCCCTGCTAGGAGCCCGCGCAGTTGGTGGACATCCGCGGTCTCGGCAGTATGGGCCCAGAGCACGACGACGGTTGGCCCGGTTCGTCTCACGGAGTCGATCAAGGCGGCTGGTGGCACCCGTGCGCCGAGCATCCGACAAGCCACGCCAGCCTGAGCCAGCGCAGCCGCCAGCGCCTCAAGCGGCAAACTGTGCTGCTCCTCATCGGTGCAGGCCAGCAAGATGCGAGCCCGCGTGATAGCCGATGCTGGTCTTGGTACGGCACCGAGCACCTCAGAGCTGGTACGCGAAAGCAGGTGCTCGACATCCACCAAACTCCGCGTGACCAGGTGCCGCTTGCCGATGCCCACCAATACCGGCCGCAGGACGTTGTCCCATGTGGCCACAACGTCATCCGCCTCAATGGCGCGCTCGAGGATCTCGCGCATCTTGGCGGAATCCAGGCGCACCGCCGCGCGGGCTAGACCGCGAGCCGCTGGGCCGGCGCGACCTAACGGGATAGTGAAGCCGCCGCCGGCGCGCGCGCGCGACGTCCCTTGGCGCTCTACCGCCCGCACCTTGGGCGTCGGCACCTTGGCGGGATCGTGCAGCAGGGCGTCTGGGGGAGCAAGGCGTGCCCAGCGCGCCGCTTCAGCCGGCGCGACTCCTTCGGCGGCGAGGCGCTGCATGATCTCGAGTCGGGCGAGATCCTCCGCGGTGTAGCGGCGGTGCCGGCCCGAAACGTGCTGACTGGGCCCAAGCCCGTAGCGCTGGTGCCACGTTCGCAGCGTGGTGACCGCGACGCCGAGGCGTCGAGCTATTGCCCCGGCGCTCAGGCCGTCATCGGCCACCCGACGGCTCCGCTGGCCTCGCCGGACTCGTAGTCGACTCGTGCTCTGCCAGCCGCGCAATCACTCCGGCAAACCAAGGTGCGAAGCTCTTCGGCTCCGCGTCGAGGGAGCTTGTGAGTTCGTCGCGATTGACCCACCAGAGGTCGGCGACCTCGTTTGGATCGGGGGTCAATGGCACGTCTATCGCCACGTTGCCAACCAGCACGTGGTCGTACTCGAACTCGACCCGGCCAGAAATTAGATCTTCTGCGTAGTAGACGTAGACACCGGCCTCGGTAAGGGTGATTGGCGGCAGCCCGAGCTCTTCACGAAGTCGCCGGTTGGCGGATGCGGCAACCGACTGTCCAGGTGCCGGGTGCCCGCAGCACGCATTTGCCCAGAGCGAGGCGAATCGAGTCTTCGCCGCAGACCGGCGCTGCAGCAGGATTCGCCCGGTCTGGTCTTTCAGGATGACTGAAAACGCGCGGTGTAGGTGTCCGGGGCGCCGGTGCACCTCCTCGACAGTCCGAACCCCACACGCCCGGCCCATGTGATCAACAACCTCGGCCAAAAGGCGGTCCCGGCTGCTCAGGTCGGTTATCACACGCGTTCGACGATGCTGTCGGCCATCAAGCCCGCCGAGATGTCGCGGTAATGGCGAGGTCTGCTAGGGCCGATCGGGCGGCCGGGCCAATCGGCGCGCCGACCAGCGCGTCGAGTGCGGTAGTTATTCGATGCTCGACCATGGCTTCCACGGCATCGATCGCTCCAGTCTCGGCCACCACATCGGTCAACCGGGCGACGTCGGCCGCGTCGTCCGGCAGCTCGCGCAGCGCGTTTCGCTGCGCGGCGGTGGCTAGCTGACGCGCGAGCAGCAACAACACAGTTGGCTTCCCGGTACGAAGGTCTTCCCCTGCCGGCTTGCCGGTGATTAGTGGATCGCCAAAGACGCCTAGCAGATCATCGCGCAGCTGGAACGCCTCGCCCACAGCCTCGCCGTAGACCGTGTACGCGCCTGCGACCGAGCCGTCCGGTTCGCCGTCGACGAGCGCAGCTCCGAGCAGCAAAGGGCCGGTGACCGTGTAGCCGGCTGTCTTGAGGCGCGCAACCCGTAATGCCCGCTCGATCGACCAGGCATCAGACTCCGCATCGCTGAGAACGTCGAGATACTGCCCGGCGATCGTTGCAATGCGCATCTCGTCGTAGTGGCGGCGAGCGGCCAACAGCGCCGCGGCCGACACTTTCGCCTGGAGCTGCATTCGATCGGCCCATACCAGCAAAAGATCGCCGAGGAGTACGGCCCCAGCGGAGCCGAACCTGCCAGCGGATCCGGCGCGTCCAGCGGCGGAGTGTTCGGCGGCGAGCACTTCGTGTGCGGTAGGCCGCCCACGACGAGTGGCGGAGCCGTCCATTACGTCGTCTTGCACCAAGGCGAACGCGTGCAATAGCTCCAGGCCGGCTAGGGCGGGTAGCACAGTCTCGAGTGCGGGTGCTGAATCCGCGACACCACGCCAGCCCCAATACCCGAACGTCGGCCGCAGCCGCTTGCCGGAGGCAAGGACGTAGCTGCGCGCCAGGCTTGCGAGTGCGCCCAGTGCCGGATCGGCGGACTCCAGTGACGCGGCTTCGCGGGCGAGGAAGTCCGACAGTGTTGCCTCCACCGCGCCACGGAGGGCCGCGGCGGTGTCAATGGCTGGCATAACGGCGCCGCGAGGTAGGTCCACGGCTTCACGATGCGGGGGCGCGCTGTCCCCGGACTGCACGACCGAGGTGGAGAGGATGCCGCCAGCCAGCTGGTTCGCCACGGCGACGATCGTACCGTAAACTCTCGAGTTGCGTCGATTGTTGAGTCGTTCTGCGCTGGACTAGAGGTGGCCATGGAAGCAATTGAGGCAACTAGTAGCGGCGGCGTGGCGTGATGCGCACCGCCGTCGTGTTGCTTACCCGGGACTTGCGGGTTCATGACAACCCAGCGCTAGCTACGGCGTGTGCCAGCGCCGAAGCCGTCGTGCCGCTCTACGTCCTCGACCCGGCGTTGTTGGGTCGATCACCCAACCGCGACCGGTTTCTCCACCAGAGCTTGGCCGACCTCCGCTCCGCGCTGATCGACCGCGGCGGTGATCTCGTCGTTCGCCGTGGCGACCCAGTGGCAGAGACCATCCGGCTCGCCGGGCAGGTCGGCGCCGAAGCAGTCGCCGTTTCCGCCGACGTGAGCAGGTATGCGCGGCGCCGAGAGGAGCGACTGCGCAAGGACTGTGATCAGCACCGGCTCGCGCTTCGGCTCTTCCCAGGCCTGACAGTTGTCGACCCCGGCACGCTCACGCCGTCGGGCAGCGACCACTACCGCGTCTTCACGCCCTACCACCGCGCCTGGGCAGCCGCCACTTGGCGGCAGGAGTTGGCAGCACCAGAAAGGGTGCCTTTGCCGGCCGGTGTTTCGATCGGCCAGCTGCCCGACCCGCCTATCGGCGAGTCGCCCGCGGCCGCCATCGGCGGCGAGACGGCGGCGGAGCACCGGCTGCACGAGTGGCTTGATCATGTTGTTGAGTACGGGGAGACACACAACGACCTGGCTGCCGATTCCACGTCCCGCCTCAGCCCGTACTTGCGGTTTGGCTGTCTCTCGCCGTTGACCCTCGCCAACAGCGCCCGGAGTCGAGGAGAGTCCGAGCCGTACTTGAGGCAGTTGTGCTGGCGCGACTTTTATTACCAGGTGGCAAACGCTTTTCCAGATCTAGCGATGCGGGCCTACCGGTCGGGAGTGACCGAACCGTGGCGCGATGCGCCCGATGCGTTCGCCGCGTGGGCGGACGGCCGTACTGGTGTCCCGATTGTGGACGCCGGCATGCGCCAATTGCGCGCCGAAGGTTGGATGCACAACCGGGCCCGCCTAGTCGCGGCGTCCCATCTCAGCAAGCAGCTCCGAGTCGATTGGCGGCTGGGTTATGCGGAGTTCGGCCGGTGGCTGCTTGACGGCGACCTGCCCAACAACGCCGGCAACTGGCAGTGGGTGGCGGGCACTGGCAATGACACCCGTCCGTACCGCAGGTTTAGTCCGCAGCGGCAAGCAGAACGTTACGACCCTGCCGGTGCATATGTGGCCCGTTACGCCGCCTGAGGAGACCAGCCGCGGCGCCTTGCCTCCAGAAGCGATGGCTATACGACGAGAGTTCTCCTCTCCCACTGCCCCTCTCCAAGCAGGGTGAGCTCGTTGCTATGGAGCCTTTCCAGACTGCTCCGATGGCCCACACTTACGACGGTGCAGTCGGGCAGCCGATCGCGCAACAACTCATAGATCGAATGCTCCATGCCCTCGTCGAGTGCAGAGGTCGTTTCGTCGAGAAACACCAACGCTGGGCGCTCGATGAAGATGCGACCAAACGCTAGGCGCTGCTGCTCACCCGGTGACAACGTCTTAGACCAGTCGGTCTCCACGTCCAACCGTTCAGCCAGGTATCCCAGGTGAACCGCCCGCAGCGTCTCGATCGCCTGATCGTCACTGAGAGTCTCAGCTGCAGACGGATAGGCCAACGCGGCTCGCAAGGTGCCAAGCGGCAGGTACGGCTGCTGGCCACAGAACATCACCTGACCATCCAGAGGGCGTGCGATCGTTCCGCTCACGTACGGCCACAAGCCGGCCAGGCTACGTAGCAGGGTGGTCTTGCCACTGCCGGACGGTCCCCTCACGAGCAGCGATTCTCCGCTCGCGAGGTCAAGATCGAGGTTCATCAGCAGCGGCCGGCCATCCGGAAGCCGTACGTCGAGGTCGCGTACTCCAAGTCCAGATGTTCGCTCCTCGGTGACCGGCGTAGGCAAGGCGCGCGCCTCTTCATTGGCATCCAGCAGCTGGGTGAGCCGATTCAGCGATGCCCGATAGCTGGCGAAATCGTCGTAGGCGAGCCGGAAGAAGGACAAGGCGCCCTCAACTTGTCCGAATGCGGTGGCGGTTTGGTTGACATCGCCAAGCGTGATCTGCTGGCTGAAAAATCGCGGAGCCTGGATCACATACGGGAAGACCACAGCGATTTGACTGATCACAAGGTTGAATCCCTGGAACTTCAGGCTACGGAACACGATCGCCCAGGTGTTGGCGATCACTGCTGCAAAGCGGGCCATGAGGCCGGTGTTCTCGACCTGCTCGCCTCGATAGAACGCAATGTTCTCGGAGTTGTCGCGGACGCGCACCAGAGCGTAGCGGTACGAGGCTGTCAGCAGCTCATTGAGAAAGTTCAGGCGAATGAGCGGCCTTCCGATCCGGAAAGCGAAAACGGTCGCGATGATCACGTAGATGTACGCAAGGAAGACCATCGCTCGCGGGATCTGTTGTCCAAAGACGGTGACCGGACCTGACAGCTGCCAAAGGATGATGGTGAAGGAGACCAGCGAGACAGAAGACGCCACTGCGCCCAAAGCCAAATCCTGCGAATCGGACGTGTACGACGTGATGTCTTGCTGGATGCGCTGATCGGGGTTGTCGACTGGTGAGCTGACAAACTTCATCCGGTGATAAGCCGTACCACTCAGCCAGTCACCGACCATCCGTTGATTCAGCCACAGCCGCCAGTGAATGATCTGCGCCTGGCCGATGTAGAAGCTGATGAGGACGAGTACCACGTAGATCGTTGCCAGAATCCCGAAGATACCGATGGACTTCCAGAATGCGGGTGCGTTGAGCTGCTGCATGGCGGTCAACATGTCGTTGCCCTGGTAGGAAAGGAGGACATTGAGCCGGACGGAGATCACCGTAAACAGCAGTAATAATGCAACGGTCAAGATCGGTCGCCAGGCGAGCCATGTGCGCATGCGTGGGATGAAGTACATCCCCGACAGCCGCCAGAATTGTCGACCCCACCGGGTGCGCCGTACCAGAAACCAGGCCATCAACGTGAAGCCGACGACGACGAAGAGGAAAACCTTTCCGACCCACAGCGGACTAGTCAGCCATTCGGTTGACCAGTTGATCGATTCCATACATCCTCCAAGCTTTGGTCCCAACCGAAGGGTGGGCTTACCTTAACCCCCGCAGACCTCTCATGGGATATTCGGCGAGCTCCAATAGCTGCGGTCGCTGATCATGCGCGCTGAGCCCTTCGACAAGCTCAGGACGGCCTGTCGAAGGGCTCAGGACACATCCGCCGCCTCGCGGAGCCGACGCCGCTCGCTACGTCGCTCGACGAGCGAATAGAGCACCGGCACCAGGAGCAAAGTGAGCACCGTCGAGGAGACCAGACCGCCAATGACGACGATCGCCAACGGCCCTGAGATGAAGGCGCCACCCCCGGTGAACCCGAGAGCCATGGGAATCAGTGCAAAGATCGTCGCGCAAGCCGTCATGATGATCGGCCGCAGTCGGAGTCGGGCGCCGTCGATGATCGCAGAGCGGAGATCCTCGCCGCGCCGACGGTATTGATTGATCAGGTCGATCAACACGATCGCATTGGTGACGACAATCCCGATGAGCATCAGCAGCCCCACCATGGCCGGCACTCCGAGCGGAGTGTCAGTGATCAACAGGCCAGCAACGGCACCGGTAGCTGCGAAGGGTATGGAGACCATCAAGATCAGCGGCTGCACCAGACTGCCGAAGGTACCGACCATGATCATGAAAACGAGTGCGATGGCGACCAGCATGGCCAAGCCCAGCTGGTGGAAGGCGTCCCGCTGATCTTGTGCGGCTCCGCCCAGTGTCGCGGTGACTCCGGGTGGAAGATCGGTGATCGCATCCAATCTTGACTGGATCGTGGTACTCAGGGCACCCAAGTCGCTGGCCTCCGGAGTAGCCGTGATCGTGACCGACGGAGTGCCCTCGATCTGGGTGACTGTCGTCGGAGCCAAGACCTGTTGAACCTTCGCTACGTCTTTGACCTTGACTGGCTTGGCGCGTACGTCGGCTAGCGCTTCCTGCTCGTCCTGCAGCTTCTGCTGCTTCTCCCGTTGCTCCGCGGCCTGCCGGGCCTGCTTATCGGCGGCGTCCAGCTGCTTGTTGACTTGGGTGACGCTTTCGTCGATCTGGTCGATGCTGGCCTCAGTCTGATCGATCGCCTTCGCAGTCTGGGTCACTGCGGCGCTCAATTGAGCAACCTGTTGAGACCACTGCTGGGTGCGCAATTGCTGGGCCAGCTGGTCGCTCGTCACCGGAACCGGCGGAATTGATGGATTGGGCCGCGGCGGCTTCGGCGGATTGGCTTTGAGTTTGACCAGCTGCTGTCGAGTGTTGGCCAGTTGTCGCCTTGTCTGGCGCAGCTGATCTTGGGTGTCGGAGCGACTTTGCTCAAGCTTCGATCGCTGCTTGCGCAGTTCGTCTTTCTGGTCGGCAGTGGCGTCGTCTGCAATGCGCTGCTGTTCGTCGGCAAAGGCTTTCTGCTTGTCGGCCAGCTTGTCGGAAGCCTTCTTCTGTGCCTTCTGTTGCTGCAGCTGGCTGACCGGCAGCTCGAGATTGCCGATATCGGATGGACTCGGTTCATCCGCGGCCTCACCCCGAACGAAGATGTCCCGCTGCTCGCCGGCGAGCGTAACGGAGCCGACTCGGGTGCCGCGTAAAGCGCTGGAGATCGCCTGGCCTACGTCGCCTTGCGTGAAGCCCAGCGACGCAGCCTTTTTCCCGTCCAGATTCACCTTGAGCACCTTGCGCTGCTCCTCCAGGTTGCTCTGAACATTCGTCAGACCTGGTATGCCCGCCAGCTCCTGCTGAACTCGCTTGGCACCGGTCTCCAGGCTCGTGGTGTTCTCGCTTGAAACCGTGACCGTCAAGTCATTGGTCGTGGACTCATTGTTGGTCGACGTCACGGTGATGTCCCCAGCTGATTGGGCAAGCTCGGCCATCTGCTCCTGAAGCTGTGGGCGTACGGTCTCAGCCCTCGCTCCCTCGGCAAGCAAGACCGTGAACTCTGCAGTGTTGGTGCTCGAGGTTGCGCCTGGTACGAGGCTGCCGCCGATTGTCACCAAATAGTTTTTCACCTCCGGATCACCCTGCAACAGCTTCTCAACCTGCTCTGCGGCGGTGCTTGTGGTCGACAGCCTGGTGCCAGGTGGCAGCTTCTGGTGGATTGCTAGCGTCGTCTGGTCGGTAACCGAACCGATGAAGTCAGTTTTCAGAAGGGTGGCCGAGCCTAGCGTCGCCGCGAAGACCACCAGGGCGAGACCGAGGGTAATGAATGGGTGCCGCAGCCCGAAGTGGAGAACTGGGAGGTAACCCTGCTGCAGCCGGGTGACCTTCGTCTCTTCAGCAGTATGGGTCTCAGCTGTCGCCGCAGCGTCGACCTCTTCGCCGGCCCGCTTGGTCGCGGGCTCCTGGCTGCGACCGGCCCCGCCACGCAGGAACCAGTACGCCAACACCGGCACAATCGTCATCGACACCAGCAGCGAGGCGCCCAGCGCCACCGCGACAGTGATCGCAAATGGCCGGAAAAGCTCGCCGACCACACCGGACACGATGGCCACCGGGGCGAACACCGTAACTGTGGTGAGCGTCGATGCCGTGACCGCTCCGGCCACTTCCTTGACCGAGGCCAAGACATCGCTCGGGGTCAGTGTCCGATGCCCGAGATCGCGTCGCTTGATGTTTTCCACGACGACGATTGAGTCGTCAACGACGCGTCCGACCGCGACCGTGAGCGCCGCCAGGGTGAAGATATTGAGCGAGTATTCGCTGAGCTGCAAACCGATCATGGCGATCAGCAGCGACAGCGGAATCGAGATCGCGGTGATCAAGGTCGCCCGAATCGAGAACAAGAAGAGCAAGATCACCAGTACCGCGAAGGCCAGACCGAGCAATCCCTCTACCGCAAGGTCATGGATCGACTGTTCGATCAATGGCGCCTGGTCGAAGATGGTGGTGATTGTGGTGTTGTTGCCCAACTTCTGCTCGAGGCTCGGAATCTTGTCGCGGACCTGGTGCGAGATCGCCACCGCATCGGCGTCGGTGTCCTTGAGAACGGCAAGGCTGAGCGCCGGCCTGCCGTCGGCGCGAGCGATGGAGGTCGACTCGATCGACTCCACCTTCACGTCAGCGACCGCAGAGAGCGGAACAGGATCCTTCGGGGTCGGCACTTGCAGGGCTCGAAACTGCTTGACGGTGCTGGTCGCAGTGCCGACCTCGACTGCGAGTTCGAGGTTCTTGTCGAAGCTGCTGCCGGCGGGCGTGATGGTCGCCTGCCCCTGCACAGTCTGAGTCACCGCCTGCGTACTGACGTCGTGCTTACGAAGGTCTTTGGGTCGCAGCGTGACGACCAGCTGGGTGGTGTCCTCCCCCGCCGCAGTGACGCTTCGTACGCCATCGATGCCGGACAGGTCTGGTATTGCGACGTTCTCAACCTGACGGCCGGCTTCGTCTAAAGAGGCATCAGACGCGATGGCGAGCAACAGCACCGGAATGTCGTCGGTTCTGCCGGTAATGACCTCTGTCTCGACCTGATCCGGAAGCGTCGATTTCAGCCCATCGACGGCGTTCCGGATGTCTGCCACGACCTTGTCGGGATCGAGGCCGTACTGCCATTCCACGGTGATCGTGGCGATCCCATTCGAGGAGGTCGATTGGACCTTGGTGACGCCCGATACGCCGGTGAGCGCGCGTTCTAGGGGGGTCGATACATCGTCGGCGACAATCTGCGGTGAGACGCCTGGATAGTTTGCCGTCACAATCGCGGTCGGCACTTGGATGGATGGCAGCAGCTCTTGTTTGAGGTTGAGAGTCGCCAGTACGCCGAACACGATGATGGCCAGTGTCGCCAGCCCAACGATCATGCGGTTAGCCAGGCTAAGCCGCGTTAGGGAGGTCATGAAGCAGGCTCCCTTCCACGTATGGTCCGGACCGAAACGCCACGCGTACCATGCGCAGGTTTTGACACGATCATTCGCATGGAGCTTACAGTTAGTGCGATCTCGATAATCAAGCCGTTACGATCCTTTTCAACAAAAGACGTCGATAACGAAGACGACAGGCGACCAATGACCGGGACCGCTCGCGATGACGCGGCAGTGAACAGCGAACAAGAAGAGCTGATCAGCTGTCTGGAGCGCGCTCAGGCCAGCTTTGAGCGGCGCGCACTGTCCTCCATGGCGGAGCCGCTCATTTCTACGCCACTGACGATGCAACAGCTCAAGGTCTTGACCATGATCGCCATCGATCCAGAGAGAGCGACCGGTCACGAACTGGCAGCGCAACTCAAAGTATCTGTGGCGACCATGTCGGGCCTCGTCGATCGACTTGTGGAACACAGCATGGTGACCCGTGGTGAAGATCCAACCGATCGACGGGTTCGTCCGCTCAGTGTCACGCCTGAGGGCAGCGCGACGATCCGGAGTCTGCTCAGCTCATCTGGAACCATGCCGAGTCCGGTCCTTCGAAGACTCGCGATCGAAGACTTGCGCGCGCTCGTTCAGGGAGTTTTGGCGTTCGAGCGAGCAGTCGCCGAGCTAGCCGAAGGCGGCATTGCGCAGTGACGTCATGATGCAGCATCCACAGTGGATGCATGTCTTTCTCGACGTTAGGTCCGATGTCTCGCAAGCGTCAGCAAACTTTTGGTCAACGGCGCTGGGCTGGCCACTAGGCGATCCGTGGCCCGAGCATCCAGAATTTCGAAGCTTCGAGCCGCCAGATGGTGATGCTTACGTACACCAGCAGATCGGCGATCATGGACCGCGGATTCATTTCGACCTCGAGGTACCCGATGAGGCCGAGGTCGAACGCCTGGTCGCGTTGGGCGCGAGTTTGGCCGGTGAGCCTCAAGAATGGTGGCCGATGATCTCCCCCGGTGGCCTGCCGTTCTGTCTGGTACGCCGCCGCAACCGCGTTCGTCCGCCGGCACTGAGCTGGGATAGGCACCGAAGCCGGCTCGTGCAGATCTGCATCGACTCACCCGCCGGTTTGCACGACCAGGAGGTGGCTTTCTGGCGGTCTGCCTTGAGTTGGCGCTGGGCGGCGAGCGAAAGTGATGAATTCGCTGGCAAGCTGTACCCGCCGTCAGGTTGCAGCGTGCAGTTACTGTTCCAGCGGCTGGGCGAGGACGATCAAGGTACGGCGGTTCGCGCTCACATTGACCTTGGCACTGACGACATCGAAGCCGATGCTCAACGCCTGCTTCAGCTCGGAGCGGCGCAAGTTGAACCCGGCCGCGGCTGGATCGTTCTTCGTGACCCGACCGGACTGGTGTTTTGCACTACCGGTAACTCTCCCGACGCTCCCTAGCTTCGACCTCTAGGTTCGCTGCACTATCAGCTCTCCGGCGCCTTCTTCGCCGACGCCGGCTCACCGGTTTCGGCAGCTTTTTCTCCGTATGCGGCCTTGAGCTGGTCGACGCTGTCAGTTCCGACCGTCTCAGGCTGACTCTTGCCGCTATCGGCGGCCTCAACGCTCGAGGCCGCGGTTGCGGACGGTTCAATCGTCGCGGCTTCCTCTTCGGCCTGCTTCTCGGCCTCCAGCCGAGCCATCAATGTTCGGGCGACGATTTGCTGTCGCGTCGTCGTCCGCTGCGAGCGGCCCCGGAAGATGAAGCTGACGGCCCAGTGCAGCATCGTGGTGAGCCGGTTTTTGAAGCCAACGAGGTACATCACGTGCACACCCAGCCACATCAACCAGGCGAAGAACCCGGACATATGGATTCTGTCGCCAATGCTGGCGACCGCGTGGAAGCGGGAGATGGTCGCCATGCTGCCCTTGTCGAAGTACTTGAAGGGTTCTCCCGGCTGCTCGCCGCGCAACCGGCGTACGATCTGGCGGGCTGCGTACGTGCCGCCCTGCATGGCGACCTGGGCGACGCCAGGCAAGTTGTTGAGTGCCATCATGTCGCCCACCACGAAGACCTCGGGGTGTCCGGGCAAGGTGAGATCCGGGTTCACCTTCACCCGACCGGCGCGATCGATCTCTGCACCACTTTGTTCGGCGAGCTGCTTCCCGAGCGGTGATGCACTCACTCCGGCCGCCCACACCTTGCACCGGCAACGGATCCGCCGCTCCTGTCCATCGGCATCGACAATGTCCACGCCAGTGTTGTCAACGCCGACCACCTTGGCGTTGAGCTCGACGTCGACGCCCATGCTCTCAAGCTGTTTGCGAGCGGCATTGGAAAGCTTGTCCCCAAACGCGCCCAGCACGGCGGGCGCAGCATCGAGGAGAATTACTTTTGCTTGTCTGGTGTCAATCCGGCGAAACTCCCGCGGTAGCGCACGGTGTGCCAGCTCGCTAATCTGACCGGCCATCTCGACGCCAGTCGGACCGGCACCGACAACCACGAAGGTCAGCCATTCCTCCCGCTCGGCTGGATCGTCAGACAGCTCAGCGAGCTCAAAGCATCCGAAGATTCGACCGCGTAGCTCCAAGGCATCATCGATGCTTTTCATCCCTGGAGCCCACTCAGAGAATTGATCATTGCCGAAGTACGACTGACCCGCACCGGCGGCGACGATCAAACTGTCATACGGCGTAACGGTGGTGCCCACCGGGCTGACTGAGGTCACCGTCTTGGCGTTGATGTCGATATCGGTCACTCGACCGAGCAGGACAGTCGCGTTCTTTTGTTTCTTGAGCACCTCTCGGGTCGCTGGAGCGACCTCGCCCTCGGACAAGACGCCAGTTGCGACCTGGTAAAGGAGCGGTTGGAACAGGTGATGTGAGGTCCCACTGATCATGATGACGTCGACAGGAGCCTTGGCTAATCCCTCAGTAGCCCAGAGGCCGCCGAAGCCGGAACCGATGATTGCGACCTGATGCCTGCTTGATTTGCGCTCAACAGGTGACGGGCTTGCTGGGCTTGGTGCGGGGGGTTCTACCGTCATGATCTACTCCTCGGTGTCGCCGGTGCGGCCTGCCGCGGGCCGCTGACCAACAGGGGCGGGCGACCCGGGCAACCGGTCTCATCATCCCGCCTTTGCTCAGCAATCGTCCCAGTGACAGCCCGAATTGACCACCTTTCACGACCCAGATCCCCTCCAGTCCGGGCTCCACCTTTCTCGCGCTGAAAACTACGTTCACATTGGTTTCTTGCGGTCTGCATAGGTAGCAACCTGTGCAGAGCACAGGCAACCTACGTGAACGCAGGTTGCCGATACGAGCAAGATGGCGCGGATCTGCGACCGTTAGGGCCGCATGGGCGCTTTAGCTGCCGATGCGGTGGCGCGGAGTGCTCGGGACTTGGAAGCTTGACGCTCCGCATCGGGCACGACAGTCGTGGACAAGACCATCATGGCGTGCGCTTCGACCCGATGAGTTGATCTGGCTCGCCAGGGCCGCACGTTTGAAGGATCGACCTGTCCGGTAGCGGTATCGAGGCGCACCAGCCAGTTCTGGCCGAACTCCGCCGCCGGCATAGTGAATCTGATGGGTTCCGTGTTGGCGTTGAAGAGCAACAGGAAATGATCATCGGTGATCGGCCGGCCAACAGCATCGAGTTCCGGGATAGCGTCGCCGTTGAGAAAGACCATCAGGCTGCGGGCGAATCCGGAATTCCAGTCCGCCTCGTCCATCTCTGACGCATCGGGCTTGAACCACAAGATGTCGCCAAGCTCACTTCCGCCACCGTGTTTGGCATCGCCGGCGAAGAATCGGTGCCGTCGCAGTATCGGATGGGCCTTGCGCAGGCCAATCACCGCGGACGTAAAGGCCAACAAGTCCTTCTGGTCGGCGTCGAGATCCCAGTCGACCCAAGAGATCTCGCTGTCCTGGGCGTAGACGTTGTTATTGCCGTGCTGGGTCCGGCCCAGCTCATCACCGTGCGCCAGCATCGGAACGCCCTGACTCACCATCACCGTGGTAATGAAGTTCCGCTGTTGCCGCAACCGCAGCGCGTTGATCGCGGGATCATCGGTATCGCCCTCTACACCGCAGTTCCATGATCGATTATGGCTCTCGCCATCATTGCCGTTCTCCCCGTTCGCCTCGTTGTGCTTGTAGTTGTAGGAGACAAGATCACGCAGCGTGAAGCCGTCGTGGGCAACTACGAAGTTGATCGAGGCGGTAGGACGTCGGTCGGAATGTTCATAGAGGTCGCTGGATCCGGTGATCCGAGAGGCAAACTCCGCAAGCGACGCCGGCTCTCCACGCCAGAAGTCGCGTACGGTGTCGCGGTACTTTCCATTCCATTCGCTCCACAACGGCGGAAAGTTGCCGACCTGATAGCCACCATCGCCCAGATCCCACGGCTCGGCAATCAATTTGACTTGGGAGATCACGGGGTCCTGCTGGATGATGTCGAAGAACGCCGACAGCTTGTCCACTTCATGAAACTGCCTCGCCAGTGTCGCGGCAAGATCAAATCGGAACCCGTCGACGTGCATCTCCAAGACCCAATAACGCAGCGAATCCATGATCAGCTGCAGCACGTGGGGGTTGCGCATGAGCAGGCTATTGCCGGTACCGGTGGTGTCGTAGTAATGCTGCTTGGCGCCATCGACCAGCCGGTAGTACGCCGCATTGTCGATGCCCCGGAACGCGATTGTTGGGCCCAGCTCATTGCCTTCTGCGGTGTGGTTGTAGACCACGTCCAAGATCACTTCGATGTCGGCCTCATGCAATGCCTTGACCATCGCCTTGAACTCGGTGGTCTGCTGACCAAGATCGAGACTGCTGACATAGCCATTGTGGGGGGCCAGGAAGCCGATGGTGTTGTAGCCCCAGTAGTTGCACAAGCCACGATCGACCAGGTGGCTGTCGTTGACGAATTGATGCACCGGCAGCAGCTCCACCGCCGTAATCCCAAGCGAGGTGAGGTGCTCGATGATCGCCGGATGGCCGATGGCCGCATAGCTTCCTCGAATGTCGTCTGGGATGCCGGGATGAGTCATCGTCAGACCCTTGACGTGCATCTCGTAGATCACGCTTTCGTGGTACTGATGCTGCGGCGGTCGATCATGGCCCCAGGCAAAGTACGGCGTTGTGACCACCGACAGCATGGTGTGGCCCAGGGAGTCAAGATCGTTGAACTGGGTTGGGTCGGAGAACCGGTAGGAGAACAAGGATTCGTGGCCGTCGATCTGGCCATTGATGGCTTTCGCGTACGGATCAAGCAAGAACTTAGACGGATTGCACCGATGACCGTTGGCGGGCTCGTACGGACCATAAACGCGGTAGCCGTAGCGCTGGCCCGGCTCGATGCGTGGCAGATATGCGTGCCAAACGTTGCCGTCGACCTCAATCAGCTCGATGCAGGTCTCCTGAAGATCCTCGCCGATGAGGCATAGCTCGACTTTCGACGCAACCTCGGAGAAAACCGCGAAGTTCACTCCGGTGCCGTCGAATGTGGCACCAAGCGGGTACGGCCGTCCCGGCCACATCTCGACGCTTTGCCTCTGCACACCGTTCACCAACTCCGGCACGACAGCCTCTCCTGATCGGTATCTCGACCCCTGAAGTACAAACGCTACAACTGCGTTGCGAGCGTCGGTTGCGCGAGCATTGCCGAGCGTCTTAATCACCACACCAGCGCGGTCTGCTCCGTTACCGCAGACGCAGCAGAATGAGAGCCGTGCGACGCGAGGCCTCGGTTCTCCATCTCGATCTCGACGCCTTCTTCGCATCCGTCGAGCAACGCGATAAGCCGTCGCTACGCGGAAAGCCCGTCGTAGTGGGAGGTCTGGGTCACCGCGGCGTAGTCGCTACGGCCTCCTACGAAGCCCGCGTTTATGGCGTCCGATCGGCCATGCCGACGCATGAGGCGCGACGCCGGTGTCCGCATGCGGCATTCCTCGTCGGTCGTTTCGGTGCGTATCACGCGGCAAGCCGTCGGGTGATGGATGTGCTACGCCGGCTGTCACCACTAGTGGAGCCGCTGTCCCTGGACGAGGCCTTCGTCGATCTCCGCACAGCTAGCGCTGGAGTCGATTTCAGCCGACCTGGCCTGCAGCTGCTGATCAAGCAACTGAAGGAGGACGTCCGCACAGCCACCGACGGCTTGACTGCATCGGTCGGTGTTGCCACGTCGAAATTCGTCGCCAAGGTGGCCACCGAGCAAGCCAAGCCCAATGGCTGGTCGATCATCGAAGCGGGCCAAGAACTTGAGCTTTTGCGACCGATGCAGGTCAGCGTGATTCCAGGCGTCGGTCCGGTAACAGGCGAAAAGTTGCATCGGATCGGCCTGCATACGGTTGCGGATCTGCAGCAATGCCCCTTCGATGAACTAGCGCAGGTGATCGGTAAGACGCATGCCCAGGCGCTGATCGATCTGGCCCACGCACGTGACGACCGGCCGGTCGAGCCCGATCGAGAGACGAAATCGATCTCTGTCGAAGACACCTTTGAAACTGATCTTGTGTCGCGACAGGAGCTCACCGCGATCTTGCTTCGCGACGCACGCCAGGTGGCGGCCAGGCTCAGTACGGCAGGACTCTTTGCACATACGGTTACGATCAAGGTCCGGCTGCATGACTTCTCGACCTTGACAAGATCACGAACGTTGCTCAGCGCGACCGATGAAGCAGACGTCATCGGCTCGGTTGCTACGTCGCTGCTCTCTGCCGTCGACGCCACGGGAGGAGTTCGGCTCCTTGGTGTCGGGGTTGCTGGGCTGACCGACGTGATGCAGGAGGACCTCTTCACATCTGAGGGCTCATCCGCGGCGCCGCTGGAGGATGTCGTTGAAGATGACCCAAAACCCGATGAGCAGCCGAGACGTCAGAGTTGGCCACCTGGAGTCGACGTCGAGCATGATCAACACGGTCGGGGCTGGATCTGGGGCTCCGGCCTTGGCCGGGTGACGGTCCGCTTCGAGACCCGGGACACATCACCGGGTCCCATCCGCACCTTCGCCGCCGACGATCCCGCGCTACGTCGGGTCGAGCCGCTCTAAGAGCTGTACCCAGATTGCTCAGCGAGCACGGACGTTCGGCCTTGGACAGACTCAGGGCACACTAGTCAGGCTGGTGCGTCGACGCCTGAGGCAGCCTCAATAAGTCCGAGAAACAGGCCGTAGTCATCGCCGCTTTCGGGATGCCACTGCACGCCCAGCCAGAACGGCCGTTCGGGATCCTCGATGGCTTCGATGGTGCCGTCGGCCGCACGAGCCGTCGCTTCGAAACCTGGATGGCTGACAACCGATTGCCGATGGTGACAGCTGACCTGCACCTGATCACCGACGAAGGTTCGGACTCGCGAGCCCTCCCGCGTGCTGATCGAAGTCCAGCCGAATGCGTTGCCACCCGGCGCGTGCTCCTCATGCCCCACAACATCTGGTAGATGCTGCTCCAGCGAACCTCCGGCCCGAACAGCCATGACCTGCATCCCCCTGCAAATACCGAGTGTCGGAAGACCAATCCGATCGGCAGCATCCAGCAAGCCAAACTCCCAGGAATCTCGATCGCGGCGCACTTTGGTCAGGGGATGGGGCATCTGGCCGTAGCGCTCCGGGTCGACATCGGCGCCACCGCTAATGATCAGTCCATCGAGGCGCGAGACAACCTCGACCGTGCCCTCGTTCTGTGGCGGCAGCAATACGACCACACCGCCCGCGGCCTCGACCGAGCGGGTGTAGACAGCGGGTAGCAGATCGGCCGACATATTCCAGACGCTCCAAGCAGCCTGCTCACGATAGGTGGTCAGACCAATAACAGGCCGTCCCTGTTTTCCCCCCGTCGCGATCATGCGCCTATTCTCACATTCTTTCGAAACCGCGCCTTAGCTCCCAGTCCGTGACGGCGGCCTCGAACGCCGCCAACTCGAGATCGGCCATTGCCGTGTAGTGATCGACAACCTCGTCTCCAAACGCGCGCCGGGCGATCTGCGAGTTACCGAAGGTTTGCCGGGCCTCGCGCAGCGTACCGGGAAGCCTTGAGAAGTCAGACGAGTGAATATTGCTGCTGAGCGCCGGACCGAGTTCCAGATCATGATCAATTCCGTAAAGCCCACCCGCGATCATCGCTCCGAGAGCTAGGTAGGGGTTGACATCTGCGCCTGGCGCACGGTTCTCCACCCGGGCGGACGCGTCCCGACCCAAGATCCCGATTGCC
>Ga0307295_10000084_pt1 | contig 19334 bp, 18 predicted proteins | sample ER_DNA_152_FD_194481 | JGI IMG/M metagenome (GOLD analysis project Ga0307295, IMG submission 194481) | Bulk soil microbial communities from the East River watershed near Crested Butte, Colorado, United States - ER_DNA_152 | ecosystem: Environmental > Terrestrial > Soil > Floodplain | place...
GGGTCGAGCCTTCGGAACGATGTCGCATATTGCGCAGATCGACTCGGTGGCCGACGCCGTCAGCGCACTGCGCCGATCCGACAACCGGGGTGTGGTACCGCGCGGTCTCGGTCGCAGCTACGGCGACGCAGCCCAGAACGCTGGCGGCACCGCGCTCGATCTCACCAAGATGAACCGCATTCTGTCCCTCAACGCCTCGAGCGAACCGGCAACCGTGACGGTCCAGGCCGGAGTCAGCCTCGATCTGCTGATGCGCGCACTGCTGCCCTTCGGGCTCTGGGTCCCGGTGCTACCTGGCACACGGCAGGTGACCGTGGGCGGCGCCATCGCTGCCGATGTGCACGGCAAGAACCATCACACTCAAGGAAGCTTCGGGAACCATGTGCGCTCGCTCGATCTGCTGATGGCAGACGGAGAGGTGCGGACAGTGACTCCGGACGGCGGTACCGAGGCGCTGTTCTGGGCAACGATCGGCGGGATGGGTCTCACCGGCGCGATCTTGAGCGCCACTGTGGCCCTTCAGCGCGCCGAGACCGCCTATTTCACAGTCGATACCCATCGAGCCACCGACATCGATGACCTGATGCAGCAGATGTCGGTGGGCGATGAGAACTACACCTACTCTGTCGGCTGGTTCGATGCCGTGACCAAGGGACGCCATATGGGTCGAGCTGTGCTCACCCGGGGAAATAAAGCCTCACTCGCGGAGCTGCCTCTCAAGCTGAGGCGTGATCCGTTGAAGTTCGTGGCGCCATCCCTGGGAACTCTCCCCGAGATCTTTCCCAACCGGATGATCAACAAGGCGACCGCGAAAGCCTTCAGCACGGCATGGTATTTGAAGGCGCCGAAACATCGCACCGGTGAGCTGCAGAACATCACGCAGTTCTTCCACCCGCTGGACATGGTGGCCGAGTGGAATCGGGTCTACGGGCCCAACGGCTTCTTGCAATATCAGTTCGTCGTGCCGTTCCAGGAGGCTGAGGTGTTTCAGCGCTGCCTGGAGATGATCGTCAACTCCGGCCACCTGTCCTGCCTCAATGTGCTGAAGCGATTCGGCCCCGGCAACCCGTCGCCGCTATCGTTTCCCATGCCGGGTTGGACTCTGACCGTCGATCTGCCTATCGAAGAAGGGCTGGACAAGTTGTGCGACGCCCTTGATACCGAAGTGGTCGGAGCAGGCGGTCGGGTGTACCTCGCCAAGGACTCGCGACTCAGCGCGGCGACGTTCCGCCAGATGTACCCGCGGCTGGACGAATTTCTCGCCGTGCGCCGCGAAGTCGATCCGACTGGGATGTTCAATTCTGATCTTGCTCGTCGGCTCGAGCTCAGCAACCGGACGTCCGGCGGTGCGGCATGATCAACGCGGTCGGTGCACCCCAGTCACTGCTGCTGCTCGGCGGCACCTCCGACATCGCTTTGGCGATCGCCCGCAGGTATGCGCGTTCCGGACTGCGGGTGGTGCTTGCCGCCCGCCCGAGTGACCGGCGTACGGCCGCGGCGAGCGATCTCGCGAGTCTGGGCTGCAACGTCACCGAAGTTGATCTTGATGCGCGTGATCATGAATCGCACGCGACGACCATCGAGCAGGCTTTCGCTGGCGGTGATATCGACATCGCCGTGATCGCCTTCGGCCTGCTCGGGGATCCGGAGCGGGCGTGGCGTGACCCCGACCTTGCCCTCGAGCTGGCTGAGGTCAACTACACCGCACCAGTGCATCTCGGCGTACTGCTGGGCCAGCGCATGCAGGCCCAGGCGCACGGCTGGATTGTGGCGCTGTCCAGCGTCGCTGGTGAGCGGGTACGGCGCTCCAACTTCGTCTATGGCTCGACCAAGGCGGGCTTGGACGGGTTTTTCCTAGGCCTGGGTGAGGCGCTGCGCGACTACGGCGTGCGCGTGCTCGTGGTCCGGCCCGGTTTCGTCAAGTCGAAGATGACCACTGGCCTCGACGAAGTACCCCTTTCCGTGACGCCAGACCAGGTGGCCGACGCGGTCGTCGACGCCATCAAGGCCAAACGCGAGCTCGTCTGGGTGCCAGGACCCCTGCGCGTAGTGATGTCGGGCCTTCGGCACGTGCCCCGTCCGCTTTTCCGCAAGCTGCCCCTTTGATTTGGGGGCGCTCGCGCATCGCGCTTGGAATCCGCCGCCGCCGTCGTCGCTCGCAGAGGAAAGAACGCCTCCGCTCTCTCCTCCTCCGTGCGGCGGCGCGCGATTCCCGACGCTCGCGCCCCATTTGAGCTCCGCTCTCTCCTCCTCCGTGCGGCGGCGCGCGATTCCCGACGCTCGCGCCCCATTTGAGCTCGGCGCTCTAAACCGGCGGTACGCCGTGCCGCCGGTAGGAAAAGTGACGGTCCTTGGTGGTTGCAGCTGCGAAGCGTGCAATCAACTCACGACGTACGTGGCGCGGCTCGACGATCGCATCAACAACGAGCTCGCTGGCCAGCCGCAGGATGTCGATGTCGATCTCGTACTCCTTGCGCAGCCGCTCGACATAGGCCGCCCGTTCAGCCTCGTCGTTGACCTCGGCGATCTTGTTCGCATAGACCGCGTTGATAGCGGCTTCAGGACCCATCACTGCGATCTTGGCGGTGGGCAACGCCAGGCAGGCGTCGGGACCAAAACCAGGGCCAGCCATGGCATAGAGTCCCGCCCCGTACGCCTTCCGAATGATCAACGAGACAGTCGGTACGGTAGCCTCTGCCACTGCGGTGATCATCTTCGCGCCGTGCCGGATGATTCCTTGCCGCTCCACGGCACTGCCGATCATGAATCCCGGTACGTCAGCCAAGTAGAGCAGTGGGATGCTGAACGCGTCGCACTGCCAGATGAAGCGGGCACCCTTGTCGGCGGAATCGACGAATAGCACTCCCCCCTTGACGGCCGGCTGATTGGCCACGATGCCGATCACTTCGCCATCCAGCAGGGCCAAGCCGGTCACCAACTCGGGGGCAAACAGTGGCTTCACCTCAAAGAAGGAACCGTCGTCCACGATCGCCTCGATGATCGTGCGAATGTCGTACCCAGCTGACTCCTGCGCCGGCACAAGATCATCGGTGAAACGTCGCGCCGGTTCTGCCGAGTCGTAGGCCGGCAATGGATTTCGCCAGTTCTGTGGCAGATATGAGAAGTACTGCTTTGCCTGCTCGATCGCCTCGGTGTCGTCAGCCGCCAACTGATCTCCGCAACCTGAGATCGTCGCGTGCATCCGGGCGCCGCCCATCTCCTCGAGCGTGACCTTCTCACCCACCACCATCTCGGCCATCCGGGGCGATCCCAGGTACATCGAGGCATTCGCCTCGACCATGATCACAATGTCGCAGAAGGATGGAATGTACGCCCCGCCGGCCGCGCTGGGGCCGAAAAGGCAGCAGATCTGGGGAACCTTGCCAGACAGCGCGACCTGGTTGTGGAAGATCCGACCCGCCCCCCTGCGGCCGGGAAACAGGTCGATCTGGTCGGTGATCCGCGCACCAGCCGAGTCGATAAACCAGAAGACCGGCAACTCGTCACGTAGCGCCACTTCGGTCATCCGGATGATCTTCTCCACCGTCCGGGCGCCCCAAGAGCCGGCCTTGACGCTCGGATCATTCGCCACCACGAGCGCTGGTCGTCCTTGGATTAGGCCGCGGCCGGTGACCACGCCGTCGGCTGGCAGATCGGCGGCCATGGCATTGGCGAGCTGGCCGTCCTCCACGAAAGTACAGTCGTCGAACAGTAAGTCGATTCGCTCACGCACGTAGAGCTTGTTTGCGCTCGCCAGCTTGTCGGCGGCCCGCTCCGTTGGAGCCAGCGTACGGTCGCGCGCGGCATTGATCCCGTCCATGATCGACTACTCCACAGGGAGCCCGAGCCTGCGGGCGATCAACAGCCGCTGGATCTCAGAGGTCCCCTCACCGATCTCGAGAGCCTTTGCGTCGCGATAGAAGCGCGCCACCGGATACTCCTCCATGAACCCATAGCCACCGAATACCTGCGTGGCGACCCGCGTGGCGCTCACCGCGGACTCGGTAGCGTAGAGCTTTGCGATCGCAGCCGCTCGATTGAACTCACGTCCGCCAACGCCATGATCACGCATGGCCGCCGCAGCGTACACGAGCTGATGAGCGGCCGAGGCCATCACGTCAAGATCAGCAATCTGGAACGCGATGCCCTGCCTACGGCCAATCGGCGCACCGAACGTGATGCGCTGCGTCGCGTACTGGGTCGACAATTCGAGGCAGGCTCGGATGCAACCCAACGCCAGGGCTGCAATCCCGACGCGCCCTCCGTCCAAGATCGACAGAAACTCCTGATACCCCTGCCCGCGCTCCCCCAGCAGATGATCTTCGGGCACACGGGCGTCCGTGAAGGTCAGCGGATGCGTGTCGGAGCCATGCCAGCCGAGCTTCGCGTAGCTGCGACCGACCAGGAGTCCAGGGGTGCCGGCGGGCACGATGATTGCCGAGATTTCGGGTTTGCCATTGTCGCGCGTTCCGGTCCGAGCGGTCACCGTGCAGATCGAGGTGATATCGGTGCCGGAATTGGTGATGAACTGCTTACTGCCGTTGATCACCCATTCATGATCACGTAGCGTGGCGCGCGTCCGGGTGGCACCGGCGTCCGAGCCCGCTTCTGACTCGGTGAGCCCGAACGCACCCAGCGCCCGGCCCGCAAGCAGATCAGGCAGCCAGCGCGCCTTCTGCTGCGCGGTGCCGAAGTGAGCGATCGGGTTGCTGCCCAGCCCCACAGCAGCCTCGAGGGTGAGCCCGAGTGACTGGTCGACCTTGCCGATCTCCTCGATCGCGATGCACAAGCTGGTGAAGTCCCCTGCGCCGCCGTACTCCTCGGGTCCGTTGAGCCCGAAGAGCCCGAGATCGCCCATCAGCTTGATCGCTTCGAGCGGCGCCTCGTGGGCGGCATTCCAGCGCTCGACATGAGGCGCGAGATCGCGAGCAGCGAAGTCAGCGACCGCGGCCCGAAAGTCGCTGTGCTCTTCGCCGAGCGAGAACGTACCGGTCATCAGGCCCCTTCCGTCGTCACGGACATTTGTCAGCATAGCTTGACGTTTACGTAAACGTAAGGCCTAGACTTTCGGCCAGAAGGAGTGCCGATGAGTGATCGAACCTGGAGCATTGGCGAACTCGCCGAGGAGTTTGACACCACCCTGCGGACCATCCGGTTCTATGAGGACCGCGGGCTTCTCGCTCCCGAGCGCCAGGGGACTACTCGGATCTTTCACGATCGGGATCGGGTACGACTGCAGCTCATTCTGCGCGGCAAGCGACTCGGGTTCACCCTGGACGAGATCGCTCACGTGATCAACATGTACGACGAAACTCCGGGTGAGCGCGGCCAACTGGCCTTCCTTGTCGCCGACATTGGCAAGCGTCGTGAAGCCCTCTTGGAAAAGCGACGAGACCTCGATGAGGCGCTGGCCGAACTCGATGATCTTGAAAAACGCTGTCGAGACGATCTGGAGCGCCTGAGCGATTCTCCGTGATCATTCGACTTGCCGTGGCAGGGACGGACAACTACTCCAAGGCGAGTGAGGCCGCGGCGTCCTGCTGGCCGGTGACGTCCCAGAGATGGTGAATCACGTCGTGCAGGAAGTACTGAATGAACGTCACAACCGTGAACTCCGCGCCATCAGAGCGGATCCCACGTCGTCGGTACTGCTCGGGTTTGAGCGACTGTATCCGGGCAACGAAACGCTGTGCGACAGCCTCCAGCTCGTCGGCGACCACCTCAGGGTCCTGCTCCTTGTACCGCTCCTCGATGGCTGTCTCGTCCTGGTTCCAGTTGGCAAAGGTCGGCGTGTCCTCGGTGAGCATCTGGGCCAGACGAGCGTCGAACAGACGATAGACATCGCGTACATGGGCGCCGTACTCCAGAGGTGACCAGACGTCCGGCTGCGGGCGTGCCGAGACAGCGGGACTTGAGCGCAGTATCTGAACCCATTCCTCGGCAGCGATGAAGGCACGCTCAGCGAAGTCAGCTGGGTCGAGGTCGGCCGCCGACAATCCACACTGGTCGCAGCGTCGCGTCAGCGTCCAGGTCCAATCCTTGGTGTCTGGCGCAGGTTCCACGAGACGAAGCCTAGTGCCACTTCCTCCGGGAATCTGTCGTCCACCATGCTGCCTCCACTGTCCACAAGACGGGCGTCACGACTGTGGAGAAATTGATCACTTCGGTGCATGAACTACGCCGCTTTGTGGACAGCCCGGTGGACAAGGAAATTGCTCGATTTTCTTTTCTGGATTCGGTTGCGGGCCGCCTCCTAAAGCTGTAGAAATCTCTTACGCACTTCCGCAAGGGAGAGCGGGGCTGGGACAGAACCGAGGATTCGTACGGTGAGGCAACTCGCCGCAGCGGCCGGTGACGGGCCGCTGGGATTCGCCGGGTCGCCTGGTCAGCTGGAGACGTCGCTTAACTCCGGCTACACAGTGGGCCCCTGCAACTCATACTTGGAGGGGCCCACACTCATTTTGTTTGGGCTTGCTGCTCGCGCAATCGCGCTTGGAATCCGCCGCCGTCGTCGTCGTTCGCAGAGGAAGAACGCCTCTGCTCTCTCCTCCTCCGTGCGGCGGCGCGCGATTTGCCGACGCTCGCAGCCCACGTAACCGCTCCCTTTCCCCGCAGCGCGCCCTACCTGCCGGCGCTCGCAGCCATGTGGCCGGTCTCGGCCCCGCTGCGTTTGCTGAAAGCTGGGTTAACCCAGCTTTCAGGCGGTCCGCATATGTTGCAACCTGTGCAGACCGCCAGAAACCTATGTATACATAGGTTTCTGACAAGCGACGAAGGTTGCGCGACGACACCGTACGGGCGGCAGAGGGCGGCGATGGATAGCAAACGCGTGTGGGCCCTCACGCGCTGGGATTGTCCGCCATTGCTCAGGTCAATCAAGCTCGCCGATACGGCACTAGATGTACAACTAGAGTGGCGAGAGTTGGGGTTTTCGATGGGGAGGATGCGTGGGAATCAGCAAGGTGCTTGTCGCCAACCGGGGCGAAATCGCCGTCCGTGTGATTCGTGCCGCCGCCGACGCGGGGCTGGGCAGCGTCGCCATCTACGCCGACCCGGACTTCGATTCGCTGTTCGTCTCGCTCGCGGATGAGGCGTATGCGCTTGGCGGCGCGAGCCCCGCGGAGACCTACCTCAATATCCCCAAGATTCTCGAGATCGCCGCCCGTAGCGGCGCCGACGCCATCCACCCGGGATATGGCTTTCTTGCTGAGAACGCGACGTTTGCCGAGGCTGTGCTCAACGCAGGACTGATCTGGATCGGCCCTCCGCCCGAGGCCATCGAGGCTTTGGGCGACAAAGTCCGGGCCCGGCACATCGCCCAGAAGGTCGGCGCCCCCCTAGTGCCCGGCACCCCGGATCCAGTTGCCGATGCGGATGCTGTCATTGCCTTTGCGAGAGAGCACGGGTTGCCTATCGCGATCAAGGCTGCCTTCGGCGGCGGCGGCCGAGGCCTGAAGGTCGCCCGCGAGATGAACGAAATCCCCGAGCTCTTCGAGTCCGCTACGCGGGAAGCAGTCACCGCTTTTGGCCGTGGTGAATGCTTCGTCGAGCGATATCTCGACAGGCCCCGGCATGTTGAAACCCAGTGCCTGGCCGACAGTCACGGCAACGTCGTTGTGGTCTCGACCCGAGACTGTTCGCTCCAGCGCCGTCACCAGAAGCTAGTAGAGGAGGCCCCGGCACCCTTCCTCAACGCCGAGCAGACCGAACGCCTCTACTCCGCGTCCAAGGCGATCCTGGCCGAAGCCGGCTATGTGGGAGCCGGTACTTGTGAGTTCCTGGTCGGGCAGGACGGGACCATCTCATTCCTGGAGGTCAACACCCGGCTCCAGGTCGAGCATCCAGTCTCCGAGGAGGTCACCGGACTCGACCTGGTCCGCGAGATGTTTCGCATCGCGGAGGGCGAACCACTCGGATACGAGGATCCGGTCGTTGCTGGGCATTCCATCGAATTTCGGATCAACGCGGAGGACGCGGGGCGCAACTTCATGCCCGCAGCGGGAACCTTGACGGCGTGGCGTCCACCGTCGGGGCCTGGCGTCAGAGTCGACGAGGGCTACGCCAATGGCATGACCGTGCCGGGTAGCTTCGACTCGCTGATCGCCAAGATCATCATCACCGGTGCGAATCGCAAGCAGGCGCTCGAGCGATCGCGTCGCGCCCTGAAGGAACTGGTGATCGAGGGCATGCCGACCGTCGTTCCGTTCCATCTGACTGTCCTCGACGACCCGGCCTTTACTGCTGAGGACGGTCGCTTCGGCGTACACACTCGGTGGATCGAGACGGAGTTCAGCGGACAAATTGCACCGTACGCGGGCGCGCTCGGCGACGCTCCGGAGTCAATCCCGCGCTCCAAAGTTGTCGTCGAGGTTAATGGCAAGCGACTGGAGGTGCTGGTACCAGCCGGCCTGGGCACTGCCAATGGATCCGACACAGGCGCGCGCTCCAAGAAAAAGCCGGTCAGGCGGCAAAGCGGAGCGGCGACCAAGACGCCCTCTGGCAACGCCCTGACCTCACCTATGCAAGGCACGATCGTCAAGATCGCGGTCGCCGATGGTGACGTAGTAGAGGCTGGTGATCTTGTCGTGGTACTCGAGGCGATGAAAATGGAGCAGCCGCTGACAGCTCACCGAAGTGGCACGGTGAAGAACCTCACGGCCCAGGCCGGCGCGACGGTGACCAGCGGGTCCATTCTGTGCGAGATCGTCGACTGATCAAATTCCGAGCAACCGGTTGTGCGCCCGCCACCGCAAAGCTTCAATACGGAATAAAAGGTCGGTAAGAAGACGCGCTCACAAGGGGAAACCACAGTAGGCACAGGCACACTGTGACCCATGGCGGAACTCTTGGTGCTGCTCATTGTGGCGGCACTGATCGTGGGCGGTGTTGCCCTTTACCGGCGGCATGCCATCCAGCAACGCCAGGCCAATGAGCGGGCGGCACTGGAGACTCAACTCTCCACGTCCAAGCGCGCAGCGGATGAGGATGTTACGAAGTTCGGCGAGGAATTGCAGCGGTTGGACTCCGATGTTGCTGGGCATGCACTCGACGAGGCGATGCAACAGGACTACCAGCGTGCCCTTGACGCGTACGACAACTCGAAGGTGTCATTGGACGCGGTGACCAAGCCCGAGGAAATCCGGCACGTCACCGAGATTTTGGAAGACGGGCGCTACGCGGTCGCATGCGTCAAGGCACGGATCGCTGATGAGCCGCTGCCGGCCAAGCGTCCACCCTGCTTCTTCAACCCCGCGCACGGCCCCTCCTCACAAGACGTCTCATGGGCACCTCCCGGAGGCGTGCCGCGATCCGTGCCCGCCTGCCCCGCCGACGCCGAACGGGTGCTTGCCGGAGCCGATCCCTACATCCGCACCGTGCAGGTCGGTGCTCAGCGCGTGCCCTACTGGGAAGGCGGCCAGGCGTACGCGCCGTGGGCCCAGGGCTACTACAGCCGCTGGGCGGGTAGCGACATGCTTTCCGGCATGCTGATCGGTGGCCTGCTGTTCGGTGGCATGGGCAACATGTTCTCCGGAGTCGGCGAGGGGGTCGGTGACCTCATGGGCGGAATTGGCGATGGCGTCAGCGATGTCGGAAGCGGGATCGGCGACATGTTTGGAGACATGTTCGACTAGCAGGCGCTACCCGAGGAGAGCCGCGCGAAGCTCAGTCAGCGTTTCCGAACAACCCCGATCGATCTTCACGCTGGCGAGCTCGTCACCCCGTGTCGGACCCCGATTGATGATCACTACTGGTCGCTGACGCTTCGCGTTGTGCCGCACGAAACGCAATCCCGACATCACGGTCAGTGACGAGCCCAGTACCACCAAGATCTCCGCACGTTCCATGAGCGCGTACGCTGCCTCGACTCGTTGCTTGGGCACGGACTCGCCGAAGAACACGACATCTGGCTTGAGCCGCCCGCCGCAGTGCACACAGCCGACCAGCCTGAACTGCCGCCAATCCTGGACCACTGCATCGCCGTCCGGCCGCAGCTCTGCATGCCCCAGAACGCGTGACTCCTCGAGTTGCGGATTGGCGCTCGCCAACCGAGTCTGTAGCTCGCTGCGCGCTGAACGATCACCACACTCGAGGCACACGACGCTCGCGATGTCGCCGTGCAAGTTGATCACGCGCTCGCTGCCGGCGGCTGAGTGCAGCCCATCGACGTTCTGCGTGATCAGTCCGGCCAGTCCGACCACTTGCAGGTCGGCCAGGGCACGATGACCAGGGTTTGGCACTGCACGACCGATCCGGCGCCAGCCGAGATAGGAACGAGCCCAGTACCGCCGCTGCGCCTCAGCAGAGCTGAGGAACTCGTTGTACTGCATGGGCGTCGCACGTACCGAGGTCGGCCCGCGATAATCCGGGATCCCGGAGTCAGTCGACATGCCAGCACCGCTCAGCGCAACCCAGGTCCGGCCGCGGAGCAGCTCAGCGGTCGCCGCAACGGCGGCGGGCGATGCCACTGTCACGCAAGAACCGTACCCGGAAACGTCGGTGCGCCAGAAGACTAACTGTCGGGATCAGACACGAGGTGCACTAGTGGTGCCGGCCTGGTCAGCCCAAATCAGGGAGAATGCCGAGCTTCGTCAGCATTCCCAATCGATCCGCTGTGCCCCAGAGCTCGGCCACCCGGCCGTCAGCGATTCGTAGGATGGCGATCGCCTCGCTTTCGAAGTACTGCTGGGTCGGCGCTGGGAGGCCTCGGTAATCGCCGGTGTTGGTGCCCGACATGGTGAACCTGGCCACCACCTTGTCACCTTCGGCGAGGAGCTCCTGAGTCGTCAGGTGGAGGTCGGGGAAACCTTGCAGCAGCATGCGGATGCCTTCCTCCACCCCTCCAGGCACCTCGGGCTGCATAAAGATCACTGCGTTGTGGTCGACCACTTCCGCGGCGACCACCTGGGGCAGCTCATCAAGACTGGCGTTGTTGATGGCGTCAAAGAGCCGCTGCGCGACCGCCTTGTTCTCCTCCAAGCCCACGTGTCCCTCCTTTCATCCGGCGACTCAGCTAATGGTGCCCGTGCCCTTGAGCCGGCGCGCAGCCTCGGCGATCGAACCGGTCATCGATGGGTAGACGGTGAATGACTCCGACACTTGATCAACGGTGAGCCGCTGCGCCACCGCAATCGCTACTGGGAAGATCAACTCGCTGGCCCGCGGGGCAACCACCACGCCACCGATCACGATGCCGGTGACCTTTCGGCAGATAAGCTTGACGAAGCCGTCGCGGCTGCCCTGCATCTTGGCGCGGGCATTCCCGCCCAGTGGCAGAGTGACCACGCGCGCCGGTACCTCACCCGAATCGACCTGTTGCTGCGTTACCCCCACCGTGGCGATCTCCGGTGCAGTGAACACGTTCGCCGATACGGTCTTGAGATCGAGGGGAGACACGGCCTCGCCTAACGTGTGCCACATGGCGATCCTGCCCTGCATCGCGGCCACAGAGGCAAGCATCAGCACGCCGGTGCAGTCGCCCGCCGCATAGACGCCCCTTGCCGAGGTGCGTGACACTCGGTCGACCTCGATGAAGCCCCCTCGGTTCAGCTTGACCCCAGCTTCCTCAAGACCGATGCCTGCCGTGTTGGGTATCGATCCGACAGCAAGCAGGCAGTGTGAGCCGATGACGGTGTGCCCATCGGTCAACGTCACTGTGATCTGGTCGCCGTTCCGGGCGACCGATTGGGCCCGTGATCGCGACAGCACGGTCATGCCTCGCCGGGCGAAGACGTCCTCGAGCACCTGAGCAGCATCGGCGTCCTCTCCTGGGAGCACCCGGTCACGGGAGGAGACGAGCACCACCTCGCAGCCGAGGGCATCGTAAGCGCTGGCGAACTCCGCACCCGTGACGCCCGAGCCGATCACGATCAGCCGTTCCGGCAGCTCGGCCAGCCCGTACACCTGACTCCAGGTAAGGATCCGCTCGCCGTCCGGCTTGGCCTCGGGGAGCTCGCGGGGATGTGCTCCTGTTGCGACCAAGATCATGTCGGCGGGAAAAGACTTCTCACTGTCTGCAGTTTCGGCGATCACCTGCTCGGCGCCGTCAAGACGGCCGCGGCCGGCTACCAGATTGACGTTCTCGCGTAGCAGGCGCTCTTCGATGTCGGCCGATTGTCTTTGAGCGAGGTCGAGTACCCGCCGGTTGACCGCGGCCAAGCGAACGTTGACGCCGGCGTCGACGTCTCCTTGATCCAGAGGGCCAAACCGAAGTCCAAGATCGGCCGACTGGCGGACGTCGGTCATGACTTCCGCTGTAGCGATCAAGGTCTTCGAGGGAACACAGTCGGTAAGGACGGCGGAGCCACCCACACCATCGCTATCGATCAGAGTGACCTCGCCGCCAAGTTGGCTGGCGACCAGCGCTGCCTCGTAACCGCCAGGTCCTCCGCCGACAATCACAACCCGGGTCACCTTCGGCATTCTTGCATCTCGCTGAGGCGGCCAGGAGCAGATAGCCTGGGCTGCTGTGCTGTACGCGGCGTACGGAAGCAATCTTGATCCAGCTCAGATGGCCGACCGCTGCCCGCACTCGCCGCAGCGCGGCACCGGGTGGGCCGTTGGCTGGCGAGTCACTTTTGGTGGCGAAGGGTGGGACGGCGCGCTGCCGACGCTGGTCGAGGAACTCGACAGCCAGGTCTTCGTCGCCCTGTACGACGTGACGGCCGGTGACGAAAACGCGCTGGACGAGTGGGAGAGCGCCGACACCGGTCTGTATCGCAAGGTCCGGGTACGGGTGGCGACACTCGACGGCGAGGTGACCGCCTGGGTCTATGTACTGAACGACTTCGAGGGTGGCATCCCGAGCGCTCGGACCATTGGCATCCTGGCCGACGCGGCCGAGTCGGCCGGCGCTCCCAGTGACTACGTCACTGAGCTCCGCTCGCGCCCTTGCGTTAGCGGCTGGTGAACCCGGTTCTGCCGCCAGACCCAAGCGCCGAGGACTGCCGATCCGATCAAGAAAAAAGCGTTGTGGACGCGAGTCCGGCGATTTCGTCCTGCACGCTGACCGCCATCCCGGCGAGCTGCTGCCGGGTCGGCGTAGCCCACCTCGCGGCCGATCTCCGCGACATGCAGCACGGTCGTGTCGAGGAGCTTCCTAGCCAGCGCCATCTCCCCTTCGGATAAACCGTCGGTTGATCTGGCAGGTCCCGACCCTTGCGCGAAATGGCTGTGTGGTGGCGACAGAGCAGGGTGACATTGGTGATAGCCCGCGGCACCAATTGGTGACCGCACTAAGCGGTCCCGGTTCGCGTTGGCCCGTTCCCCGGACGTCGATGATCCGGGAGGTCACCGGGTCCATATCATCCCCCATCGAATTGGCCTCAGGTCAGGTCACCTTGACCGACCGGTTGGCCGTCATCCTCATCAGACCAACAGGTAGCCCGACCTTGATCTTGATCAACTGGCCGCCGAAGCCCACGGTCGTGGAGCCGCTGAAGTTGTGCAAGCCACTGTTGCCGCGATCGTCAAGGTCCTGGGCGCGGCGCAGATCGAGTACGCTGCGCGGCGAGCCGCTGGGCTATGATCCTGAACCGCGCCTTGAGGTTCCAAAGATCAACTCGACCGATTCATCGCACCTTGGTCATGTCCCACAACGGCCGCACGACGAGCCGCAGACAGGACCACCACATATAAAGTGCGTCGTAGCTCCATCCGGCGGCGTCGTCGAGTAGGCCGTGGGCAATATCGTGGCGCAGGTTTGCGGCGCCCTGGTCAACCAGCAGGGCCTTGAGCTCCATTACTATGCCAGCGCCGAAAGCCTCAGCGGCTTCGGGTATGTCCAGCAATGCTGCAAGACTCTTCTCGATTTCGACACCGTGCTCGCTCTGGGCTAGCTATCGAGACTGCTTGTCCTTCGTAGCTGCCTTCTTGGACTGCGTGTTGTCGCTAGCCTTCTCGGACTTCTTGCTGTCGCCACCCTGCACCCGGTGCACCCCGGCTCCCCCAACAGACAGGCCGCTCCGCCGCGCCTGCAAGTCGATAGAAGCAGAGTCGCCGTACGGGCGGAAATTGTCGCTGGAGCTGACGCTGGGCGGCCTGTTCTCCAAGCGACCCTCATCGCCGGAGTGCCTGGCGGTGATCGCGTTCCGCCCGGACCCGATGTTGATCATCACAATCACAGTGCTGCCGATGGCTGCGGTGTCCGCGCCGTCAGGGCTCTGCGTGATCACCGTGCCGACCGACGTTCCATCCGCGCCGTTGGCGAACTCGAACCGTGGCACTAGACGGGCATTCCGCAACAGGCTCTCGGCACCGACCTTGCTGAGCCCAAGCACAGCTGGAACTTCAATGGTGCTTGGCTCCGCGGCCGCGGATCGGCTGAATTGATGGACGCCGAGCACGCTGGCGCCCGCCACAACGAGAAGGACGATCGTGATGGCAAGAAGATGAGTCGCATTCCATTGATGCTCCGTCGCTATATTGCCGGCCCGAGCAGCCGATCGCCCAACAACAGTGAGCGGTTCCAGGAGTGTGGCTGCGGCCGGAGCATGCCCGCTGAGAACCCTGTGGATGTCAGCCTTCATCTCTGATGCGGTCTGGTAGCGGCCGTCCGGATCCTTCGCTAGGGCCTTCAGAGTGATCGCATCGATATCGGTGGGGATGTCACTGTTCGCCTGACTAGGCGCAGCCGGCGCCACAGAGACGTGCTGGACCACGATGCTTACCGGCGAGTCGCCCGTAAAGGGTGGCAGGCCGACAAGCAGTTCATACAGCATGCAGCCCACCGAGTAGATGTCGCTCCGAACGTCAACAGGCTGACCTCGGCCCTGTTCCGGTGAGAGGTACTGCGGCGTGCCCATAACCGACCCAGCGAGGGTGACAGTGTCCGTGGTGTCCGACACCGCCCGCGCAATACCGAAGTCGGCTACCTTGACCCCGCCGGTGCTGGTGAGCATGACATTGGCGGGCTTGATGTCTCGGTGAATGATGCCAGCGGAGTGGCTGCAGGCCAGGGCGTCTAGCACGGCAGCCGTCAGCTCCAGCGCTCTAACGGGCGAGAGCGTCCCCTCTTCCCGCAGCGCATCGCGCAGGGAGCGGCCCTCGACCAGCTCCATCACGATGAAGGGAATCGACGCCCCTGTCGCCTCGCGTTCCTCCCCCGTGTCATACACGGCCACGATCGCCGAGTGACTCAGGCTGCCCGCCGCCTGAGCTTCCCTGCGGAAACGCGCCCGGAAGACGGGATTGATGGCCAGGTCGGCGCGAAGGCGCTTGATCGCGACCGGACGCCGGAGTCGAAGATCGAAACCGCGGTAGACCTCCGACATCCCTCCTCGGCCGAGAAGCTCCTGAGTCTGATACCGGCTCGGGGATGCGAACGCCACCTTGCTAGTTATGGGGTGCGCTCCCGGACCGGAGGCACCGTACGTGGTCGCCGACGTACGGTGCCGATGTTTGGGGCGTGCGGAGGTTGCAACTGTGCCGTGATATGGATCAGATGAAACCATCTGCATCGTCGCCCTAACCCGTTTGTCGTGAGGCAGCACTAGAGTCTCTTCGAGCCGTCAGATGACGGTCCGATCAGACCCTGGTTGTGTTGCGGCCCGTCAACGTGGAGGCAATGACGACAAGCACCGCGGCCACCACGATCGCAATCAGCCAGCGCACCCAATCGATTCCAGCGCTCCCGTTGCCGCCGAAGGCGCTGTAGATGAACCAGCCGATCAGTACGCCGCCGATCCCACAGAGGATGGTGAGCCAAAGGGGAGTGTTGTCTCTGCTGCCTGGTGCAACGAACTTGCCCAGCAAGCCGATGATGATTCCGGCAACGATCACTCCGATGACTTCCACGATGTCTCCTTCCTTGCAGCCAGCCACCTCTCCGGCCAGCTATCTACAGTGCGCTCGACAAGACGCGCCTACCCCCCCGGTGAACAGCCAAACGACTGAGGCCGAATCATTGGATGGTCATGCTGGCCCCAAGCCATCCGAGATGCGTTTATTCGATGCACGATCGAATCAGCCCTGCGCGTCTCGCAACGTATTTCAGGGAAGCTGGCTACATGCCTCCAGCCGGGCACAGACCAGGAACGAGGGCTGGGGTGCCACGGCACGAAACAGCAAGGCGATCAACGCACTGCTGAATGCCGCTCGGCATGCCTGAATCGAACCGAGTCAGCACGCCGCCAGGTTGACAACTGGAGTCCACATGGTTGTCCTGACGGGTCAAGCTCGCGCGAACGTTCCAGTCTGAACGCGCGGCGGCACGTTCCAAGTACTCCTATCGCATTCAGCACTTGGGCCGCCCGTTCCTCGAGATCTGGGACGTCGTCAGACCCAAGGTGTCAGGTGTCGCAGTCATGTCAAACCTCCAAGAGAGAAATTGCTACGGGAGAGAGAACCCGGCCTACTGGCCGGCGTCATGACATGATCATCTTCTGTCGCGTGGGTGCCCCTACTGCCCATCGGAATTGATTTGATCATGGGGGGTGACCAAGATGGCTACCGCCCGGCCGCAGGTAGTTGATGATCATGCTCTCGGCCACTGACGATCAAGCTCGTGCGGCGGTCCTCCCGACGCAGTCGTGGGTGCGTTGCTCGACATGGCCGGGCTGCATCGGCAAGGTCTTTTGGGTCCGATTCAACGCCTGGATCTGGGACATTTCGTCCACACACAACACGATCGCGTTCGCCAGCGGCCTCAGATACAGACCGACCATGTCGCTGACCTTGGCCTCCAGCTCGGGGTCGGTAGAGAACCTGAACGTCTCGGCCTTCCACGGCTTCACCCCATACCGCTTCCAGACCGCGGCGACGGTGACATGGCCGGTCTCGGCCACGAATCGGGCGAACTCGCGGTTGGTGACGGGTGAAGCGGTCGATCCAGAAGCCGTCGATGCTGACCTTGGGCGCTGGCGCCTCATCCGGATAATGGCTGTCGGAACCCATCAAGAACGTCCCAGCGGGGATCCACACCATACCCGGCGCGAGTGCACGTCCGCCGGCAGCTTTCGCTGTCTCGGCCACCAAGGGTGCCCCCGTCATCGGGGTTGGCGGATCGCTTACTAACTCCTTGCGGCCGCGGCCATAGACACCAGCTACGACCAACACCAGCCGTAGTTCACATCCCACGAAGAGTCTTTGCAGACCGTGCAAGCCAAGCACGACCCCACGGGGACTACCTCCTCTATCGCATCAGCGGCAACGGTCGAGATCGTTACGAGCGTCGCAAAGTCACTGAGGTTGAAATGGCGTGAACCACACCTACGGAAAAGCTGGCCCGTTCCCACTGACCAAGGCGAGAGCTACACAGCGATGGGCTGGAAGGATCGCTACGTGATGCAGGGCTGCGCAACCCTCGGTGATCGACTTTGCCGTTAGACCGGCAACGCTGATCGGACAGACCCCGCCGCCCTCACGAAATATAGCTGGAGCACCGGCAAAGAGCTGGCGCGTCACAACGAGCCCGAAGACGCGGGCTGGACTGGCGCGGGTAACCGAAATGGAAGCCCCGGGCGGAGGTTCCGGGGCGTTCGCATCGACACATGTCGAGAACTCTGTGGACGAAGCCTCCCTGTCAAACAAGCGGACTCCGTGGCTCCATGGCCTCACCACTCGCCAGCATCGTGATCTCGTACCCCGCTCGAAGGCCACGCGCGACCACGCGATCACCGAAGCAGGCTGGTCGATGTTGCGATCGTGCCGATGGTCAAGATCATCTGGTCGACCCAGCCCGTCGTCGTGGAGCTTGCCGGCCGGAGTGGTCGCGATCATCAAGGTCTTGTCTTCTGTGCAGATCGCGTACGCCGGGTGGCGACGGCGGTCGATGATGCCAAAGACTCAAGCTCCAAGATCATCATCTGGCGATGATCTTGATCAATCGGGGACCCTGTACACGCGGTCCGGGCGAGGACGCTAGCGGCTACGTCGAGCAGCTGCTTGGCTCTGTTGGTGATCTAACTCCTCGTCGAGGTAACCCTCATAGACCTCGAAGCGGGTAATATCCAACGCCTCGGCTAGCGTGATGTTGCCTTGGACGCGTGCGGTGTGTGCCGCCGCGCGGAGTCCCTCCACCCACTCTGCCAGCTCGGCTAGGTCAGCCTTTTGCGTTGCCCCCACGCCGCTCCACGCTATCTGCTTCGGCTGTCGGCTGTGTGCGTTCATGGGTTGTGCCGACGCCAGCCCCACGCTAAACGCTTCAAAAGACTCCTCGACGTTCTAGCTTCTGGCCTCTCAGGGAGGATCTGATCGCAACTGACGAAAGCGTCGCCAGGCCGTACCCGCGCCTGGGGAACGGCTTGCGGAACAACGGCGTCGGCCCAAGTGTTGGCCGATGAGTCCCGCTCAATCCGTTATCCCTGGTGCCGCACACCGAGTCAGGCTCGCCCGTCCACGAGACCGCGCTTTGATGCCGCCTCGCTCGCAGCGGCTGAGCGTCGCGGACGCCATGCCAGCGCGCACGCGGCCGAAAAACTGCTTGCTACGTTCCGTCGCCCGTTCAAGGCTGCGCTGCACGTTGGGCCAAGCGTAGGAGGCGCGAGTGAGCAGGTCCTCGATCTTGAATGTGACGTTGACTGCTCGGACGCCGAGGTCATGGCGCGTTTCTGGAGCGAGGTCACCCGCTGGCCCCGCTCGAAAGTGGAGATGCCAGGCAACCCCTTCTGGTGGGTAGGCCCCCGATAGTGACGCGTCCCCTCACCTTCTCTTTGTTGAAGTGGCGGAGCCCAAGCACACCAAGAATCGAGTTCACCTCGATCTCCTGCCACATGACGGACCTCAAGATCAGGAAATTGCCCGGCCCGAATCGTTGGGTGCTCGCATCGTGGACGACCGCCGGGGAGTTAAAACGTGGCGGATGGGCCGTGATGGCCGATATTGAGGGCAATGAGTTCTGCGTTGAGGGCGGCGTAGTCGGGTCCACGCCTGTCACCACGGGACCACCATATTCGTCCGGATGCCATCCGCTTACGGACAGATCGGCGGTGAAGGACCTGGTCGGGGCGGGCGGCCTGTGGATCTGTCCACAGGGGAACGCTATGCAGACATCCCATCAAGGCAGTCAGCTGGCCGCAGTGACTGAGCGATGCTGTAGATGCGCCCTCTAGCCGTCCGGCTCAGAACCATTGGCCTGATCAATGTTCTGCCAACGCCGTTCGCGAGCGCACATATGCCGTCACCATGGCACCCGCCACCAAGATCATTTCGACGGCGGACAACGTCCGTTCGGCAACGCCACGGCCGACCTAAAGCAGTGACATAGGCGCGCCGCACTCAGCGAGAATTGCCTGCACAACGCTGTGGCCAGTCCGACGGCGATGACTTCTCGCATTGGTCCCAGTCTGTACGCACACCGATCAACCCCACTCGAGGAGAACGACATGACGGCTACGTAC
>Ga0307295_10000088_pt1 | contig 18853 bp, 18 predicted proteins | sample ER_DNA_152_FD_194481 | JGI IMG/M metagenome (GOLD analysis project Ga0307295, IMG submission 194481) | Bulk soil microbial communities from the East River watershed near Crested Butte, Colorado, United States - ER_DNA_152 | ecosystem: Environmental > Terrestrial > Soil > Floodplain | place...
TGAGAACGGCTTTGTCGCGGGAAGGGCCGCTCCCGAAGGCTGGCTAGGAAGTGGATTGCCGCAGGCTCACGACCCGCCAGCGTGGCCGTGCAGGTCACCCGCAGAGGTGTCAAGACGGCACGCGGTCTACGGCGCGGCCGGGGTAGCCCGGCGAGTCAGTGGGTTGCCATAATCGAGCGAAGACCGGGAAGGAGCTCTATATATGACTGCGCTGCCCAACATCGTCCTCGTGCACGGCGCCTGGGCCAACGGCTCCAGTTGGAACGCGGTCATTGAGCAGTTGCAGGCCGACGGGTACCGCGTCACCGCACCCGTGTTCTCGCTGACCAGGCATTGGAGCGCGCTCGGCGAGGTGATTGGCGTCCCGGCCTGGAAGTCGCTGCCGTCCTGGTTTTTGATCGCCGACGGCGACCAGGCGATCCCGCCCGACGCCCAGCGGCAGTTCGCCCCTCGCATGGGCGCCACAACCGTTGAGGTCTCAACCAACCACGTGGCCATGGTCTCCCACCCAGATGAGGTGCTGCAGCTCATCAAGACGGCCGCCGAGGCGGTGGTGGCCACAACCTGAGCGCTAACTCGACCTCACTTGGAGAACGCCATGAATGCATCCACCGCCGGGAGTGGCGGCCCCATCGTGGTGGCCGGGGCGGGCTACGCCGGGTTGCACGTCGCCTTGCGCCTGACGGCCAGGCTGCGCAACAACCCATCGGTGGAGCTGACCCTGGTCGACCGGCACGACTACCACCAGGCGCTCACCGAGCTCCCCCGGGTCGCCGCCGGCACCCGCGCCGCCGACGCGGTGCGCATCCCGCTCGAGGACGTGTTGGCCAAGCGGGTCCGCTTCGTCCAGTCGGAGATCAGCGGTTTCGACCTCCCCGGCCGGCGGCTGCTCACCAGAGCTGGGCCGATTGACTGGAACCGGCTGGTGCTGGCGCTAGGCAGTCGGCCCAACGACTTCGCCATCCCCGGCATGGCCCAGCGCGCCCTGTCGCTGTACTCGGCCAACGATGCCCAGCGGGTATGGGCGGCGGTCAACAGGGCGCTCGATGACGCCGCGGCCGCCGCTGACCCCGAAAGGCAGCGCCGCTTGGCGACCGTGGTTGTCGGCGGCGGCGGCGCCACCGGGGTTGAGCTCGCGGGCGAGCTGGCCGAGATGCTGCCCAAGGTGGCCAGCGGCCACGGCCTAGCGCCCGACCGGCCCGCCGTGCTGCTGGTCGAGGCGGGCCCCACCATCCTGGCCGGCTCCTCGCCGCAGCTGATCGACAATGCCATCAGGATCCTTTCTGACCTGGGCGTACAGGTTCGTACCAATGCGATGGTCGCGGCGGCGACCGAGGAGGGCTTCCGGCTCAAGGGCGGCCAGCTTGTGGAGGGTGGCGTGTTCGTCTGGGCGGGTGGGGTGAAGGCGCCCGAGCTCGTGGTGGGTTCGGGCTTGCCGATCGGCCACAACGGCCGCGTCAAGGTCGATCAGTACCTGCGCGTGCTGGACCATCCGGAGGTCTACGTCGCGGGCGACCTCGCCTCGGTGGTGGATCCGCGCACCGGGCATGTGCTGCCGCCGTTGGCGCAGGTCGCGCTGGAGGAGGGCGAGACGGTGGCCCGCAACCTGGACGCGGAGCTGGAGGACCGGCCGCTGGAGGCGTTCACCTTCCATGACAAGGGGTTCGTCGTCTCGGTCGGTACCCGCCGCGGGGTCGCCGACATCGCCGGCATAACCAGCGGCGGGCGGCTGGCCCACCTGCTCAAGGATCTCATCGAGTGGGAATACCGCCAGTCCGTCACGCACCTGCGCGGCTGGGACCCATTGGCCAGCTGACCTTCCGCCCGCACCAGGTCACCCTCGTCGCCACAGCGCAGGTGGTTGCCCCGGTGCACGCCTTCATTGGAGTAGTCGCCGGTTTGGGCACATCTTGTGGATCGCGGGAGTCGCCGATTGGCAAGCGGGCTGATCGGTGTGCTAGTCCACTCCGCTGGTTATTGGCGCCTGGAACGCGACGGGCCGCCTGCGCGCTAGGAGCCAATCGAAACCGAGACTTTGTCAGCTGATGATGATCTTGCCGATCACTCCGAACCCGGCGAGCAGCCCGAAGCACGTCAGCACGACGATCGCAGCGAATGCGGTGCCGATCCACCAGCGGCGGGCAGACGAACGGCCGAGGTTGATCCACCCGAGGACTCCCCACAACACACCTTCGATCAAGAACCAGGTTTCGTTGAAGAGCAGGTCCTGAAGATCGGCGACGCGCCGATTCACTGTTGTGAACAATGGATAGTCCAGATGCAGCACTCCAGCCAAGCTCAGCACTCGCTGTATGTCGTCGATGAGCGCGTGCATGGTAAATCCGACGGCCAGTACCCAGCACAAGCCAAGCAGGATCGGTCGCACGCGCGGCATGTTCCACAACGGAAGCACTGCGACTGGGAGCACTGCAATCCCGAGCAACAGCGCCGCACCCGCCAGATTGATCCCTCGCCACTGAGTTTCAGAGACGGGCGTACCGAACATGCCCGCAGTGCCGCCAAATCCGTAGTACGCGCGATACCCCGCGTACCAGAGCCCCCAGGCGCTGGTTATCAGGCTCACCATCAGCAAGCGGGAACGGCTGCGCTGGAAAGGGGTTTGCAATCGACTATTCAGTCCAGAACCTCGAAGAAGGCGGCACAATTCGAAGCTACCCGGGCGATACGGCCACCACCTGCCGTCGGCGCTAGGGCAAATCCTCGTCGAACAGAGTCAGCGACTGCCCGGCGCTCGGCTTAGTCGTGCGGCACGTCGGTAGCCGGTGCCCGTCTCGTCCGCCACCATATTGCCGATGATCTTGCGTACTTGCAGCGCGGCGGCATCGGCGCTGACATTGACCTCCTTGCGAGGTCCGTCGGTGTCCAGCACACCTTGCATAGTCTCGAGGATTCGTTTCACCCGTTGGTAGTAGTCGGTGAAGATCGGCAGCAATACCTTCCCGGCCTGCTCGCCAAGCGCAAAATTCCTGCTGACCCGCCAGGCATGCCGTGTCCTGCCTGGCGCGATCGGCGTAACCGCATGCGTGAAGCGAAAAGTGTGCACCTGGGTCTCATTCGGTGCGGTTTCGACGTGGATATCCCACCGGTCGACCCACAGGCCCGGCGTTACGAAGGCTCCCTGTTCGCGCTGCACGTATTCGGCGTCGGCCGGCAATCCGAGCAGCTCCGCTTGCCATTCTGGTAGCGGCGCCGGCTGGTAGGTGCGCGAGAACGACACGGTTGTCTCGGTAACTTCTACCTCAAGCGGCGGTGGCGAGCTGCGCAGTACGGGCGGCGCGATGTAGGGATCAACGACCGCGACATGGGTGATATCGGCGAAGTTCTCGTGGAGCAGCAGTAGGTCGGCTTCGGTCTCCCATTCGGCGCCGAGAGTCGCCCAACCCGGATCGCTGAGCCATGGCGTTGCTGCCGGCGGACGTAGGCCGGCGAGTGCGCGTTCACCCAGCCACACCCAGACGAAGACTCCATCCTCGTGAACGGGGAATGCCCGTACCCGGGCACCAACTGGAATCTCGCTCTGGGTCGGCACATGGACGCAGAAGCCGCGAGCGTCGTAGACGAAACCCGTGTAGCCAGAGACAATGCGATCGCCGTCGAGGTGGCCGAGGCTGAGCGGATAGGGCCGGTGCGCACAACGGTCCTCGAGCGCAATCGAGGTTCCGTCGGTCGTACGGAACAAGACGACACCTGTTCCAAGGACGCGGCGCCCCAGCGGTTCGCGGCCGACCTCGGCGGTTGTGGCCACTGCGTACCAACAATTGCGCGGATGTACCCGCGTCCAGTCACTGCGGCCTGAGGATTGCGGGTTCATAGATTTATCTCCGTTTCTCTCAGAGATCGAGAACCAGTCGAGGTGATCGGCAGCGTGACACACACACCATCATGTATTCGTTCGAGGCGCGCTCCTCCTCATTGAGAACCGAGTCACGGTGATCAACATCTCCCTCGATCACCTCGGTCTCACAGGTTCCGCAGACGCCCTCCAGACACGATGCCAGAACGCTGACGCCCGCCTCCCGGATCACTGTTAGCACTGATTTGTCCGGCGGCACTTCAAGGGTTAGTCCAGAGCGTTGCAGCACGAGCTCGAACGCCGAATCGGCCTCAGCAGCCGGTTTCTGTGGCTTGGCGCTGAACCGTTCGAGGTGCAGCGAGCCTGGTGGCCAGTTCTCACAAAATTTCTCAACTGCGCCGAGGAGACCCTCTGGACCACAGCAATAAACCAGTGTGTTCGGCTGCGGCGTCCCGAGGACGGATTCGAGATCCAGCATTCCCTCCTCGTCTTGCGGAACGATCTTCACCCGATCGCCGTACTGCGCGAGCTCCGCAAGGAAACCCATCGACGCGCGTTCCCGGCCGCCATAAAGCAGCCGCCAATCCGCACCCGAGGCATCGGCCTCAGCGATCATCGGCAAGAGCGGCGTGATCCCGATGCCGCCAGCAAGGAAGAGGTACCGCGGGCTCGCGACCAGTGGAAAGTGGTTGCGCGGACCTCGAACCCGTACGACCGAACCCGGAGCGAGGATGTCGTGCACCCGCTCCGACCCACCGCGGCTGTCCGGCGCGCGCAAAACACCCACTCGCCAGACGTTTGGTTTCGATGGGCTGCTGCACAACGAGTACTGGCGGATCAGCTCATCACCGAGAACGAAGTCGATATGCGCGCCCGGCGTCCATGGGGGCAGTTCCTCACCATTCGGGTCAGCGAGAGTGAGCGCCACCACTCCGTCGGCGACGACCTGCGCCTCCCGCACCACCAAGTCAGCCTCGTGCTCCCGGACGATGGTCTGAGTTGTCATGTATCACTCATCCGCCCCACGCTGCTCGGAATCAGCATTGTTTGGATACGAACGATAGCGTCCGAGCGGCGCTACCGACAACCGGCTGGAGCGAGCCAATCGTTCGGATCCAAATTAGACTCAGGCCGTGCGCGCCCTGCTTATTCAGCATGATCACATTTGCACTCCTGGCTTCGTAGGAGAGCGGCTGCTCGATCGCGGTCTCGACCTCGTGGTGCACCAAGTAGTGAAAGAAGATCGCTTCCTCTCGCCCAATGTTGAGATCGAGTTTCCAGACCCGACAGATTTCGACGCGATCATCCCCATGGGAGCGCCGTGGTCCGTTTATGATCATGATGCGATTGGGACCTGGGTGCCGGCAGAGCTCACGATGCTGCGTGATGCTCATCACCACGAAGTGCCCGTGCTCGGCATCTGTTTCGGCGGGCAAATGCTCGCTGCCGCCCACGGCGGGTCGGTCGCCCGGTCTGCAGCGCCAGAGATTGGCTGGGTCAACGTCGATTCCGACGATGAATCGCTTGTCCCGTCGGGTTCATGGTTCCAGTGGCACTACGACCGGTGGCAGCTGCCCAAACACGCACAGGAGGTTGCACGCAACGCCAACTCGTCACAGGCTTTCCTCCTCGGTCGAAATCTTGCGGTGCAGTTTCATCCAGAAATGACCTCAGAGATTCTCGCCTCCTGGATCGCAACTGGAGGTGCCGCGGAAGTTGATCAATTTGGCATGGAACTCGAGACCCTCGTACGCCAGACCACGGAAAGTGATGCGTCCAATCGGAAGCGGGCCCACCGACTGGTCGACCAGTTTCTGGACCGCATGCTCCTCCAACCTGAGCCGAGCGCCAGGTGATCCAGCATTCCGGGTAAGGCTTCAGAAGGGGCGTCTCCAGATCGGCTAATCAGGTCATCAGTTAGCCGTTACCCGGACCGGAAACTTCTTGATCCCGTTGATGAAATTGCTGCGTACCCGCCTCACCTCGCCGTTCAGCTCGATCGAGGCGAGTCTGGGGATGAGTTCGGTGAACATGAGTCGGATCTCCATCCGTGCCAGCGCGTTGCCCAGACACACATGGGGACTGCCCTTGCCGAAGGTCAAGTGATCAACGTTGGTACGGGTGACGTCGAACCGATAGGGATCCTCGAACACAGCCTCGTCCCGATTGCCGGACGCAAACCACATCACGACCTTCTCGCCTGCCTTGATTTGCTTGCCGCCAAGCTCGACATCCCGAGTCGCCGTACGCCGGAAGTGGTAGACCGGCGAAGCCCAGCGCAGGAACTCCTCCACTGCATCTGGAATCAGTTCCGGCTGCTCTTGCAGCAGTTTCAGTTGATCTTGGTTCTCGATCAATGCCAGCATCGACTGACTGATCGCATGCCGGGTGGTCTCATTCCCCGCGATCACGAGTAACAAAAAGTAGTTGTCGAAGTCACTCGCCGACAGCGGCTGGCCGTCTTCGGGAACTTTGTTCACCAGAATGCTGATCAAATCGGTGCCATCGCCGCCTTTGCGTTTTCGGGCGAGCTCTCGGCCGTACTCAAATACCTCAAGCGATGCCGGAGAGCGGAAGGGCAGATGCTTGTATTGATCACTGTCGGGGTCTGTAATCAGGTGCTCGGTGTAGTCGGGATCGGTATTGGCCACCATCTGGTTGCCCCAGTTGATCAACATGCCGGTATCGCTGACCGGTACGTCGAGGAGCCGCACTAACACATTGATCGGGAAGTCAGCGCTGACTTTCTCAACAAAATCGAATTCGCTGTTCTGCAAGGCGTTGTCGACCGTGACCTTGGTTAAATCGCGCAGGAAATCCTCGTAGTTCCGAGCCAGCGGCCCTGGGCTGAACTGCCGCATGATCAGCTTGCGCAGCGCGCGGTGCCGTGGCCCTTCGGTCTCGAGCATGGAGCGCCGCAGATCCATCAGGTCGTCATCGACTTCCTCGAGATTTACGTATTTCGTTGAGGTGTAGGTCTCCGGATCCCTATCCACCGCATCAATGTCGGTGTATTTCGTCACCGCCCAAAAGCCGCTATTCGGCGGCGCTTCCGGAGTCCAGTGCACCGGATCCTCCGCGCGCAATGTGTCGAACATGGCCCAGCCTTCGTTCCGGGCAAAAGCATCAAGATCGGTGAGATCGACTTGATCAAGTGGTATGGCGGTCGGCTGCGACACGATCTCTCCTTGTCAGAGGTGATAGGCGTATTCGCGGAATTCCCAGTCGGTGACCCAATGGCTAAAGCGTTCCAGCTCATTTCGCTTGTACGTCAGGAAGGTCTTGACGAACGGTTCCCCGAGGATCCGGACCATCTCGGTGTCCTCCTCAAGGGCATGCAGGGCGGTCTCAAGATCACCGGGAAGTTTCTCCGCCTTACTCGGGTCGTACCCGTAGCCCTCCAGCCGTTCCGGTGGAGCCAGCTCGTCACGGATTCCGAGATACGCGGCGGCTAGCAGTCCCGCGATTGCCAGGTAGGGATTAGCGCTGGCGTCGCCGAGTCGCAGCTCCATGCGAGACGCCCTGCCGCGCTCCGGTGGGACGCGCACCATCGCGCTCCTGTTGTCCAGTCCCCAGTCGATCAACCAGGGGGCCAGCGTGTCCGGGCCGAAACGCTTGAAGGAATTGATCGTCGGGTTGCTCACTGCCGACAAGGCTGGTGCGTGGGCGAGCACACCGGCGATCGCCGACCTCGCCGTCTTGGACAGCCCGTCCTCGGTCGTGGGATCGTCGAACAGCGGCTGACCGACGTCATCCCAGGTGGAGAAGTGGATATGGAAGCCCGACCCGCCTTCATCGTTGAACGGCTTGGCCATAAAGGTCGCCAGCTTGCCGTCCTGCCGAGCGAGTTCTTGGATGGCGCTCTTGAAGCGGAACGCGCGGTCGGCGGCATCCAAAGCTTCGGAGTGCCACAAGTTGATCTCGAACTGTCCGCTGGAGAACTCATGGTTGGCCGCAACAACCTCCAGACCGAAGTCGGAAAGGTGGCGGAGGGTACGCAGCAGCACATTCTCGGGATCACCCTTCAAACCGGCCACGTACACATTGCCGGTCGCCTCGCCGTACCGCTGCCAGCCAGTGGAATTCTTGTCAGTCCGCTCCAGCACGTAAAACTCAAGTTCAGGGCCGACCGTTGGTCGCATGTCTAGATCGGCGAACTGCTCGATCACCCGCTTCAGCACCATGCGCGGACTCTCCTGGGAAGGCGAGCCGTCCGGGTTGAAGACGTCGGCGATGACATGGGCAACGCCCTTCTCCCATGGCACGAGCTGGACGGTGCTGACGTCGGGGAAGGCGAGGACATCGGGCAGGCCAGCCTCGAGCCCGCCTTCGATGTCGACCACATCGCCCATCGGCGTGGTGCCGTAAACCGAGCGACAGAAGGCCACACCGTCACCGACCGTACGAGCGAACCGATTGACCAAGATGTCGCGCCCGCGCTCGGTGCCGATCAAGTCCGCATAACCAACGCGAACAACGTCGATGCCTTGCGTGACCAGCTCGGCCGCGAAGTCCTCTAAACCCGTCGTATCAAAATGCGCCATCCCGGACCTCCGCGCGCCGACTGTCAGATGTGCTCAGCTACCCGCAGCCTCGTACGAAACCTACGTGTACGTAGGTTTCGTACGGTCTGCATAGGTTGCAACCTGTGTAGACCATCAGTCATTTGGGCCCGAACAGTATCGCGTGACTAAGCCTATGGCAAGTGAACGCAGCGTGCGAGGTGCAGTAGATCGCATTGCTAAAGGATTGGCACGACGAGTACCGTACGGATCCAAACGATCTTCCTCATCGGCTCTCAGGAGTGCTGCATGACCGACGTCAAAGGCTTCTTCTACCCGCGTACCGCAAGCGGCCGGTCATCACTCATCCCCTCACCTCCGTGGTACTACTCAGGTGATCTGCTTACGGTCGAATACCGTACGGATCCCGCGCGGGTCGCCGAACTGCTCCCGGCTCCCCTTGCCCTCGCCGATGAGGATCCTGGCGCCGTGGCCTTCATCTGGGCCGACTGGCAGTCCTGCTCATCCTCACGCGAGGAGCTGCTCGATCCGGTCCGCTCCCAATACAAGGAGGCCTTCGTCGTTGTCCGCTGCAGCTTCGAAGGCCAGACGTTCTCGCGTTGCGTCTACATCTGGGTCGACAAGGACTTTGCGATTGCCCGCGGGATTCATCAGGGCTACCCGAAGAAGCTGGGTTGCATGTGGCAGACCCGTCCGCATCCGTTTGGGCAGGCTGCACCACAGATCGCCGCTGGCGGAGTGTTCGGTGCCACCCTGGCCAGCGGCGACCGTCGCTTAGCTGAGGCCGTGCTGACGCTCCGAAAGCAATCAGAGGCCAACGGCTTTGTCAATGCCCACAAGATGGCCCACCACCGGATCCTGCCTGGCATCGGGTCTGGCGCGCCGGATGCTTTCTCGGAGCTGATTGAGTCGGGCTCGAGCGAGTTCGAAGGTGGTCAGGCGTGGACCGGCGATGCGGACTTGCAGCTATTCGATTCACCGACCGAAGAGCTCTCACGGCTCACGGTCGAGGAAATCATTGGCGGTTATTACCGGCAAGTCGGTGTCGTCTGGAACGGCGGCCGATCATTGGCAACCCTCTAGCATGGCCGTCATGCCCGATCGCCACACTCTTGCCGAAACCGAGAAGGCGATGAGCGCACACATCGGCGAACTGCCACTTAACTTCGCGGCCGCGGCCGCGGTCTCGAGTCTCTATCGAGCCGCCAACGCGGTTCGGGTACATCTGACAAATGCGGTGCTGCGGGAGCACGGACTTACCTGGACTGGTTTCGTCGTGCTGTGGGTGGTGTGGATCTCGGATGGGGCGGAGACCCGGCGCGCCGCTGAGAATGCTGCGATCTCCAAGGCCACACTTACCGGGGTGGTCAAGACTCTCGAAGGCCGCGGACTCATGACCCGGCGAGTCGGCGATACTGACCGACGGCTGGTCAACCTTGAGCTGACGCCGGCCGGGCTGACTTTGATGAAAGAGCTGTACCCAGTTTTCAACGCCGCAGAGGCGGAGATTGTGGCGGGATTGTCGCCAAAGGGCCTCACTCAACTGACGAACAGTCTCCGCTCCATCGTCACCGACCTCGAGACTAAGACCAGCACCGCAGCAGCCGCCGACGCCGAGGAGCTGAGCGTTCAAACGTGAGCTGACGCGCTCACCCGACGATCGGGCCTTTGCATTTGCTCCGCTGCAGCGTCGACAAAATGCCGGAAGACCTCGGCCTGGACAGGATCTGTTGCTGCCGAATCCTCAGGGTGCCATTGCACACCGAGGTACCAGCCCGCGTGATCTTGTAACGTCACAGCCTCGATCACACCGTCGACTGAGTACGCCGCTGGACTCAAGCCAGTTCCAAGGGTGGCAATGCATTGGTGGTGGTAGCAGGAGATGGCAGTGCGACGCCCCACGATCTCTCCTAGCGGCGACTCCTCGTCGACATCAAGATCATGTACGCGGTTGCGGTGGTTACCAACCGTGTCGTCCATGTCCTGGACAAGATCACCGCCGAGCGCGACATTGACAAGCTGAGTGCCTCGGCAGATAGCCAATAACGGGAGGCGGTCGCTGAGTGCGACATGCGTCACCGCAAGATCGAATGCATCTTGTTCTTCATCGACCCCGTACTGGGTCGGGTGCGGCTGCTGGCCGAACCAGCGAGCCGCAACGTCGCCGCCGCCTGGCAGCAGCACCCCGTCGGCAAACCAAATCCGTTCTCGCGCTGTATCGACGTCTACTTCATGATCAGGCGCGTACGGGTGCACCACTACCGGCTCTCCGCCGGCTGCGAACACCGCCACAACGAGGGCTCGAGCGGTCACTTCTGCTTCGTAGCGGAGGGCCGTGGCGCCCGGAGAGAAACGCGCCGGGATAGCGATCAACGGTCGGCGAATGGTCGACTGCTTCTCAGCCATAGCGAATCCACGTTGTCTTGAGATAGGTGTATTCCTCCATCGCGTGGCGGGACTTGTCGCGGCCGAAGCCGGACAGCTTGACTCCGCCGAAGGGGACCGCCATATCGCCCTCCTCGTAGCAGTTGACCCAAACGGTTCCCGCCCGAAGCGCCCGAGACACCCGATGGGCGGTACCAAGATCAGAAGTCCAGAGCGCGGCCGCCAGGCCGTACGGCGTGTCCCCCGCGAGGCGTACCGCCTCGTCCTCGTCTCGAGCTACCTGGACGGCAAGCACCGGTCCGAAGATCTCATCGCGCACGATCGGGTTGTCCGGGCGCGCACCGGTCACCACGGTCGGTTCGAGGTATGCTCCCCCAGTCTCGGTTAGCACCCGCTGCCCACCGACTCGCAGCGTGGCGCCCCCAGCGAGACCTTGATCGATATGCCCCAGCACGCGCTGCAAACTGCGCTCGTCGACCAGCGGTCCCATCTTCGTATCGGGCAGCAGCGGATCGTCGGGAAACCACTGGCCCGACGTTTCAACGATCCGATCAACCACCCGATCTGCCACATCGGCATGGACCACGAGCCGCGAGCCGGCCGTACACATTTCACCGGAATTGAAGTAGATCGCCCAGGCGGCCCAGTCCGCAGCGGCATCGAGGTCGGGGGCGTCAGGAAGGATGATGTTGGGTGATTTCCCACCCAACTCGAGATAGACCCGCTTGAGGTTGCTGTCGGCCGAGTAACGCAGGAAGTGCCGACCGACCTCGGTAGATCCGGTGAAGGTCAGAACGTCAACGTCGGAGTGCTCACCGAGCCGGCGTCCGACTACCGGCCCATCGCCGCTGATCACGTTGAAGACCCCCGGCGGCAACCCGGCCGCAGCCCCCAGTTCAGCAACCCTTTGCATAGACAGCGGGGACTGCTCAGCGGTCTTGAGTACGACGGCGCAGCCGGCCGCAAGGGCCGGCGCGAACTTCCAACTGCCCAGCGTCAACGGAAAGTTCCATGGGACCACCGCCGCAACAACGCCGGCGGGCTCCCTAGTTACCAGCGCCAGCTCACCCTGTTCGGTGGGCGGAATCTCACCGGATTCCTTGTCGGCCAGCTCGCCGTAGAAGCGTAGGCACCGAATGATCGCCCGCAGTTCGATCTGGTACGCGTCCCGGATCGGCTTGCCCATTTCGAGGCTGATCAACAGAGCTATCTCATCGCGGTGCTGCTCGATCCGGTCCGCAAATTTTTGCAAGATCTGGCCGCGATCCCGTGGGTGCAGACGTGGCCAAGGACCATGATCAAATGCCTCCCGGGCGGCCGCCACGGCTGCATCGGCGTCGGCTGGCTGAGCCCACGCCAACTCGATGAGCTTGGAGCCGTCTCGTGCAGACTGCACCGCCTTTGTTGAGCCATCGATCGCGGCGCGGCGCTCGCCGCCGATGAACATGCCCTGATTGATGGTGAGATCGGCCGCTCGTTGCCGCCAGTCAATGGCTGTCACCGGGTCCGAAACCGCTGCCGTCATCCGGCCCCTTCCAGTCTTGACGAATTGATCAAATCCCAATACGTTTGGGCCCTAACGATACTGGATCGGGCCAGCAGGACGTCAACCCGGGTCGGCGCAGAAGGGGAACGATGACGACGGCGACGGTGGAGGACGTAGAGGTCGACACCCGGCACTGGATCGGCGGCGAACGGGTCGCTTCCGACACCACATTCACCGACGTCTCTCCGATCGACGAGAAGCCCGTCGCTGAGATCTCAGCCGGCGGTGCCGCCGAGGTCGGCATGGCCGTACGCGCTGCCCAGGAGGCCTTCCCCGATTGGGCCGCGCTGCCACGAGAAGAGCGGGCTGACCTGCTCCGCAAGGTAGCCGACGGCATTGACGCCCGCGCTGAGGAACTGGCCCGCGTTGAGACGCGCGACAACGGGTCTTTGCTGCGATCTCACCGGCGCAGTGTGATGCCTCGAGTCGGGATGAACTTTCGCTTCTTTGCTGACTTTCTGGAAAAGCTCGACCACCCAGACGGTGAAATCCGCGGTCACCGGGAACGCGTGACCTACGACGCGGCCGGCGTAACAGCGATCATTACGCCATGGAACGCGCCACTGATGCTGGCCACCTGGCGGATCGGGCCTGCACTCGCTGCCGGGAACACTGTCGTCGCAAAGCCACCGGAATGGGCTCCCCTTACTGCATCACTGCTCGCCGACATTACCCACGAGGCCGGGCTCCCGGCGGGGGTCTTCAATGTCGTCCAAGGCTCCGGCACGGAGGCTGGGGCGCCGCTGACCGCACACCGCGGCATCCGCCGGCTGGCTTTCACCGGCTCTGTCCCTACGGCGGAAGTGATCGCCAAGGCTGCGGCGCCCAACATCGTGCCCTTGTCCTTCGAGCTTGGCGGCAAATCGCCGCTCGTCGTCTTCGCGGACTCTGACTTTGATCTTGCCGTCAGTCTGGCGGTCGAGCAGTTCGACAATTCAGGGCAAGTCTGTCTCGGCGCATTCCGGATTCTCGTTGAAGACTCGATCGCCGACCGGTTCACCGAAGCTGTGGTGGCCAAGGCGAAGACGATCGTGCAAGGTGACCCGCGCGACGAGACGACGGACATGTCCTGCTTGATTACCAGGCAGCACTTCGAGAGGGTTGACGGCTTCGTACGCCGTGCGCAGGCGACCGGTGCCCGAGCAATTCTCGGTGGTGGGCTGAATGAAGAACTCGGCCACCTCTACTACCTGCCCACGATCTTGGTCGACGCCGAGCCGGGTAGCGAGATCTTGACCGAGGAGGTTTTCGGCCCGGTTCTCACGATCCAAAGCTTTTCCAGCGAACAGCAGGCAGTCGAAATGGCCAACAGCACTCGGTTTGGGCTGGCCGCCACCTTGCTGACCGGTGATCAAAATCGGGCGGAACGGGTGAGCGCGCTGCTCAACGCCGGAACAGTGTGGGTCAACTGTTTCTTCGTCCGGGATCTTGGTGCGCCCTTCGGGGGCAACGGCAGATCCGGGATCGGGCGAGAAGGTGGCATTTACTCCTTCGATTTCTACACCGACATCAAGAACACCGTGTTCTCCCCCAAGGGCTGGAACGCAAACAGCTAATACACGAAACCGCAATCACGGATATCGACTCATAGCGAAAGGAACATGATCATGGGCGAGGTGATGGGCGCAGGTTTGATCGCGCATGTCCCGACGATCGTGCTGCCGGAGGCGACTCGCCGCGAGTTGAACAATGGGCAGGACACCACATTGGTGCCTGGGCTCCAGCAGCTGCGCAGAGAGGTCTTCGAGACCCTCGACTACGACACCGTAGTCGTGCTGGATTCGCACTGGGCGACGACGGTGGAGTTCGTCGTCACCGCGCAGCAGCGGCGCAAAGGTCTCTTCACGTCCGAGGAACTTCCGCGAGGAATGAGCCAGCGGCCGTACGACCTTCTCGGAGATCCCGAGCTCGCCCACCTCATCGCGTCCAAGGCAAATGATCATGGTACGTGGATCACCGCGATCTCCGATGATCATCTACCGATCTTCTATGCCACGACAAACCTGTGGGAGTTCCTTGGGCAGGGCTTGTCCGACAAGAGGTGGCTCTCTATTGGCGTCTGCCAGACGGCCGATACCGAAGACAATCTACGGCTGGGACGAGCACTAGGTGACGCAATCGCCGAGAGCGATCGCAGGGTCGTGCTCTTGGCCTCGGGAGCGCTCAGCCACACATTCTGGCCGCTACGGGAATTGCGCAAGCACGAGGCAGCCGGGATCGAGCACATCTTTACGCCCGAGGCGGCTGCCGCCGACGCGCAGCGGATGCAATGGTTCGAGGCTGGTGATCATGCCCGGGTTTTGGAGACTATGCCGGAGTTTTACCGGTTCCGACCCGAGGCACGGTTTGGGCACTACCTGATGATGATCGGCGCACTCGGTGAGGGCGACTGCACGGCCACGGGCCGGCGCTACGGAGAGTACGAGAACTCAGTCGGCACCGGCCAGGCCCACTACTGGTTCGACAGGCCCGAGGGCGGTTTCCCGCGGCCGCGCCGTACACCCGAAGATCCCAATTTCAACCAACAGATCGCAGGTCCCGATCTGCCCGCGGCTGGCTGAGGTCACCTACCACAAGGAGGAGCCATGCCGCTCCGCGAGACGCGGCGCATCTTGCTGGATGGCAACATCACCGACGTCGGCCGCGACGGAGATCAGTTGGTGGCCGGCGATGGCCGCCGAGTCGGCGTTCAGGATGCTGTTCATCTGGCGCCGGTAGTGCCGTCCAAGATCATCTGTGTCCACCTGAACTACTCCTCCCGAGTCGAGGAAATGATGGTGTCGCTGCCGCCGGCGCCGACGTACTTCCACAAGCCGGTGTCCGCACTCAACGCTCACGAGTCCGCGGTCGTCAGGCCCCTCGGCTGCAAGTGGTTGAACTACGAAGGCGAGATCGCGATCGTGATCGGTCGCACAGCCCGAAACATCTCCCCGGACGAGGCCGCCGATTACATCCGCGGTTACTCCATTGCCAACGACTACGGCCTACACGATTTCCGCGATACCGACTCCGGCTCGATGCTCCGGGTGAAAGGCTCTGACACGCTGTGCCCGGTTGGCCCGGGACTCGTTCAGGGTTGGGACTTCCATGGCAAGCAGATCCGCACTCTGGTCAATGGAGAGGTCCGCCAGGACGGCAACACCAATGAAATGAAGTGGGACATGCACTACCTGGTCGCTGATATCGCCCGCACCATCACACTGCAACCAGGTGACATCCTGCTGTCCGGTACGCCGGCGATTTCACGCACGGTCTACCCAGGGGACGTAGTGGAAGTCGAGGTGGAGGGTCTGGGCACCCTGCGTAACCACATTGTCGAAGGACCCACCCCTATTCGCAGCGATGTCGGAGCCCAGCCGACCGAATCCGAAGAGGTCCTGTCCACCGCCCAAGGGGGCGACTGGGAGTTTCGCGGCGTCCGCAAGCCGCAACCTTCCGTGCGCTGAAATGGAGCACTCATGACTCACCCGCCAGGTCCACCCGCGGAAGACGCCGCAACCACTTCCGACATTGCCCGACGCGACTCTCATCAGTTGCGGCACGGTCGCCTCGGGGTGTTCGCCGTCGCCTTCTTCGTCATCTCCGCCGCTGCGCCGCTGACCGCCATGGCCGGCGGCGCCCCGGTCGCAATGCTCCTCGGCAACGGCCCTGGAATTCCGCCGGCATATGTGGTGGTGAGCCTGATATTGCTGATCTTCTCGGTCGGCTACACCGCGATGGCACGGCACCACACCAGCACCGGGGCGTTCTACAGCTTTGTCGCTCGAGGCCTAAGGCAACCGGCGGGCGGCGCCGCTGCGATGATCGCCCTGCTCGGCTACAACGCCATGCAGATCGGCCTGTACGGCTTGTTCGCTGCGGCTGCCGCTGGATTCTTGAGCGACAACCTTGGGATCAATCTGCCGTGGTGGATCTATGCGTTCATCGCCATGGCAATCATCGCCGTGCTCGGCTACCGGCAAGTTGATCTTTCAGTCAAGGTGCTTTCGATCCTGGTCAGCCTGGAGTTCTTGATCGTCCTCATTCTCGATGCCGCGATCTTGATCAAGGGCGGCCAAGGGGGCACCGCACCCTTGACCGCTACTCCTTTTACCTGGGCGAGCTTCACTAGTGGCTCGGTGGCCATCGCCCTGTTGTTCAACTTTGCGTCCTTCATCGGCTTTGAGGCCACCACCATCTACAGCGAGGAGGCCCGGGACCCTAAGCGGACCGTGCCGCGGGCAACCTATGTCGCCGTCTTGACGATCGGCATCTTTTACACCGTCACCACCTACCTCATGGTCGAAGGCCAGGGCGCCGCAGGCTTGCAGGAGTACCTAGGCGGCCTGCAGCCTGATCCGACGGCGTTCCTATTCGCCCTGGGTTCGACCTACATCGGAGCGGCGCTGACCACGGTTATGTCGTTGTTGTTCATCTCCAGCGTCTTCGCAGCCTTGTTGGCCTTCCACAACGCCGTGGCGCGGTACCTGTATGCGCTTGGCCGCGAAGGTCTGGTGCCCGCCCGGCTGGGTCGTACGCATACCAAGTACCTGAGTCCGTATACCGGATCGCTCAGCCAGTCGATCTTGGCTTTCGTCGTCGTCTTGATCTTCGTCATTACTCGGCAAGACCCGGTCCTGGCATTGTTCACCTGGCTCACCCAGCTCGGCACTTTGGCGATCATCGTGCTGATGGCGTTGGCTTCATTTGCCATCGTGGCGTTCTTCGCCCGACATCGAGACCTCGATCGCAACGTAGCTCGTACTACCGTTGCGCCGATCGTTGGTGGCGTAGCGATGACTGCAGTTGCTATCTATGCGGCCTCTCAATTTGGGTTGCTGATCGGCAATCCGGACAGTCCGCTGCGCTGGATTCTGCCTGCGTTGATCGTCGTTGCTGCCATTGCTGGGATCATCGCGGCGTTCAGTCTGAAGAGCCGCTCGCCGGAGTTGTACACCCAGATGGGTCGGCATCGCGACATGGAGCTGACTCCAGGCCTGTAGGGCGTCCTCGCTGAATTCGTTCTGGCAATGGAGGAGGATGTCCACGTGCTCAGGTTGAAGTCGCCGGCCTTTGACGATGGCCAGGAAATGGCTCAGAAATACGGAAACAAGGTGGACAACATCTCGCCTCCCTTGGAGTGGGACGGTACGCCTGAGGGCACCAAAGCGTTAGCGCTCGCCTGCGTTGATATCCATCCGGTGGCCAGAAACTACGTGCATTGGCTGGTCGCTGATATCAGCCCGCAGACCAACTCCCTGCCCGAGGGAGCGGCTGGCGCCGGCAGTCCGGGCTTCACCGAGATCAAGCCGTACGTTGGTCCCTTCCCGCCGTCTGGGACACACGACTACGAGTTCACCTTGTATGCCCTGCGAGTTGAGAGGCTCGGCGTACGGGCAGGGGCGACGTTGCAGCAGTTCGGGCAAGCCGCCACCCAGAACTCCCTTGCCACTGCCACGCTGATCGGGAAGTTCACCAAGACCAGGTAGACGTCGACCTCACGAACTCCACTTCTCGCCGGTGAGCTGCTCAAAGATCTCCACATAACGAGTACGGGTTTCGTCTACCACATCCGGCGGGACCGGCGGCCCGGGATAGGTGCGATCCCAGTCGCTCAATGAGGCCGACCAGTCCCTCAGATACTGCTTGTCATAAGACCACTGTTGCCGGCCCGGTTGATACTCAGCCACCTTCCAAAACCGCGACGAGTCCGGTGTCAGAATCTCATCGGCCAAGATCAACGAACCGGCTGTGTCCCGACCGAACTCCAGCTTCGTGTCTGCGATGATCACCCCACGCTCCCGGGCGATCTCAGCACCGCGTGAATAGATAGCCAATGTCAACCGTTCAAGATCATTCGCCGCCTGCGGACCAACCAGATCGCCGACCTCAGCCATGGTCATGAATTCGTCATGCCCGACTTCGGCCTTCGTGGTCGGAGTAAAGACTGGTTCGGGCAGCCGGTCTGCCTCTAACAAACCCGGCGGGAACTCAACACCGGAAATGGAACCCGTCGCCCGATAGCTTTCCAGACCCAGCCCAGCGAGGTAGCCGCGGGCGATGCACTCCACCGGCACCATGTCGAGCCGGCGACAACGAATCGCACGACCCTTCCACTCCGGTGGCACATCCTCGCTCAGCACATGATTCGGCACCAGATCCGCCACCTGACCAAACCACCAGAGCGACAGCTGCGTCAAAATCGCACCCTTGTCCGGAATCGGTGTTGGCAGCACCACGTCATAGACCGACACCCGATCCGAGGCAACCAAGATCAGATCGTCCCCGTCGGCGTAGACATCGCGGACTTTGCCTTGACGAATCAGCTCCACAGTCAGCGTTCTAGCACACCGATGCGGGCGGATCAGACGCATCTGCTCCGCGGTTAGCTGCGTTTCCCGCCTCGAGACGGCTAACGGGTGCATCTTGAGGCGAAAAGACCCGCGTCAGCCGTCTCGAGACGACAAACGCGGGTGCAGAGATGCAGCCGGAGTAGTCAGGTGCGCCCTGAGCCTGTGATGCGCCCTGAGCCTGAGCCTGTCGAAGGGCAAGCTGGTGCACTTCGACAGGCTCAGCGCCCAGAAGAGACTCGAACGTCTCAGCTCT
>Ga0307295_10000089_pt1 | contig 18698 bp, 36 predicted proteins | sample ER_DNA_152_FD_194481 | JGI IMG/M metagenome (GOLD analysis project Ga0307295, IMG submission 194481) | Bulk soil microbial communities from the East River watershed near Crested Butte, Colorado, United States - ER_DNA_152 | ecosystem: Environmental > Terrestrial > Soil > Floodplain | place...
CGTCGGTCAGGGCGCCAGGGTCGTGCAACCGATCCTAGGCGCCCGTTCTATTTACACCGGTCAGTCTCCTGCGGCGAGCTTTTCCGCGCCGGTGATCTGCACCTCCTCCAGATCCTCCGAGGCGCTGGCACCGTCGTCCGGGAAGCGGGCGTAAGCGTTGGCTAGCAACTCGCTGATGCGGCGCTTGATTGCGTCCGGCGCCTCTGCCGTGGCTTTGCCTACGGTGCGGTGGCCACCGATCTCGATCACCTCTTCCTGCGTCTGTGCGTTCGCCAGCAATGTGTCGAGGTTGCGCAGCCACTTCCCACCGTCCGGCTCATCGAGCGGGTCGGTAGCATGGGCCGCTGCTTTCTCGGCAATCCGGTCAGCGCGCTTCATGTCGCTGGCAGCGGCGCGCAGCGGTGGCGGCTCCGGATCGGCCTGCGCGTCCAGCGTGGTGCCGGTGAAATCGTCGTGCAGCGTCTTGCCTTGCATCTCCTCCATTGTGTAGCCGGAGGAGAACTCGGGAAACGCCATGCGCAATGCCTGGGCTTCCGCGACCTTGGCGAGTTGGCCGTAAGGCCGCTTCTTCCACATCGTGTTCGGAGCTGACGTGTCACGCTTGGCGGTGGCGTAGTTCTCAACCCATCGCTCGGTGGCAGTAAATTCGCGTGGGTGACCCTGGACGATCCGGCGCACGGTCATCCGGCACCATGCCGGGTAGGTTATCGCTGTGCCAGACAATGTCTCCCGCACGTCAGGGCCGAACTCTGGCTCCGACTTGCCGCCATACTCACCGCTGCGTGCCGCTTTGATGCGGTAGTCTGCGATACCGGGCATCAGCACATCGCGCGTCTCGTACTGCCCGTTGGGCAGCTTTACCGACGTTGGCACGATGTAGACGGGGCGCAGCATCGGATCGAGGCCGTTGGCGCGACAGTATGCCAGCACCAGTTCGATGCTTTCGCGTTTGGCGCCTGGATACAGGCTGTTTTCCAAGACGCGGATAACTTCGTCGGAAGAGACTGGCTCGGTGGCGACAATGGCATTCATCATGCGGTCCTTAGCGTAATTGTAAGATCGTCCTTGTCGGCGAGCGCGTAGCCGGGGACTTCCTCACCGCGTCGCAGGGTCTTGGCGATGAGCACCTTGTCCGGAGCACTGCGCACGAACGCCGCCGGCAGCGCCTCGTTGGTCGCCATTTCGGTCAGTTCCTGTCGCCGACTGATGGAGGCGGTGTAGAGCGGGCGTTCGCACTTCGGCATGTCCACGACCGTCAGCATGCGGCGCAGGATGCTGCGGCGGGCCTCGGCCCTGGCCTCCAGCCGCTTGATCCGTTCGCGTGCCATCTCGATCAGCCGGGTGGCGGCAACAGCCTCCTCGGCCAGGTCGTCCAGCACGGCGAAGAACCGCGTCTCGCCCTCCAGGCTGTCATGGCGCAGGCGTTCGTCTCCGTCGTCGGGCAGATCGGCGATCAGTCGCATTGCCTCGGACATCGCCTGCTCGATGCGTGCTGCGGACGGACTCACGCGACGGCGTCCGCGAATGCGTCGATCGCGTCGTTCGCCTCGCCGGCAGGCTCCACGGGCCTGGCCTGGCGTGGACGGCGGGCGCGGGGCTTGCCGCTCAATGCGCTGACGAACTCCCGCGTGAGTTCCAACCGTGTCTGTAGGATCGCGATCTCGGTTTCCAGCGCACGTTCGTCGCCACGATAGCGTTCCAGTGCCTGCGTGGCGGCGGTGAGTATCGATGCGTTGTCGTTGTCCATTATGCGTCTTCCTTGTGGTGCTGTAGCTGTTGCTGGAATTGCTCGCGGAACCGGGCGGGCGGCACGCCGCTCTCGACCAACATCAGCAGGTTCTCGCCCTCAAGCCGCCAGTGCGGAGCGCCGGTCACTGCGGCCCGTAGCGCCCGCAGGAGTTCTATCGCGCGCATCTCTGCGACCATTGTCACAACGCGTGCGTCAACGAGCATGGATGTGTCCTCCCTTCTCCATTTCGCGGAGCCATTCCTTGGTGGCCATCTCGACCACCTCGGCCAGTTCGCGGATGATGCTCTCGGGCACTGGCTGGAAATCGGCCAGGAGCCTTGCCGCGAGTTGCTGTGCCAGTGGATCGGCCATCAGGCGGCGTCCTCCAGCAGATCGAAGCTGGCGTATGGCTGGCACTCGCGATCGCATGCCGGGCAGAACGCGGGGCCGCAGACCAGTGCCTCGTCGGCCCACTCGTTGGGGCAGCGCTGACAGATGTAGTGGTTGCGGAATACCCGGTAGGTCAGCAGCCCTGGTCGTGCCGGTTCAGCAGGGCCGCAATCTGGGCGCGCATCTCCACCAGCACCGTCCGCGTGCCCCGGCCCAACCGTCCCCGCAACAGCCGCTGCACCGTATCGTAGATGACTGACAGAGCGGCCAGCGCCTCCGCCTGCGTGACGGGTGGTGGAGGCAGCGGCATCGTCCAGGTTCCCGGTAAATTTATCGGTTGGTGCAGTTTGGGCCAGTAACTCACTGACATAACTAGAGTGGCAGTCAGTATTCTGGATGGTCCCGCCGTCATCAGTTGCTGACAACGAAGTATCGCGCGAATTGCGAAACGACTCCGCTATTGCAGATTGTGGCATCGTGGCTACGCTTGCGTGACCACCCACAGGGAGGGCCGTCGCGTGCCGAAACGTGCCGAAGCCCAGATCAGCCCGTGTGAGGCTGAGGCGTTCTTCCGGATTAAACTGAGTCGCCGAGGCTGGCGGGTGGCGTTGCATCGTGGTCTCGCACTGAATGGCGAGAAGATGCTTACCACGGGTAAGCTAAGGGACGCAAGAACTGCTTACAAGGAAGCGTCCGGGTTACCTCGGTTGGGTTCTCCCGCGATGCCTGGTCGGGATTTCCGACTGCGGCGCATGGCAGGGCTGCTCGGGACTTCCTTCGATATTCGCCGCCATGCCCAGGAGTTCCAGCAGGTTCTCCTGCTGCCTCGGCGAGAGCAGGACAAACCGGCGCAGCATCGTAATCTGCCGCGTGTCTTTCACTAGAACGCCGTCCACTCCCGGCATATCGCGTGTAAGTGCTGCCGGGTCGACCAGAGTCACCTCGGCGATCTTGAGAATGTTGGTGGTGCCAGGGTTCTTCCGGTGGCTTTCCCACTGCCCGACGATGCCATGGCTGACGCCTACGGCTGCGGCCAACTCTCGCTGATTGAGACCAGCAGCCTGGCGAGCCTGACGAATCCTGTCGCCGATCTTCATAGCCGGCAGGGTGACACTAAGTCTGTCAGTCTGGGGGAAGCAATCTAGCGTCCCAAGGGGGGTTCCCCTTTCAGCTTCCCGACGGTAAGCTATGTCATGCCCGACGGTATGGCCCTGCTCCGAGCGCAACGTGGCTTGTGTGCCAAGGTCGCTCACGGCCTCGGCCTCACGCGTGCGTCAGTCGTGAAATGGCGGCAGGTGCCGGCCGAACGGGTGGTCGAGATCGAACGGATATCCGGCATTCCACGAGAGAAGCTACGGCCTGACCTGTATCGCAAATGCCTGACCGCCGCCTGACACCGTAACACGTCAACAACGCGCCGGGGGGCGCGGAGGGGGGACATCATGACCGGCTGGCTCGTCGCGGCACTGGGATACTGGTTCCTACTGTCTGTCTGCGTCGGCACTGGCATCGGCACGCTGTTCGCCGCTCTGGATGAGGGCGCCTGACCATGGCGTCACGGCAAAAGGCGTTGCCTCGCTTCAAGAGCTTCACCGACCTGGCGCGTGAATACATCCGCCTGATCGTGCTGGTGCGCCGGTACAACGGAACCAGCGCAGCCCACGTCATTGCCGATACAGCCGGCGAGTTGGGCCTGGGCAAGCGCCGCACCGCCGCGATCTATTACGGCTACGACGAGCGATACGCGACCGGCGTGGACGAGACCGAGTGGATGTCGGTGCGGGAGAAAGCCGCCGTCATCTTGCTGAAGGAGGCGGCATCGCTGCGACGCAGGGCCGCCTACCTGGAGGCCAAGGCGGAACAGATCCAAGCGGATACGCCGTCTCAATTCAACAATGGGGGGGCTGACGCATGGCTATCCGTTGCTGGTGGCTCCGAATGACGGCTTGCCTCAAGGAATGTGTTGCCCGGTGGCTGCTGGCGCGTGACAGGCGCTCTGGACACAAGCGGTGAGCGGCAACCGCCCCCGGCAGAGCCACGAGTGGCTCGACGCATCCACGGTGCGCCTGCGTGTGCTGTGGGCCGAGGGCGTGGGCACCAAGGAGATCGGCGTCGAGTTGGGCGTCGGCAAGAACGCGGTGATCGGCAAGGCCCGCCGGCTCGGCCTGGCGCCGCGTCCTTCGCCGCTCGGGTTAGGGCGGGGCCAGCCGCTGCCGCCGCCACGTCCGCGTCCGGTGGCGCTGCCCAGCCTGTATCGCCAGTTGGAGCCGCAGCAGCGCTCGTCGCTCGCCGGGCGTCCACCGGCACCGCCAGCCACGCCACCAACCCCGCCAGAGCCACCGCCCGCGCCGCAGAGCAGCGGCGGGACGTGCATGTATCCGATATCAGATGGTAGGCCCTGGCGCTTCTGTGGCGCCCCCTGCGTGCCCAATCGTGTTTATTGTGCCGAACATGTCGCTCTTTGCTACCACCCGCCCGGCCGTCACCGGTTCGAGGCGGCGGCATGAAGCTGCAGCACAGCCCCACCCCGCGCGTGGCCTCGGCGATCGCAGCAGTCGCTGCCGGTGAGACGCGCGCCGCCGTCGCTGCCCGGCTCGGTATGAGCGAGAACGCCGTCGCCCAGGCGCTCGATCGCTGGCGTTACTGGAAGCCGCCTGCGGTGGCGCCGACCGTGCAGCACCGCTGCCTGCAGTGCCGTGAGGTGTTCGAGGCCGAGCATCGTGGCAATTGGGTATGCTCCACCTGCAAATCCGCCGAGAGGTGGCGCGCATGAACGGCGATCTGCCAGCCGGCGTGCCGGGCGGTGCATGGACGTTGCGGGTGCCTGAGCCGGCGGCGCGGCAATACCCGGAGGCCGATCTGCAGCACGCCGTGATGCTGTTCCTCGCGGCCGCCTTGCCACGCGACGCTATCGCGCATCACTCACCCGGCGAGGGCAAACGCACCAAGTCGGCGCAGGCGGCGCTGTCGCGCTCCGGCTACTGCAAAGGCTGGCCGGACATCGAGATCGTCTGGCGTGGACGCGTGTACTTCATCGAACTGAAAGCGGCGCGCGGTGTGCTGAGTGCGGCGCAGCGGGAGACGCATCGGCGGCTGGTCTACAGCGGCGCCGAGGTCGTGGTGTGTCGCGGTGTCGAGGGCGTCGAGCGGGCGCTGCGCGATGCGGGCATGCCGCTGCGGGCGACGGTGATGGCCTAATGGATCGGGAGGAATAGATGCTGAATGACGAGCAGGCCGGCATCGTCAAGGGGCTGTTGGCGCGTGGGGAAAAGCAGCACGATATCGCGGCCTTCCTGGGCGTCAACGGTGGTCGCATCGCGGAGATTGCCAAGGGCTACAAGTTCGCCGACGTGAAGCCGGCCGCCAAGCGTGATCTACCGACGCCTGCTGTCGTGATGCAGGGCTATTCTTCGTACGTTGCATTGCAGGCGCTGCGGATTATCGAACTTGCGGTGCATTCGGCGATCGCCCGTATTGCCGAGCATGTCGAGCCGCATTCGAAGAATCCGTCGTGAGCGCAGCGCTGCATATGGTCAATGAATCGGTCTCCGAATGGGAGTCCGATGGGCTGGCGCTGGGCGAGCGTGAACGCTCTGCAGCATCGCTGATGTGGGACATCGGCGACTGGTGGAACCGTGGCCAGCGCTACGGCGAGCGGGCGCAGATCGTCAGCGCTGATGGATGGACAGGACCAGCGTATGGGACGTGCCGTAATGCTGGGTCTGTGGCTACTAAGTTCGATGTGTCACTGCGTCGTGACAGTCTCAGCTTTGATCACCACAAGGTAGTTGCTGCGCTGCCTGACGATGAGGCGCGCTCACTGCTCGATGTAGCCGCGACGCAGCACCTGTCAGTGGCTGAACTGCGAGCGCTGGTAAAGCGGGACAAGCGGGCTGCGAAGGAGGAGGAGCTAGGCGAGGCACAGGCCGAGGCGCTATCGACTGGTGGAGGCTTCGGGGTCATCTATGCCGATCCGCCGTGGCGCTTCGAGCCATACTCGCGCGACACCGGCATGGATCGTGCGGCCGACAACCACTATCCGACCATGACGCTGGACGATCTGCTCGTGCTGCCAGTGCCGGCTGCGAGCGACGCGGTGCTGTTTCTGTGGGCGACGGTGCCGATGCTGCCCGAGGCGCTCGATGTCATGGCGGCATGGGGGTTCGCGTACAAAAGCCACTACGTCTGGGTGAAGGACCGCATCGGCACCGGCTACTGGACGCGCAACCAGCATGAGCTACTGCTGATTGGTACGCGCGGGGATATTCCGGCGCCGGCACCAGGCGAGCAATACGCATCGGTGGTTTCTGCTGCGGTGGGTGAGCACAGCGCCAAGCCGGCGATGTTCGCCGAGATGATCGAGGAGATGTTTCCGAATCTGCCGGCGGTCGAGTTGTTCGCGCGTGGGCCGCGCCTTGGTTGGACGGTGTGGGGCAACGAGGCGGAGGTCGCTGCGTGAGCGATCTGTTCCCTGCCACGCTCGCGGAGATGGCGCGCGAGGCCGAGCGCGAGGTGGCACTGCGCCGGCGTGTCTATCCCCGCTGGGTCGCTGAAGGCCGTATGAAGGCGCACCACGCCGAGCGGCAGATCGCGCGCCATCTCCGCAGAACTGCAGCGCAGGGAGAGGGCGGAATGACGGTGGACGAGACTCGTTTCATGCCGCAAAATGCAGAACCCGCCGATGCGGAAACATCGACGGGTCCGAAGACGTGTGAACTGCCGCAGGCGCGGCTGAGAATGGAAAGCCGTTGCTGGTCCCATTTTCAGCATGCCTCTGGGCTTAACGCAAGAGGTATGCCTTCCATGTCCCAAAACGATAACGCGACTGTCAGGCGCTCGCCGTCCGGTTGGCACGACTATGGCTCGGCCCATGATGCTGGCCATGACGAGATGCAACTGGACGTGTATCGCTTCTATGAGAAGCTGGTTGGCGAGCAAATAGGCGCTGGTAAATTACTCTATGTTGTGGCTGAGGCGCCAATTGTAGACGATAAGTCTGGTCGGCTTATAGCGTTTGCAGACATTGGATTGCGTGTAGAAGCCCCCGCTGGCCAACCTAGATGGCATATGCTGGAACTGAAGCCGCGCATCTATACGTGCGGCGGTCTGATTCGCCAGTGCAAGGCGCTGGTCCAGATCATTGAAAGGCTTTCAGATATTCATCACAGAGTTACAGCGGTTGTCTACGATGACGACCCAAAGCTGGCCATGTTGAAGGAGTTGTATTCGGACGTTTACCCCTTCAATCGCGCTAAGCGGCGGATCGTAGCATGAGCGCTCCCGCATTTGCATGGGCCATGGAACGTGGCGCCACGCTGTCGCTGTCGCCGTCCGAGCGGCTGGTGCTGCTTTACCTGAGTGACACGGCGAACGGGTCCAAGGTCTGCTGGCCTGGGCAGGAGACGATCGTCCGGTTTACCGGGTTGGCGTTGCGGACGGTGCGGGCGGTGATTCCGGCGCTGGTGCGATATGGCCTGATCGAGGTCGAGAGCCGCCCCGGCGTCGTCACCCGCTACCACATCCTACGTTCCGATACCCCGGCAAACGGTCACGGGGGTAATGACGAGCACCCCGGCAATCCGTCACAGGGCACCCCGGCAGATAGTGCCAGGGTCGCGCACCAAACCCCGGCAAATAGTATCCCACCCCCCGGCAATCCGTCACAGGGTGACCCCGGCAATATGTCACATGGTGACCAGGGTGACCCCGGCAAATGCGACACCGGACCCCGGCAAATGGTGATGCCAACCCCGGCAAAATGTACCCCCGAACCTAAGAGAACCAAGAAAGAGAACCAAGAAAGGAAGGAAGAACCCCCCCCTATGTCCCCCCCCTCCGGGGTGGGAAAGCGTGGCCGACCCCTCCCCGCCGATTGGCAACCTCATGCCCGAAGTCTCGCCATGGGGTTCGACCTCGGGATGAGCCGCGAACAGATCGTCGCCGAGGCCGAGGCGATGCGCGACTGGGCGGCGCACAAGGGCGAGACCGGGCACGACTGGGACCGCCGGTTCAGCAACTGGCTCCGAGAGTCCCACCGACGCGGGTTGCGCACTCGTCCAACCGTCCAGCCGGCCAAGAGCGCCATCGACCAAATTCGCGAGGACTGGGACCTACCGACGCTCCTCGGCCCGATCATGGACGACGACGAACCAGCCCAGCGCCACGTCAGGCTCGTGTCGTGAGCAACCGGGACCATCTGCGACTGGTCACCGGCTGGCTGTCCGACCTCGCCAACCTCACCGCCGGCACCGCCCCCCTGGCCGATGCCAAGACGAAGATCGCCGCCATCGCCAGCATGCTGGCCGAGGACTTTCCGGCCGGCGCGTTCACCCGTCAGTCGCTCAACGTCGTTGCCAGAGCGTGCAAGTTCTTCCCGAGCTACTCGGAGCTTTGCAGCACGCTTGGCCCTTGGTGGATCGAACACCGCCCACCACCGTCGCAACCGGCGATCAGCCAGGACGACCAGCGGGCGAAGGATGAGCGCGAGGAGCAGGAACGCAGCGACAGTTGGCGCAACATCACCGACGAAGCGATCCGGGCAAAAATCCGCGCGCTGCACGGTCATCCCAAGCGGCAGGAACTCGGCCACTTCCTCGCCATCGCGCTGAAACGGAACATGCCGGCCAAGCTCGGCCTGCTGCCGCCCGAATGGCTCGATGCGCCGCCAGCGCAATCCGCCGAGGTGATCGAGCTGCGTAAGCCACGGGAGCCTGTCGCATGAGCGCCACCCGCATCGCCCGCGACCTCGCCGACATGTCCACCGACTGGGCCATCGTCGCCCACCAGCCGGCCCGCACCATGCGCTGGGCCTACACCGTCAGCCAGGCCGACCTCCGCACCGAGATCGCCCACCGCCTGCTCGAAACCGTCCAACGCCGCGACCCGGACGGCTACGTGCTGCTCGCCCGAGTGAGGCCACGGGCATGACCGCCAGTTTCGACCACCTGGTCCGCCAATGCGATCCAGACTACCGCCGCGCCGAGGCCATCGCCCTCAACATCACCGACGACCTCGACGAGCTGCACGACGACCACCAGATCGTCATCATCTCAGCCCTCGCTCACATCCTCATCGCATTCATGCGCCAATGCCCGGCGCAATACCGCACCGCCCTCACCGACAGCCTGCTCGCCGATCTCCGCCAGCAAATCCTCGATCCCGATGCTTGACGGGCGTCGTCTCAGGGCGCTAGACGAGTCCCAGCCCGATGCCTTCGAGCACCTCGGGTGCGGTAGCCGTTGGGCCGTCTGCCAAACCCACCCGCAAGCCGAACGCTGGGCGTTCCTGAACCTGGAACGCCAGGGCTACACCGCGTTCCTCCCGATGCACCTGGTCCTACGACGCGATCCGGTGCTGCGTACGCTGACCCGCCGCGTCCTCGCCCCGCTCTACGTCGGCTACCTGTTCGTCCAGCCAGGCACCCACTGGGGACCAATCCAGCACAGTCGCGGCGTCTCCAAGCTGCTCATGAACGGGGAACGCCCCCAGTTGTGCTCTCCGGGCGCTGTAGAGGCGCTGGAGCGGTCAGAGGCATCCAGACGCTCACCACCAGCGGAAAGCGCCCTATACGCCCCAGGCGAGGCTGTGAGCCTCGCGACGGGTAGTCTTAGTGGCCACCATGGCGTCATCGTCCGCACCACCGCCTCACACGCCGTCGTGGCGCTGCTGCTCATGGGCCGACTGGTCGAGGCATCCGTCCGCCTCGATGCACTCGCCAGGCCCACCGCATGAAGCCGAGGCCCGACATCGTCGCCGCCATGGAACTGCTGCTAACGCCCCGACAGCGCGCGCGTATTCTGGAACTGACATACGCCGGTCCCGACCGCGTCGCGGTGTTGCGTCAGGCGCTGAACCTCGGCCTCGATCAACTCGAACTAAAGTTCATGGATAGAGCCGAATTAGCCGCAGCTAACCCGAGGAGAGCGTCGTGAATTTGCTCTGGGTGCTCATCGTCGTGCTGCTCGTGCTGGTGCTGTTCGGCGGTGTCGCCGGCTATCGCGGCGGCTGGGGCGGACACCCATACGGCGGTTACTACAGCGGCGGCATCGGCATCGTCGGCGTCATCCTGGTGATCTTAGTGGTGCTTGTGCTCATGGGCAGACTGTGAGCCGTGTCGCTCACCACACTCGGCGAGAAACTCATCGCAGCACTCCCGCCTGCGTTCATCGTGCTTATCTTGCTCAACTGCGGATTCATTACGTTCGCAGTCTACACCTTCAACGCTAACGTCGAGGCACGCAACGCCATGCTCAGTCGCATTATTGAGTCATGCCTCGTCAATCGGCAGTCCAAACCGTGACGCGTCTCAGTGTGTGGGATTGTCGTCTAAAATAGACAGAGTGAGATGGCGCTAGGACGCAAAACTGGAGGCCGACAGCCCGGCTCGACCAACAAAGTCAGCGGCGACCTCAAGCACATGATCCTCGGTGCCTTGGCTGGTGCCGGTGGCGAAGCCTATCTGCAACGTCAAGCTGACGAAAATCCCGGCGCGTTCCTCACCCTCATCGGCAAAGTGCTGCCCATGCAGGTCACTGGCGGCGAAGGTGGGCCAGTACGCATCGAGGTGGTAACAGGCGTGCCGCGACAGGATGACGACTGATGGCAAGGCGGCCTGTCGTTATCAGCTACACACCGCGCGATCAGTTCGTGCCATATCACAAACGCAAGCAGCGCTGGGCATGCATCGTCGCTCATCGTCGCGCCGGCAAAAGCGTGGCATGCGTGATGGACCTCATCGACGCAGCATTGCGCTGCAAGAAACCAAATGCACGCTTCGGTTATATCGCGCCGACATACACGCAGGCGAAGGACGTGGTCTGGTCGTACTTGAAGGAGTTCACACACGAAATACCCGGCGCTGAACTGCGCGAGTCTGATCTGTCCGTGATATTTCCAACCGGCGCACGCGTCAGGCTCTATGGCAGCGACAATCAGGACCGGCTGCGCGGTATCTACTTTGACGGCGTGGTGATGGATGAGTTCGCCGACATGGCGCCAGGTGTGTGGTCGCATGTCGTGCGGCCAGCGCTCACCGATCGGCAGGGTTGGGCAACATTCATCGGCACACCGAAAGGCCGCAACGGGTTCTGGGATATCTACAGCAACGCTTGCGACGATCCCGCATGGTTCACGCTCGCATTGCGTGCATCTCAGACCGGCCTGATCGCGGAGGAGGAGCTTGAGACAGCTCGCCGCGACATGACGCCCGAAGCCTACGCCCAAGAGTTCGAGTGCAGCTTTGACGCCGCCATTCTTGGTGCTTACTTCGCCAAGGAGATCGAGGAGGCAGAGCGCACCGGGCGCATCGGTCAGGTGCCATACGATCCAGTGCTGCCCGTCCATACCGCCTGGGATCTTGGCATCGGCGACAGCACCGCCGTCTGGTTCTTCCAGGTGTCGCTGTCCGAGGTGCGGGTGATCGATCACTACGAGGCATCAGGCCACGGTCTGCCGCACTACGCCGCCGTCCTCGCCGCCAAGCCCTACCGCTACGGCACCGACTACCTGCCGCACGACGCAGAGGCGCGGCAGCTCGGCACCGGACGCTCGATCTGGGAGACGCTCAACGGCCTGACCGGACGTATCCCGCGCGTGCTGGCAGCGCAGAACGTGATGGACAGCATCAATGCCGCGCGCATCACACTCGCCAGCGCATGGTTCGATGCGGACAAATGCCACCACGGGCTGGAGGCGCTGCGGGCCTACCGCACCGACTATGACGAGCGGCGCAAAGTCTTCAACGACAAACCCAGGCACGACTGGTCGAGCCACAGTGCCGATGCGTTCCGTTACCTGTCGCTAGCCTGGCGTGAGATGCAGCCGGCCAAGCCACCACCACCGCCAGTGGATACGTGGTCCAGAGCTTGGGAACGCGCATCACAGACGGATGTTGACGCCTGGAGAGTGGCGTGACCCCGGCCGAGGAATACGCCGCAGCACTCGCAGCATACACCGCAGCCAAGGAACGGCTGATCGAGGCCAAGCGGCACTACGACCACAAGAACGCACCCGAGGTCGTGGCGGCGCGTAACGCCAAGGCAGCGGAATACCGGGCGAAAAAGCGCGCGGCGTGGAACGCACCAGAGGCCGTGGCCGAGCGCGAGCGTTACGCGCAGGAAAACCGCGAGCGGCTGGACCGGTGGCTGGAGGAACGCGAGGCCCGCTATCGGAGGACAGGATGAACGTCCAGCCCATGAGCGGCGCGCGGTTCGCCCGCTACGTCGGCACCGACCCAGAGCGCTGGGCCTCGCAGTTTCTGCTGGCATACGCGCAGGCTGACGCTGTCCGCACCGACGCGGACCGCCTGGCGTTCGTGACGGGCTGGTTCGCGGATGCCATGGCGGCTGCTGCTACCCGTGCCGACACAGATGCGCTGACGGCGGCTATCAAGCGGGAGATGGCAGGGGGCGAGCCGTGACCGAGAGCCTGGCCTGGACGTGCCGGTGCGGCGCCTGGTGCTGGAACCACTACGCCCACTGCGCCGCCTGCGGGAGCGAGAAGCCGGCGCCCCCGCCCCAGGAGCAGCCTAGCGACGTGGCGCGGACAGAGCCGCCGTGGCGGCTGCAGGAGCGGGAGCGCGATACGGCGTGGCTGGATGGGACCGAGTGGACACCGGAGCAACTGGACGCGCTGAAGCGCCGATCCGCCACCTACGCGCGATAAGTGCGACTGCCAAAGGGGACCTTTGGTATCGGGTGATCAACCCCTTCTAGGCCGGTGATCAATTCCGTGCCCTGCTGGCCGATTTACAGCCACCCCACCCCGCCAGCATTCGCTATCTAGGGCCGGCAGTCGCGGCAGCAGGATAGCAGGATCGGCACCTAGGCGCGATAAGTGCGGTTATCGCGCGTAGTGGAATTGTGGAGGCCTGATGCCTGACACCGATCTGCCGGCTGGCTTTGCCTACGCCACGAGCGAGGAACTGTTCGAGGCTCTGGGTAGTCCAGACCCAGGCATGGACGCGCGGGCCGTTGAGGCGGTTGTGCGTCGGGTTAGGATGCAGAAAGGGCTGTTTGATGTGGAAACCATCCCGAGTGCAGCCGTGAGCGGTTATCGCGCGTAGTGGAATTTACCGGCAACTCGGCCTAGAATGCGCCCGCTAGACGACTGCCGTCTGAACCGGCCCTAACCGTTTCGGATATCGGCCCCCTCGGACGTGCAGAGGTGAAATGCACGGGTCGCTTTAGGCGCGGCGGAGTAGCGCTCCTGCAAACAGGAAACGACGGGCGAGTCCTGAAGCACCAAATGCCCGACCAGTGCGTTGTCGCGCGTAGTGGAATTTACCGCAGATCGCACCGTCTGCCGCACCCTATGGCACAAGCCGAGCCTCGGTTATCGGCGCGAAATGGGCAGCAACGCAGCCAGCATCGCAGGCCAAACCAGTTGCTCCACCTCACGGCGCGTCTCCCTGTGTGTGCGGTTCGCGGGGCGTGGTCCAGTCGTGGCATCGAGCGCAGTAGCCATACTCAACGTCGTTCATGTTGTAGCTGACCGCGTTGCACCGGGGGCATGTGATCGAGGGCAGCAGCCATCCGCTCCCGTGACAAACCGGACAGTCATTGCCGAACGTGAAGCACGGCGCCGGTTCAGCGTAACCAGTCCCGCGACATTCGCGGCACCGCATCTTGCGGAATGGGTTCACCCGCTTCGTCTCCCTGTGTGCGGTGTATCTGAATTTATGCCGCACTCGATTGCACCGCCGCTATTCCAGATTCGGTCAACCTGACCCCTGGCACCGTGTCGCGGAGCAGATCGATCCAGCAGTCGGTCACGAGCGCCTGTCGCATGAGTTTCCGCAACACGGCCTCATGCGATGGGTCGCCGCCAGTAATGTAGACGCGCAGAGCGCCACGCGGATCGTCCCGCTGGTGCGACCAAATGCGCTGCATCATAGCCTGTGCCTTGGTCATCGGTGGTCCTCCTTCTGTAGCTTGCGTTGCAGCGCCACCAGCTTCCGTGGCGGCGGGGCGTCGGGGCGCAGGGCCAGCACGAACCGCACCGCCTCGGCCGCCAGTGCAGCGCGCTCGGCCTGCCGCTCACGCCAGCGGTTCTGGCGCTCCAGGGTGGTCATCGGCCGGGTGCCGAGAAGGCGGGCTGGCATCAGCGCGACGCGAAGCCAATGAGCGCGGCGAGTGCCTTGTCTCTGCCTGTGGCGCTTATGCCGCGCCAGTTCAGACGAAGGTCGAGTGCTAGTTGCCGGTACGCATACTCGGCGCCGAATGTCATCAGGTTGGACAGGTAGTCGTTCATCGGTGTGTTCCTTGTGTGTGGGGTTAAGCGGCGGCTTATGCCGCCACCGCCATGCAGGTGAATGAGCCAGCGCCGTGGTTCTTGCCGCCGCAGGAGCACTCGCAGAGGAAGCCGGTGGCGTTCATGCAGCGAGCGTCGCACTTGTGCTGTGAAGGGTTCCGCTTCCGCTCGATCTTGCGCTCTACCGTCACCCGAAAGCCGGCGGCGTTCATGCCGGTGAAGTGTTTCGCGGTATTGTAGGTGCCATCGTGCCAGACGTTGGTGAGCTGCTCGGTGCCGGTGAAGTAGCGGAAGGTGGCCATCGGTGTGTCCTCGGTTTCGATGACCCCTTGTAGCGTTACGCGACGCATCGTGCAAGCGTTATTTAACGGATGAGCGGATTATTTGCGCGGTTGCATCGCCCGTTCCGAGAGCCTACCGCCGGTTAATCCAGGGTATCGGAACGGGTAAAATCCAGCACGCCGCGCGGTTATCTCTGCGGCACAGGCACAACGCCGCATTCGCTGCCAGCTATGCAGGCTGGCGCTGACAATTCCCCACCACCAGAGGACATCCCGCCATGCGCGCTTTGCTGCTCGCGACCACGCTCGTCGCCCTCCCCGCGTTCGCGCACGCCGCCACCATCATCACCTACGGCCAGACCAGCGGCAGCAACACCGTGACCGGCACCGCCAATGCTACGGGCACGCATTTCAGCGGCACCGACATCGCGGTGACCATCACTCAGATCGACGATGCCGGCACCGCCGTGCCGACCACGGCATACCTGGATCTTGCGGCCGACAGCACCTCGGGCGCCACCGCACCGCCTGGCCTCGCCATCATCCAGCATTTCCGTGGTGCGTTCTCGATCAATGCCGCAGCCGATAACAGCGGCACGAACTACCTGTCCGGCGCGTTCTTCGATGGCACGTTCGGGCTGCGCGGCGGCTCCGGCCTCGTGCTCACGTCGGACGGTGTGTTCACCAGCGATGTCATCGACAACCTGGCGCCGCCGCGCAACTTCAGCATGACGTTCACCAATGTCACGCCACCGGTCAGCACCGTGGGCACGCAGGCGGCCAACAGCGCGGACTGTGCGCCGTTCTTCACCGTCGGCTGCAATGACACCGGCGCTACGTTCGGCAGCTTCACCGGCAGCGTCAGTGGCAACGCCAGTGCGGCCATCCCAGAGCCGGCCACGCTCGGTATTCTCGGCCTCGGCCTGCTCGGCATCGCCGCCGTGCGCCGCCGTCAGGGCGCGTAGTGAGCGACAGGGCCAAACCGCCGCCATCCGATCCGCAGCTCGAACAGCGGGTCGAGGATCTTGAGCAGCGCGCCAATCAGACGGATGCGATGCTGCTTGAGCATGAGCAGGCTATCAGCGACCTGCACGCCCGCGTCACGGCGCTGGAGAACCACACCGATGCCCACGAAGACGCCATAACCGCGCTGGACGTTCGTGTGACGGCAATGGAGGACGCGGCCACCATCCCAACGCCAGAGCCGCCTGACGGCACCTGGGGAGGCGTAGCCCCACCGGTTATCGATAACACCCTGCCGACACCCGAGCCGCCTGAGCCGGCCCCAACCGATGGGATGGCCGTCGTCATCATCACCAGCCTCGGCGAGACAGCCTACGTGCAGTCCGACGCTGAGGACATGGGCGACTATGACGACCCCGCTGGCGCGTTCCTGCAGCACTGCTGGCGTGCCCCGCGACAGGACGACGTTCTGCCTGGTCTCACGGTATGGTTCCGGACAGATGCGGACGGCGGCCATGATGAGGTGATTGTCGAACTTGGCGTGCCTCTGGTGGACACGTTGGTGCCGGCGAACATGGGCGCATACACAGCGGAAATCTGGGACACCAACGAACTTCTGGCCACGATCGAGGTGCCGTCGCACCCTTGGTATGCGCGCTGGCGCTGGCAGTCCGCCCCGCGTCCGGTGCGCGTCACGCCGGCTGAGCTGATCGCCAGCGGCCTCGTGCCGCATTACGACGGCGACCCGTTGGCCGACTACCTGACCGACCTGGCGCCGCAGGAATACACCGTGATGGGCTTCGCGGGCCTCGTGGATCAGATGGGCTGGACCGGCGACAGGCCCGACATTGGCCCCATGACCGGCTGGCAGGCGCAATGGCTGATCAAGGGCAACAACGCCAGCACCGTCATCGCCCAGGGCGAGGCGTCTGGCACGATGTCGATGCACCTCCGCGATCCCGTCACCGGCTCACCGCTCGATCTCGTGGCATACGACAAGCTCAGCAATTACCCCGGCGGCGGTGATCCGATCGTCCCGCTGGTTCCCGGCATCGTCTCCTATGACAGCGGCCACTCGCCGTCGCTCTCATACCTGCCGTGGCTGATGACGGGTGACCCGTACTACCTCGAAGCGCTGCAGTTCCAGGCCAACCTGGAGATCATGGGTGAGCCATCCGCCTACCGCTACACCAAGGCGGGCCGCTACGGCGCATGGGCGCTGCGCAACAAGCTGTATGCCGCGTCTGCATCGCCGGTCGAGCCACCGCAATGGATCTTGCCCAGGGGCGTCTTCCACGACCACATGGAGGCGGTGCGCCAGTCCATGCTGGAGGATATGGCGAACGAGGATGACCCGATCCTGTCGGTGTTCCGCTGCCGCTCGTTCGGCGGATCACAGGGCAACGCCTGCCATCCCGCCGGCACCTACGCATCGCTCTGGCAGTGCGCGATGGAGAGCTTGATTTACGGACTGTGCGTGCAATTCGGATTCGATGAATGGCGCGAGCCGACACGCTGGAAAGTGCATTCCGAGGTTAAACGGATCGAAGGCGTCGAATGGCCGCGCGCCACGCCAGTGCCCTATCAATGCGGCCTAGTCTATACGTGCTCGCTGATAGCGCCGATGTCGGCGACAGACACCACAATCATGGTGGATAGCTACGGCGGCGGGCCGTGGCCAGTGGCTCCGTTCAGTGCCCGCATCGACAATGAGACGTTTACGGTGGTGGACAATTCCGACGCAGAGGCGTGGCAGGTCGAGCGCACCGCAGGCGTGGAACACCCCGCCGGGCGCGTGCTGACCGGGCCGACGTATTTGTCGTGGACCGAGTGTGCCATGCGGATGACCGCGATGCACCCGGACGAGATACCGTTCGAGGCCGACGATCCCACGGGCATGAACGAGCTTTACAACAGCTCCACCGGCAGCGTCGGCTATGCGCAGTATGCCCGTGCGGCGCTCGCGGTGGCGGTGCGCAACGGTGTGACCGAGGCGGTCCCGGCGTTTAGCTGGATCGATGACCAGTTCCGCCAGCACAACCGCTCGTCGTGGCACCCGGCGTGGGGCTGGTGCATCACCTAGACGCTAGGAGGGCGTGGGCGGCGGCGAGCGCATCACGCAGGCGCTCGATCTCCTTCACCATTGCTATCGTGAGTGATGGCCCAGGCTGTCCAGCCTTGATCCAATCGTCACGGAACGCCCTCAGGAACGCCTCTAGTTCAGATTCGCTCACCTGATGGCGCCTGCCAGCCAGAACAGATAGCCGCCAAACCAGATCATGGGCACCGTTCTAGCACTGATGGCTGAGATCCCGCGAGGGTGAGGCCGGACGGCGGCCACTCCGCAGGTGCCATGCTACCGGCGAACGGCCTGCGGAGCGGACTGCCGGCTATCCTAGCCTTCGCGGTTGCAACACGTTCTCTGCTGCTAACATCACATGCAGGTTGTCGCTGCCCTTCAGGCCGCAGCACACCATCCGTGCGCCCTCCTTGGCGCCATCTTCGGGCCAGCCAGCCAGCATCAGCCGACGCACCGCCTCCGGCATGTCGTCCGGACCCAAGAAACGGCGGTTCCAATCGTCGTCCATCGCATCCTCCATCCCGAGCCGGCGTCGGTTTCCTCCCGACGTGTAACCCGTGCGTGGCCACCGAGCACGTCGGCTAAAGGGATTCGGTGGCACTTTCTTTCAGCCGCGCCTGAAAAGGGCGTCTGATCTGGGGTTCGCCAATGTGGTTGCCGCCTCGTTCAATGTAGTCAGCCAAGGCACGCAGGATAGCAGGGGTGTCTCGTGTGAACCCGAGGGCGCTATTGCATCTGTTGCAAAGCCATCCTCGGAAGTTTCCAGTTATGTGACAGTGATCGTAATATGTTTTGCACTCGATGTGGCAGATTTCACATAGAGCGGCAGGAGGAACTGCCTTGTTCCTGTTCGCTCGTCGTCGCAGGGCGATCTTGACCTTGTTCTTCTGAAACCACCGCGCTTTGTGGAGAGCCTCTCTCTCTGGGTTCTTCTTTATCCATTTGTTTCGGTACGCCCTGTTTTGTTCGAGTGTTCTGCCCATAGGACCATCGTAACGACATTATC
>Ga0307295_10000091_pt1 | contig 18245 bp, 32 predicted proteins | sample ER_DNA_152_FD_194481 | JGI IMG/M metagenome (GOLD analysis project Ga0307295, IMG submission 194481) | Bulk soil microbial communities from the East River watershed near Crested Butte, Colorado, United States - ER_DNA_152 | ecosystem: Environmental > Terrestrial > Soil > Floodplain | place...
GTCCCAGATCGCATCCTTGACTGGCTCGGAATCACTTGCGACGAATCGTATCTAGTTATTCAGATGAACGATGAAGTGATGTTGAGCCTTCCAGAGATCGGTCAGTGGGTAGCCGACAACCTCCTGAAGGAGGAGTAGGGATGGCCGGTAACAGCCGCAAGCAACGGGGGGCCGAGACACAGAAGCTGGTGGCTGAGCACCTGAGAGACAACGGGTGGCCGTGGGCTACTGACATCGGTGCTGGTCGCAACGGTTCCGACATCCTGAATACGCCAGGATTGAAGATCGAAGTCAAGGCAAGGCGTGACTTGGACCTGACCGGATTCCTGAAGCAGGCTTCCTCGGCACCGGGTCTCGGGGTAAGCTGTGTGGTAGTACGACCTGACGGGTACGGTCCCGCGAAGATCAGGGACTGGCCAGTGATCCTTCGGTTCGAAGACTGGATCACCCTGCTCCGGCAGGCGGGATTCGGGGACCCGTTCCCCGAAGGCCAGCAGGTCCACGAGGAAGGGTGAACATGCTCGGCAACCTGTACGCCAACGTCGTGGCAAACCAGACCCTGTTCTGGGTCCTGATCGCTCTGGTCTTCGGAGGCGGCATCGTCGCCGCCATGATCGGAGGGACCATCCGGGACATGCTCCTGGACTGGCGCGAAGACCGTGAAGAAGCGCGTCACGAAGAAGCCGAAGCTCACCTCAGCAGCAGGGAGGCGAAGGCGCAGCAGGACGCCACCCGGATCCTCGAAGGCCTCTACCCCGAGCGGTACCACTCCGAAATCAGTAACGAGGTTTACCACACCGGGGAGCAGCGTCGCACCCTGGCGGACAAGTGGCGGGCCCTGATTGACGAGACCGCCCCACGTAGCCCTGAGATCGTGGCGGAGTCGGTGTACCGGGAGCGGACCTACGCGTTCGCCCCGGTACGAGCTGAGGTCGCCCGGTCCTGGCCGCAGTGGACAGACCAGGAACGTGCCACCCCCGGCCGTCACCGGGCCGCACCGGAATGGGACCTGGATGCCCTGAACGTTCCCACCGGCAGCTTTGCGATCATCCGTGGGAGGGAGCTCGTATCTGCATGAGTCACGCACCTTTCATCCATGACCGTTTCGCGGACTGTCACTACTGTCAGAAACGTTCCTATTCCAGTCGGGCAGCCGCGAAACGGGCCATCAACCGTTTACATCCGGGCGAACACAAGCAGCCTTACCGTTGCCCAGTGACTCCCCAGCAGTGGCATATCGGTCAACTGGACGGACGGGTAGCCCGAGGAGAGATCAGCAAAACCGAACGCTACGGAGAAGTCGCATGAGCAAGGACCACCCGGTAGGAAACGCGGACCCGAAGAAGCGTGGTCGGGACACCGACCCAGAGCCTTACGACAAGATCGGCCAAAGGATCCCGAACAAGGTGCGCAAGCAGATCGAACCTAAGGACGAGAACAAGTAGAATAGGTGCTGTTCCACGGGACAGTGTCCCGGGTGGAGGTTCTCCGCTCGGGACCGGTGCAGGTGTGGTGGAGAGGTTCCATACCGGGCTCATAATCCGGAGACGCCGTTCGAATCGGACACCTGCCACGAGGAGTCGGACTCTGGTGGCTGCCGAAACTCCTCCTCAAAACTTGGGGAGCCACCTCTAACTTTGAGGGAGGAACCATGAAGACCATCTTCAAGCTGGTTGCTGTTGCGGTAGCCGTCGTCGCCATGGTTGCGGTGGGTGCGGCAGCTTCCGGCAAGGTCATCCACGATGACGGCACAGGCAAGGTCGTCCACGATGACGGCATCGGAGTGAGCGTCACCCGGTAGTCGGTACAGTTACTTCCGGCCTGGTGCGCCGGAGACGGTTACTTCACTATTGGGCGATAACACCGTCACCGTTTTGATCTCAGGTCACTGAACACGTAGCCCCCGGAGCGAGGACTCCGGGGGCTACGTTTTGGGCAGGTATAGAAAACCTGTAATGGGGGAACTGTTAACCCATGAGTATCTCTGCGATCTTGTTTCTCATTGCGGTGATCGCCGGAGCTGTCGAGACGTTCCAGTCTCGCTCCTTTGGCTGGGGTGCGGTAACCTTCATCGCTGGTGGACTGCTGGCATCGTCCTGGTGAACAGGCATCAGACTCACGACTCAAGGACAGCGTGGACCACTAAACGGTGGTAGTTATCCCATTTCGGGTCGCACGTTGTCAGCGTTAGTACCCTGGAGCCTGGCTGGAACCCGGGTGGGGTAGCTGACACCTCAGGCCAGGACTGAGGAGACGTGATGAAGTTACGCGTCACCACGTAGGTGAAGGTACGCTGCCTGGTCTGCACAGTGATCTCGTCACCCTGTCGGATCCTGTCCAGATCCCAGAACAGGCCCACCTCCCGGTGCCCCGCCACCGCGAAGTTGCCCCTCTGTCCCGGCAGAGCGGTACCCGGATAGTGGCCAGGAGCGGTGACGATGTCGGCCGGATTCACTCCCTCCACCACGTACCAGTGCTGACCCAGTGTTGGCACAGTGATCCGGGCTAGCACGTTGCCGGGGACCGGCTCCGGTGGCTTCACGAACGCGGCTGCGGCGGCCACACCGACAGACTCCCCGTCACTGACACTGAACTGGTCCTGCAGGTGCTGCTGTCCCTGCGCCACGTCTGCGGCGTTACCGAACATCCGCAAACCCACCACCGCTGCCAGAACAAGGGCGCAGGCCAGGCACACATAGACAAAAAGGGACCAGGCCCGGTCACGAGGACCGGGCCTGGCTACCTTAATGGGTGAGGTCACGCGACCGGCTCGTGGTTGCGACGCCGACGCAGGAACTCAGCTCCAGCCGCCACCAGAAGCAGCAGGACAATGCCCACCGCGATCAAGGTGTTGCTGGAACCGGTCACCGGCAGGTCGTTGCCCGAGGTAACTGGACCGACCGGGCTCGTGGTGGCTGTAGTTGCCGGAGCCGAGACCGTCACGGACGGAGACGGGGCAGCCGAGGCGGACGGAGACGGGCTAACGCACGCCTTCGGCTCTTCCCAGCTCCACGGGTCACCGTAGTTCTTCTTCAGAACCAGTTCGCCGTCCGGGGTAGTGAATCGGAAGACCAGCTTTGCCTGAAGATCCTCGACCTTGGGGCCGAGCACAACAGTTTCGGTGTTCGGGGACGAGCCACCCTTGAGGGTGTACTCCTTACCGTCCAGTTCCACGGTGAGCACGGTGAACTTGTTGTCGTTGAAGGCCCAGTTGGTCATCGTGACAACAGTGGTGCCATCGCACTTGTCGGTGAACTGAATGTCCAGGCAGGCAGCGGGGTTAATGTCCTTAACCACGGCCTTGGCCTGGGTGTCGGAGACGGAAGCCTCCGGGCCGGTGCAACCAGTGAACGTACTGGCGTTGCCGGGGGTGGCGAGAGCCACGGCCCCGACGATGCCGATAGCCACAGCAGCCACGGCGGCAATGAGGCGCTGCCTCATAACGAGTGTTCCTTCCGGTAGGTAACTCGAAGCCCAGCCAATCTACCACAGTCACAGGACCCGGTTGTAGCCCCGATTCTCGTGAGGTGGCAGCGTCTCCCAGATCGGAGTCGGGATCTTGTCCATGGGCACTCTTGATACTGCGTACAAGGTCCTGGCTAGTCCGATGGCCCTCTTGTGGGCACGCCACTGGTCCTCTCCGGACACGGTGACCCGCCACTCCAGGACCCCCAGGGCCTCCCCGTGGACCTCCGGGTCGTTGTACCACCAGTTACGGGTACATTGCCGCTGCAGCTCCTCCCACAGCGGTTCATACGAGGACGGCCACTTCCCCTCGTGCGAGAAGTAGTAGCGGCGGTGCGAAGTCACAACTTCGGCAGCTCGTATGGCTTCGTCGGCTCGTTGTGCAGCCCCGAGTTCCAGGCAGCCAACCAGAACTGGAAGAACGCCGCCACCAGGATGATGCCGCCAGCCACCTTCACTGGCAGCAGGTCACCGAACACGGTCAGGCCGGCAACCCCCTGCAGCGCAGCAGTCGTGGCCTGGATAAATCGGATAGTGCTAGCTTCACGAATCTTCACGTCACCCAACCCTCTCACTTAGCTTCTCCGGGCAACTTCCACAGCAGCCACACCGACAGCGCCAGTCGCAGAGTCAACGAAATCAGCAGCGCCCATTCCACCCATCCGCCACCGAACCCGAGGACAGCAACCAGGAACCCCGTGTCAAATATCAGCGCGGACCAGGAAGTCAGCCACAGGTACGCGGCCACCCCCCGGTCACGGTAACTGAACGGTGAGCCAAGCCTGAGCAAGGTCGCCACGTTCACTATGACCAGGAGGAGGAACAGGATCTCACCCGAGATCTTCACGTCCACCCTCCAGCAGAGTTGTCAACCGGTCAACGACACTGCGACTGTGCCCATTCTGCAGATCCGCGTTGCGCTGAGACCTACGGGCTAGCTCCAGGGCGGCGGCGGACTCCGCGTCGGCTCTAGCCTGATCCCGACGGATCCGCCATAGCCAGGCGAACCAGGTACGGGCGCGGTGCCTGCCCATGGTGCCCGTTCCAGTACCGCGAGAACGCGACCGAGGATCTGATTGTTGCGTTCCACGGTAACGCTTCTGCGCCTGTCGTTGTCCGCGTACATCTCGGCTATCTCCCGCCACCTTGCCGAGATCTGTTTCTCCCTGTCCAAGGTGGCTTTGGGGACCAGGTTCCCTTTCACGATCTGACGAATGGTCCAGAAAAGGGTACTGATCAATCCGGTACCGAGCGCCACTCCAAGCGTTTGAAGCCACGTCAGATCTCCCATAGCTCACGGTCCATGCCCGATATGAGCGTTAGGGTAAGTATGTCAATGATCGCCACGGGAACTCCATCCCTAGGTGGGGTTCTCATGGCGATCATAGAGGTATGTCAGACGTTTAGTTACTTCCGTGGCACTCGCAGACACATGGTGCAGCACAGGTTTTACATTGTACTGGCTTCCGAGGCACTCCAGGGGCTAGTTCCGTGGCCTCACAAGCCTCATGGTGACCGTGACGACAATGCGTTGACCAGTAAAGGTGCTTTTCATTTGCACTGAAATAGTCAGCCCTGAGAAGTTGAGCCCAATAATCCATTACGTTTTCTTTGCCTGGACCGGAGGAACGTCAACGTCCGCCACCCGAAGAGTCTTACTTAGTTGCTCGATCCGGGCCACCATCTCCTCACGCTGCGAATTGATCATTACGTGAGATTCTTCGACCACGGACTTAACCGCAGTTACCTGCCCCTGAACTTCCTTAACGTCATTGCGGGACAGGTAACTCAGTACCGCAGTGACGAGTCCAGTGAAAGCAGTGACAACCACGCCGATAGCTAGGATTTGATTAGCGTCCATTCATTTCACCTTGTCTGGTATTTTGACTCAGATCACCATTTTAGGGAGTCCCCCCTGGTAGGGAGGCCAGAGGTGTTCCCCGAATGATGAAACCAGTACCAGGTGCGTTCCACCAGGTGCTGAATGTTGGCACCCTTCTTTACGCATTCCAGGACCATTCGGTAGTCCTCGCCGCCGTTGCCCTCACCCCGGTCCAGTACCTGGAACCCGATCTCCTGCGCTAGTTCAGTCTTCATCAGTGTCGTAATGGTGGTCTCGATCGGATCGTCAGGGTTGAACGGGTTCGTGAAATGGGTCGAGGGGAAGGGGTCCCTGCCTCCGACCACCTCGAACCAGGAGTACACGAAATCAGCTCCGGTTTCCTCAGCATGCCAGGACAGGGCGGCCAGGTGCTGTGGCATGAAAGCATCGTCGTCGTCCAGGAACGCCACCCATTCGGTACGCACCGCGTCCAGTGCCCGCTGCCGGGTGCCGGCGGCACCTTCGCGTTCAGTGTCGATCGCTACTGCGATGGCGGCAGGTTGCTTGGTCTGGGCGTTCACCGAAGACAGGGCCCGGTTACGCATAACTCCCCGTGGCGGGATGGATGGCATGCAGACGGTAATGCCGGGATGCGTCACAACGTCTCCTGAAGTTCGTGTTCCTCGATGCTCGTGTGCGCGTAACCGGTGTACCGAGCGCCTTCCAGTTCAGCTAACTTCACGTCATTACTGGGTGGAGGTTGCCTGTAGACACTGTGAATCACATAACCGTTGAGTCCGACGTCTGAGACCAGTACGTAGACCTTCATGTCTGGATCGGTCGCAGTTCCGTCGCTTCGAGTTTTCCACTACCAGTGCTGGGGAGTTCAATGTGAACAGCATCACCTAGGTACAGAATTGGGGTCGTCATCGTGATATTGTACCTCATCCATGAGGGTGCAAATGTGCCCACTGAAAGAACCAGGGGATGTTGTAGTTCCACTTCAGTTCAGGCTTGAGTCGGAACAGCACAGGCAGTGACAGTTGATCCTGATGGGACCAGTTGACGCACTCCTGCCACCAAAGATCAGAAACATCCAGTACGAGATCCGTGTGTCGTCGGGCATTGGCACCGGTAGCGTGCAGCCCCCAGTTGGCTGGATGACCAATGGAGCGGTAGAAATCAGCCTGTTGCAGTATCGGTTGGCCAGCGTATCGGCCGAGTGTTGCGGAGAATTCAGCTTCGGGGTATATGCAAAAGCGGTGAGGATGCCGGATGGTCGCCCAGTCCTCGTCACCGAGAGCTTGAACGCAACGTTCCACATAGTCTTCCGTTACCACCTCCACTGACCCGTCGATCCACAGGGACACGTCGACCCCCGGCATCGCGTCTTCCGGATGAGTTTTCCACCACTTGTGCTGCATCATCGGGTCACCTGGAGCGATGTGCTCCATGTCCTGAACCCGAATCTCCCAGTTAGAAGCAGCCACCAGATCCGGGTTATCGGTGTAGATCACACCTTCCATCGTGGACGGCAACGGTTTCGGAGTTTCATAGTGGCCATAGATCGCGGTATAGATCCCCACCTTCATTTTGTGACCGCTGCCATGATGTGAGCAAACACAGAAAATGTCAGCGGCAGAAAGGAAAGCGAGATCAGAACCCCCGCAACGATTTCCAGCTGACGATCAGAGATCTTCACGTACCATTTCCTTCCGCGCCGAGCACATCGCGCAGGTAGTCGGCGGCGGCTTCGCACTCTGTGAGGTGGTCATTGACGGGGGCGTGGAGGAGCCACATGGTGACCCGCTCGTTGTCCCGCAGCGCCTCGTCAACCTCGGCGAGCCACTGGGCGCGAAGATGGGGCAGCGCGGCGGCGAGCACGTTCCGTGCGGCGCTCGATGTGTTCCAGTTCAGGCGGCCGGGCGGCATGTTAAGGAGCGTCCGTGCCGCCGCCTCCACGGCCTCGGCGGGGATGTCAGGCATGGTCATCGACATGTGCACCTCGCGGTGGCCCTAAGGCACCCATGGCACCGCAGCGTGTAGCCGTCGCGGTCGTAAACGCCGACGTAGGTCTGCCACTTGCCACATGAACACGGGGGCAGGGCACCACGACGTGCCAGTTCCTTAACCAACTCGTCGCTCGTGGCGTTACTGACGTCACCCATCGCCGCCCACCTCGTCCCCGTGCTCGGCGTGGCACTCGCACCGGCAAGGCGCCTGGCATTCCTCGGTCTTGCACTGCGACGGGTTGCGCTTGCCGCCGCCGGGGAACGACGTGGCCGCGCACTTGTTGTGATGTCCGTGGCGGCAGTGCGTCGACCAGTAGCGGTGGGTGCCGTCGGCGAAGAGGATGTCGGCTTTGGACGGCTCGTCCCCGTGCTCGGCGAAGATCGCGCGGATGGCGTCCAGGTCGTCGTACGCGAACGGGGCGTTGTCGAGCACGGCCAGCACCGCGTCCCGCTTCAGTCGCCAGCGAAGCGCCTCGCCCTTCCATCGGTCCCGTGAACGGTCCAGATCGGCCAGCCGCGCGTGGTCGTCCTTGCGCTCGGCGACCAGGTCTGCGACCTGCCGCTTCAGCGGGATGGGCATCTCGTCGGGGCCGTGCTCCACCCACGCGGCGAGCGGTCCGAGGTCACGCACCGTCTCGTCCGGGTCGGCCAAATCGACATCACCGCCCAGGGCCGCCTCGATCAGCCGCAGCCGAATCTCCTGCGCGGCGGTGAGCCCGGTTGTATCCGCTGCCAGCTCATAAGTGCGGAACTTGTCGCTAACCCCCAACGCGATGGTCTCGAATGCATCACGGTCGGCTGCCCACGCCCCGAGGTGTTCGTCGCGTTCGCTGATCGGCGGCCAGCCGGGGGCGGTATACGCACGGGGCCAGGTGCTCTCCGTCTCGATCTCCATGTGGGGACCGACATGGCCTTGCGGCACGTCACAGCGCAAGATCCGGTCGCCGTGCTGTCGGCCGCCGGGACGCGTGTACTCGTGTCCGCACAGAGGGGCGTCGGTCGTGGGCTCGGTCATCGCACGCTCCGATCCGGGTCGGGGAACGTGGGGGGTCGGCAGCGACAGTGGCTCGCCGCACACGTGGGCCATCGCGTCAACGCCGACGCGGAAGTGGCCCTTGCACTCCGGGCAGGTCCACTGCTCCTCGCGCGGCGTGGTGAGCGTGGGGCCGGTCATCGGGTGGCCTTCCGTGCTGCGTATTGCCGTGCAAGCAGGCGCGAACGTGAACGTCGGCCAACCGCGCGACGTCCGCTGGCGAGCTTCATGAACGGCGTCACGCTGCGGGCGTAGAACCAGTCGGTGTTGTCAGCGTTGCGGATCGGGATCGGGTCGTACCGCGTCCGCGAGCCCGGTCCGTCCCACACGTAGTTGTTGAACCGGTGCTCGCCCTGGTGGCCACGGGCCTTTCCGCACCGCCAGTGGGGGTACCCGCCGTTGTATCCGCAGCCATTCCACGTCGAGCGGTTGCACGCCCCGGCCAACACGGCGCGAAGATCCTGCCAGCGGTTGTCGAGCCGCATGATCGGCACATGCCAAAGGGTTGAACGCAGCACGCCCCACCGGTCCCGCCAACGCTCGGCGTGCCACAGAACGCTGATCAGTGTCTTGTCCCGCCTCATCCCGTCACCTCCTGCACCGCCACCAGCCGTCCGCCGGTGCGGCGGTGTGCGGCCAGGTGGGACACGTTAGTTGGGTTAGTCATCAGAAGTCTCCTTGATGATCTAAGAGTGATCCTTGTACCACTTGACTGTGTCGACCAGGTCCCCGTACCGGAACTTCGGCAGCAGTTCCTTCGGCAGCAGGTGCCAGCCTTCCCCCTTAGCCACGATGTTGGTGGACTTTTCCCCGTCCCGCATCGGCAAGTATCGGATCTCTGAGGATGAGGGGCCAGCGAGCGCCTTGACCATGGAGGCGACACCACCGACGGTGAACGGGTGCCCGGTTCCTCCGTCAAAAACTTCACCGTTGGTGAAGTCGGTGGCGGCGACCAGAAGCTTGGCCAGGTCATCCACGTACACCAGGTCCACTGTCTGACGGCCGTCACCCCACACCGGGATCGGGTCTCCTCGCCATGCGTTGACCGCGAAGGTGGGAAGGATCTTCTGCGGGTGTCCAGGCCCATGCGCCTGCCCGGGGCCGAAGGCGTTGAATGCCCGGACGTGGGAGCACTTCAGGCCCCTACTGTGCTGAAGCGCCTGGGCCAGGTTGTGACTGGCCATCTTGGTGGCCCGGTAGATGCTGGGGAACACGTCCGGCATCAGAATTCCCACGTAACGGGCGTCGTTCTTCAGGCACCAGTCCATGATCCGGTAGCTGCCGGTGATGTTGACGTCGATCGCGTCTTGGATGGAGTCGAAAAGCTCATGAGTACCGAGCAGGCCGGCGAGATGTATGACCGCATCAGATCCCTCCAGTGGTCCGAGGTCACCAAGGACGTCGTTGCCGTCACGCCGGTCGAAGAACGAAACCTCATGACCCATCTCCTTGCCGATACGGGCGGTCGGCTCTCCAATGAAGCCCTTGCCTCCAGTAACAGTGATCTTCATCGATTCCTCAGATCTTCCAGAACTGACTCGGCTGACTCGACGTGCTCACGATCCAGGACCCACTGTGGCAGTTCGCGGTCCATGTAGTCCCGGACAATCGCATCGTAGTTTTCGGTCATGTATGTAAGAACATCCGGATCAAAGTCCCAGAGCACAAAAGCACCGGTAGGCGACACGTCCACCAGAGCCGCAACGCTGTCGCAGTGATCCTCCAGTGCCGGAATGATCTTCCACACGTCACCGGTCCAGTCACCTGGAGGCTGCTCCCTGGCTGCGATAGCGGCGTTGTATGGCAACACGTCGTCGAACACGATGACCGTCTTCTCGTTCGCGTACTTCAGGGCCCCGAGGAAGTCCCGGAGCGCGTACTCGAACAGGTGCATCCCGTCGATGTAGACCAGATCAATCGGAGTCTCTGGTCGGTAGTCGGCGAAGAACGCGTCGCTGGTCATCGTGAAGATGGACTCGTTGGGACGAGGATGACGGGACATGCCAGCCGGGTCCACGCCCACAGCCAAACATGAGGCGAGAGCCATGGAGGCTCCCGTCTGCACCCCGATCTCCAGGTAGCGACGTGGCCGCAGGACCTCGTGCAGAGACGCCAGGAATTCGTAGTGGGTGGTCACTTCTCCAGTCCCTTCATCCGGTCCTCCCCGTCGGCTTGAACCTGATAAAAGTTTGCAATGCAACGATAAGAACAGAAGTGCCTGACAGTTCCTTGATCCGAGGAGGAAGTGCCGCCGTAACCGCTGCCACTCTGCGCTACTTGTATGTAGTTCACGGCAAGGATCCCGTTGATGTGTCCGTTAATAAGGTCCTCCACTCCCTTGCAGTCGGGACCGTTGCAGAGAACAACGCTTCGAATACTCACTTTTCCAGTCCCTTCATCCGGGCCTCGATCTCTTTTGAGTCGCCCAATTTCACGAAGTAAACGCGAGATGTCGCCGCGTGGATCAACCCGATTTAGGTCACTGCAGTTACATCCGTGCTCCACGATCCCGTAGTCACAGGACCCGCAGACAGCCAACCATCGGTCTGAGATCTCTTTAAGCTGTCCCTCGGTCATGGCGTCCTTGTACCAGTCGTTCACCATGGGGACGTCCTTTGGATCGTGTTCCAGAAATGAAGCTGTTCCTGTGGGTCTTCGGGGACTACGCGCACCTCACTAGCAGAACGTGAGGTTTCTTCAACTACCTGCTTCTTGGTCTCCAGGGAGGTCACGGTGACCACGTCAGCGCGGAGCATGTTGCTGGCAATATCGGCAGTCAGCAGCCCGTTACCGTCCCAGTTGTAGACCAGTAGTCCTCTGAACTCTCGGGACAGGTCGTCCCAGAGCTCCTTCTTGCCGGTGATGCCGTTCCCCACGAAGACATCAAAGATCCAGATGTCGTAGGGAGGTTTACCGAGCTCCACGTCCCAGCCGTATGTTCGCAGCTGGGTGAAGTCAAACGTTTCCGGCTTCTCGGTCCAGACGAAGATGCGTCTCACTTATTGTCACCCCAAACTCTACCACTTCGATCCTTGCGTTTCGTGCCGCTTGGACACAGTTCTCCGTGCCGTGAGACATGTGCCGCTTGTACCAGGGACAGGTGAGCTTCGTGCACCAGTCACTGAATGCCAGCGCCACGTCCGCTCCCAGGTTCACCATCTCCTGGTTACGGATGAACCCAGCCCGATTGCCGTACGTGGCCCAGTTGGCAGGGTAAGGCTCCTCCTTGACGCGGCACTTGGCCAGGTAGACCTGTTTGCTGCACCAGATCTTGGCCCACCTGTCTGCCCCCTCAGGACAGTCACCGTGGACTACGGTCAGGTCCCCCGAGTCGGTCAAAGTGTCCAGGGCTGCAAAAACAAGAACTGATTCTTTCCAGGTGCGGGAACCGGTGACGATAGCCCTCACGACACCACCCGAAACTCGGCACCCTTACGGAGAAAGTAGTCGTACACATATTGCTTCTTCTTACCTATAGTCCATCTTGCTATAGGAGCAGCAGCGACCACCTGGAACTCGTCAGTCAAGATCCCGAAGGTGGCGTACGGCAACGAGACCCAGTGCAAGGTCACCACGGGTTCCAACCTTCGATCCGCTGGAAGGTAAGCCTGTCCTGGCCAGCCTGTTCCGCCAGGACTCCGGTGGTTGAGGCGTTCGGGTACAGGTTGTCCACCCGGTGACTGGGAATGATCACCATGCCACCGGCACGTCTCGCATCCCAGTCCATCTTGGTGTCCGACCACCACCACCGCATTCGCTCATCGAAGCGAAGGTGGGACTCGCCACGAAGAACAAAAGCCCAGCCGACCATCCGGTTCATCAGATCCGCATCGGGTTGGGTTTTCAGTAGTTCCTGGGTGAGCCGGCCATCCCATGGTGACGAGCAACCGGCGACGGCACCCGTACGATCCATCGCCTCCGTCACCGCATCGAACCAGCCGGGCCGGATCCGAGTGTCGTCGTTGAGGACCGCCACCTTGTACTGTCCGCCCGTGACCATGGAGATCTGGTCCAGTCCCAGGTTCCACAGCCGGGACAGGTTCGGTGGCTGCTCCGAATCACGGATGATGACCACGTTGTCCAGGTTGTACCCGTCGCCGCAGAGCAACTCGTGAACGGGCGGCTCAGATCCGTTATCGATCACGTAGATCTGGTTCACCTGGGGTCGAATGTCGTTAATCGTGTTGGTTAGATCCAGGTGACGATTATGGGTGGGTATCAGAGCGAATTTCGTGGCCAGTCCCACTACTGAGTCTCCCATCGGTAACGCCAGGACCTGAGGATAGCCATCCCTATGGGCACGCTCATCTCTCCGACGGGTTCCTTGTATCCGTGGTAGGTACTGAACCGCAGGACTCCCTCTGAGACGGAGATTTCTGACCACAGAGGAACACGGATACGTTCCATGGTGCCATCGGTGAAGCTAAGGGTGATGTAGGCGTGATACTGCTCGTCCAAATCTTTAGAGGTTGAGACCAACGCGTTTCCTCTCCGCCGTGATCGCATCGGTCCAGGCTTCCGCCCAGCGCCATGCGTTAGCTTCGTAGGTTTGATCTTGCAGGTACGCGTACCCAGCTTCGACCTGCTCCTGACGCAACGACTCGTTGCTGAGGAGAGTCTTAGTCCAATTGTACCATTGCTTGGGCGTCTCCGCGAGGAACCCGCAACCAGCCTCCCGATGTAGCTTGCGGTACTCGGCCCGAGGAGACCCCACCCAGGTCACCCCAGCGGCCATGTACTCCAAAGGCTTCAGCCGGGACTTGGAGGAGTTGAACGCAGTCGAGGCCAGCGGAGCCCAGCCCACATCCATCGCGGTGGCCAGAGTCGGGATCCAGTCCGCGAACTTGACGCTGCCAGTCATCAGGGGCGGGAACTGCATCCGGAACGCGTTCTTCACCAACGGGTCGCCACCCACCACCTGAAACGTGTAGCCCTCGGAGATAAGTTTCTGGGCCATGTGGCCAGTCACCTGCGGATCGTTGGGATGTGACTTAGTAGTCCCGGCCCAGCCGAACGCACCCGTAGGTAGGTGCGGGGTGCCCACAGCCTCAGCCGGGACGTAGTTGTCCAGCACCCGCACCCGGCCGTGGCCTCCGTACACCTTCGCCAGTTGCGGGGTAGAGACGGTAACCATGGAGGCGATCCGACACGACAGGCCCGCATACCGCCACGAGAAGGCGGTCGATGAACGGTGCCGGTACATGTGGAAGGCGCTGTTCTCCGGATGGATGCAGGACATGTCATCGTCCATGTCCACGATCACAGCGATCCCGTTGGAACGAAGGATATTGATCATCTGTGGCTGGAGCGGGTGCGCGGGACGCTGAACCACTACCGCATCGGCGTCCTGCGGAATCTCCACGGACGTCAGAACTTCTTCGCCGTCATTGTTCAGTGTCGTGGCAGCACGGAAACCAGAGGTCTTACTCGGAGCCATGATCTCCACATCGTGACCCTGGGACTGAAGAACTACAGCAGGCCAAATGAGTCGGTAAAAGCCACACCCATAAGCATCGGCTGGAAGGACATAAACCTTCACTGGCATTACCTCCCCCTGTTGAAACAACACCTCACTCTAGGGGACCACCGAGGTAGATTGCCTCGATCACACTGCCGCCGTCGGTGCCGGAAATCGTTAATGGGGCACCGGAGTTCTGAATGACCCGGGCACCGAAAAAGTCCGTGGATCCGTTCAGGTAGGCGAGGCCCTGTCCGCTGATCTGGGCGGAGCCGGCCGCAGGTGCCTGCAAGGACTGACCACCCACTGTGCCAGGGGCGGCGGTGGTGCCGTTCAGGTTGATGAAGTAACCACGCCGGCTGACCGCGTTAGTGGTGAAGACGCCGCGTCCACTGAGGTTGTACCAACCAGGCACCGGTAACAGAATGTCCGTTGGCGTGGCGGCTATGTTCACCGCTCCGAACACATCCAGGTCCAGTACGTCCCACTGGATGAATGTGCCCGCTCCAGCGTCTGGAATTGACTGGGTAGCTTCTCTGCGCAGACGCAGTACCGCGCTACCAATCGATGGCACGCTGCCGATGATGTACATGGTGGTCGGAGACGTCACCAGGCAGTACACCCGTACGTTTGCGCCAACCTGGGTGGTAATGGGAATCGCGACGTTGGGCTCATCCTCGTCAGCGCTACCGTCCAGATGCACGTAGGTAACGCCGTTCTGTACGTGATCCACGACTCCGGGACGGATGTACCAGGACATGCCCAGGTTGAACTGGTTTTGTTGCAGCGCCTTGACCAGGGTGGCTACCTCTTGCCCGTTCACAGGTACACCCGGATGCAGGAGTGGGTCATGGCTCCCCCAGAAGTGAGTTGCATCGACCAGGACACCTCCAGCCACTGCTCCCCCCCGAAGATGATTACATCGTAGGAGTCGTGACGAGGGTCAGCCGGTGACGTGAAGTTCAGTTGCTCGGTGATCGTGCTACGTACTCCAATAGCGCGCGCCGCCGCATCTGCGGCACGTTCCGTGAGTACGGGAATGTCCGTCACCGAGGGAATGACGAAGCCCCGGTTCTGAATCGAGTGAGGAGCAGATGCCGGGACATCGTATGTGCCCACGATGCTGCCGGTTCCGGCTGTGCTGCCGTTGTTCACCACGAAGAACCGGTTGGGGGCGGTGAGGATGTCCACGGACCGGGTGACGCTGTCCTGGAACACTCTCTGTTCGGTGTCGAAGTCGATGGTGGCCACGGCGGTGCTGGGATCCACGGAATTGATCATCCGGAATCCTCCCCGGTTATCCATCCAGGGAGTGAAGTAGCCACCCTGGATCGCCATAGCGTTGAGGATCTGTCCCCGTCCCGTTCCGATTGGCGACGAGATCTCCGTAGTGGGATCAGTGGCGGCGTCGATGGACATCTGAACATCCAGGCCCTCAAGCAGCCGTGGAACCGCCACTGGAACAGTCTCTTCCCGGCTGACAAAGGGCCGGGAGATGCCCTGGTCGATCCGGAACATTTCATCCACCACCTGGATGGAGGCCAGGTTTCCGACCGAAGTCACCTGCTGCAAGTCGTCAGTGAACATGTACTTGCCCAGCGGCCAGTCGGTGCCGTCGATGACCATGTACACCCAGATCCGGTCCCTGATCGGATCGATCACCGACGTGTCCTCGATGCCCAGCTGCAGGGACAGGCTCCGTTTCACCGTCTGACCTGTGTTGTGGGATAACGCTGCGCCGCCCACATACGGGGTCAGCTCACCAAGGAACTCCCCTGACACTCCGTCGTAGTGCAGGAACTTGAAGGTGCTCGACTGGATGCCGACCCACGGAGCCAGGTCAAGGGTCGGGTTCCGTGGCACGGAGGTAAGGGGAACAAGCCCCTTCCAGGTCATGGCGAGACCGGGGTGGGGGTGTCGGACACCTTCGTAATGATCACGTTAGCGAAGTACAAGGTCCGGTTCTTCTGTACCCGCTCGTTGGGGACCTGTACGGCAGCGAACCAGCGGTCCCCGATGTCGTTACGGACACACACGTACGACACCTCGGCCCACGCCATGTCACGCAGGGACTCGATGTCCGGTAGCCGTGGCGGGCTGACCGCAGCCGCCTGGACCAGGATGGTCCGGGTGAACACTTCCCCACCACGTTCCAGTGGTTTGAAGGCGACCTGGTTGTTTCGGTTGTACATCCGACCGAAGTTCACGGTGGAAGCCTCCGGGAAAGCGAAGTCTTCCGTGGGCTTGGAACCCGCATCCCACACCGGCACGTAGGCCAGGTTGTAAAGCCCTGCCTGGCTCTCGTTGGAGGTGAAGATGAGTACCCCACCGTCGGTGCCGATGCACGGAGCTCCAGACACGCCAGGACCAGCCAGCATGCCGGTCACCGCTGTCGCCCAGGTGCCGGCGAAATTGTACTGGTTGACGGTACGGATCCGGTACTGGTTGATCAGTCCGACTCGGGACTCGTAGTCGTTGAAGCTGTTTGTGCACAGGTTCGTGGCAGACATGATCGTCTCCCACGAGTCCACCGGGTCCATCCGCTGAAGCTCGTAGCTGGAGTCCAGCATCCCCACCGGCAGGGACAAGAAGTTGTCAAACGACACCACCGCCGTGGTGACCGCCGTGTACACGCCCACGGTGCCGGTGGACAGGTTGTTGTCGATGACGGTCTGATCCCAGTCCACCGGCTCAGCGTCTCCGAGCATCCACCACTTGGTGCGCATGTAGGACCCCAGTGGCGTGGTTTCCGCCTGTGCCCGCAGATAGAAACTGGGGGCATTGTTGGTGAGCGGAACCGCCTTAACGATGCCGGAGGTGGTGGTGACGACACCGGCAACCACGGAATCGAACATGACCTGCGCGGTGCGGGCTGCGGTGTTGATCTGGATTCGGTGTCGGTAGTGGCTACTGGTGGTGGTGAACCGGCCGGTGACTCCCACTTGGTGGGTGGTGGCCAGGGACAGGTCACTGATGTTGACCAGTACGGTGGTGTCGTAGTTGACAAGATCACTTCCGGTGCCGACTAGCCACGCGTAGCGGGACACCGCCGATCCGGGCGTGATCGTAGCGACAGAACCATTCGTAGCGAACTCCGACGCCGAGCCACCGGTCACCGCCCACGAAAGCCCGGGCACATAGGTACCCCAACCGTTAGCGGTGGTTCGACTGAACTTGTCGCAGATAACTGGGTACGGGGTGGTCCACGACAACCGGTGGTACGGAATTCCGGTAGGCACACAGCAGGGGGCACCAGCGCAGTCCAGACCGATTCCGGTGATCGGCTGCACCACCATCGAAAGACTGAACCCGGTGATAGCCGGCGGGTCCTGGCTGAAGATCAGAACCGCGTCGGCGGTACTGTCGTCCGTCGTTGATGACACCAACGGTGAGATGCCGGGAATCCAGCCCAGGTTGACCGCAGCCCCCGACACCGGGGCTCCGTAGGTGGTCGAGTACAGCCGCTGCCCCACGTTCACCTGAGCCAGCGGTGTCATGCTGGCTCCGTCGCCGGTCAACGCCATAGCGGCGGTACCCAGAACCTCCCACCGGTTGCCAGCCAGCTCGGTGGCGGCCGACCAGTCCCAGCGGGGAAGCATTCCCGCACCCATGACAGGTGCGGTCGGGAATCGAAGGGTGACTTCTTTCCAGCCGTTGATGATGCCGCCAGCTGGCTCCAACGCATCAAACTCCGCCGGTGTAAGCGTCACCCCCATGCCAGCACCCGACACTGTGGGCGAAGCGGAGGACAGCCTCAACGGGACAGTGGTGTCACCGAACCGGCGAGCGTAGTAGCGCACCTGCGGGTAACTGAAACTGCCACCGATGTTGGCGTCGTAGATCTCCTGTGTGGCGGTGACAGAACCGTAGACCTGAGCCGCGACCTGGTGAGTGTAGGCGTGAGATTCCCAGATGGGCCCAGTGGCTGTGTGCAGCGAGATGGGCACCATGATGTCGCTGGCTTCGCCCGTAAACGTCCGGCCCACCGCTGAATCATCCAGCGGATACGGGTGGGTAACCTCGATTCCCTCCTGGGCGCGCAGAGCGTACAGCTGCCGCAGTGCCGCGTAATCCTGGGCCCGGTTGAATCCCAGCTCACCGTTGTCGAGAGCTCCGATGGTGACCGTGTAGGAACCCGCTGGCAGAGACGGTGACACCGCCTGGCCGGGGATGTCCTTCAGGAACACCGCATTGGTGTTGTTGGCCAACGTGTTGAGCGGACTGTTCCGGGAGCCCTGAATGATTCGGGTCTCTTCGCAGAAAAGTACTTCCAGTGCGCAGTAACCGATCAGGCAACCGAAGAAACCGAGCGGGTTGATTCCACCGGAGCGCCAGTAAATGGACAGCCGGTTAGTTCCGGCGGACTGCTCGAACCGCTGCAGCTGTGCGTAGTTCCAGATCTGTTGCGGGGTCGAAAAAGGACTGCCAACAATGCTCATGGCCGCGTTCAGTTCG
>Ga0307295_10000098_pt1 | contig 17568 bp, 42 predicted proteins | sample ER_DNA_152_FD_194481 | JGI IMG/M metagenome (GOLD analysis project Ga0307295, IMG submission 194481) | Bulk soil microbial communities from the East River watershed near Crested Butte, Colorado, United States - ER_DNA_152 | ecosystem: Environmental > Terrestrial > Soil > Floodplain | place...
TGGGACAAGATCCAGGAGACTGTGGAGTGGTACCGGCCTGCCTAGGCAGGTACCGCAAGAAGTGCCGGTGTCCACGGTGCAAAGCCAAGCAGTCTGCGGCAGCCAAGGATTCCCGGTCCGCGCGCCGACAGATGCCAACACTGATCACCAGGCTCCGCCGGGACATCGGGATCGTCAGTACACGGAGGTTCAAAGGTGAATGAGGTTGTGGTCCAGGATCTGGGGCCGCGTACATGGACCGACGAGTCAGGAGAGGAGAACGTCTACTACTCGGTCTCCTTCACCTTGGAACACGAGGGAACCACGTACGGACAGGCGCTGTCCCTGTCCCCAGGCGTAGAGCCTGGGGACCCCGAGTACGTCTTGGCCGTGGAGAACAGCCGGAGGACCTTCCTAGCCAAGGCGCTCCAGGAGATAGGCGACGATCCAGCAGAGTAGGCCACCGGCTAGGAAGTCGGGGCGGACAGCGGGCTGTCCATAGAACATGCGGATGCCGAACAGCACGGCCCCAAGGATCAGGAGTACCAGGATGAGGATGTCCATGCCCGGGGTGATACCCGTTACTCGTCCTGGTTACTCGCTGCCTTCTCTGCCCGTGCGGCCTGGTAGGCAGTCCAGTGGCTGACCACGTTGGCGTAGACGGACACGATCCCGATGAACAGGATGCTCTCCTTCCACCACAGGACCGTGGGCACAATGAGCAGCACCCAGCCCCAGGTCAGGATCAGGTGCAGTCTCTTCATACTCCCAAAGTAGCTCTGTACACCGCTGTCTATGGCAAATCGGACTGGGTCAAGCCGGCCCCCAAGGTCCCGGACGGGGTGCCCTGCTACTTCTACACCGACTCACCAGTGGTGGGTCTCGATGCTGAGGCCCAGGGGTGGCAGGTCCGAGTCGTCCCCCACTACGTCGCTACGGTAAAGGGTGAACCGAAGATCACGGGTCCCATGCTGGCGCATAAGTTCTGGAAGACTCATCCCGCTCTGGCATGCCCCGATGTTGACGTTTCCATGTGGATAGATGGGTCCATGGAGGTGACAACTGATCGCTACGTAGATCTCGGGCTTGAGGCTCTCGGCACGGATGACTGGGCCTGCGTTCCACACCCGACCCGGTCCTGTATCTACCCGGAGGGCGAGTACTCCGCCACTCTGACATGGCGTTATGACGGCCCAGCTATTCTGGCCCAGATCCAGTTCTACTCTCAGTTCCACCCACCAGGGTGGGGTCTGATCGCCACCGGGGCCAATGTACGTCGCCATACCCCGAGGGTACTGGAGCTGTCGGACCAGTGGTACGTGGAGTGTCTACAATGGAGTCATCAGGACCAGTTGTCCCTGCCCGTGTTGCTGCGTCTAGCTGAGGGAGACGTCAAGTGGAACTACAACCTGAGATGGCATCAGGACTGGGTTTTGCATCAACATGGTGTCAGGCCTTAGTCTTTTTTGGCCCTACGGATTCGTTCGTAAGCATTATTACAGATACGGCATCTTCGACCATGTTTCTTCCATAGAGTGTTCCAATCGGTGTACTCGTGTCCCCGGGGACAGTGGGTGACAGTAGGTCGCTGTCGTCCCTTGGAGACCATGTCCAAGTAATTGTCACGAGGGGTCCCCAGGAAGAGATGGCTCGGTCTGACGCAGGAGGGAGTGTCGCATCGGTGGCAAACGAACATCCCATCAGTAACTGGGCCTACCTTAAGCTCATAGGCCGCACGATGCGCCAACACATTGCCCAGTCCTCGGGCGCCACGGTTAAGAACTCCGTAGCCAGCCCTGTTCAGGACACCCTGGTACATCCAACAACGACTTGACCTACTTGTACGTGAATCAAGCCTCTCAAGAAGGGACCCCCTCAGGATCGTTTTCTCTACTTCAACGCTCCCCGTACGCCACAGCCTTACGTAATGGGTTTGGCAGAGTCCGCGAGTCTTCCTAGGCCTTGTACATCCTTCCAGAGAGCAGGTCATGTGATGGATGGTACCGTGAACACTGTGATATTACGTCCTGGCGTGACCGTTTGTGTGGCCACCCACCCGGAGCGCCAGACGTCCGGGCTCATCAACCGGGCCTTCGCCTCGGTGGCAGCCCAGACCTTGCAGCCGTCCGCGGTCCTGGTCTGCAACGACCTGGACCGTAGGGGTGCCGGGGCCAACCGCCGCCGCCTCCTGGCCATGGTGGACACCGAGTGGGTCGCCTGGTGCGACTCGGACGACGAGCTGATGCCCGAACACCTGGAGAAGCTGTACCGGGTGGCCACCGAGACCGACTCCATCTTCGTGTTCAGCTGGTTCCACGGGCCTGATCCACTGGGTCACTTCGGGTTGCCGTTCAATCCGTGCACGCCCCATCACACGACTCACAACGTCTTGGTACGTACGGATATCGCACAGGAAGTCGGCTACCAAGACAATCAAATAGGTACATATGCCAATGAAGACTGGGGCTTTATCACCGGGGTCGCCGCAATCGCCTGTGAACGTGGCCTGGCCATGACCCACCTGGCTGAGCGCACCTGGACCTATCACCAACACGGACAGAACAGCAGCGGACAGCCGGGACAAGGGGACGCCCGGGGCGCATAATGCCCCTATGGCGACCAACCCGCAGCCTAGCCACATCACCGCGGAGATGTGGTGGTTCATTGAGGAGTGGGAGCGTCTCGAAGCCGAGACGGTCTACGCCGGCTCGTGGGGTGACTTCAAGCCTGGCTACCACGCTGACTACGCCACCTCCAAGAAGCACCCGGAGTGGCAGCCGGACTACTCCATTCAACTGGCTGACGACCAGGTAGGCAACGGGCACCCCAACGAGAAGATGGGCGCAGCCGTAGACATCACGTTCCCATCTGCCCAGAGGGGGAACTTCACCAACATCCGCAAGTACAGCGACCGGGTCCGCGCAGCCTGGAAGACAAGGGACCCCCGGCTGAAAGGCTGGCGCGAGGTTCTGTGCAACAGCTCGGATGGAGACGCCCCGGCGGACGGGTTCGACTTCACCAACTGGACCGAGCGCAGTCCCGACGACACCCACAAGTGGCACATGCACTTCAGTTGCCTGCGCAAATACCTCAACGTGCTGTCGGTATTCCAGGCCATGATGTCGATTCTGCGGGGAGAGACGCTGGCCCAGTGGCAGGCGGAAGGGAAAGAGACAATGGCACAGGTATTTTTGTGGCAGAACAAGTACTGGATTTCCCGGGGCGATGCCAAGGAGCGGGAGGTTGTCTCCACCAAGGTCGGTATCGTGACGCCGGAGATGAACGTTGTCTGTGACGTGCACAAGGTGTATCCGGGCAAGGACGCGCGGGGATATCCCACGCCGGACCTGACGACCCGGGACTGGACCGAGGCTCTGGTTAATCTGTCTTTCGGTCCGGTGAAGACGGCAGGCGGTGGCGACGGAGGGGGAGCACTGATCAGTCACTCCCACGAATTCGCAGCGTCTGGCACATCTGGTCCACCCGTGACCGATAGCTGATCTTGTGACAACACATCGTCGGTACACCTTCCTGGATGAGATCATGACCGGCACCGCCTGCCACGGCAAGGTGCTCGCCATCCTCCAGCACGCCTGTGAGGTGTCCTGGTGGTTCAACGAGCCCGACGTACAGGGCCAGGAGGAGGGCACCCTCGGCTTCTCGTTCACCGTGTCGGCACGCGACCAGTGGTGGGCTCACCGCCGGGCTATGGAGCTGGCTGAGCGGGTCTACCGCGGGGCTCTACGCATGGGCCCAGCGGCTGTTCCGGTGCCTTTGTGGCAGCCCCTGGCGCCACACACCAACCGGGGAAGGTTTCGGGTCCCCACAACTTAGGTAAAGTGTTCTTGTGGCCTTTGACCGCTCCGATGATCTGATCCTTGCACTACAGCAGGCGACCGAGCTGTTCAGCCACGGTCGCTATGAGCACCTGGCGGAGTGCAACGGGGACGTTGCCGCCGCCGCTCGCGTGACTGAGGTAGCCGACGTCTTCGTGGCGTGGCTGCGCCGACCCGCATCCATCACCCTTACCCTCGTAGCCGTCGAGGAACAACCCGCCCAGGAGGCGACACCGTGACCACCATGGACACCAGCGACCAGGCCCTCTATGTCATCGACGCCAAGGACAGTCGTGGCTTCGATGTCGACGCCACTCTGTCGGTCAGCACCACCCCTGAGGGTGTTGTGACGGCCACCATCGCCGAGGCCACCAGCGGCACCGCGTCCGGCAAGGACGAGCTGACGGCTGTCGCCGTCGGTCTCGGCTCCGCCGTGGTCAAGGTCTTTGACCCGGCCAACCCGGACACCATCTTCGGCTCGGACAGCATTGACGTCACCCCCGGCGGCGTCGCCACCGTGACGCTGGGTACGCCGGTCATCTCCGAGCAGCCGGTCCCGACCCCGTAACTAGGGGAGGATCGAGCTGAAGCCAGAGATCAGGGCGCCCTGGTCGAGGAGTCCGGCCAGGATTCTGGCCAGACAGCTGGGCTCAGGTTCCTGGATCTGCTCCACCATGGGCGTCTCGGTGACGTCCTCCAGGGGCTCCCAGTCCATGGCCATGACGATACGCAAAGAGGCCCCGCCTGTCCGTCCATGGAAGGCGGGGCCTCTTTGTCCCAGCACAGCCGTGTCACCAGACTGGGTCTATTAAGTTGTTGTCTTCGATGCTACAGACACAAAGAAGCCCCCGTAGCTACCTACGGGGGCTTCTCCTTGTACGGGCCCAGTAGGAACCCCTGTGCCGGGGGTTCCCGCCGAACTCCACCACTCCTCCGGAAGCTGGACCGGAGGAGACTGTGGGCCTAGACCCAGTCCACCCGGAAACAGGCCGTGACCGGGTTGAAGTAGTACTGCTGACCTTGGTGCAGGTTGGGCTGGTCGAAGTTGAACGCCGAGCACCCGTCGCCCTTGTTGCGCTTCGAGATGTACGTGTTCACCTTCTGGTTCCGCATGGAGTAGGCGTTGGACCGGACCGGCTCGCCGACGTATACGTCCTTCCACGGGGCGGACCCGAGGGTGACGTTGAAGTCGTACCGGTGGCCGGTCCAGTAGAAGCAGATCAGTGAGTCTGGGCAGTAGTCGGCCTGTGCGGGTACTGCGGCCAGTGCGATCATGGTCATGGCCCCGACTAGGACGATACCGATTCGTTTGAGCACTGATGCGCCTTTCGCTCGATTCAGTACGGTCACTATGGCTTTAGTGTCCCTGTGAGTCACGCCGGGACCAGCGCCTTCCGGGTGCCATGGGACTCCCCGACTCGGCCTTACTCTACTGGCCCATCAACTTGCGGCGAGCCTCTGCTGCGTCGGCGGCGCGCTTAGCGGCACGCTCAGCTTCTTTGACTGCTTCGTCGGCGGCTCGCTCAGCCTCGGCCGCCTTGCGACGTGCTTCTTGAGCTGCGGCATCGTTATTAGCCATGATGATCCTTACTCTTGAGACATGACTGCTGAGGGCATCGCCCTAATCCTTGGTGCCGTCGCCACCCTTGTGACGTCTATTGCTACTGCCGTGGTCCTGATTCTGAAACGAGACGTTACCAAGGTGAAAGATGGCCTCGGTGAAGTACATGCCCTCGTCAACCAGAACCGTACCGACATGCTCCAGTACCAGAATGACCTGATCATGGTCCTTCAGAAGAACGAGATCATCGTCCCTCGGGACCGCTCAACTGTCGCAGGTACTGGACCTCTGCCCAAGCCCGATGGCCGGGACACAGCATGAGTGGCCACACCCCGTAGGTCACCTTGACCAGCCAGCGGTGGCATTCCTTGAAGGCCCCCGGGAACCCGGTGACCAGATAGCGCACTGTGTTCATGGAGCCTCCCTTCGTTGTCCGGCCGCGCGGCCTCGTGGATCGTGTCGGATTCGAACCGACATCCCCGGCCTAAACGCCGGACTCTGCCCGTTAAGCTACCGACCCATTCATTCGCTGAGCGTCTTACGTAGAGGCGGGACCGGGATTCGCACCCGGATTCTCTGAGTTATGAGCACAGCGTCCTTCTGTTAGACGATCCCGCACCGGCCAGAACCAGGAGACGACGGGGGAAGCTCCTGGTTCTGGCACTCATGAGTTCACTAGCCAACAACACTTGTCGGTCGTCGCTGGTCGTAGGTCCCTCGTGGGCTGAGCAGGATTCGAACCTGCAACCAACCGATTCAACGCCGCCTTCCTGGTCACCGATATCTGTGCCAGTCTCAGCGCCCCTGTGGCTCTAGAACCACGGTCCTGCGGGCGTTGGTCAGTCTGCTCTACCTGTTGAGCTACCAGTCCGTGACTCCCCCAGGTTTTGTGTGACCAGCCCCTGGGGGAGCCTTCCTCCAGCCTTCTCAAACCCGAGGTAGCTACAGCCTAGCTCCCCGGGGACGGGGAGTCAACAGCGTCGAGCCGTGCCTTGTGCAGCTCCGTGTAGTCCCCGGCTGCCGTCTTGCACTTGCTCCCCGGCGGCTGCTCACAGCGCGGACAGGGCAGCATCAGGGCCTTGGTCTTGCGGTCCGCACTAGGTCGGGCACCCTGAAACACGATGGGATCCTCGTCATCCTCATGCACCTCGTGCTCGGAGATGATGTCGGAGGCGATCAGGTCCTGGACCCGCTGCCTGTCTTTTTCGTAGTCCAGGCGGGTCTTCCCAGGCGCCGGGTAGTACCACCCGTAGTTGGGGCAGGCCCGCGGCAGGTGCCCGAGGATCCCACAGTTGTTGCACCTCAGGAGCGGCGCTTGCGGCGAAGCTGGTCGCGGGTCAGGAACCCTTGAACTACCAACTGGGGTAGTGAACCCACGTGGTACAGCTCCTGCACTGTCCCCCTGGTCTCCGGGCAGATGTAGGCCGGCTTCCGGGGGTGGTGCCGACGCCCCACCCTCTTGGCCCGAGCCTTGTCCGTGTACAGCCACTTTTCGCATGTACTACACCACCCGATGGGATCTGTGTCGGTTTTGTTCATCGACCCCCCAGTAGATCCAGCCGAAGTTCCACTTCAACCAGGTCAGCGGGTGCCGCCAGACCCTGGGTCCACGGTACGTGGACAGGTGCCGGGGAGCGGAGCGCGTAACAGGGATTTCAACGGTGTCTGCCTGCATCCCTACAGCCAGGACCGGGATCTCGAACTCGGGTTCACGATCCGCGGCGATGTCTGCCATGGACCGTAGTGGCGTGTTCTTCATGATCTCCAGGAAGTCCAGGAGGTCGTCACCGGTCGTCTCGGGGAGCAGGTCGGTACTCATAGGGCCACCGATGCTGGCAGGGCCAGGATGATGCGTTTCAGCTCATCCTGCTGGGCCGGGGTCAGCGTCACCGACGCCCCCGGGATCTCGGGCCACACCGATAGGAGCAGCTCCAGTGCGTCGGCCACCAGCTTGAAGTTGATGACCTTCTGCTGTACCTCCTCATGACTGGGCCGCTTTACGGGCACCTCGACAGCCAGGGGTATCTTCCGGCCGTCGCCGCGTCGTATCTCCCGGTCAGTCACGATCATCTGGGCCCAGTCGGGCAGGTCCATGCTGAACCCCGCAATGTGATCGCTCGTCACTGTCATCCCTTCGTCAGTTCCTCTAACGGTGCCATGGGCAGCACCACGATCCTGGCCCCTGGAACTTCCAGGGACTCCGGGTCCTCCTTGCAGTACACCTTGGCGAGGCGGGTGAGATCAACAATCTGGGCATCATCCACCAGGACCCCGCATTTCTGTAACGCGTCACCTACGGCCCGCATCAGCTTGTCCAGATCGGGTGCCACTGAGGGGTATGGGCGCTTGTTCCTAGAGACAGAGGGGGGCCGTCGCAGTGAGACCACCAGTCTCATCACAACGGCCCCTTCGTAGGGCAACCCATGTCCTGGGTTGCGTTCCCGGTAGTCATCCACCCGGTTGCGGACAGCTGAGCGCCAGTCCTCGATCTCATCCTTATTGGTATGGATCAGGCGTCCCCGCCCGATGTGCTTCAGGGATCCCTGCTGTGCCGGGAGCCAGCGAACCTCAATCTTCATGCCCTACAGCATGGGTCAGGTCTTCCGTCTGCGGAGCCACCATCTCCAGAGCATGAACGCGGTCGCGAACTGAACTCCCAGCGCGAACCCGTCCACGGCTGAGTACGAGGCGTTGCCCCGTCTCACATCCATCACCGTGACGAAGGTCCATATCAGACAGATCGCCGTGAACAAGATCGGAAGGTAGGGCCGTCGCTTCTTCTTACTTCGCGCCAACCAAGACACCTCCACCGGAGATGACACACGACGCAGCCTTGGCACACGCGGCGGCCTGAGCCTCCGCAGCCTGCAACTCCATCTTGGCCAGCTCCAACTGGACCCAGCTGGGGTTCTTGTACAGCTCCGCCTCCTTGGCGGCGGCATCCACCTTGCCCTGAGCCTCGGCCACCTTGGCAGCGGCCAGCTCGATAGCCTTCTGCTTCTCGTCGCGAGCCGCCTGGATGGCGGGGTTGGTGTAGTCCACGTCCTTCACCAGCACCTGAATCTCACCGCACTGGTCCGGGTTGGCCCGGTTGAAGGTGGGGGAGCAGAAGTAGGCACCGCCGACGAGGCGCTTCAACTCTCCGGGCAGCTCCGCGGAGACCGCCTTCTGGAGGTCCACGTTGGCTGCACCGGACACCAGGGCGTCGGCACTGTAGGCACGAGCCTTGGTGCGTGACACGGCCTCAGCGGCAGGGACGATGGTGTTCTGGAGCATCGCGGCCCACCACTTGGTCTTATCTTCGGTGGTGTCGGCAGCGTAGTAGCGGCGACCGACCTTCTCCCACCACTGCACCGCAGGGCTGTTGGGGTCCTTGCCGTCGCCACAGGCGCTGTTGATGCTGAAGGCGAACTGGACCCACAGGTTGACCTGTACCCCACTGGGCTGGCCTGCCTCAGGGGCTGCGGCCACCGTGATGGGGACGTTGGAGTCACCACCCTGGGGGGCGATGTTCCAGGTCCGCAGCGACGCCGGGACCGGGTAGATGGCGTCGGCATCCTCGAACATGTCCGAGGTCTGTACCGACTCGCCGGGATCCACACACTCCAGGAAGTTCTGGCCGTCGAGGGAACCCTCTTCGTAGTAGAGACCGACCTCGTCGGCGCCGGGGTTTCCGTAGGAGCACGCGGTGCCCCCGAGCAGGAGAGCTACCGCTGTTCCTGCGAGCAGGATCTTCTTCACTTGCTGACCTTCTCTTTCACGTTGTTGTACTTCTTCAGCCACAGGCCCACGGCGATGCGGGTATCAGCCCGCAGGATCTCCGGGTCCCCGTAGTTGTCCGGGTTGTTGTTGCCCAGGTTCCGCAGGATCTCGGCGGCCTCGGCCAACTGAATGACGAGCGCCTGCTCCTCGCTGCGGTTCAGGTCACCCCGCATGGCATATCCGTGCTTGCGGGCCTGCATGCGCTCACTACGCCGGGACAGGAAGACCCCGACTACTGCTGCGATGACAACAATCACCACCACGGTGATCGAGATGATCGCGACTCTAGCTACCATCTTTTCTCCTCTTGTATTCGATTTTCACCACGGGCACAGCGATTGCTTCCCATAGCTCCACTTGAATGTCTTCGTCAACGAAGGTCAGGCGATAGTCCTCGTTACTGGTCTCCACCTGGTAGGTGTAGCCCCAGAAGGTGCTAGGCACGTACTCATCAACCTGCCCATAGCGCAGGATGATCCGCTTCTCGATCCCCCAGCGCCACGTCCCTGTCGTGACATCCTCCATGACCTCCCACTCGGGACCGTCATAGTCCTCATGGATCAGGTCTTTGAGGAGCTGGACATCGATCTTCACTCGCCAGCCTCCCGGAAGTCCCTGGTCTGGTACAGGGCAGCAATGTCAGGGTGATGGGCGGCGAACTGGTACACATCCAGGCGCGTGTCCACCGAGGTGGTCATGTAGTGCTCACACAGGTCCGCATAGTCCCGTAGGAGACCCTTGGTGTTCCAGCCTTTACGGGGGCGGTAGGTGATGACCGTGGTCCCACCCACGGTGGCCGCGGTGGCGTTACCCATCTGCTTCTCGATCTGTCCACGTAGCTCTGCCTCCACCGCCTGTGCCTCCTTGATGGCGGCGCGGACCTCCATCCACTGACCGTAGACGTCGGTGTCGATCTCGACCTTGACCTCGTTCTCGTGCGGGTCTACTGCCACTGTCTCCTCCTCTGAAACGAGACCAGGGTCCCGTGCCACATCCCCGGCACGGGACCCTGGAGTTCTGTTATGACCAGCTGAATGCCCACGACCGGATGCGGTGGATGACATAGCTTGGCGGTGCACACGGTCCGTTCCAGTAGATGGCGGCCTCGGTACACGACTGCATCTGGTCAGAGATGTACCCGAACGCGTGGGCTCGGGTGACAGGGGCGATGGTGCAGTTCAAGCCCTCGTAGAACTCTGCGTAGGCGGGGGCTGCGTTGCCCTGGTTCCACCACACCGAGTCAACGATCGAATCCCAGTTGACCCCATTCGGATCGGTGCCCATGTTGAAACACGTATTCGGCGCTGTGATCAGAGGGTTGACGATGTAGTTGTAGCTGGTCCAGTCACTCCTGTCGTACCAGCAGATGAACTTGGCCGGACAGGGGTTGGGTGCAGCCGACGCAGGGGCGGTGACAGCCAGTGCCCCCAGTGATCCGACAACGAGAGTTGCCAGGAGCAGTGCGAGACGCTTGTACATTCAGTTCTCCTTGCCACGTGAGGTGACGTCCACGTAGTCGAGGTCGTCATCGTCATCATCATCATCCAGGAACAGTCCGTCAGCCTTGTCCATCAGTTCGATGCCTTTGGCGACGATCCGGTCCCGCATGAGGTAGCCGACCACGACAGCGGCCGCGACTATTCCGGCCCCCGCCAACAGTTTCTTGTCCATATCTATGACTCTCCGTCGATGTTGTCAGTGCCGTCCAGCTGGTACGTGTAGATGATCTGGTCGGCGATATTCGAGAACGGGACCTTGGAGTCGTTGAGCGAGGATGCGCGCTGACGGCCGAGGGCCCGGGTCCGGTCTGCGCCCACCGCGTACAGGCGCGGGTCGGACTGGTCCCCACGGGGCAGTCCGTACCAGTCAGCCACCCTGTCTGGCAGCTGGGAGGTGGTGCCCCAGTTGTCGTAACCGGTGGGCTCGCACCCGTTGGCGAAGGCGATGTCCATCGCCACACCGAGGCAGCAGTAACCGGTTTTCCCTCGCATCTCACCTTTGCCCTGTGCGTACTGTTCCGACTTGAGGGCCCGGGTCCACATGCGGAGCCGGTCCTTGTTCGGGGCGTTACTTGCCATCTGGTTCTCCTTCATCGTTTCCGCGGCGGCATCTTGGGCCGCCACGTTGAATAGGTCCAGGGTGGGTCTGCTTTCCACTGCATGACCACCCCGTTGTCATCGATCCAACGGTGAAATCCCATGTGACGTTCACAGAGGACATCCCCGTTGCTGAACACTGTTTCCCGGTCGAAGATGACGGCCGGCTCCAGGCACGGCTCCAGGTCCCCATCCCGCCACTTGGCGTTGCAGGACCTACCGGACACCGTTGCCCACCGAGACGCCTCCACCACGACCCAGGTCTGTCCAGGGCCGAGCAGGTGGTCAGGTGGGGTTGGTTTCACGGAGGAAGGTCTCCTCGAATGCGTCAGCGATCTGGTTGAAGTCCAGCTTGCAGATGTCGTTGGCCGCGACCGCATCCCGACACGGAGCTGGGCGAATGATCGGGTTGCCGCTCTCGAAGCCGTACCACCGAGTCAGCTCCCAGTGCAGGGCAGTCCCGTCCCAGGCATTGCCACGACTCTCGGCCCCGTTGCGCAGCGCCACCTCGGTGGCGACCCCGAGACAACAGTGACTGACGCCACCACTATGGGCAATGCCCTTCAGGCCGCCGTAGCGCTGCTTGAACTCCCCGCTCCGCAGGGCATCGACGAGCAGCTGGACTCGTTCCTTGTTGACGGTCACTGGGTGGCCCCCAGGTTCGAGGTGGCCTGGATCAGGGCAAGCACGCTGTCCCGACTGACGTACACGACGTTGCCGATGAGTATGCGGGGCAGCTGTAGCGGGGGCAGCGCCGCAACGGCGCGGATCAACTGTGCGTCCCTGGCCACGACGACGCGACGGAGCCGGCTCATGAACACGTCAGAGGCGGCGACGGCGGACTTCATAGCCAGTTCCTGTAGTTCGGCGACAACGGCCCGTGACTCCTGGATCCCCAGGGCCCGCAGGTCTTCGCCCATTGCCACCAGGTCCTGTGCACTGAGCCCACTCGGGCTCGGCATCATCGTGACCTGGATTTCATTACCTGTCATGAGTTTCCTTCACTGTTGCGGAGATCCTTGGCGGTCTCCTTCATGGCCTCGATGACCTCGGCCTTGGCTTCGGCTGGGCTGATCCGCGAGAGGACTGTCGTGCCGTCCACTAACTCCACGCGGGTACGGACGCCGGCCACCTTGTCATTCCAGTGGTAGACCGAGCCCAGCTTCACCGCTTGCCCCTCGTTGAGGTGATCCAGGAGCGAATCGTGAGCAGCATGGGCCAGTAGGTCCGTGCTGAACAGTTCCCTACTGGAGTTGAACACTGTGGCCCAGTTGTAGCCCCGGGCCAGGAGGAGGGCACCCTCGGCGCAGGCCGAGATGGCGCCATCAGTGTTCTTGGCCCAGCTCCGGGTACACCATTCGATCTTCTCCGACTCGTACAGGTCGGCGGCGTCCTCCAGGACCTTGGCCACGTCAGCGTTAGGCACGTTGTACGGGTGCAGGTTACGACTCATTAGTACTCCTCACTGTCTGCTTGTCCCTTCAGCCTACCCAGGGACCCCCGGGGAGTCAACGGGCAAAAAGAAGCCCCTCGATCGGCAGCCAGCAACGATCGAGGGGCTTCAGTTCAGAACAAGGGCTCTTCACCTTCCAGGCGCTCGGGCGCCTTGTCACGACGGATCCGGTACCCGATACACGACGGGCACAGGATCAGGTCCAGGCCCTGGGATCTCCACACCCGCCATCCGTGCACCCGGGCCGAGTCATCGGTCCGGGTCTGTGAGCTGAGACCGTCGTAGCGGCTGTAGCACTCGTCGTTGCTACAGGTCAGGTCCATGGTCACCGAGACCATCCCCCTGGGCCATCTGGGTCAGCTCGGACAGGACAGTTGCATACTCTTCCGGGCTCATGGTGGTGCGCGCGGGTGCGCGGTGCTGGCAGGGGCAGCTACTCGGATACCGACACTGGTAGTGCTGCCGGTCCTTGCAGGCCTGGCAGATCACGCCGCCTCCCCGATGACCAGGGCCAGGTCATGCTTGACCTGGGAGCAGTCACACCCCGGGCACTTTGCGTGTTCGCTTACGCGGCACCACTTGCACACGAGGAACTTCGGGTACACCTTCCTCGGCTCCCCGTTCTTCGGCATCGGCATCAGGTGTCTCCTCAAGTTCCGGGGTCGATTCGGGTTCAGGTTCGGGGTCGGGGGGCAGCTCTGTCAATACGCCTGGCCGCTGCTCTTCGACAATGGGTGGCATCTCCCAGCCCAGGTTGTGCAACCGGCGCAGGGCAGTGATGGTGGCTGCCGCTCCACGGCCCCACAGGGTCATGTACTCGAACCCGTAGACCGCAGCCTCACTGAAACCCTTGTCCTGGATCATGTACGGCTTCAAGGCGGTGAGCACAACGCTCATGGCGGAGCCGGACACGGTCCAGCGTCCAGATTCGGCGAAGTCGCCGGGATTGACGTGGACGTGCGGCTCTGGGCAGTGTTCGTCGCAGTTGCGACGGAACCAGCCTTCGGCCCGCTGTCGTGGAGTCTTGAACTCTGGATTGGTTCCAGTCAGCTCGGACAGGCGGCGCACGATCGGCAACTGGACCGACTCCACATACAGGGTGACCTGGTTGGAGTGGTTGGGGTTGCGGGTCTTGTTGTTCTTGTAGACGACCCGGCCACGCAGATCGAGGACACCCGCCATCCAGGCCAGGTCCGTTACGGGAATACCCATTACCCTCCAGCTTTCATCGCATCGATATGATCTTGAATGAACTCACAGATCCGCAGGTGCAGATCCGCGGGCGTGGAGCCGGAGCCGGACTTGTCCGTACGCCGGATGAACTCGGCTGGACGCCAGCCTTTGATCTCTTCCAGTAGGAAGGTCATCCCCTTGATCCGCAGGCCCAGCTCCATGGCCGGGGTCACGATCAACCCAGCCTCGTGCAGGTGCTCCACCTGGTCGATGCCAAGGACATGAGCCTGGTGGATGAGCCACCGCACCCGCAGGTACGTGGGCTGATCTAACGGGAGTTGCTTCACGACCCCTCGGGGAGATTCGAACTCCCAGCCACCGCGTTTTAGAGACGGGTTGCTCTGCCAGTTGAGCTACGAGGAGATCCCAGGGCCGGGCAGGGATCTGGGGGTCACCTGCCCGGTCCGGGTCTTGTGTTCCTGTTCCTGAAGTCTATCCCCGGGGGTGGGGATCGGGCAAGGCCCTATGCGGCCTCGGCGTTGGCCTCATCGGTTCGCCGCTGGGCGCGGGCCTCGTCCACGAGGCGGCGCACGGTCTGTACCCGCATACCGACCGTGTGGGCCAGGCTGGGGTACTGGTAGTCCCCGGATTCGATCAGATCCATCATCACCTGCCGGCGGAGGCGGGCGAGTTCACTGAGAACGGGGTTGATACGGGAGATGGCCTCACCTAGAGCGTGCACGCGTGGAATCGGATCCAGCTCTTCTAGGTCAGTGAATAGCGTCTCCTCCCAGCCCATCTGGTCTGTGGATTGCTTCGTCAAGGAAACTCCTTATATCAGTGATCGTTACTAGGGAGAGATCCCCCCCCTGAAAGAGAGCGTAACGATCATTGGGCATCGGTTCAATAGCAAAGGCCCAGGCCGGAGCCTGGGCCCTGGTGGAACGGTCTGGGGTCACTCGGTCACCTTGATAACCGAGTGGAAGCTGGTGATGGCGGCGATCAATTTGTTGTTGCTGTCGTAGAACTGGACGGTGGGTCCGTCGGCGTATGCGTGCACCTGGAATTCCCTGGCTTCGACGTCGACATGTTCGGCGACGCGCTCCCGGATTTCGCCACTGCTCCAGCGGTACGTCGTCACTCGATACTTGCTCATGCAGTCTCCTTCAAATGCTTCATGGTGTTCCGTGCCTGTTGCAGTGCCTTGCCCGCGAACGTACGCAGCGGCCGGTGGGTGGTGATCACGATGCTGGTGCCCCCCACGTCGGCGGTGGCTGCCACCTGAAACGCGGTGATCCGGGTCAGCTCATGCAGCACATCCTCCATGGCCAGGCAGTAGCCGTCTACATAGGCCTGTTGAACTTCACGGGCCCGCGGATCTGGCAAGGGGGTGATCCCCTTCCACAGGGTGTGGTCGCTCATGAAACAAGTCTACCCCCCGGGGGTCCCGGGGGGTAGACGATGTGATCACTTCTTGAAGTTGGCCCGTGGCCGTCCACGGGTGACCTTCGCCCGGATCAGGACCTCCATGCCCAGGGTCTCGGCCCAGCTCTTCAGCGTGGACATGTGAATGTCCCCTTCCCCGCTCTCCAGCTGGCTGACCCGGGCTGGGCTGCTGTAGCCCATCCGCCGAGCCACGTCCCACTGATTCCAGCCGCGAGCCAGTCGCTCTTTCCTCAGCGCCTGGATGATCGGGTCCAGTTCCTCGGTGCTCTCCTCGTCTTCGACCACTTCGGTCACGGTGACGACGTCTTCAGTTTCCATAGTTCCTCCTTCAAACTGGCGACCTCCGCCAGAGCTTGCGCCAGGGCCTCCCGGAGTTCCCGGGTGCCATCCAGGCCGAGTTGGTTGCTGGGTGACTGCACCCAGAGACCCTGGGGGCAGGGGACGATGTGCAGGGTGGTCTTGCGCCACCAGGCCGCACTTCGCAGCTTCTTGATGACGGCCTCGTCAGAGACCAGGGGTGGGAAGTGAAGTCCTCTGGTCACCAGGTGCAGGTGACCGTCAAACAGGCTGTTCAGGTAGAACTTGGACAGTCGCCAGTGACTGAGCAACACCCCGTTCCACATGGGCTGACCCTCGAATGGGTTGTCCGGCTCGGTCACGCTGCCACCTCCTCCTGGTTCCCGGTCAGGTAGTGCCAGATCCGGTCCAGGTTGGCCTGGACGAGGCCCTGGGTCGGGTTGGGCGCCACCAGCAGGGCACCGGCGTCGCGGAACAGTCGCCGCTCGTCCTTGCTCATGTCCGGATGACAGGCGTCGTCATCTGTCCAGACGAGGTGCCCGATGTTGTCCCGCAGGGCCCGCTGTGCTCCTGGCAGCTTCCACCAGCCGCGGGCGCCTTTCGTCCAGCCCTCATGCTCGGGGGCTGGGAGGACACCGAACGGGTGTAGGCCCACGGCTTCACCCACCTTGTTCGACTCGTCGCTCCAGGTGCTGTGCCACAGGATCGTGGCCAGGCCCTCGTCGTCGACCCGATTGATGAACGCCACCACGTCCTCAGCGGCCAGGATTGGCCAGGGCGTGTCACTGTGCCGGTTGGTCACCTTGGTGTCGATCCAGTGGCCCTGGGGCCAGGCACTGGGGAACGGGCTGCGGTTGCGTGGACAGGCGTTGATGACGCCGTCAATGTCCAGCAGCCAGACTGCTGTACTACTCATCTCGTTTCACCTCCTCGTACTCCTTCTCCAGCTTCCATTCCAGTTCCCCCATCGTGTTTCTGATCTTGGGCCAGATCTCCGGAGTGAAGGTCATATCGAAGATCGCCGTTTCATCGTCGCCGTACACAATCTCCATGTACAACTCCGGCTCCGCGGACTGCAACGCCAGCGAATGACCCAGTCGCAGCTTGAAGTCACCCGACTCCCGCAGCCGGCGCACCAGCCACCGGATCGCGCGGATCTCCAGTCGAGGCTTCTCCTCCTCGCTGCGATCCACGATCCGCCACGTCACAGGGTGACCAGGTAGGCGCAGACGGCCAGGAAGAGGGCTAACCCCACTGTTCCGAGCAGCTGGACCATGGCCTCCCAGATGATCCCGGGGCGGTCCCAGAAGCGTTCTTCACTCATTCTTATCCTTCCTTCTCAATGAGCTGGTGGTGCAGGTCCGCGACCTTGTCTTTGAGGAACGCGACCTGGTCCCGTAGTTCCCTGACCTTGTCGCCCTGCTCTGCGATCGTGACCCGCTGCCGTTTGACGATCCCGACCTGCCAGTCCAGTTCCTGGTTCTGCTGTTCGATCTGGTCCTGCTGGGCCCGGATGAAGTGGGCCAGGCGCTGTATATCCGAGCGGGGGTCGTCCCCGGTGCAGGTGCATCCCATGGGGAGCCCGGCGTCACAGTGGCCACAGAGCTTCAGCCACTTCTCGGCGATCGCATCAAGATCAATCATGGGGCGATCCCCGTGTCCCAGTGGTAGGCCCCATCGTCGAAGCCGTCGTCCATGTCCTCGTACGCCAGCACCCAGGCCTCATAGTCGGACCCGGTCAGGGCTCGGACCATCTGATCAATGACCCAGGTCTTGTGATGGGCCCCGTCCTCCTGGCCCACTCTGGCCATCTCCAGCGCGGCCTGGAACCTCAGGTTCTGGACCCCGAGAGCCTGTGCTTCCTCGCTCTCGCGCTGCCGCATCCTCTCGGCTTGACCCTCCAGGAACACGATCCGTTCCGAGTCTCTGCTCATCCCTCTCCTAGATCCACTACACCTTCCCTCA
>Ga0307295_10000100_pt1 | contig 17340 bp, 17 predicted proteins | sample ER_DNA_152_FD_194481 | JGI IMG/M metagenome (GOLD analysis project Ga0307295, IMG submission 194481) | Bulk soil microbial communities from the East River watershed near Crested Butte, Colorado, United States - ER_DNA_152 | ecosystem: Environmental > Terrestrial > Soil > Floodplain | place...
TCGTCCCCGCTGGGCCGGTGAAGTCTTCGACCTCTACGCGTGCGTCCAAGCCCTGTTCACCGTCAAACTCCCTCAACAGCCGCAACAAGATCAACAAGCCGCGTAGCCAAGCCCGGGTACATCGCAAGGGATACGGACAACACATAGGCCATGCGGACAACACCACGGTTGGGTCGGAAGACACCTCTGACAACACCTGATTGGCAGATTGGGCCAAGACGGAAGACGTCGGAGGCGGATACATGGATTACTCGACCGACCCAAGGCTCACAGTGCATGGAGCCGTCGGCTCCACTGGGTCCGATCCCGCTCGTCTTTGCTGTGCACTGACCCGGCTCTCGCAGGCGCTCGCAACATGTGTCCCACGGACTGAAATGCGGATCGACTATTTGCGAGGTGTCTGCGATTGTCGAGCCTTTCGGACTGAGGAGATCGGGTGGCGCTCAGGAGACGGGGCTTCGTGAGTGTCGGAGCCGTAGTCGCTTGCTGCGCGCTCGTAGTCGCCTGTACTCCGGAGCAGCCAGCCAGTACACCTTCACCCATGCCAGCTTCCACGACGCCCACCGAATCGCAGATCGAACGCCAAATGAGACTCGACTACGAGGCTGCTGAAAAGGCCTATCGGGCCAACATGGCAGAGCAAGACCGCCAGTCACAACTTGGCGTAGCAGAGAAGACCCAGGCGCTCACCTCAACGGCTACTGGCAACTATCTACGATTTGTCCTCCAAGTTCTGCGTGATATTCGCGACTCGGACTGGCGCGCCAAAGGGATCACTACTATACGTGGCGTTGCACCAAATGGATGGCAGGAGAATCAACTTCAATTGAAGGTCTGTGAAGATAATTCAGCCGTCAAGTTCACGGATAAGAAGGGCCGAGACGTCACTCCAAAGAACGTCGCGCGAACGTATGTTCAAGATCTGACTGTAAGTCGGGTTGAAGGTCGTTGGAAGGTATCTGAGGTCGAATCGCGGGCCGCGAAGACGTATGAGGGAGTGTCATGCGCCGCGTGATAGCTCTGGAAGTCACGTTGGTAATTTGCGTGATCGGCTTTCTGGTGCCTGGGACTGCCATAGCTGACAACACGACAAAGCGTTGCGGGAAAACTGGCAGATGCTACGTAATCGCGAAGAGGGATCGAGTACCTCCAAGCCGTGAAGAGAGACCCATCGCACGGGATTCAAAGGCCGAGCGTCAAGATGCGGAGAACCCAAAAGTCCGCGAAGCGGGCAAGAAATTCACCGCAGCATTCGATGACTATGGCCGCCAGTTTGAGGCTTACACCAGATGCACGCAGAGAGTCCGTCTCGGTTTGAGCAACGCTGGCTGTGGCAACGCACCGACCCCACCAACACCTCCGCGATTTGGTTCCGTTAGTTTCTCCGGGCGTGGAAACCAGCCGATTCGCATCTCTGCCGGACAGGCAGCCGCGATCGCCGTCGCTCGTCTTCAACTGCCGACGATCGCGCCGGGCATCGGCCCGTCACCGAACCTCAACCCATGGGATATGGCTGCTGTCGGATATCCCTTGTGGCTCTGGGCCGACGGTCCTACCCATGCCGGCCCGATTTCCGACTCGGTTGCCGGCCTCTCCGTGTCGCTGGATGCCGAAGTGAGCAGCCTGACGTTCCGAATGGGTGACGGCCACACGGTCACCTGCGCCGGAACAGGCCACGCCTGGACAGCTGCCGTGCAGCCTGGCGCCAAGTCCCCAGACTGTGGCTACTCCTATAACAAACCGTCATTGCCGGACCGCGCCTACACAGTGGCTGCCATCGCCAACTGGGCTGTGACCTGGACCAGCAACGGCCAGTCGGGCGTGATCAACGTTCCCGTCGTCAATACCACCCAGCTCCCGGTCGGAGAGCTCCAGGTGCTCGTTCGGTGATCATTCCAGACCTGCCGCGAGCAGCCGCACACTCGCGGCCGCGCCATCCCCCTAGGGCTTCATGATCACGAAGCCTGCCCCCCGAAAGGAAATCCATGAAGGTTCAGCACTACGCCGCCGTCATGGTGGGACTCATTGTCCTGCTCAAGGACCCACAATCACGTAACGAGCGCGGCCTCAGCCAGTCGGCGGAGAACGCGATCTTGCTCGCTGGAGCCGTCACAGTGGCCGGGATTGTGATCACCTTGATCACGGTCTACGTCCGCGCCAAGCTCCCCAAGCTCTGACCCGTGCAGATCATGGCCCGCGACGAGCGCGGCCTCAGCGAAAGCGTGCAGTGGGCGCTTCTCTGGCCTCTTCTGATGCTCCTCACCCTCGGGATCATTCAGGCCGGCATCTTCCTGCATGGCCGCAACGTCGCGCAACGAGCCGCGACTGCGGCAGTCGATGCTGCCCGCGGCAGTTACGGCAGCGCGGCCGAGGCGGAGCAGCTGGGCGCGACGATCGCTGGTTCCGGAGGTTTGAGAAACATTTCGGTACGCGTCCAGCGAACCGGAACGACGGTCCGCGCCGATGTCTCGGCCTACGCGCCGATGATCTTCGACCTCGACCTCGGCCGGATCGACGAGACGGCAGCTGCGCCACTGGAGCGGGTCACCCAACCATGATCATCAGCCTGCCACGCAACGTACCCGAGGACCAGCGTGGAGCCGCCGCTGTCGAGCTCACCTTGCTCGTACCAGCCCTGCTGCTCGTTCTCGGCCTGCTGGTAGCCGGGGGGCGTCTCTGGTTCGCGCGTACCACGGTCAACGAAGCCGCTCAGTCCGCCGCTCGTGCCGCATCACTGGCGCGATCCACGACCGATGCGACCAGCGCGGGCCGAGACGCAGGATTGCAATCGCTCGCCACAGCTGGACTCCACTGCAGGTCCACCTCACTCTCGATCAGCACCGCGGCCTTTGCCGTACCTGTGGGGACGCCGTCCACCGTCACCTCGACGATCTTGTGCGTGGTGGACTTCTCCGACGTCTTGCTTCCAGGCTGGCCGGGCTCCATCGAGGTCACCGGTCGCGGATCTGCCGCCCTCGACACCTATCGCAGCCGATGATCATGAAAGGGTCGATCATGAAACTCACGGTTGCCCAGGACGAGCGTGGGCAGTCGCTCAGTCTCTTCGTGCTGGTGATCATGAGTGCGTTGATCATGACGACGGGGCTGGTCATCGACGGCGGCCAGAAGGTCACTGCCACCAGCCGTGCCGAGTCCGCAGCCGCGGGGGCCAGCCGTGCCGCGGGTAACGCGGCTGCCACCCAAAAGCTGGGCGGCGCGGATGCTGCAAGTGCCGCCGTGCTCGCTGCGAAGACCTACCTTGCGGGCCAGCCAGGCGTCGACGGCACCGTCTCCATCTCCAACGGAGTCGTCATCGTAACCACCAGCGCACATGAGCCAACGATCTTGCTCTCGGTCATTGGCATTGGCTCAGTGGGCGGACGAGGCTTGGCTCGGGCCAACATCGTGGCTACCGGAGATGCCCGATGACCATGCGATTCCTCCAGTGTTCAGGGACCACACGATGACCATCGACATCGAGTCGCGCACAACGACATCGCCCAGGAAGACGCGGAAGCAGAAGGCAGCGTCCGCCGCCGGGTCACCTGTCACGCCGCAGCCACCTCGGATGCCAGGCAGGCGCAATCCGAAGTGGATTGCGCTCGGCATCGTTGCGCTCTGCCTCGGCGGCCTGTTGTCATACATGATCTACGCGCGGGTCGCGAGCGAGACTGCCGTCGTCGCGGCAGCTCACACCGTTTACCGGGGCGAGACGATCGAACAGGGCGACCTGACAACGATCACGCTGCGTGGCGGCTCGTTGCCGCACACCGTTCCCGCCCTGCGGCTTGCCGATCTTGTGGGCAAGCGAGCGGCGTACGACCTCATCGAAGGATCAGTCATTCCTTCGAGCGCAGTCATTGAGGAGGCCACACCGGCTGAGGGACGGGCGATCGTGGGGTTGAAGCTCGCGCCGGGCCGGGGGCCAGGCAATCTGCTGCTGCCGTCCTCCCCTGTCCGCCTGATCGCGTTGCCAGCTGCGGCCGACAGCTCCACGACGGACAAGCTCACCGGAAGCGTTTTCGTCGGCAGAGTGATCGACCAATCGCCGGCAGCCGACGGCACCTCAATCCTGGTCAATGTTGACGTCGAGGCAGGCGCTGCACCGACGATCGCCATGTTGGCCGCCCAAGACCGCGTCGCCATCGTGCGGGACGCAGGCAGGTGATCACAGCATGGCGATATTGCTTCTGACGTCGACGAGTGGATCACCCGGCGCCACCACCTTGGCCGTTGGTCTGGCTCTCACCTGGCCGCGGCCGATCTTGCTCGCAGACTGCGACCCCGGAGCGCATCAGGCGATCCTGGCTGGCTACCTTGCCGGCCGCTCGGCAGGTGGCAAAGGCCTGCTACGGGTGGCCGAGGCGCATCGCGATCGTCGTCCAGTTCGGGAGGCGGTTCTCGACCAAACGCTGCCCTTGTCGGCCGAGCAGGATAGCCGCCGGCTCTTCCTGCCCGGTTTCACCAAGCCGAGTAGTGCAATGCATTTCGGTGGGGTATGGGAGGACCTGGCCGAAGCCTTCGACCGGCTCGGTGAGGTCGATCTCGACGTGATCATCGACTGCGGTCGACTCGGACTGTATGGACTGCCTGCGGCACTGCTGGAGCGCAGCGCACTGACTGCCGTCGTCGCCACCTCGACTCTCCGGTCGATCATGAGTGCCCGCGTCCACCTGCCGACGCTCCGTGATCATGCTCGTCTTGGTTCCGCCGACCGTAGGCACCTAGGTCTGATCGTCGTCGGTGAAGGGCAGCCGTACCAACGAAGTGAAATTGCCAAAGCCTTGGAAGTGCCGGTGATCACCACCATCGCACACGACCGGCAGACTGCCGCTCACCTCTCTGAGGGACGCCCGCGACATCGCCGATTCGACACCTCGCCGCTGATGCGCAGCATTCGCGATGCCTCTTCGGAGTTGTCGAGCACCCTGCAGCGCTCGGCAGAGCTGGTTAGTGGCTGATCATGAAGGAACAGAACTCGATCGAGCAGCCTGCCGCGCTGACAGAGATCCCGATGCTTACCGAGTACGACCGAGAGCTGACGGAGGCGGCCGGCAAGCCCGAGCCGGGGATGCCGGCGCAGCAGCCTCAACCGTTTGGGATCTACCGAACCGATGAGCTGCGGTCCAGCGGCGTCGAGTTCCCCTCCAGTGATCTTGACTGGTCACAGGTTGTTGATCTTCGCCGGCGTGCGTCAGAGATCATCACTGACGAAACCGAGGAACACGCCAGGTCGACCGGTCGGCCCCTCGGCGGTGATGACCGGCTGCTGCTCGGCCGCGCCATCATTCGCCGCGTCGTCAGCGATCATGTCCGTTCCTTGCACCGAAGCGGCGCCGAACTCTGGTCACCGCCTCAGGAGGAGGCGTACGTCACCGCCGTCGAGAATGCTGTCTTCGGTTACGGCAGGCTGCAGCCGCTACTCGAAATGCCCGACGTGGAGAACATCGAGATTCACGGCTGGAACTCAGTGGTCGTCCAGTACGGTGACGGGCGCCGCGAGCAGATGCCACCAGTCGCGGACAGCGACGCGGAGCTGGTAGAGGCGATCCGCTTTCTGGGCCAGAACAGCGAGCCCTCCCGTCCGTTCGACGACACCCATCCCACGATGACGTTGGCTCTCGGCGAGCGATTTCGCTTGCACGCCATGGCTTTCGGATTGTCGCACCGACCGAGCATTGTGATCCGTCAGCACACCCTGACCGACGTGTCCTTGGCCGATCTTGCCGACGGTGGATTGATGCCCTACGAGGTGGCGCAGTTCCTCGATACGGCGATCTTGGCGCGGAAGTCGATGGTGATTTCTGGTGATCAGGGTGCCGGAAAGACCACGCTGCTGCGTGCCTTGATCAACTCGATCCCGCTCAATGAGCGTTTCGGAACTTTGGAAACCGACTACGAGCTGATGACCCATCTACAGCCCGGTCGGGAGAACATCCTCGCGCTCCAGTCTCGGGTCGGCCACGGTGAGACGTCCGGCGGCAGCCGGGTCGGCGACTTCACCATCTCCGAGCTGGTCCCGGAAGCCTTGCGGCAGAACCTTTCACGGTTAGTGGTCGGTGAAGTCCGAGGTGGAGAGGCTGCGGCGATGTTCGAGGCTATGCAGGCTGGCACCGGCACATTGAGCACAACGCATTCGCACTCTGCAGAGTCCACCATGGACCGCCTGGCGTCCCGAGTTGCGCAGGGCGGGGTGCTCTCGGTCGAGGAGGCATATCGCCAAATCGCCCACAACATTCACCTCTTCATTTACGTGAAGTTGCTTGACGAGACGTGGAAAGGCGGCACTCGTCGTCGGTACGTTTCGGAGATCCGGCAAGTCACGCGTGCGATTGAACACGGGCGTCCGGTTACTCATCTCACCTACCACGCCACGGGCACCGGCAGCCAATCCGCAGGGTACTTTCCCGATGCCGACTTCGAGGCTGAGTTGCTCCCCTTCCGCCGCGATCTTCCCCGCTCGACCCGACGCCGGATCCCAGCGGGGCGCTATCCGTGAGCGGCATGCTGGCGATCACAGCAGGCTTGTTGATCATCGGTGGGCTGCTAGGAATCGTGTCCGGGTTGCGAGGACAGACTCCTCGAGCATCGAGCCGACGCAGCGACTCGGCTGGCGAATTATGGGCCCGCATCACTCGACGTCCCGTAGGTCGACGCGGACGGCGGCGTGACGTGATCTTGCTGCTCAGTGTGATCATCGGCTGCGTCGCCGCAGCACTCACCGGATGGCTGATCTTGATCGTGATACTTCCGGTCCTCGCGATCGGCCTGCCCTATCTATTGATCCTGCCGACACCACGCGACGTCGAACTGCTTGAGGCACTGGATCGCTGGGTGCGCTCGCTGGCCGCGACCCTGGCCACCGGTAAGTCGATCACCGATGCGATCCGGATCTCACGGCGTACGGCTCCGCCGCTGATCACCGACGAGATCAGCTTGCTGGTGACCAGGCTGAACAACCGTTGGGAGACCCGCGATGCTCTGATGCGGTTCGCGGGTGCGGTCGACTCGCCTGACGCCGACGCCGTGATTGCCGCGCTCATCTTGGCTTCAAGCCGCGGCGCGAACGGAGCGTCGGTCACGTTGAATGCCCTCGCCGACTCGATCCAGGCGCAGCTCAAGGGCCGCCGTGCCATCGAAGTAGAGCGATCCAAGCCGTACGTCGTGGTCCGCCAGGTGACGGTGATCTCACTGTCCACGCTGGTCCTGATGTTCCTGCTCTCGCCCGACTTCTTTGCGCCCTACCGGACGCCGCTGGGCCAGGCACTGCTCTCGCTGTTGTTGATCATGTATCTTGCTTCCCTGCTCTTGATGCGACGCAAGGCGCATCAGTCCGAGCGACCGCGGATCCTCCTTGGCGAGCACCGATGACAGTCACCCTGGTGCTGCTCTCCGGCATCCTGCTCGCCGCGGGCATGAGCTGCCTCGTTGTCGCCTTCGCCCGTTCCACGCCACGCCTAGACGCTGCGCTGGAACGGATCGGAGCCGATGCCACGAGCCACGTCCCCTCGCCTGACATCGGTCCCGTCAGCAGCCGGTCGGAGCTCCTAGGCGCCTTTATCTATCGCGTGGTACCGATCCCCCTGACCAACGGGCAGCGTCGCGCGCTGCGGCTGCAGGACAAACCGATCGCGGAGTTCTATGCCGACAAGGCCGTGATGGCGATGATCGGGGCGGTGTTGCCCGGGCTCGCTGGTGGCGCCTTCGCCTACCTGACCGGTCACCTGAGTACAGTCCCCGCGGTCGCCGTCGTGGTTGGTGGTGTGATCGGCTTCTTTGTCCCCGACCTGCTGCTGCGTCGCGCCACCGCCAACGCCTGGACCGGAGCCGCCGAGGCCCTCCTCGTGTACATCGATCTCGTGACCTTGGAGCGGCTGACCAACGCCTCGGCCACCCAGGCACTGCACAACGCTGCCGCCCTGAGCGATGTACCGCTCTTCGTCCACATCCGGACCGCACTCGAGCGTGCCCGCCTCGAACAGCAGTCCCCGTACGCCGAACTCCGCAGGCTGTCCGACCAGCTCAAGCTTCCCGAACTAGCAGATCTCGCTGATGTGATGCAGCTGGATGAGACGGGTGCCGCGCTCTCGGGCACCCTGCGCGCCAGGGTTCGCGAGCTGCGCGACGCCCATTTGACCCGTGAGCAGATCAAGGCAAGTGCCGCGGCCGAGGGCATGACGATCTATATGACGTTGCCGGCGTTGATCTTCGGCCTCATCTTCTTGGTCGCCGCCATGCTCCGGATCCTGGTCGACTAGTGGCTGCCCTGCAACTGACAACACTTCCCGCGAATGGACAACACCTGGCCGTTCCCACAGCGATCCAGTCTCGGGAACAGTGGAAGCAGAGTCGATTTGCGGCTCAGGAACTGGGAGAGGGGACTGGCATGGCTGAGCGAGTGGTCTGTTGATGGCTCGGCTGATTCGTGGCCTGGGTTCACTCGCGGTCTTGCTGCTCGGTACCGCCGGCGTTCCCGTTGCTCTGGCATTCCTCGGCGGTTATCCACTGCCAGAGGTGCTGACCTGGAGTGCCGTGCGTCAGGCGTTATTCACACCAGCCGACGGCATGATCCTGGTTGGACTGATCACGATCGTCGGCTGGCTGGCGTGGCTGGTCTTCACACTCTCGGTGATCAGCGAGCTCGTGTCGATCATTTCCCGGCAACGCATTCGGATCCGCCTCCCCGGCCTCGATGCGCCGCAGCGGTACGCAGCTGGACTCTTGATCTCAGTGATCACGCTGATCTCGGTGCCGCACGTCCAAGCCGATCCTCACTCAGATCGCCAGGTCGCGGCCGCACCTCGAGCGCCCGAGTCAGTGGCATTGATCATCGAGCCGATCGAGGTCGCAACGCCATCCCCGGCGCCAGCGGCACCCCGGGCGGAGCGGGTCGAGGACACGCGCCGCCACCACGTAGTTGAGCCAGGCGATGATCTCTGGAGCCTGGCCGAGCGGTACTACGGCAATGGCCCAGACTGGCGCAAGATCGCCGCGGCGAACCCCACGGTGCTGACTGGTGGGCCCGACCGGCTGCAGGTTGGCTGGCGACTCAACATTCCTGATCTCGATGAGGGAGTCGCTCACAGGGGCGGTCGTGTCATCACCGTGCGCCGCGGCGACACGCTCTCCTCGATTGCCGAGCGTGAACTCGGTGCGACGGCTCGCTGGACCGACATCTTCCACGCCAACACAACCCAGCTCAGCGATCCCGACGAGCTCGCCGTCGGGATGCGCCTCCTGGTGCCGCAGCCGAAGAAGCCCGCGGCCAAAGCCACACCCCAGGCTCATGATCAACACCACCAAACCCAAGCCGCACCCCCGGACCGCCACCGTCGTGCGTCGCCGGCCGAGCCATCGGCCCCAGCGAGCCAGCCGGCCAGAAGCCCATCAAGCCAGCCGGATGAGAGCTCTCCCACGGCGACCCCCGACACGGCTCCTGCGGTGGACATTTCTGCGGTATCCCTGGTTGGAGTCGGCGGTCTGCTGGCGACTGGAGTGATCGCAGGTCTCGCCTGGCGCCGGCGCATCCAGCTCCAAACCAGGCGGCCCGGCCGACGCATCGTGCATCCACCGCCGCCGACTCGCATTGTCGAGGTCGCTCTAGGGCGCCGACAGCAGCCAATGAGCCTGCGTACCCTCGACCGCGCCATGCGGGCAATCGCAGCGCATTGCAAAGACTCTGACATTCCGCCGCCGCCACTGGAGCTCGCCTTGCTCTCTGAGAACGAGATCGAGCTCCGCATGCGGGAGGCTTGCACGACCGCACCGGTGGGTTTCACGGTGAATGGGCGCTCCTGGTTCCTCGGCCAGGCCGATGTCGGGTACCTCAAGTCCGTGCCCGGATTGAGCGAGGCTGGGCGTCCGTGGCCCGCCCTGGTGACGCTCGGTCGGGATGAACACCAGCGGCTGGTGCTTGGCGATCTGGAGTCGTTCGGCCTATTGGATGTGCAACCCGACTCCGGATTCCCGGCAACCGATCTCCTCGCTGCAATGGCCGTCGAACTTTCCTTCTCCCCATGGGCCGACGAGATGATCTTGACCCTGGTGGGCGCTGGCGAACGGCTGCCAGAGGCGCTCGGCAAGCACAATGTCCACCGCACTGACGACATCGACGCGCTGCTCGACCGGCTTGAGCAGCGCGCTGCCATGCAACGTGAGCATCGTCGCTATCCGGTGCTGAGTCAGCACCGCATCGACCCGGATCTCGCCGATCCATGGGCTCCCGAAATCGCCCTGGTGGAACAACCCTTGACCGCTGCGCAGGGCACGCGGCTGAGCGCCCTTGTCGACGCCGAGCCCAAGGTGACGCTCGCTGTTGTCGTAGTCGGACCGGTTCCTGGTGCTGCGTGGTCGCTGCGTGGTGATGGTTCTTCCGCTGAGCGAAGGGTCGTGTTGCAGCCGGCCGGCCTCTCCTTGTCCCCACAGTGGTTGGAGCCTCCTGAGGTGACCGCAGTAGTTGATCTCATCGAGACCACCGGTAGCAACGACACAACTGCCGCACCGTGGTGGAGCGACATCGGAGTACAGCCGGATCCGCCGCCCGACAACGTCACCTACCTGGACAGCCGATCGACGACGTGGGGAAAACCAAGCACAGCAGAAAGGGCCTTGATCATGGAGGCAGTGATGGACCCGGACCGGGCGGTCCACCATCCCACCCTCCAACTGCTCGGTCCCATCGAACTGCTCGGCGCGAGCGGAACCGAGCCCTCACGCGCCGCCAAGCAGTGCCTGGAGTATTGCGCCTGGCTCCTGGAGAATCCTGGAAGCACAGCACAGGCCATGGTTTCGGCGCTGGCCGTGGCGGAGGGGACCCGGCGTTCCAACATGAGCAGGCTGCGCAGCTGGCTCGGCGGTAGCGCTCACGGAGAGGCATACCTGCCGGACGCGTACACCGGGCGCATCACGCTGCATCCAGCAGTCAGTTCCGACTGGCAGCGGCTGCAGATCCTTACCTCGACCGGGGTCAATCGCGCCTCTGGCGACAGCCTGCAGGCCGCGCTGGAGCTGGTACGTGGGGCTCCGCTCGCCGATGCCGCACCCGGCCAATGGCACTGGGCCGAGGAGCTGCGCACCGACATGATCTCTTGTGTACGTGACATAGGCATCGAGCTGGCTGATCGGGCCCTGCTTTCTGGAGATCTGGAACAGGCTCGCTGGGCGGCGGCGCGGGCCCTGATTGCCGCGCCTGGCGACGAACTCTTGTTAGCTGCCCGGATCCGTACCGAGCACACAGCTGGGAACGTGGCCGAAACCGAGCGGCTCGCCCTCCAGCTAGCGGCCCAGGCTCGTACGCTCGGGGTCGACCTTGATCCAGATACAGTCTCGTTGCTGCAACGGGTCGTGGAAGGACAGGTGCGGGCCCGGCTGGCGTGAGGCTTCAGCGCCGCCTGCACTGAGTGATAGCCTCGCGCCGCGATGCAGATCCAGCCACCATCGGGATTTTCCGCCAGCCTTGAGCTGGACGGTCTACCGGTGCTGGTCTGCGGCGGTGGGCCGGCGGCCCTATCCGCCATCCGGCAACTGCTGGACGCAGGCGCCGTGGTCACAGTGGTTGCCTCGGAGATCGGGGCAACCGTCGCCGACCTCGCGGCGCGGGGATTGCTGATCATGCGCCGCCGCCCCCCGGCGCCCGACGACTTCCGTGGCGCGGCACTGGTGGTACCGGCCACCGGTCTGCCGGAGCGTGACCAGATGATCGCGGCGGCTGCTCGTGATCATGGTGTGCCGGCGGTGTCCCCCGCTCCGGCAACGATCGAGCAGTCCGCAGGCGCCGGATCTGTGATCTTGGTCGGCGGCGGCCCCGGAGACCCTGGTCTGCTAACGGTCGCTGGATTGGAAGCGATCAAAGAGGCGGACGTGATCGTCTGTGATCGGCTGGCGCCGCTGTCGGCCTTGCAGTACGCGAGGCCGGAGGCGGTGATCATCGAGGTCGCGAAGATTCCACGCGGCACCTCGACCTCCCAGGAGCGGATCAACGAGATCCTTGTCGACCACGCCTCCGCCGGGAAGATAGTCGTCCGGCTCAAGGGCGGCGATCCCTTCGTCTTCGGCCGAGGCGGTGAGGAGTGGCAGGCCTGCGCGGCCGCCGGCATCTTGGTCACAGTGATCCCGGGCGTCTCCTCCGCGCTCGCGGGCCCGGCCCTGGCGGGCGTCCCGCTGACCCACCGCGAGCTCACTCAGGGTTTCACCGTGATCTCCGGTCACTCTCCACCCGGCGATCCGGGCTCAACCCTCAACTGGCAGGCACTCGCATCCGCGAATACGACCTTGGTGATCATGATGGGCGTTGCAACACTCCCGGCCATCACCGCCGAGTTGATTAAGCACGGGCTCGCTGCCGACACTCCCGCCATGACGGTCGCCGACGCCGCAATGCCTAGCCAGCGGGCCGTACGCGGCACCGTCGCCGACATCGCCGCACTCACCCAGGAGGCGGACATCAAACCGCCCGCGATCACCGTGATCGGCGCGGTGGCTGGCTTTAGTCCGACCCCACCAGCACGTGAATCAACAGAGCCGCCGACCAGCTGAAGCTGCGGGTGCCATGCCCTCTGCCGGTCAGCGGATGGAAATACTCCCGGAAACCGGACTTCGCGACGAGCCCAACAAGATCATCGTCCAGTCGGCGTGCCAGCTCGTGATGTCGGTGCACCTGAAGTCCCCGCGCCACCAACCAGGTGGTGTTAAGCCACGTCGGGCCGCGCCAGTAACGCCGTGGCTCGTGACGCGCATCGGTCAGATCGAAGCTCGGGACACCGTGCACTTCAGGTGCGCCGAGCCGGAACGCCTCGCCGGTCGCCGTCCCGACGAGAGCTGCCGCTACCTCCCGTGGCAGACCCGGCAGCACCAGCGGGATAAGCCCGGCCACCGTACGCTCGCGCAGGAGCTGACCCGTCCGCGCGTCCCGTGCCAGAAACAGCCCACGATCCGCACTCCACAGCTGCTCCACCATCGCCGCAGTAATCCGCGCGGCTTCGTCCGTATGTCCGGCATCATCGAGGTCGAGACGGCGCGCGATATCGGCAAGTGCCAGCTCCGACCAGGCCCACAATGCGTTGAAGGCCGGGTCGACGACGCAAAACTCGGCCTCGGCCCGGACCCAGTCATCGTCATAGCCATGGTCCCGATACCTCAACATCAGCCGGATATACCGCGCGTAGTCCTCATCAGTTGGCCGCTCGCCGGCGCCGGCGTGGATCACATCTCGCCGGGTGTAGGTCTCCAAGAGTTTGAGGTCGGTCGGCACCGCCGCTAGCGGGTGATCCCACGCCGGCGAGTTATCCAGGCCGGTCTCCCACGGATGCACCAGGGCTGCTAGGCCGCCCTCGATGGTTCGCCGGCGTCGGATATAAGCGTTCTGGTCCACCAGCCGGGGATAAGCCCGCTCGGCAAAGACGAGCCCCTGCTCGCCGAGCCGCCGCACCATCGAGGCGACGGCCACCGCGTGCAGCGGCGGCTGAATGATCCCCGAGGTGTCGATGGGCGGGTGACCGTGGACCGCCGACGACCGCCACACCGATGGGCCGGGAAAGTAGGCGTCGTCGGACACTGCAGGATTGAAGGCGATCTGCGGGATGCGACCATCGGCCCACTGCGCACCGAAGAGGCTGAGCAGCTCGCTGGCCGCGCGCGCCGGTGAAATGTGCTGCAGGCCCAGCGCGATGAAGGCCGAATCCCAGCTCCACTGATGGGGATACAGACTCCGCGACGGCACCGTCGCATGGCCATGCCAGTTCTGGAGCAGCACGCGCACGGCCTCGCGCAGCAGCCGGTCCTGCACGCTCGGCGCCACCGTCTCGGGCTCGGCGGTCAGGACCATGCGGCCTGCCTAATCCGCCGGACCGCTACCGGCAGCACCTCGTCCACCTCGCCCGACAGCCGGCACTCGAAGGCCAGCTCCTTCTCGTAACCGATTGCCCACAACGCATCCAGGTCCGCGGACCAATCGATGTGACCGGCCCCTGGCTCAAGCCGGTTGCTGTCGCTCAGCTGAACATGCTGGATCCACGGCCCGGCCTCGATCAGCGCCTTCGCTGGATCGGCTTCTTCGATGTTCATGTGGTAGGTGTCGGCCGCGATGCCGAGATGCCGCGACCCGATCTGTTCACAGAGCGTCTGGGCATCGGCGAGTGTGTTGATCATGTGGTTCTCGTAGCGGTTCAGCGGCTCGAGCGCGATGATCACGCCTTCCGCTTCCGCATGCGCCGCCAGCTGCCCAAAGGCGTCGAGCAAGATCTCGGTATCCTCCGCTTCCGAGCGTGGCGGGACGAACGGTGGCAGCCGCTTGCTGAACGTCCCGTACGAGGCCGGGGTCATCGCCAGCCGACCACCGATCTCAGCCATCACCGAGAGCTGTGATTTCATCTGCTGCACCGCATCCGCACGCTTGTCGGCGTCGAAGTCGCCCACGAAGTGCCGCATCTCCACGCAGACGGTGGGCATCGCCACCCCCGCGGCCGCAGCGGCTTTCAATTCCGGTAGCCGTGCCGCGAAGCGACCCTCGCCCGCTCCGCGCAGCTCGATGGCGTCGAACCCCATGCGTCGTGCGTGATCCCATTTGTCGATCATGGTCGGGCCTCGGAGGTACTGCTCCTGCACAGCCAGCTGGACCGTATGTCTCACGTCGGCTCTCCACCAGGAGTGTCGGTCGGGTCCGCCCTGAAGTCCAAGATCACCTGTAGTACGTCGGCAGGTGCTTTGTCGAGCAATGCGTACGCCTCGGCGGCCGAGCTGGCCGGAATCACGTGGCTGACGAGTGGCATGGGATCGAGTCGGCCGACAGTGCAGAGCCGGATCACGGTGTCGTGGAGCCGTTCTCGACTCCACCGGTCGCGAAGGGCCAGCGGCAGGCTCCCAATCTGGGACGAGATCAGCGTTACCCGGTTGTGGTGGAACTCCTCCCCCAGGGCCAATGCGGTCGCAGGACCCTGGTAAAAGCCAGCCGCGATCACCGTGCCGCCGACTCCGGCGACCCGAATCGCTTGGTGCAAGGCGGGATAGGCGCCGGTCAGTTCGATCACCCGATCAGCGCCGCGTCCCTGTGTGAGGTCCCGAACCGCAAGGGCAAGATCACCGTTTTCGGCAGACAGTGGCGTGGCGCCGAACTTCCGTGCCAATTCCAGCCGATGGAGCATGGTGTCGATGGCAATGACGTCGATGCCCTGAGCAATCAGCAGCTGGGTGGTCAGCAGCCCAATCACTCCCAAGCCGAACACGACTACGGTCTCCCCGATACAGGCACCTGAGGCAAGCACGGCGTTCAACGCAACGGCGCCAACCCGATCGAAGGTACCCACCATGGGATCGAGGCCAGGCGGCAGTATGTGGCCGAGAAGTCTTTCCGCCGGCAACACTGCATGGGAGCGGTGGCACCATGCTCCCCAAACCACCTCGCCGAGCTGGAGTCCGGTGACCCCATCGCCCAACGCATCGATCTCCCCCACCTCGGAGTAGCCCCAGACATCGACGGGATAGCTCAGCGTGGCCTGCCCTGGCAGGAAGAGCGCCGCTTCGGCATCCCACCGCCTCGCCAAGTACGGGTTCGTGCCTCGGTACATCGCCAGCTCGGTCCCAGCCGAGATGCCAGAGTAGAGCGTACGGACGCGTACCTCACCGGCAGCCGGCTCAGGTGTCGGGTACTCCCGCAACCCGACATCCCGTGGCTTGACCAGCTCGACCACGTAAGCCATCAGCCGGCCTCGGCAAGGGCTATCGTTCGGCGCGCCAGCTCCGAGATCCGGGAGTTGTCATAGCCGAAGACCGCCGACCTGGTTCGATCCTGAAGCGGCTCGATGAAGTGGCGTGGCAGCTTTGCTGCGCCCAGCACGGTGCCGACGACAGAGCCGGCTGTTGCGGCGTTCGAGTCGGTGTCCCATCCTCCTTGCACCACATAGCCGACTGTGGTGGTGAAGTCGCCGTCCCCCCACAGCAAGCCGGCAGTGATCAAGCACGCGTTGTTGATGGAGTGCACCCAGCTGTACTGACCGAAGCGGGCCCGGAGTTCCTCGACTGCCGCCTCCCAGGTGTGCCCCGTCCGGTGCAGCTCCTGAACGGCGCTCAGCGCTTCGGCCAGTCGCGAGCGAGTGGGAACATAATCCAGCGACTCCTCGACTGCCTCTCCGACGGTAGCCGCCACGCAGGCGCATGAGACGAGCGCGGCCGCCCACATGGCGGCATAAATGCCGTTACACCGATGCGAAAGTGAGGCATCGGAGTAGACCAGCTGCGCGGCGCTGCCGGGCTGGCCAGCAAGGGCCCAGCCGACTACGTCGGCGCGGATCAGCGCGCCGATCCACTCCCGATACGGATTGCGCGTCTCGCCGACCGACGCAATGGGCACGTTATGCAGCAGATTGACCAGGACGGCACGTTCAGCCGTGAACACACGCAAATAGGGGAGGAAGGACAGCCAGGCGTTCCCGACCAGGCTCGGGGTGAGCTGAAAGCCATAGCGTTCCATCAGCCACACGCCCAAGATCGAATAGTCGATGTCGTCGTCACGAGCCGAACCCTGGACCCGGCCACGAGTTGTTTCCGGCCAGCTTTCGCGCAGCCGGAAACCGCTGGGCATGGGATCGAGGGCAGGGATGTAATCCCGCAACGGATAGGCGTCCGCAAGCTCGAGGTACGTGCGGATTCGAGCGGGAGTCCAGAAGTCACCGTCCTCGATCGGCTTGCCCAGATTGCAGCCGGCGATCCGACCCAGCCAGCCACCAAGGATCCGGTCCGCCAGCTCCCGAGGGCGCGGTTGACGGACAGCAGTCAGCCCCGAGCGCACAGCCGGCATGGCCTCGAGGATGTCGTCGAGAGACTCCGGCTCCTCATAGGCCCAATCGGATCGGCGCTGCGTTGTGATCAGCTGCAGATACAGTGCCTCCAGCCGGTCAAGATCATCGGTAGGCGTCGCGGCAAGATCAGCTTCGATCCCGGAGATGTCGTAGCCGCTCTCTATGCGTTGCCGCAATTCGTCGTGAACAAGATCGGAAACGCTGAGCGGGTCGAACACGCCTATCCCTTTTCGGCCCCGGCAGTAAGGCCGCCGGTGAGCAGCCGCTCGGTGGCAAAGAAGATGATGATGATGGGCAGGGTGAGCACAACCGAGCCCGCCATCAGGATGGTGGTCGGGATCTCGACGCTGCCGGAGAGCTGCGACAGACCGAGTGAGACGGTCCAGCGCTCCCGCCGATCAACGAGGAATAGCAGCGCAAACAGGAACTCGTTCCAGGCGATCATGAACACGAACAGGCCGGTGGACATGATCGACGGCAGGGCCAGCTTCAAGCTGATCTGACGTAGCACCCCCATCCGACTTAGACCATCCACCAGACCGGCCTCCTC
>Ga0307295_10000101_pt1 | contig 17217 bp, 16 predicted proteins | sample ER_DNA_152_FD_194481 | JGI IMG/M metagenome (GOLD analysis project Ga0307295, IMG submission 194481) | Bulk soil microbial communities from the East River watershed near Crested Butte, Colorado, United States - ER_DNA_152 | ecosystem: Environmental > Terrestrial > Soil > Floodplain | place...
ACGATCGTGGTGATCGGCCGAGGACTTAGCCGGGGCGTTGTTGAGGTCCGCGATCGACAGAGCGGGGAGCACGTCGAGGTCGCGGTCGAGGATGCACTCACCGAAATCCTCGCGGCCGTGCATGCCAGCTGAGGCTTTTGGTGCCCTCAACCTCTCCACGCTGACCCTTGCGGCGCTGATCGTCGCCGCCTTCGTCGCTGGCTGGGTTGATGCGGTGGTCGGAGGCGGCGGGCTGATCCAGTTGCCGGCCCTGCTGATCGGACTGCCCAGCAACACGGCGCCGGCGGTGATCTTGGGCACGAACAAGATCTCGTCGTTCTGCGGCACGGCAACGAGTTCGCTGACGTACGCGCTGCGGATTCCGCTCGACTGGTTGACCGTACTGCCATTGGTCATCGCCTCGGCGGTCGGATCGGCTCTTGGTGCTTCACTTGCGAAACTGCTGCCCAAGGAGGCTTTCACCCCGATCGTATTGGCGGCATTGATCGGAGTGGGCATCTACATCTGGCGCCGTCCGCAGCTGGGCATGGTCTCCCAACGTAAGCACGCGGGGCGCCGGCATTATGGCTGGACGGCTGTGATCGGCCTTGCCGTCGGCGCGTACGACGGGTTTCTGGGGCCTGGTACCGGGTCCTTTTTCGTGATCTTGCTCGTTGCCGTACTCGGCTACGGATTTCTTGAGGCGAGCGCGACGGCCAAGATCGCCAACTTGGTCACCAACCTGGCGGCCATCGTGGTCTTCGCAGTGAACGGCTCCGTGCTCTGGGCGCTCGGGCTGATGATGGGTGCCGCCAATCTGATCGGTGGTTACCTCGGAGCCCGGACCGCCATCAGCAGGGGTAACTCATTCGTGCGCAAGGTCTTTTTGATCGTCCTTACCGGCTTGATCATCAAGCTGGCGTACGACGTCGTGATTCAGCTGGTGCGGTGATCAACTGCTGCAGCCTGGCCAGGCACCGACGGGGGCGCCCCAGGAGCGGGCGGTCTTGACTTCCGCGCCCAATGCGCTGAGCGCTTGCGCGCGGTCGGCCTGACTCGCAGCGGCAGCCAGCCAGAGCCCACAAAACGGCTGCAGTGCAGTGTGCATTCGCATGATCAACTTCGCGGCGGTCGCCGCGTTGCGCGGAGTGACCGATGGCACGTACGCCGACTCGGCCGCCGGGACATCAGCAGAGCGCTTCCGCAGCCAGGCGATCATCCGATCCCGGAAGACGCGCGTTGCCAGCAGCTCGCGCTCAGCTCGCTGACGCGTGCCGCTCAGCACCTTGAATTTGCCGATCGCCAGCTGATAGCCGTAGACCATCGCGTGCAATTGGCGTACCAGCTCCTGGACCGCAGCGACATCGGGCAAGGGCTCGTCCGGCTTCCAGGCCGCGATCGGGCGGGTGCCGCGTGAATTGGCCATGCCGATCGCCGCAGCGAAACTCCCAGAGGCAATCGACAACGAACCCCACAGCAGCGCGTCCGATCCCCCGCTTCGCAGCGCGGCGCTGCGGTAGCGCCCGGCAGCCGCTCTCTCGCGGCGGGCAAGCAGGGCAAGCGAACTATTCAGCGATTGCCCGCCCAGCTTGACCGGCACCGGAGTGGGAAGCGGATTAGCGATAGCGCGGGCATGTGCCATGTGAGCGTTGCGGAGGAAGGTGAGGAGGGCGCGGCGGTCCTTCGAGAGCTGCTGACGGTGTGGTCCGCTCAGAATGGCGGCCGCGAGGCCGGCCAGCGCGAGCTCAGGAGCTGCGGCGATCGCAGAGGGATGCGACTCGACGGCAGTCGGGCTCGGACTTGGCGTCGCGCTGGCCGCCGGAGTCGACGACGTCGCTGCCGACTGGGTGCCGGCCGGCGTATCGACCGTCGTATCGTTCGGGCTGCATCCGGTCAGCCACGGGACAGCCAGGGTGGGAGCAGTAAGTCCGAAGCCGAGGATCATCCGGCGGGTCAAGTGGGTTGGCTGGAACGCCGGCCCAGCCACGTCGGACTCAGCCACCCGCCGACCGTACCTCACCCGGGCGGTATGCTGCCGCACACGCGCTGGGACGATGTTTTCTTGCCAGCGCTCGCCACAACTGAAAGACCTAATCGGATCGAAGGACAGCGCGATGAAAGAGAGCCAGATCGCTGGTGTGCTGACTCCGGTCCTTGCCCAGTTCGGCCTTGAGCTGGAAGCAGTGGAAATCATTCCGGCCGGCAAGCGACGGTTGCTGCGAGTCGTCGTCGATGGTGATGGCCCGGATGGCACGGGCCCGCTGCTGGATGGGATTGCCGAAGCAAGCAAGGCGGCGTCGGCGGTGCTGGACACTTCAGACGTCACCGGAAACGCGGCGTACACGTTAGAGGTGACATCCCGCGGAGTGAGCCGGCCGCTCGAACTACCTCGGCACTGGCGCAGGAACGCCGGCCGGTTGGTGGCGGTGCGATTGGGCGATGGGGACACAATCACTGGCCGGATCGTTTCCAGCACTGAGCAAAGCGTTCTGCTCGATCTCGACGGCGCGACTCAGGACATTCGTTTCGCTGACGTGGACCGTGCACTGGTCCAGGTGGAGCTCAACCGGCCGAAAGCGGCACGCAGCGAAGATGAGGAGGGATGAGATGGATATCGACATCTCCGTGCTGCGCCTGATGGAGCGCGAGAAGGACTTGCCTTTCGAAGTGCTGGCCAGCGCGATCGAGGACGCCCTTCTCACCGCGTACGAGAAGACTGAGGGCGCCGTGCAGGGTGCTCGAGTCGATCTCAACCGCAAGACCGGTCACGTCACCGTCATGGCACCGGAGCTCGACGAGGAAGGGCAGCGGATCGGCGAGTACGACAACACCCCGCTCGGCTTCGGGAGGGTGGCCGCATCGACCGCCCGTCAGGTCATCATGCAGCGGCTGCGGGATGCCGAAGACGAGCAGAAGTACGGTCACTTCTCCGGGGCCGAAGGTGACATCGTTTCGGGAGTCGTGCAGCAGGGGAGTGATACTCGTACGGTGCTGGTCGACCTCGGCAAGATCGAAGCGATCATGCCGCTGAGTGAGCAGGTTCCGGGCGAGCGCTACACGCACGGGACTCGAATTCGGGTGTATGTGGTATCGGTTCGCAAGGAACTTCGTGGCCCGCAGATCGTCGTCTCGCGTACCCACCCGGGGCTGGTGGAGAAGCTGTTCAAGCTCGAGGTGCCGGAGATTGCAGACGGAACGGTCGAGGTCAAGGCCGTGGCCCGCGAAGCCGGTCACCGTAGCAAGATCGCGGTGGTCAGCCACAACTCCGACGTAAGCGCGAAGGGCGCTTGCATTGGGCCCATGGGCCAGCGGGTGCGCGCGGTGATGCATGAGCTGAACGAGGAGAAGATCGACATCATCGATTATTCTCCCGATCCGGCCACGTTCGTAGCGCAGGCTCTATCGCCGGCCAAGGTGACGTCGGTGACCGTGGTTGATGAGAGCCTGCGAGCCGCTCGCGTCGTTGTGCCGGACTATCAGCTGTCACTGGCCATCGGGCGGGAGGGCCAAAACGCGCGACTGGCAGCCCGGCTGACGGGTTGGCGTATCGACATCCGATCTGATACCGCACCGAGCTGAGCTCCTCGCCGGGAGCTCGACTCCTAATCCTCGTTTCCCGTCCCGGGCCGGCTAACGAGGGTCAAGTCCGCCATTCCGAGGCTCGCGGGCCGTCACGAGACGGGAAACGTGGCTTGAGACGGATCCGTACCCCACCTCAAACCAGCGTGATCGACTCGCGGAATACGCCGGACGATCGAGGGCGTTAGCCTGTTTCGATGCCCGCCCCGGTACGTACCTGCGTCGGGTGCAGGGCTCGTGAAGAGAAGACTCGACTGCTGCGCATCGTGGCGCGCAACGGAGGGGTCGCTGTCGACGATCGTCAGCTCGAGCCCGGCCGAGGCGTTTATCTCCATCCGCGACCTGAGTGTCTTGAGCAGGCGCTCAAACGGCGTAGCCTGGGTAGGGCTCTACGGTCGGAGATCGATGGACAGCGAGCTGCTGCCGCGATCCGACAGTTCCTCAGCGCGCTCGCTTAGACACGCGTACGCGGCTGGGCATAGAGTCTCCAATGCATCCGCTCCGGTTGGAGCGGCTGAGACGAGCAAGCACTCGCCTACGCGAGAGCCGAACCAGAAGGTGGGCACACGCTCATGACCACTCGATGAGAACCGCTCAGTGAGCATGTTCGACAACTAACTGGTCCGGAATCTAGACCGGACCGCCAACAAGGAGAGCAGTGGCAAAGGTCCGTGTCTACGAGCTTGCGAAAGAGCTCGGAGTCGAAAGCAAGACCGTCCTCAGCATGCTGAAGGACATGGGTGAGTTCGTACGATCCGCCTCATCCACCGTGGAGGCGCCGGTCGAAAGACGGCTCAAGGAGAAGCTGGCTAGCGAGCCACCCCCGGTCAAAAAGACAACAACGAAGAAAGCCGCGGCCAAGAAGGTCGACGGCGAGCCGGCGGCGGCCGCCCAGGCTGTTGCTGAGGTGCCCGTCGAGGTACCGGTGGCGAGCGCGCCCGGAACGCCGGCAGCCCAGATAACGCCTGCCGCGCCGACAGCACCTGCCGCGCCCACAAGCCCTGCCGCGCCCACAAGCCCTGCCGCGCCCACAAGCCCTGCCGCGCCCGCAACCCCTGCCGCGCCAACCTCGCCGGCGACGCCGGCGGCTCCGCCGACACGGTCGCAACCGACCGCAGTTCCGCGTCCGGGCGTGCCACGCGTTCCCGGTCAGGTCGCGCCGGCCGCTCGAATCGACGAGCAGCCGGCTGCCCGGCGCCCGCGTCCGGGTTCCACGGGAGGGCTTCCTGGCGGTCCAGGTGCAAGGCGACCCGGCACCCCACGCCCTGGCAACAATCCCTTCGCACCCTCGCAGGGAATGGGCCAGTCACGTCCGCCGCGTCCTGGTTCAGACGGCGCCCACACTCCGGGCACGCGTCCTCCTACGGGCCGGGCTCCGATGCCGGGCGCCCGGCAAGGTGTTCCGGGCATGCCGCGCCCCAACCCGGCGATGATGCCCAAGCAGAGCTCCGGTCAGCTTGGCGGCGGCGGTCCCGCCGGCCCAGGTGCCCGCGGTCGAGGCGCCCCTGCCGGCGGTCGCCGCCCAGGTGCCGGAGCCCCTGGCCGAGGCGGTCCTGGCGGTGGGCCTGGCGGTCCACCACCGAGCGGCCGTGGCGGCCGTGGTGGACGCGGTGGCACCCAGGGTGCGTTCGGTCGGGCGGGCGGTCCGACCCGACGTGGCCGCAAGTCGAAGAAGCAGCGGCGTCAAGAGTTCGACCAGATGGAAGCTCCCTCGATCGGTGGCGTACGCGTCAAGCAAGGTGACGGTCAGAAGGTCCGGCTCGCCAGGGGCGCATCGCTGACCGACCTGGCCGAGAAGATCGGCGTCGACGCAGCCTCCCTAGTCCAGGTGTTGTTCCACCTCGGCGAGATGGTGACCGCAACGCAGTCGGTGAGTGACGCCACACTCCAAGTGCTGGGTACTGAGCTCAACTACGACATTGAGGTCGTCTCTCCCGAGGACGAGGACCGCGAGCTGCTGGAGAGCTTCGACATCGAGTTCGGTGAGAACACCGGCAGCGAGGAGGATTTGGCAGCCCGTCCGCCGGTCGTCACCGTGATGGGTCACGTCGATCATGGCAAGACCAAGTTGCTCGACGCGATCCGCAAGACCAACGTGGTGGCCCGTGAGGCGGGTGGCATCACCCAGGCAATCGGTGCCTACCAGGTGGCTACTGAGGTGGACGATGAGGAACGCAAGATCACCTTCATCGACACTCCGGGTCACGAGGCGTTCACGGCGATGCGTGCCCGTGGTGCGAAGTCGACCGACATTGCCGTACTCGTAGTTGCCGCAGACGATGGCGTCATGCCGCAAACGATTGAGGCACTGAACCACGCCTTGGCAGCCGAGGTGCCGGTCGTCGTCGCAGTGAACAAGATCGACAAGGTGGGCGCCGATCCGACGAAGGTTCGTGGCCAGCTCACTGAGTACGGCCTGGTGCCGGAGGAGTACGGCGGCGACACCATGTTCGTCGACGTCTCCGCTATCACCGGCGACGGTTTGGACTCGCTGCTGGAGGCGGTCATCCTGACGGCCGATGCTGCGCTCGACCTGCGCGCCAACCCCGACATGGATGCCCAGGGTGTGGCCATCGAGGCGCACCTGGACAAGGGCCGTGGGCCGGTAGCCACCGTTCTGGTGCAGCGCGGCACGCTCAGCGTAGGCGACTCGATCGTCGCCGGTCCGGCGCACGGTCGGGTACGGGCGTTGCTCGATGATCATGGCGACAACGTCAGTGAGGCACCGCCATCGTTCCCGGTGCAGGTGCTCGGCTTGACGGCCGTGCCCGGTGCCGGAGACAGCTTCTTGGTGGTCGATGACGACCGAATGGCACGCCAGATTGCTGAGCGGCGGGCGGCACGGCTGCGGATGGCGGCTCAGGCGGCCGGTACGCGGCGCAGGACCCTTGACCAGCTGTTCGAGCAGCTCGAGAGGGGCGAGACGCAGGAGCTGCGACTCATCCTCAAGGGCGACGGTGCCGGCTCGGTGGAGGCGCTGGAGGACGCGCTGTCCAAGATCGATGTCGGCGATGAGGTCAGCCTGCGAGTGATCGATCGCGGCGTTGGTGCCATCACCGAGACCAACGTCTCGCTGGCCGCTGCCTCGGACGCCGTCATTGTGGGCTTCAACGTGAGGCCGCAGGGCAAGGCGTCGGAGCTCGCCGACCGCGAGGGCGTGGACATCCGCTACTACTCGGTGATCTACGCCGCGATCGACGAGATCGAAGCCGCACTGAAGGGCATGCTGAAGCCGATCTACGAAGAGGTCACCCTCGGCCAGGCGGAGATCCGGGAGATCTTCCGCTCGTCCAAGGCGGGCATCATCGCCGGCTGTATGGTCATCGACGGCTCGATCCGCCGCAACGCCAAGACGCGACTGCTGCGCGACGCCGTCGTCGTCACCGAGAGCACCATCGCCTCGCTGCGGCGGGAAAAGGATGATGTCACTGAGGTGCGTGAGGGGTTTGAGTGCGGCATAACGCTCGCTAATTACTCTGATATCAGAATCAGCGACATCATCGAGACCTACGAGTTGCGGGAGAAACCGCGCTCGTAGCCGCAGAGTTGTCAGAACCGAGTTGGCCGATAGGCCCATTCGGTTCTGACACGTCGGCGTGAAGGAGGAGCAGATGGCTTCGCCACGCGTGGTCAGACTGGCCGACCAGATCAAGGTGATCGTGGCAGAGATGCTGGAGCGGCGGATCAAGGATCCGCGGCTAGGTTTTGTGACGGTGACTGACGTGCGGCTTACCGGCGATAGGCAGAACGCCACGGTGTTCTACACCGTGCTTGGCTCCGATGAGGAACACGCCAATACGGCGGCCGCGCTTCGCTCGGCGACTGGCCTGATTCGGGCTCAGGTCGGCAAGCAGCTCGGCTTGAGGCTCACCCCCGCGCTGACGTTCGTGCCCGACGCCGTACCGGAGAATGCTAGGCAGATCGACGATCTGCTCGCCCAAGCCAGGTCGACTGACGCCCGGGTTGCCGAGCAGGCTGCTGGTGCGGCGTACGCCGGGGAAGCCGACCCGTACAAGCACGACGATGATGTCGAGGAGCAAGCCCAGCGCGATGATGACGAGCCGGCCTGACGCCATCCCACACTCCGGCGTCGCCGTCATCGACAAGCCTGCAGGCCGGACCTCTCACCAGGTCGTCGCGAAGGTCCGGCACATCGTTGGTACGCGCAAAGTCGGGCACGCCGGAACGCTGGACCCGATGGCGACCGGTGTCTTGGTGATCGGGATCGGCAGGGCAACGCGATTACTCGGATATCTGGCGCTGACCGAGAAGGCGTACCAGGCGACGATCCGGCTCGGCATCGCTACGGTCTCCGACGACGCCGACGGTGAGATGACCGCAAGCGCTGGGGCGGGTGGCGTGACTGATGATCAGATCGGACCTGCCCTCGCACGGCTGCGCGCCAAACGGCTGCAGGTGCCATCCTCAGTCTCGGCGATCAAGATCAACGGAGTCCGCTCATACGCCAAGGTGCGGTCCGGCCAGGACGTGGTTCTCAGCCCGCGGCAGGTGATCATCCACAAGTTCGACGTGCTTGATCGCCGTGACCTCGAGGTGGATGGGGTCACGGTTGTTGATCTTGACGTGATCGTCGAGTGCTCCTCGGGCACGTATGTGCGGGCGCTCGCCCGGGATCTCGGGACGACGCTCGGAACCGGCGGTCACCTGACTGCGCTGCGGCGCACACGGGTGGGGCCGTTCACCCTTGAGCAGGCCCAGACCATCGACGAGGCCGAGCGGGGATTGAGGATCGTGCCCCTGGCGGACGTCGTCCGCAGCAGCTTCGCAACGTTGACGGTCAATGAGACCCAGGCGAACGACATCCGACACGGCCGCCGGTTGGTTGGTGTGGTCTTGCCCGACCGGACGACGGCACTATTGGAACAGACCGGGTCGTTCCTGGCGCTGTATCGCCAAGAGGGACCAGACGCCGTTGCCGAGGCGGTGTTTCTCTAGGACGCTACGGGGTCTCGGTAACCGGAGGAGGTTCGATGTCTGGAACCCAGCTAGTCACAACCACCGGAAGACACACTTCCTTTGTCCCAGCCTTGCCGTTGGCATCAGTGGGTTTCGCGTGAATCACAATCGACATCAAGCCGTCATCATCGACAGGCCTAAACGAGACAAATGTGTTGCCGGTTGCTACGCCGGTGCCGCTGGGAACCACGTCAAACCAAACCTCATTCTCCGGATTGGCGGGTCCGTTCGGGTCGTGCTTATAGTGCCCCTTGGTCGGATCCGGGACATCGTCACTCCGAGCCGCACAAGGTCCGACGTGGAGGTGAGAGCCGAACGTTTCACCCGCGACCGAAGTCTCAATCCCTTCGACACGAAGCTTGAAGCCAGTGCCATCGGGCGTCTCCATGATTCGGACACTGGCAGTGGCGTTGTCGAATGCTGTGTCCGCTGGAATGGCTGGATCGGCCTCTCCGGTCCAAAGGTCAGTCGACCCGAGAGAATTCAGGTACCGCTTGAGCATGTCTGAGCCGCTTGCAACTTGAGTTCCACCCAAAACCAATGCGCAACCGGCAAGGCCGCCGATCGCAGCCTTCGTGAGACGCCTCACTGTTCCCCCCGAGAAAAATACCTGCGTGTGCTCGGCAGTTTTGCATGACTCGGCCCCTCCTTGCGGGCACCGGGTCGAGAAAGTGAGGCATTCGGCACAGCGCTACAAGACGCGGGGTCTGCTTAACTGTTCGACGTTGCGAGCAGGACGGGCAGGAGGCGCATCGGATGAGCAGACCGACCGTTGTAGTGATCGGCAACTTCGATGGTGTCCATCGAGGCCATGTCGAGCTCATCCGCATCGCCAGGGACGCAGAGCCGGGAGCCCGTGTCGTTGCGGTGACGTTTTGGCCGCACCCAATGTCGGTGATCCGGCCGGATCAAGCGCCGGCTCTGCTCACGACATTGGAACGGCGTAAGGAGTTACTCCGTACGGCTGGCGTCGACGACGTCGTTGTCGTCGATTTCACACCCGAGGTCGCCAGCTGGAGCCCAGCCCAGTTTGTGGACAGCGTCCTGCGGCCACTACACCCGGCTCGGATCGTGGTGGGGGAGAACTTCCGATTCGGGTTCCGGGCCGCTGGTGACGTCTCGACGCTTGCCGAGCTCGGAGCGGGTGAGTTCAAGGTGCAAGCGTTGCCGTTGCTGACCGATGGCACTCAGCCGAGCTCCTCGACGCTGATCCGCCATGCCGTCGCCGAGGGCGATTTCGGTCGGGTGCGGGAACTGAGCGACAACGTCTACCGGTTTTCCGGGGTCGTCGTACGCGGCGATCGTCGAGGTCACGAGCTGGGGTTTCCGACGGCCAATGTGCCGGTGCCCTCAGGCCTGGCCGTGCCTGCTGACGGGGTGTACGCCGGCTGGGTCACCAGGCTCGATCCACCGTCACCGCAGTGGCCCGCAGCCATCTCAGTCGGCACGAACCCGACGTTCGATGGCGTGGAACGCCGGGTCGAGGCCTATGTGCTGGATCGAGATGATCTTGAGCTCTATGACGTCGAGATCGCCATCGATTTCTATGCCAGATTGCGCGGTCAAGTGAAGTATGCGGGGAGAGAAGCGTTGATCAAGCAGATGCATGCCGACGTTGAGGAGGCTCGGCACCTGCTGCACGCAGCCTGATCGAGCTGGGTGCCGCCGGCCTGCGGCAGCATCGCCTCTTTCCTGAAATTAGCTGCTAAGGCGCAGCGCTGGTAGATTGGGCGCGCCGTTTGACCGGCCGCGGATGTCCAAGAGCTCCCATTCACACCGTGTGAAAAGCCCGAAGGGTTATTCGGGAGCGCCGCGCAGCGGGAAACCGAGAGGAGAATCAGTGTCGATGGACGCTGCAACCAAGAAGAAGATCATCGACGAATACGCAACAGGCGACGGCGATACAGGTTCCCCTGAGGTGCAGGTCGCCATCCTTACCAGGCGGATTGCGCATCTCACCGAGCACCTCAAGGAGCACAAGCACGACCACCACAGTCGTCGTGGCTTGATGCTGCTCGTCGGCCAACGGCGTCGGTTGCTCAACTATGTCGCCAAAACCGACATCGAGCGCTACCGCTCGCTGATCGAGCGCCTTGGGCTGCGTCGCTGAACGCCACACCGGACTGCGAGCGTCGGGAATCGCGCGCCGCCGTGGTGAGGAGGAGTGAGCGGAGGCGTTGTTTCCTCAGCGAGCGACGACGAACTAGGCGGGTTCACAAGCGCGATGCGCGAACAGCCGTTTACAACTGAATAACCACCATCACGCTCGAGATCGCATCTCGACGCAGATGCTCGACGAGGGAGAGTTTCGGTCCTCGGTAGTGGTTTTCGGGAGGAGCATCTCGCTCTGGCCCGCGGACCTCGATCGAAGACCGGCCTCCACCAGCTCGGGGGATTGACGCGGGCATGGTCCGCGCGTCACGGCGAGCCTCATCCAGTGTGCGGATGCGATCCATGCGATATCCATACTCAGGCACCGGCACTAGGCCACCGCCACAGAAAGGAATCCCGTGGAGGGACCAGATCTTCAATCTAGCGAGGTCGTCATCGACAACGGCGAATTCGGCCGCCACGTCGTCCGCTTCGAAACGGGCCTGCTGGCACAGCAGGCCGGCGGATCGGCCACCGTCTACCTGGACGAGGACACTATGGTGCTCTCGGCCACGACCGCCCAGAGCAAGCCACGCGAAGCCATCGACTTCTTCCCACTCACCGTGGACGTCGAGGAACGCATGTACGCCGTGGGCCGCATCCCAGGCTCATTCTTCCGGCGGGAGGGTCGTCCTTCCGAAGACGCGATTCTCACCTGCCGTCTCATTGATCGGCCGTTACGTCCGTGCTTTGTGAAGGGCCTCCGCAACGAAGTCCAGGTCATTGTCACGGTCATGGCCCTGAATCCGAACAAGGTCTACGACGTTGTCGCCATCAATGCGGCATCCCTGTCCACCCAGCTGGCCGGTCTGCCCTTTACCGGTCCAGTGGGTGGTGTACGCGTTGCGCTGGTCGGCGACCGATGGATCGGGTTCCCCGACGTCGATCAGCTGGAGAATGCAGCCTTCGACATGGTGGTTGCCGGCCGCGTCACCGATGCTGGCGACGTGGCCATTGCCATGGTGGAGGCAGAGTCCACTCTGCGTACCTGGGATCTGGTGAACAATGGCGAGACCGCGCCCACCGAAGAGGTTGTGGCTAACGGTTTGGAGGCCGCCAAGCCCTTCATTCGCGCATTGTGCGAAGCCCAGGTCGAGCTGGCTGCCAAGTTCGAAAAGCCCGTTGTCGACTTCCCGGTCTTCCTCGACTACGCCGAGGACGTTTACGGCGCCCTCGCCGAGACGGCGACTGCCGAACTCAGCGAGGTCATGTCGATTGCCGACAAGCAAGCCCGCGAGCAGGCCTCTGACAGGCTCAAGAACTCCGTCGTCGAGCGTCTGGCACCTCGATTCGAGGGACGCGAAAAGGAGATCGTCGGCGCGTACCGGGCACTGACCAAGAAGCTGATTCGGCAGCGGATCCTGACGGACCGGATCCGCATCGACGGCCGCGGCGTGACCGACATCCGTACCCTCTCTGCCGAGGTCGGTGTGGTACCGCGGGTGCACGGCTCGGCGCTCTTCCAGCGCGGTGAGACGCAGATCCTGGGTGTCTCGACGCTCAACATGCTGGGCATGGAGCAGAAGCTCGACACGCTTGCACCGGAGACCAGCAAGCGCTACATGCACAATTACAACTTCCCGCCGTATTCCACCGGTGAGACCGGACGGGTCGGATCTCCCAAGCGGCGCGAGATCGGTCACGGGGCCTTGGCCGAACGAGCTCTGGTTCCTGTGCTACCAACCCGCGAGGAGTTCCCGTACGCGATTCGGCAGGTATCGGAGGCCCTCGGGTCGAATGGCTCGACCTCGATGGGCTCGGTATGCGCCTCAACGCTGGCCCTGCTCAACGCCGGCGTGCCGCTGCGCGCACCGGTAGCCGGCATTGCGATGGGCCTGGTGTCTGACACCGTCGACGGGCAGATGCGCTATACCGCGCTGACCGACATTCTCGGCGCCGAGGACGCGTACGGTGACATGGACTTCAAAGTCGCGGGCACCCGAGATTTCATCACTGCGCTGCAGCTGGACACCAAGCTCGACGGAGTTCCCGCGTCGGTGCTGGCTGAGGCGCTGAACCAGGCCAAGGACGCCCGCAACACCCTGCTCGACGTGATGCGTGAGGCCATTGACGGGCCCGACGAGATGAGCGTCTACGCCCCGCGGATCATCACCGTGAAGATCCCCGTCGACAAGATCGGCGAGGTCATCGGACCCAAGGGCAAGGTGATCAACCAGATCCAGGATGACACCGGTGCGGACATCACAATCGAGGACGACGGCACGATCTACATTGGCGCCGACGGGGCCGACAAGGCGGAGGCGGCGCGCAGCATGATCAACGCCATCGCAAACCCGACAACGCCGGAGAAGGGCGAGCGCTACCTCGGCACCGTCGTCAAGATCACGGCGTTCGGTGCGTTCGTCTCACTGCTGCCAGGCAAGGACGGCTTGCTGCACATCTCCAAGATGCGTCCGCTTTCCGGCGGCCAGCGCATTGAGAACGTCGAGGATGTGCTCAGCGTCGGTCAGAAGCTCCAGGTCGAGGTCAACGAGGTCGATGATCGCGGCAAGCTGTCGTTGATCCCGGTGGTTGAGGAGACGGTGCCGGCGTAGCGGTCGGCGCTAGGTTCGACACCCACTCATGCCGCTCGTTCCGCGCAGCCGTCCCGGGCGGCGCCGTCTGCAGCTGGATGGCGCCGTCCACCGTACGGTGCTGCCGGGCGGCCTTCAGATCGTCACCGAAAACATCCGATCCACCAACACCTACTCCCTGGGCGTCTTCGCCGCTGTCGGCTCACGGCACGAGACACCGCTGTTGCACGGCGCCTCGCACTTCCTCGAACACCTGCTCTTCAAGGGCACCCCGACTCGCACTGCCGAGCAGATTTCGGCCGCGATCGAGGCGGTGGGTGGCGAGCTCAACGCGTACACGGCCAAAGAGCACACCTGCTTCTACGCCCGGGTGCTGCACAGCGATGCCGATCTAGCCCTCGATGTGCTCACCGACATGATCACCCATTCGACGATCACACCGGAGGACGTGGACGCCGAACGTGCGGTGATCTTGGACGAGATCTCCATGCACGCCGACGATCCAACCGAGCAGGCCGCGGAAGCGGTCGCGGCGGCGATCTTCGGCACATCAGGGCTCGGCCGTCCGGTGATCGGATCACCAAGCTCGGTTGCGACGCTGAGCCGGCCGCTCATCGTGCAGCACTGGAGCCGGCACTATCGCCCTAGCTCCCTGGTTGTCGCGGCAGCCGGCAAAGTTGATCATGATCGGCTGGTGCAACGGCTGAGCGTCCTGGACGCCCAACCGGCGGCGTCTTCCGGCCCATCGAGTACAGCACCCACTATGATCAACGGGCCGGGCGGGCTGATCATGCGCAGGCTGCCGCTGGAGCAGTGCAGTGCCGTGCTGGCCTTCCCGAGCCCAGGCATCTTCGACGCGCGGCGATATCCGCTTGGTCTGCTCTCCCTGATCATTGGCGGCGGCATGGCTTCCCGGTTGTTCGTCGAAATACGCGAACGGCGCGGGCTGAGCTACAGCATCGATGCCGGCGAGACGGCCTATTCGGATGCTGGTGTGTGGAGTGTTGAGTGGCAGTGCGCGCCCGGCAAATTAGCAGCGATTCTCAAGCTGGTGCGGGCAACTCTTGCCGAGGTGGCGGAGCGGGGAATTACCTCCGCTGAGCTGGCGCGTGCCAAAGGTCAGATGCGTGGCCAAACCGCCCTCTCTTTCGACGGCCCGGGCAGCCGGATGAGTCGCCTCGGGTTCAATGCTGTGCTGGGCGATGACCGCACCTTGACCGAACTGCTGCACAGCTTCGACCAGGTGACCGCCGATCAGATAAGGGCTGAGGCAGAGATACTTTTCCGGCAGTCTCCGACTCTCGCGATCGCCGGAGCCAGGGTGCCGGCTCGAGGAGTCGAGTCGCTGCTCTCGCGGTGGTGATTCTCGAGTTGTCAGCCACCCAGCTGCGAGCGTCGGGAATCGCGCGCCGCCGCACGGAGGAGGAGGGAACAGAGCCGTTCTTTCCTCTGCGAGCGACGACGACGGCGGGACTTCAAGCGCGATGCGCGAGCAGCTGCAGGGAACAGCTATAACCTGCTGGGAAGTCTGAGAAGTCGGAAGGAGGTCGTGCATGACCAGGGTCGGGGTGCTCGGATCCCGTGGTCGGATGGGCGCCGAAGTGTGCCGGGTCGTAGCAGCCGACCCGGACTTGGAGCTCGTTGCGGCCATCGATCTCGGCGATGATCGGGCGACCGCTGAGGCTGCGCAGGTCATCGTCGATTTCACTCACCCTGACGTCGTGATGGACAACCTCTCTTGGTGCATCGATCACGGCATTCACGCCGTTGTCGGCACCACGGGATTCACAGACGAGCGCTTCGATCTGTTGCGCACCAGGCTCACGGAGCATGATGGTGTCGGCGTGGTGATTGCGCCCAACTTCTCCATAGGTGCGGTGCTCATGATGCGTTTTGCCGAGCAGGCAGCCGCTTTCTACGAGAGCGCAGAAATAATCGAGCTGCACCACCCCGGCAAAGCCGATGCTCCATCGGGAACCGCGGCAAGCACGGCGCGCAGGATTGCCGCCGCACGTACAGCCGCAGCCATCCCTGCACCCCCCGACGCAACCAGACACGAACTGCCCGGAGCTCGCGGGGCGCAGGTCGATGGGATTCGGGTGCACGGCGTACGACTGCGTGGTCTGGTCGCCCATCAGGAGGTCTTGTTCGGAGCCGAAGGGGAGACCTTGACGATCCGTCATGATTCCCTCGACCGCGTGTCGTTCATGCCAGGCGTGCTTGCTGCGATTCGAGCGGTCAGCAGCAAGCCCGGCCTCACCGTGGGGATCGAATCCATCCTCGGAATCGGATGACGTGAACCGACTCCGGACCCGCCTCGGACGGGCCGCGCCGCTCGTCGGCGTACTGATCATCGTCGTCAGCTTTGCCTTGCTCTGCGTCGGGCTTTATGCCGTTGATCGTTATGTGCACCGCCGCGCGGAGCAGCAGGCCGCGGAAACGCTGCAGCCGCAATTGGGAACGCCGGCGCTACCGCAGGTCGACATCAAGGGCTTCCCCATCCTGACTCAGCTGGTCGCGGGCTCGATTGGCACGATGCACGTGGTCGCCGATCAGGTCGGCGTCGCCAACAATGCCTCGGTGACCCTGGCACACGCCGATCTGGTGATGACTGACGTCGTTACCAAGGATTGGCTCAAAACCATGACCATCAGTCACGCTGAGGGAACCTCGCTGCTCGACTACACCAAGCTCTCTTCGCTCGCCGGTGCGCCGCTGTCGTACGGCAGTGACGGGCGGGTCGAGTTGGTCTCCAAGACCACTGTCTTCGGCCGGAATGTGGAAGCCGTGATCACCGGTACACCGCGGCTGAACGCCAAGGAGCAGACCATCACGCTGAACGATGCCAGGATTTCGGTTGCCGGCGTCAACCTGCCCGACTTCACAGCCCAGGCCTTGCTGGCAGCGCTGCTCAAGCCGATTCCACTGAAAGGCATCCCGCTCGGCTTGACTGCCAGCCGAATTTCTGCCGACGAAGACGGCGTCCATATCGACCTGTTCGGTGACAACCTCACGATTGCCAGCTAGCAGGCCGGTTGCTGCCTAGGACAGGGGCTCTCTGGCGGGCTCATCCTCAAACCCATCCACCGGCTGCAGATTGCTGTGCAGCCGTACTTCTTTGAGGCGTACGGACTCATCCTCGGGCCCGATCTCCCGAGTAGCCCCATCAGCGGCCCAGCCGGCGGCGGTCAGGAACCGGCGGAAGGTCTCGTCGTCGGCATTCACCCAGCAGGAAGCCCGGACAAAGCCGTCCGCTCGCAGCGTGTCAGCGCAGGCATTGAGCAGCCGGGAGCCGTGGCCTTGATGTTGGGCTACGGGATCCACCACGAACGCATCGATCGCGGCGTCGTTGCTCTGGTCGGCATCCTCGTCTTGGCTAGGCATGGTGGTAGCGAACCCGACGACTCGCTGGCCGTCGGTCGCGATCAGGACCCGGAACGCTGCCTCGGGCGGTCGCTCAATGGCGGTACGCCAGGCCTCGACCATGTCGGCCAATGACACCGAGGCAAGCATCAACTCCGCCAAGTCGGAGGGCCATTCCGCGGCCCAGGAGCGTCGCTGCAGCTCAGCGATGCTCGACGCCTCCTCGGGCCACGCAAGGCGTACGGAGGCGGCAATCGGTTCACCAGAAGCTGCACCCACGGCCGCGATCGTACCGACCTGTAGCCTTTCGTCCCGTGGTTCCCAGAAGCTTGCAGATCCCGCCCTTGTTGGTGCCGAACGCGATGCGCATCGTCTCGTTAGGCGGTTTGGGCGATGTTGGGCGAAACATGGCAGTGATCGAGTTCGACGGCCAGCTGCTGCTCATCGATTGTGGCGTGCTGTTTCCCGAGGATGATCATCCTGGCGTCGACCTGATCTTGCCGGGCTTCGATGCCATCAGCGAACGCCTGGGCGACGTGATCGGCCTAGTCCTCACCCATGGTCACGAGGACCATATCGGCGCCGTGCCGTATCTGCTGCGGCAGCGAGGAGATATCCCGATCATCGGGTCGAA
>Ga0307295_10000103_pt1 | contig 16818 bp, 29 predicted proteins | sample ER_DNA_152_FD_194481 | JGI IMG/M metagenome (GOLD analysis project Ga0307295, IMG submission 194481) | Bulk soil microbial communities from the East River watershed near Crested Butte, Colorado, United States - ER_DNA_152 | ecosystem: Environmental > Terrestrial > Soil > Floodplain | place...
TAGAACGCATTTCTCGCAAAAATCCATGATCTGTGTTGGAATTTCTTGCGGAGTTCTGGCCGATTCCATTGTCAAACGATAATGATTATCGGAGTATGGTTCGATTTCCGATTTGCAACGGTCGCATGTGAAGGTGGTTTTAACGGCCATTATGATTCATCCTCCCACACTGGCTCACCACGCACGTTAAAGATACCTTCCAAATCTTCTTCCCGTATCATTATCACGCGAGCATAATACGAGTGATGATTGTTAGGCAGCTTATAAGTGTCATCGGATGTCTGTAGGAAGAAATGCCAGCGGAGCACTTCCCACAGCATTTTGATACCGATTTTCTTACGGCCAGTTTTTACAGCTTCGCGAGCTAGCTTAACTAACTCTGCGTATACTTGCGGGTTACGCCTGTCGAATTCGTGGAATTCCCGCCATCCCTTTATGCTAGGCATTGTTACCTTTCGATGAGGGTTGCCTTAACGTCTACTAATGTTTGTCCTTTATGCCCATCAATTACACGTTGCTTTGCCTCCTCTTCTGTGTTGGCTAGAGTGAACGTGAAACAGTTACGGTTACGGTTTGGGGCAGGGTCGCCGTTAACCGTTTGTCCTAGCGTTGTAAAATGTACTTCGTACCTGTTCCACGTTGGCTGGCTCATACCAAGAACACTATCAGAGACCAGACAACTATGCAAGTGATTACAGCAATTTTTATCTTCCAGTTTACCCGCTTAGTTAGCAGGAAGACTGTCAAACCACTTATCATACCAATCAAGGCGGTCAGGATCACAACACATATCGTCTTCGCAAGCGTGCCTAGTAGGGTCTTCGTATGGATCTGTTTCGCTGGCTTCCATACTAACTGTTGCATCGTCTGGCCTATGCGCTGCGTTTCTGAGAGGGTCATAGACCCATCGTAGCAGTCTGCGTAGCATATGTCTACTCTTCCGGCTTAAGTTGCGACACGATTTCCTCTGTCTGTGCCTGTAACTTAGCGTCTAGTTTGCCGTTTGTGTTCTCCTCTACTTTTGCCGCTGTGTCTTTGGCGTGCATGGCAGCAGTGTAGATGTCTCGGCTACGGCTACCTAGTGACAACCACGCTGCCGCAATAGCTGCGAATGTGGTTATCCATCCAAGATCTATAGCGTTAGGCACAAACGCTTGCAAGAGTGCACGAGTGATCATTGCAGTAATAAAAATGATCAAAGCAGCGATGTCACTGCCTGTGAGTCTAAATCCGTCCATTGTCCTTTTCATTTCGGTTACGTCTTACTGACCTTATTCGCAATGTAACGGAGGAATCCGCCAGGCGTCCAAGTTGGGTTAGCTTCCGTGGCCTCACCAGGAGGAGGAGTCCAGGTATCGGGAGCGCTCCATACTTTCCCTAGCCGCTTTTCTACCTCATTCGCTACGTCTTTAACTGACGCGTCCGAAAGCTTTACTTCAAAAGCCATGTTGTCTCTCCTAGGATCGAAACTAATATGTACGTGGTTAGTGTGTCGTTCACTTGCTTCTAATGTGCCGTCATGGTCTGCATCACGTTCGTAATGTCTGATACCTTCCGACGCCCGTTCAATGTTCCAAATTCTGTCCCAACTAATAATATAGAGAACACCTAAGTTGCGTGCATTATCAATAACATAGTGTAGCACGGCATCATGCACGTCTTTATTAGTTGTCCAAAAATCTACCGCGTGATTTTCCCCTACCCCCGAGTGATCGTGGTTAGCGTAACTGCCACCTTTACCCAATTGCGAATAACGGTCGTTAAGAAAGTTGGTAACAAATTGGACTCTGGGTGCTAATACAATTTCACTCATAGTTTTACCTCACGCGTCGGAGTAGTCGAATACATCGGGGTCGTGGTATATGCTAGATAGCGGCTCAAGGAATGCTTTAGTTCCTTCGTTGTTAAGTGTCCAAATTTGTATGGGAGCGCCGGTAGTATGCCGACAGTAAAACTTAATATCTATTGTGTTACGTCTGTCAAGGTAAAGATACCAAGCATAACCGTAAGCTGTACGGTGTGAAGCTTCCGCCCATTTATCTTGCGCGCGTAAGGTTTGTACTTCTGGAAATGCGCCGGATCGTATACCTATACACATTTGGAAAGTGTTTCCCGCAACCGCTGCCGGTAGGTTTGGCTCAACATATACGTTATATCGGTAGGGTATGAATGGCCCGTGTTGAAAGTTTCCAGGTATTCCTATGATAGGTGTAAGCGCAAAATCTAGATCAGTTACCTCTGTGTTAGCTGTGCCTAAAGCGTCTGAGGTTGTATTGAAGTCGTTAAAGAGTACATGCATTCCGCATTCTTGCGCAGCATTTTGCCACCAAAAGCGGTAGTCTCGCCCCCACGCTGCCAGGACAGGATTTCTAAACGGCACGGAAACCACGTCCAGGCAACGTTTTCCAACCGCGTACAACTGCGGTAGCTACCGGAGGTCCTCCGTTATCTCCGTCTGTCCATTCTACGTATAGCGATTCTCCGTCTGTTAAATGGAAAACTGTGTCTGTACTATCTCCCGTGCTTCCGGAGAACGTTTCATCTACCTTAAATTGGGGCGCAATTTGGCCCTGATAGATACGGCAAGTTGCATCTGTAAATGTTGTGTCAACCGATACAGAGATATTATCGACTTCCCAACTTTCACCATGTGGAGTAAAACGGATATAACCGTAGCCGTTATCGTCTAGCTCAACACTATCGGAAGTTTGGAAGCGTGCACGTTGGTCAGCCATGGTAGTAACCGCAGGCAGGGTTAACCGAGTGCGTCGGTCTGACCCTGCCCACGACCCCCGAACCTAGCAGGGACCCCGAGTCAGAATGACGAAGACCCTCCACCTCCGCCACCTCCCCCGGAGCCTTTCGGATAACCGCTATATGTCCGATACGTAACGTGTGTAGTACCAAACAAAGAATTAATAGAGCCAGACTTAACGTTAACACCAGGACGTTGCTGTCCAATACCGGAAGTCTTACCAGTCATTAAAACCATATGGCCGAGTGTATGTGCAATATCTCCGGCTTGTACTTGGCTAGCTGGGATTTTAGGCCATTGCTTAGACATCCAATAGCTATGCACTTGGCTACTGCCAGGGGGTTTAATACCCGCCTTTTTAAGTGCCTTGCCGACGAAGCTTGAGCAGTCTGACCAACCGGCTTGCCAGCGGCGCGCTTGTGAATACCTATCGTTCCGGTAAGACTGCGCAGCGGCAACCACCTTGCCCCGTACGCCACTAGCAGCGAAAGCGTCAGCGTTACCCTGCCCGGTACCTGCCCCGGCAGGCGTAGAGCCTTCCAGCAGCACAGGAGGCTGTTCGTCGGGGGTAGGCTCAAGTAAACCGCTGCCGGAAGTCTGCGCGTCAAGTTCGTTTAGCTTAGCCTCATCGCCAGTGATGATAGCGGTTAAAGTATCTTCGATAACTTGCGGCAGGATAAATTGTCCAGACTCATCGATAACTTGCCCACGGAAACCAGCACGAATAAGCCAAATGCCGAAGAGGATAAAAAGCCAACCTATTGTCCTCATAGTTTACCCGATTTTGCACCCGCTGCAAACTTGGCTATCTTTACAGCCCTGTCCTTGTTAATGAGGATAATGCCAAGAATTAAAAGCACTAAGGCTATCAGTACAACAATTGAAAGGACAGTCGCTTTACGTGCGGTCTCGATAAAATCGTGCATTGTTTTACGGATACCGAAAAGATCAAAAGACATTTGATGTGCGGCAGTTACGGCAGGGTCTTCCCCGGTCGGAGAAAAACCTTCAGCTTGCGATGTCTCGCCAGGCGTGCCCGGTTGGAACGAATCGCTTAAGTATTTTCGGTAGCTACCGCTATTGTAAACGCTCCAAGCTTTATAGCCTTGCGACTTGTAAATACTCTGTGCGGCGCGAGCATTAACAGCAGGATCAAAAAGTTGGGAATTGCTAGAGATTCCAAACTGTTTACGTCTTGCGGGTCCCATTGAACCCAACATGTTAATCTGCCAGAGGCCATAGCTATTATCCGGGGGGTTAGCGTTGTGGGCGCGAGGGTTAAAGCCAGATTCTGCGTGTGCAATAGCAACCATGATCTTTTGATGATTGCCAGACATGCCAGCAGACGCAGCAATATTAGCAACTTGCTGCGCGGAAAGTTTGCCGGTACTAGCTGCCTGTGGCATGGCTTACCCTGTCGGAGGAGGAGTTGAGCGAGTCCAGGGATACCAAGGGTAAGCGAAATGCAAAGCGAGGAACATTAGGAATAGCCACAGCATAAAGTGAAACGATGCGATACCCAAGATAGCGAGCAAGGCAACGACAGCAGCAGCAATAGCAAACATTATGCAACCCTTACCTTAGTGCCAGACTTAAGCGTGTCCTTGATTCCATCGTTAAGGATACGAAGCGCAGTTACAGAAGTGCTATTCTTCGCGGCAATCTCTTTAAGAGTATTGATCTTCTTAGTGCTTCGGTAATACTTAGGCGCATGATATGCAGGAACCATTACGCGAGTCCCGACAGGGAAGGGTCCGGACTTGCCTAGAGAATGGTTAGCGTTCTGGATTAGGTCGATACGGTCATTGGAAGCCGAACCCCAATACAGATTAACAAGCTTCGTATAAGTGTTATCGTTAACACCCTTTACAGTATGAAAGGTGGGAGGTGTCCCCTGCCTTTTAGCGCCCTCCGGATCAGTTCCGCCCACAGTGATAGGCTCAGGGGGAGCGCCAAAATGTGCGATAGCAGCATCACGAATACGTCCCTCATCGAACGATAGTTGATCGCCATTCAAGTATTTTTGAATAGCTAACTGTGCTTCGCCAGCGCCAGCGAGACCGGTTTGCGCTGACCACTCTACAACCCTTTTGGCCCACGCGTCATTAGTGTCAACGGTAGTTGTAACGTCTTTGGTCGCGTCATAGGTTGGGGTGGCCTGCGCTTGGAATCCATCGTAAATACCGGCGGAATCGTCCATGTTTTCCGGCGCTAATGCGGGGTCTGTTTCAGCGTCGGCAGCGGGTGCGCTATCGGCAGTGCGCATCTTCCACGCAAAGTAAGCCAGTACCAAAACGAGAATAGCGGCCCAATAAAGGACTTGGACGCCAAATAGTTTCTTGGAAAAGAAACCCTTAGGACCCTCCGGAACGTCGGTCATCACTTCCCTGTCTGCGCTGAAAAGAAAGCGGCATAGCTAGCAGCTTGTGAAGCGTCACGCGAAGCAGTCTTACCGTATGCGGCAACGTTGCCGACGTTCTCACGTCCAGGGCCGTAGCCTTGCGAGTCAGCTTGAATACCGGTCTCGCGAGTCATAGACGATTGAATATCGGGATCGTAAGCGGCAAAGTAATCATTGCCCATTGCGCCGCCATCACGGATAACCGGTTCAATTGTGCGTGTGACCGCCATAGTTCCATGTCCATATTCGCCCGCCTTTTCGCGCGCGGCAGCGGTACCCGACGAAGAAACCTGCCGGTCAATAATGTCATTAGCGTTATGCGCTTGGTCTACATCATCTGACCAGGAAGGCGAGAATTTCTCGATAGGTGTATAGTCACCGGATACGCCACGGGTAGACATTCCAACATGGTCGTTAGAGTCTGTGTCAAATTCGTTGAATTCTGGCGCGTTATCAATATCGGCAGCGTCACGGCCAGGATCGACAGGCGTAGCAGTAGAACGCACAGCGTTCTCATCGATAGGAATATCGGCATCTTGTAGTTGCCCAAATAGAATGCTAGGCATGCCGTTACCTACTTACCAGTGACAGGGGAAACCGCAGACCGTACCGACTTGGAAAACCCACCCAGCAGCGCATTTAGCACCTTAGCGGTATCACTCCGCTTAGACACAATGACAGCGAGCGAGGCAAGCCCGACGATTGCGATAAGTACCCCGATGGCCTTATCAATCATGTTACCGCTTTCCTGCTTTCTTATAGATAATTCTGCCGGTTGCAAATGCCGCTGCCATAAAGAGTAGCGTGCCGATTGCTTGGACTAGTGGCCCTGCCTTAGTTCCGCTGGTTACGCTAGCAAACAGAATCAGGACGATTACTGCTATTAGCGGTCTGCCGAGCGGAGGTAAGCTGCCTGTCTTTATGGTGGCCCCGACTACCGCTACTCCCGCTGCTGCGACGTAGGGCAGTTCGGGGCGTGCCACAGCGGCTTACCGACCCGCGAAGCGCTTGACGATGCCAAGCACAAACAGACCAGCAATAACCGCGAGCAACACTCGGTTGTTCAGCGCGTTTACGATCTTGGACATAGCTGCCTTTCTGGCTAATTACCGTTGTTGGTAGATTAAGCGTTGTGGTTACGGACGGAGAAATAGAGCAGAAAGACAAGCGCCCACGCGATAGCCAAGATAATAACGGCATCTTTAAACGCTTGGTCTCCGACTGAGCCGGGACCGGTGCTTTTGGCTGGCCCCTTCGGCTCACGTGAAACGACTAGGGGATTGCCCACGCGTTCGTCTTCGGTCATCATTGGCATTATGTTTGCCCTTCCGAGTAATTAAGATGGGCGGTTAGTCAAGCGCAGACTTGGCGTAGAAAGCCTCTGGCCTACGGATCTGCCCAAGCTGAGTGATAATCTCAAGGGTAGTCGCGGCAGCGCCAGGAGTAAGGCGAAGCTGCAAGAGCGAGCCAACGCGAGTCGCAAGCCAGCTATCCCGACCGCCAGAGTACGCGCCGAAGTAGTGCGCCAACACGCCCGTTTCCAGGCCAGACGGGTTAGTGGTAAGCGGAGTGTAAGCGGCAATGCCAGCGGCGATAGCGGGACCCCAGTAGCCATAGATACGCCGCATGTAATCCTGATGCTCTTCCAAGGTAATACCCTCATCGATAGGGTTATTATCCAGGATCAAACCGAAGTTGGAAGCGGGAGCGATAGGCACACGGAGACCTGCGGCGCGGGACACGACAATAATTCCCTTGACCAAACCGCCACGGTTGGTAACCTGAACCAAGTTCTCAGCGCCAGCGGTAACGGTCTGCGTCTCGAAACGGGTTTCGATGTAGTCACCAAACCCGACAGGGTCAGTGTCTACAGCCTGCCCGTTCAGTTGCTGGCCAACCGGTGCCCAGTAGTACTGAGACACGCGCACGGCAATGGTCTGCGCAGAGGGAGTAGTACCGGTCCAAGCAACCGTGTAGGCAGCAACATCGATCTTGAGCTGTAGCGATGCATTGCTATCCAGGTTGGGAACACAGCCGTAACCCGTATTGTAATCCTGCTCAAGTTCCAGGTCCAAACGGAATGCGGTAGCGAACGCGGTAGCGGAGGTGGTAAGTGCATACTCCGGGCCAAGGTGCGGGTTATTGTACGCACGCGGCAGATTCGTATTGATGTCACCGGAAGGCAGGTACTTATTCACCAGATACAGCGAATAGCCCGAGATTGGCTGAGTGATCGGCTGACCGGTTGCGTCGGTCAGCGTGACAGCGGAAATCAAGTTCCAAGGGGCATCGCCAGCGACCAGCACACCCGCAGAGGCAGCAGCAGCGGAAGCCTGAAAGAAAAGGGCCAGCTTGCGAACAAATCCCGTTGCTGGAAGCTGAATCGGCTGGAAGCTGTTAGCAGCAGCGTTAGAAATGCTCTGCGAGTTGCTGAAACGACGTTGCGGGCGTGATGCCACAGTGAAGCGGATACCCGTAGAGTCTACGATTTCCTTAGCCTCAGGCGTGGCAGCGGTAGCAGTGGGCACGATAGCGAGCCTTTCTTATGGTGATTAGAAACCGAGTGCGATGATTGCCCGAGAGGCTCGGTTATCGCGCGGGAGAATAAGGAGGTGAGCAGTACCTAAAGCAGCGAAAGTAAACAATGCAGCAGCAGCCAAATGGATAGGCGTAATGTGCGCATGAGGAGTCATGATTTCGCTTTCTTTTGGGGCGTGTCGTATTGCTCTAGTTACATTCAATTGTTCCTGGTCACGGTATGATTAGACTACTTATCGGGGGTTCTGTCCGCATGGTGGACAGCTAGAGTAAGAGGCACGAATGAAAGACGTTACCGGCGCGGCATGCGTTGAATTTGGCACAGAGATGTTTTTCGACGCTCACCCATTCCACCAAAAAACGGCAAAAACTATCTGTAATGGAGACGCCAAAACCCCCACATGTCCACTGTTAAACGAATGCCGTGCGTGGGGTATCGCTAATTTAGAATGGGGCGTATGGGGTGGATTATCGGAAAAGGACCGCGAACGTTTAACGGGAAAGAAACCGAGCCTTACTCCTTTACATTCACCAGTTCGGCTGGCCAATCGGCAGCAACCGGAAGCCAAAGAAAGTCACGGCGTCCTAACGTAGCAATGGTGTCACCAATTGCCTTGGGGCTTTCTTGAGTACCCAACTCGGACAAACGTTTGCGATCTTCCAGAGTATTAGCACGGCCAACGAACGCATTAGAAGCACTCCCATAGATTACCAAGGGCAGGTGTGAGGGTCTTTGGGCAAGGGTGACAAGAGACACGTTGGATGTCCTGCCGAGAGCGTGGAGCATCCCGAGACTGTCGCCGAGTCGCAAATGACTTGGGGAGACGGTATATAGTCCTTCGTCAACAAGGACTGTCCACTTTCCTTTAGACGCCATGTAGTCAAAGCAGTCTCGGAAGACAGACCGTTGTAAGTCTCGCTTTGCATCAATGCCTTTTTGTTTCTCAACTTCTGGCCATAAAAGTATGCGGTTCTCGTGTGGTGACGGCTGCCTATAACGACCGAAACCGTTACGCATACTAGTCCAACGTGTCCAACCTTTATATTCGTCGGTAAGTGTCGGGTCCGGTGATAGTTTCCCGACAAGGACCATAACGAAACCCTTACGTTTTATTCTTTCCTCCACAACATGCCGTGCAATTGTGGTTTTCCCGCTGCCGGTAGGACCGGTAATTAATACATGTTCGCCCTGTTTCCATTCTTGGCCAAGGCGAGCCATTTGATCCCTAAATCTACTCCCTGTCGTTAACATCGGCTGACTCTTTAAGTTCCCGCTTTTCGCGGTATTCTTGTACCGCAACCGGAGCAACTACCGTGGCCAGCATTCCATAGGAAAGCACGAGCGCCATACGCGCGGACATTGGGCCACCTCGCAAGATGGCTTGGCATAGCTTCGGATCGGTTACCAGTGCAGCGTGGGCACGCGCGCGGAATTCTTCCTGTGCATTCCTAAGCGTTTCCCCCGTGTATTCGTATTGCATAACGGTAGCCGCGAATGCAACCAATCCGTTAATTTGCACCAATGCGTCAGCGGCTTGTGCAGCGAGAGCATTATTCTTAGGGGCAGAAACCGAGCGAGCAGACTTATTAGACTTCCGGTGATCATCACAGAACTTGGGTTTGCGACCCCGTCCGCTATAAGGTCCTGCTTCCCGTCCGCATACCTCACACGGATATTCAACTTCCGTAGTCTCTGGTATCGCGTCCGGTGTAAATTCGTAAACATTATCGGCAGTCACGACTTACCCCCACGGGCAAACCATGGCTTTTTGACCGGGGATTGATCGGTAGATTGCACGGTGGCAAGTCCTACGACGATATTTTTAAGTTCTCCGATAGCCGCCAGGATAGGGCCGTCATCGTGCTTCGGGTGTTCTGTCGGTTCACTCGGAGGAGTCGGGGCAGGTTCTGCCGGGGGAGTGGGCGCATTCTCGGGAGGCTTAGGCGGTTCTGCCGGGGGAGTGGGCGCGGGTGTGGTTGGGTTATCGTCAGTCATTAGTGTAGTCCCTTTCCATACTTTTTGCGTCCCACGAAGTACCACCATATTAGGATACTGAGAACGGGGGTAATTAGAGCCATCTTATCGCCAACGGATAGCGACGAGTAAAACGACTTAGGGTCGATCATCGTTTCTTACCTCCGCTGATCATTCGAAACCAAGACGATTCGGCGATGGCCTGAATCTTGGGTAATGCCTCTTCGATAGTTGGCTTAATGCCGTCGATAAACTGAGAGACAAGACTAGCCGTATTCACTTGGCTAGCTTCGATTCTTTCCAACCGATCCAGAATCTCATCTAGCTTATCGGGCACGGTACGAACTTCACCGGGCATAGGCAGAGGTGAAAGACTCATGAGGTAACTGCCCACCATGTCACGACTACCGATGTGGCAACCGCAGACATAATAAACACTGGCCCGGTGTGACCCTCTAAAGTCAAATCACAACCGGCAGGCAACCGGCCAGCTTGACCAGAAGTAAGCGAGAGCGCATTACATTTGTTTGCCTCATCGGCTACCAGAATGTAATCGGTTGCTGTGGTAGAAATTACCCGGATAACAATACGTTCCCGGTTTGGGTCAAACGGTTGTATTTGAATCGGGGCAAGCGTGAAAGCATCGATTGTCTGATTACCGGACTGTATCCGTGTAGGACGCTTGGGAGGACTCTGGGTATGGTCCGGGGCATCTTGCATAGCAGCGGACGGGTCAGGAGGTCCGGAAGCTGGCTCGAAAAGATCATCGATAATCTGCGCGTCATCGTCATGCGCGTCACCCGCAAGCGGTGGGGCGAGAGCTTCGGTAGTTGCTTCGAACTGCGGAGCGGACATTTTTCCCTAACTGGCTTGACTTGGGTGTCTCTTGTGTGTATCGTGTCTCTTACGTCGGATGTACCGACAAGGCTAACAATAGCCTAGACCCTCATAGGAGGACCAGTTATGGTCAAGCGTGCCCAGAATGCGGACACACAAAAGACTGCCGCTGCCGATGGTTCGTCAGCTTGGCGACCTGAGCCGGGAGAGGAATTTACGGGAACCGTTACTAAGGTCGGAGTTTACGACTCTGACTATGGCAAGGTGCCCGTGATCACTTACGACACGCCCGACGGCGTGATTCGCGTTTACGCTTTTCATCGCGCGTTGGAAATGCGTTTGCGTGAGATGAAGCCACGCGGCGGAGAGATCCATACCGTCAAGTATTTCGGCAAGGTTGACTCTAAGAATGTGGATGAGGAAACCGGCGAGGTATTCCAGTACCATAAGTACAGCGTTACCGAGTCGCCCTGGTGACGTAACCGAAGGGGAGCGGAAAACCCGTGCTGTGTATGAGACAGCGCGGGTTTTCTGTTTTGCAAACACAAAAGCCCCGACACTCTCCCAGGCTGGCTTAACCATAGGATTATCGGAGCTCTTGCGGGATGGGGTTACCATATCCCTAGTTCGCGGGTAGCCGTGGTCCGCGTTCCGTCTATCAGTATAACATGAGCTGGCCCTGACAGGGAGTCTCCGGGAAAGGCAAGCAAGCGAATACCGGAGAGTTTGTCAGGGCCAACGTGCAATCCGACCCTCATCGGAACCAGCACGAGACACGGCGGGCATCTCACTAACTAGTCTACCCTGTCCCACTGTCCTAGGACAATGCCGCATGTCCCACGTGCGCTCAAATCGGGGTCGGGCGTCCTAGGACGTAGCGCGCTCGGTCGGTCGGGTGTAGACTGCTCCCATCGGGTCGCTTCGATCGGCCACCGGCCAACCCTCGCGAAGACCCCCGACTTCCGCCTTGGCCGAATAACGGTCGAAGCGGCTCTATAAGGTAAAGCGTCACCAGACGCAGAAAGGCAAGCAACCGATGTTAGTTAACGACTCTGCCGACTAATGGCACGCAACCGGGTTTATATTCCCGTTAGCTCCGCAGAATATGCCGAGTTATACGGAGTCTCGCAGCGCACAGCACAGCGGCGCATAGCGAATACCCCCGGTGCATTCCGTAGTAAACGGCGCGGAAGATGGAACCTACCGCTAACCAGTAAACAGTACGCGGAAGCTAAAGGGGTATCGCAAAGTACGGCGCGTAAGCGTGGCGTAAAAGTTCCCACTCTGTTAGACTTTCAGGAAGTCATAAATAAGCGGGAAGTTCCTAAAGGTGAGCAAGCGGCAGCAAGTAACTTTATTGCACTGCTAGCTGCCGAAGGAAAAAACGTTAATGCTGAGCAAGTATACGAAGGTATGAGACGCGCTAACCGTTCCCAATTACGACGCATTGAAAAGATGCATTCCCTACCCTCAGAATGGTACGATGATGAGTGGCTTGACGCAGACGGAGAATCTGTCCTTTACTACCATTGATCCCATTTTATGCCCAGTATGCGGTAAACCTACCGCTGGCTTAGACCAGTTTTGTTCGAAGAAATGTCGTCATAAGAAAACGAATAACCGTGCTCGCGCAAAAGATCGTAAATTGCATGACGTGCAATTTATTGGTGTAGATGGTGAAGGCGTAAATATTCAACATGCGGACGGCACCCGTGAGCACCGTTACGTCATGCTGTCAGTCGGAGACCAAACGCTATGGGAAAATGGCCGAGAACTAACGCACCTAGATATTTTCCCGTTTCTCTATGATCAGTTCCTAGAGAACCCTTCCGCCGTATATGTGGGTTTCTTTTTAGGCTATGACTTCACGATGTGGCTTAAAAGTCTCAGCGAAAACGAGGGGTTTCTACTTTTCAATAAAGATGGTATCCTTGCCCGTAAACTCACGGCATGGGCACGTAAAGGCAATCCAGTACCTAGACCGGTAGTTGTCGGAGATTGGGAAATAGACATACTAGGTATGCGCCGCTTCAAAATTCGGCCACGCAGAAAGACGGCAAAAGGTAAAGTCCCTCCGTGGATGTTCGTTTGTGATACTGGTCAGTATTGGCAAACGTCTTTCCTTAGTGCCATCGATCCTAGCAAGTGGACAAACGGTAATCAGCCGTGTACGCCAGATGAATACGAAACTATTAAAGAAGGTAAAAGCGAACGCGGAACGTGGGTAGATCCTTATAACGTTAGTTATTTCCATGACATGGTGAAATACAATAAGTTAGAGAACGAAATTCTCGCTCGCGTTATGCGTATCCTTAACCGAGGCTTTGTAGAGGAGGGTATTTATCTAGACCGTGATCAATATTACGGGCCAGGGCAAGCGGCGCAAGCTTGGCTAGATACAAAATTCGATAACGCACATTGGATGCGGCGTAAAAACCTTATGGAAATTATCTCGCCAGAAATAGCGGACGCATTTAAGGCCAGCTATTACGGTGGATGGTTTGAACCTTTCTATATTGGCCACGTTCCCGGCAACACGTACGAATACGATAAGCGTTCAGCATATCCTGATGCTATGCGTTACCTCCCTTGTCTATGCAGTGCGGACGGTTGGGAGATACACGAAGGGCCAGCGTTACCCGTAGGGACACACTCAGCAACCATTGCACTTGTCTATGGCACATTCGAAGACTTCGTGTATGGGGATAGTGACGTTGGACCACTACCGCACAGAATTGGGGAAGGGCCAGGACAGGGGAAGGTTGTACGTCCGGCAAAAACTCGCGGTTGGTATTTGTTAAGCGAGGTGGAAGCAGCGAAAAAAGCTGGCCTAATAATGTCGTGGGAATTAGAGCGGACAATTACCTATCATAAGACGTGTAACCATAGGCCACCGCTAGCTATCCTCGCTAAGATGTACGAAAAGCGTAAGGAAGTTGGTAAGAATACCCCACATGGCAAGGCACTGAAACTTATTCTTAATTCCATGTATGGCAAATTCGCACAGTCAATAGGCAATCCGAAATACGGTAACCCTATATATGCCACAATGATAACTGCACATTGCCGCGTAGCTATGCTGGAAGCTATCGCAACACATCCTAGGCAAACGCACGATTTAGTGATGATTGCCACAGACGGTATTTATTTCCGTACCCGTCACCCGTCGCTCGATAGAGTAGCTGACAACGATGTTTTAGGTGGTTGGGAAGCCGGTATTAAAAAGAATCTTACCGTGATGAAAGCGGGAGTTTATTGGGATGACGAAGCGCGTAAACGAGATGGAAAGATAAATGTTAAGTCTCGGGGTATCTCTGCAAAAGCGTTACAGAAGAATATTCCCGACCTTGACGCAACATTTACCGAATTTTATTCGTCAGGACTTACGACACCGCTTCCAGAAATTGAGCTAGTAACAGAATTTGCTTTTGTTTCGCCTAGGCTTGCGTCTGCGCGTGGGAAGTGGCGCACTGCTGGCCGTGTAGTTTGGGAAGGTGACCCCGAAGCTATCCGCACTGATAGAGCCGTCATAGAGCCTAAGCGCGCAAAACCGTATATCTCTGGTAAGTGCATACGGACATTCCGTCCGCGTGGCACAGCGAACTATAACAGTCAGCCATACACCAAAGACTTTGGCTTTACAAAGTCGGTAGAGGATCGGGAACTAGAGGAACTGATAACCGAGTCTGGAAATATTGTGTCAGATTTCCGCTTTGCGCTTGACTTAGCACACGATAACGAGTAGCGTTCTAGTTGTCAGACCCTCACTCGGAGGAGTCACCCAAACTAGAAAGGCCAACCATGGCTAAGGCAGATCAGGCACCTAGCGGCTACGATTTTCAGCCGGATGAGGTTCCGACCGTCGTCAAGGAAAACCCGTTTGACGGCATCGTGCGGCAGCTTGCCGAAGCGTTCCACGCGGACAATTCGTCTCACGCTGTCAGCTTCACCATTCCGGCAGGCACGAAGACCAGCACCGTTACCGGCCAGCTTGACCGCGCCGCTGCTGACTTGGACGTTACTATCCGTCGTAAGTACGCTGACCGTACGGACGACAGCCAGCCGGTTAAGGCAACCATTTGGGCCACGAAGAAGCGTGCGCCTAAGGGAAGCATTACCAGCGGTGGTCAGCCTGTCGAGTCCGCTACCGACGTTCCTTCGGAGTAATGGCAGACGATGCCCGCCTAGTCGCGGTGGCTGACCAATGGGTTAGCCACCGTGACCGCATGCGGGCCAGACACACTATCCAAGAGGTCAAGCAAAAGGAATTTCTTGCTGCGCTGAACGGCTATGCTAACCAGCTTGGCACGATTCTTCCATCTATGTCTATAGATCAGATGGAAGGCTTGCTAGAACTGACTTCGACACTCCTTAATCAACGGCGTGCATCAGCAGCACAGTTTACGAAATGATTAAGGCTATCCGCGTGCACGCTCGCAACGTGCGGAAAGGTGACTATTTAGTTAGTCAAATTTCAATTCGAAAGCCACAAACCGCCATCTTGTTTAACTCAGACGCTACACACGTCTATATTAATAAACTGAAATTCGACCCTAACGAACTAGTAAGAATTGAGCGTGTCTACAATGGAAACGAAGCGGAAGCAGATTAGAAACCTAATATTTTGGGCAATCCTGTTTCTTGTCATATGGGGAAGCTTTACCATATGGACATTCACTCGGCCACAACCCTCTATCCAACACCCGTCAAGCCCATCTAGCTACTCCATACCGGAGTTTTAATGCCTGACGCACGCGATTGCTACCCGCTAGAGCATAAAGAGTTAGACACTCTTTACCGCTGTAAACTATGCGGCGCGCTCGTCAGGTATCTAGACCGGTTATTGCATTCAACTTACCATGAGAAACTAAGTCGGTTAATTACACAACCGACGTTGTTAGACTCTGACCCTCCACCTTATTAAGGAACCGATCATGATTCGTAGACTAATCAAGCGGTATCAGGCATGGTTAGACCGCGCACCAGAAGATAAGTTTTCGCAGCTAATAAGAGAATCATATACACCGCGCGAATCTAAACGGTATGGACGCAGCTTTATGAAGCGCGAGCGGTATAGACGGCGTCAACAAAAGCGGATGCGGTAAGTCATAATGTCGGGGCTTTTGCTCGGTCCTAAACAATCGATACCGCGCGTGATTGGCCGATTTATCATTGGCTGGCCACTTAACGGACGGTTTAGGTCTGACGCAACTTTTATGTTACCAGCTACTAAATCACTCGTAGCTTATAAGCGCGAGCCTAGCGGTTGGGTCGGTTTGCCGTATTGGAAACGTGCCGCTATTCGACACCTATTTGTTATTGGTATCCCGTTGATTATTTGGCTAGGCTGGAAAATCAATGCCGTATGGCAAAGTATCCAGCTTCCAACCGGGGAAGATTTACGGTATAAGTTGATAGTTGGAACCTGGTTATTTCTACAAGCGTTTGGACTATTCCTTTATTGGTTAGTGCCACAGAAATATCACGTAATTAAATTCAAACGTACTTATGTCACTCCGGTACAAAAAGCCTTAACAGATACGTTGGGGGAAGCGCCGGAAATTACAATGCCGCTTGACTTTCACGAGAACGAAGACAGTAAAACGACCATAGAACTACCAGTAAAACTAACGGCAGAGGAAGGCAAAAAGACACTTATTGAGAATACCGTAACCGCTAAGCTAGGCAATGAGTATTCTTTTAAATGGAACTTTGTAGGGGCGCACCCAAAACTCTATGTGTATCCTGCTCCACATCCGCCTAAATTCGTATCATTTGCGGATATTCGTAAGCCTATGCTAGAAGCTCCCCCGTTCACTTCTGTTATTGGTCTCGGCCCTAAAAACAAAGTAATTACGTGGTCCGTCGGCAATCCGAAAAGCACTGCCGTACATATGCTAGTCTCCGCAGCTACCGGCGGAGGTAAAAGCACACTTACCAAATTGATTGTGTGCCAATGGTTAGCAAGTGGCGGAATTGTTATCATATGTGATATTAAAAGAGTATCGCATATGTGGGCGGTTGGTCTTCCGGGAGTTATTTACTGCCGTTCCGTTCCTGATATTCATACGGCTCAAATAGCAGTAGCTGAGGAATGTGATAAGCGTTTTGATATTATTGAGCATGAGAACGACGAAGATGCTATTTCACACCTTGGCTTACCTCCTGTCCTTATCGTTAACGAAGAATTTAATGTGACAATGGCCCGGTTACGTTCCTATTGGGAAGGTCACGAAGATAGCAAGCGCATAAAGAAATCTCCTGGCGTAGAGGCGTGGGGTCGGATACTATTTACAGGCAGACAAGCGAAAG
>Ga0307295_10000105_pt1 | contig 16594 bp, 15 predicted proteins | sample ER_DNA_152_FD_194481 | JGI IMG/M metagenome (GOLD analysis project Ga0307295, IMG submission 194481) | Bulk soil microbial communities from the East River watershed near Crested Butte, Colorado, United States - ER_DNA_152 | ecosystem: Environmental > Terrestrial > Soil > Floodplain | place...
TGACGCCACCGACAGCGACGCCGCCTGACCATTGGTGTCACCTACTCGTGCAGCAGTCCCTGAGGAGCCTAGGCCGCGCCTAGGTCAAGGCACGTGGTTAGTGTGCAAGTCCCCCCTCGGACACGGTCTTGTGAATATCGCCCATAGTCAACGTGGGTTCTGCCTGTTGCCCAGGCTGCCAACCGATCGGCGCGCTGCTCGTGACCCGCCTTGCGTCTGTACCTGACAAGCGCCAGAGGACCAAGAGCATCGAGCTACTGCTGTACATGCGGCAGGGCGTTCGAATAGTCTGAGATGAAGACCGGAAGATAAGCAGTACGACATGACATGGGTCAAGCGGTTCATCGTTTTCTTGATCGTGGGCTTTTTTCTGTTCTATTTGGTTTCTCAGCCAGTTGCCGCCGCAAACGCCGTGCGCGCCGTCGCCGGCGGCCTTGCTGTTGTATTTCGGTCGATCCTGGTCTTCTTTCAGTCTCTGGCTGGTTAGTGGTGGGCGTGCTGAACTGGCTCGATCCGCACGTCGAGATCTGGCCGAATGGCGCTCCCCAGGTGGGTGACATTGCGGAAATGCGTCGCACCGTCACGGCAACCGACATCGAACGGTTCACCGAGATCAGCGGTGATCGTAATCCACTGCACTATGACCTCGAGGCGGCGCGCGCCTCCCAATTCGGAGTGATCGTTGTGCAAGGCGGCATTACGAGCGCGATCCTCAATGCAGTTGTCGCAGAAAAATGCCCCGGACCAGGAACTGTCCTTCTGAATGTCAATTGGAACTTCACCGCTCCAGTTCGGCCCGGTGACACGATCACTGGCCGGGTGGAAGTCACTGAAGTCCGCGCCGACAAGCCCATAACGAAGCTGGATACCACGGTGACGCGCGACGACCGCACCGTCGTATTGGAGGGCACTGCGGTGTGCTACACCATGACTACACGACTCACCGAGGAGCCCACCATGAGCGCAACAACAGGTCCGGACGACGCCGGCCAAGACGAGAGCCAGCGTGATCAGAGCGACGCGGAGAAGCCGGAGTATCAGGAAAAACCCGTAGCTGGCGCCGAGATCGGCATTATGCCGGAGGGCGAGGGCAGCTCCTTCGAGCCCGAAGAGGATCCCGAGGCGCAGGGCTGAGGCACCGCGCGCTCACTGCCGTCCCCTCACTCGACGCTCCGCAAGCCTGTTAGTCGCGCCTCCAACCACTAGTGCTATGAGCGTTCGTAACCGCGCAGCCAGTCCACAATGAATGCAGGGACGGCCGCTGCATCACTGCCGTCAGACCGCTCCGGAAAGTCGAAGACGGCGAGCATGAGTTGCATCGGGTACGTCGGCGGCCCTTGGCAGCTTCGCACCTGCACCCCATCAACCAGAAAATCGACCTTCTCCGCCGTCCAGTCCACCGCGTATGTATGGAAGTCGGCGACATCGATCGGCAGCCGTACTGCATCGAAGTCTTCTGTCACTCGCGGATCGCGAAAGGCGTGCAGCCCCATCCCGACCGCTGCGGACTTTCCAGCAACCACCGCGTCGCCGAAGATCTCGGCAACACAGATCTCTGCTGAGCGGTGCGGCTGATCCTCAATGCCGGCCAACCAAAGAGCAAACATCGAACGCTCGCTTATAACCCCGCGGGCACGCATCTCGATGTAACCCTGTTCAGGTGTCCAACCCCAAAAGGTCTCCTGCTCCTCGCGGACGGTGAGCCCGTCGCGATAGGGCTGTTGGCCCGTGGTGCTGCCAGCTGGACCGGAGAAGTTGCCCGACTGAACTCCCGAGACCCGAAGTGGCGGCGTATGGTCGCCAGCGCACCAAAGTCCCTGGCTCGGCGAGATCGTCAGGTGCAGGCAGGAGTCATGGATGGCGTACGTCGCTGCCGTATCGGCACGCGAGCTCCAGGCCGGAAGGTAGTGAGGCAGCCAGATATCTCGATCGAGCTCCGGCGCATCGAAGTTCTCCTCGAATACCAGGCGAAGTCCGTCAGCGTCTTCAGACATCGGTCCATCATCGCTCCCTGGTTTCGCTAGCGTTGGTTTCCGCTCTCGTTGAGTTCCTCATCTGGCGTAAAGGATCGGAAGGATCAGCCCGTGGCTAGCTATCAGCCTCAGCCCTCAGGTGCCGTGTCGACGGCACCGCCACCACCCCTTGAGTTGCCGCACTACGGCATCGGCTTCGTCGATGCTGTCAAGCGCGCCTTCAAGAAGTACGCGACGTTCACTGGTCGTGCCAGTCGCAGCGAGTATTGGTGGTGGACACTGTTTACTTTCATCACCTACCTCGTACTTGGGTTGTTGACCTATGTCGTCGGCATTGCGACCTCACGAGACGGGGGTCGGACTCCGGGACTCCTCGCAGTCCCGCTGATTATCTTGTTTGCAGTCTTCGCTCTCGGCATTATCGTGCCCACACTCGCACTCACCGTCCGTAGACTGCACGACGCTGGATACAGCGGGCTGTTGGCGCTGCTGTTTCTTGTCCCATATGTGGGAGGGCTGATCATTATGATCTTCGCTCTGATGCCCAGCTCGCCGGCTGGAGCCAAGTACGACCCGGTCCCGGCAACTCCCGCTTATTACCCCTATCCTCCACAAACCCCGTACCCGCAGTAAGGCCTACTAACGGAAGTCACGGGAGCGATGCCTCGATGGCAGGATCCCTCTGGCCTCTGGATAAACCGAGCTCAATGGCTGCAGCCGTTCGGCAACCAGATTGGTCACTCCATCGCTGTGCTCGATACGGCCCCGAATGATCATGCCTGAGGCGTTGCGGCCGACTCGGCCAAAACGCCTCCACAGCTCGGCAGAACAGACCACGTTGAGCATCCCGGTCTCGTCTTCAAGATTGAGGAAGGTAACCCCACCCGCCGTGGATGGACGCTGCCGGTGGGTCACCATACCCGCTACTTGCACGCGACGTTCCGCGTACGCCGCGCCGAGCTGACCGATCGGCACTATGTCATGATCATCGAGCACTGGGCGTAGATGCTGCACTGGATGATCATCGGGAGATATCTTCGTGGCCCACAGGTCGGCCAGAGTGAGCTCCACCTCACTCATCCCGGGCAGTACGGGCGGTGTGGCATCAATAGCCGAGCCCGGCAGAGTTTGATCATTGTCGGCGTATCCCGCGTTCCAAAGCGCCTGGCGACGAGATAGCCCAAAGCAGTCGAAGGCTCCAGCGGTGGCCAAGGCTTCCGCTTGTGGCACCGTGAGCCCACATCTGCGTACCACATCGTTGATATCCATGAACCGCTGCTTACGGCGCTCGAGGACAATCCGCTCGGCCAGCTCGCGGCCGATGCCTTGAACCTCGGTGAATCCAAGCCTGACCGCGAAATTGCCATCACGACGATGTTCCAGCGTTCGATCAGGAGCAGACCGTACGAAAGGCCCTACCTCGAGTTGCACGCGCTGCAAGCAGCTGTCAAGTCCAGTTGGGCTGCAGCGACCAATGTCGACCGGTTCGAGGTCGGCATCGATCTCGGACAGCATGATGTCGGGACGCAGCACTGCTACGCCATGCCGCCGCGCATCGGCGACCAGCGACTGCGGAGAGTAGAAGCCCATCGGCTGTGCCCTGAGCAGCCCAGCGAGAAAAGCTCCTGGATAGTGCAGCTTGAGCCAGGAGGAGGCATAGACCAACAGCGCGAAGCTGATGGCGTGACTCTCTGCGAACCCGAAGTTGGCAAAAGCCTGGATCCGGCTGTAGATGTCATCAGCCAGCGCGCCGGTAATCCCATGCGAGGCCATCCCCGCGTAGAGGATGTCCTTGAGTCGTTCGATCTTCTCCACGCCTCGCTTGGATCCCATGGCACGGCGCAGCAGATCAGCATCATCACCGGTGCAACCACCAACCGCCATCGCGATCTGCATGAGCTGCTCCTGGAACAACGGCACCCCCTTGGTTCGCTCCAGCACAGGCTCCAATGCGGGATGGAGATAGGTCACCTCCTCCCGGCCGGTCGCCCGTCGGATGTAGGGATGCACTGCGCCGCCCTGGATTGGTCCGGGGCGAATCAGCGCGACCTCGATTACCAGGTCGTAGAACCGGCGAGGCAGCAGCCGAGGCAGGGTGCCGACCTGGGCGCGGCTCTCCACCTGGAAGACGCCGATCGAGTCGGCACGGCACAACATGTCGTAGACGCCGGCTTCCTCTTTGGGCATAGTGTCGAGCGTCCAGCGCTCCCCCACCCTCGTTGCAACGAGATCGAACGTGTATTGGATCGCGGCCAGGATGCCGAGCCCTAGGAAGTCGAACTTCACCAATCCCATCCAGGCGCAACTGTCCTTGTCCCACTGCAGCACAGTCCGGTTGTCCATCCGGCCACGCTCGATGGGGCAGACTTCTCCCACTGGGCGCTCGGTCAGCACCATGCCGCCGGAATGAATGCCGAGGTGACGGGGTGCCTTCAGCAACTGTTCGGCCAGGTCCACCACCTGATCGGGAATCTGATGGTCCAGTGCGGCGGCGGTCGCTGCGCTCCCATGATCATCTTCGATCTCACTGACCGGGAGCGTCCCCCAGGTATCGATCTGCTTGGACCAGGCGTCCTGTTGGCCGGTGGAGTATCCCAACGCCTTCGCCATGTCGCGAACCGCGGACCGCGGCCGGTAGCTGATCACGTTGGCTACCTGGGCGGCATTGCGACGCCCATAACGCTGGTAGACCTCCTGGATCACTTCCTCGCGCCGGTCGGAGTCGAAATCGACGTCGATGTCGGGCTCTTCGTCGCGAGTGGCCGACAGGAAGCGTTCAAAGGGCAGCTTGAACGTAATCGGGTCGACTGCGGTGATGCCGAGCACATAGCAGACCACCGAATTGGCTGCTGAGCCCCTGCCCTGGCAGAGGATTCCTTTGTCGCGCGCGAACTTCACCATGTCGTGCACGATCAAGAAGTAGCCGGGAAAGTCCTTGTCCTCGATTACCGCGAGCTCCTTGCGCAACCGCTCCTCGGCTTCTTCGCGGATGTGCGCGTAGCGCCCGTCTGCGCCTTGGCGTGTCAGCTCCCGCAACCAGCTGATCGGGGTGTGCCCGTCAGGCACATTCAGCTTGGGTAGTCGTGGCTTAGCCAACCGCAGGTTGAAGGCACAATGGTCGGCAACCTCGATAGTCTGCGCGACCACGCCCGGATAGCGCGTAAAGATCTGCGCCATCTCTGCCCCTGACCGCAAATGCGCACCGGGCCCGGACAGCCAGCCATCCATATCGGCCAGGCTCCGGCGTGCGCGTACGGCAGCCAAGGCGGCTCCCAGACGACCACCGTCCGGCGTGGCGTAGTGCACGTTGTTGGTAGCCACCACCGGCAAATTGTGATCATGGGCCAAGCCGAACAAAGCGTCGTTGAGATCGGAGTCAGTTGGCAGCCCGTGATCGATCAATTCGACCACAACATGATCATGACCGAACAGTGCCGTCAGCCGGTCTAGCTCCGCTGCTGCCGCTGACCGACCGGAGGTGATCAACGCCTGCCGCACGGCGCCCTTGCGGCAGCCCGTCAAGATCATCCAATTACCGCCCGATTGTGCGGCCAGTTCCTCCTCGACATAGCTGGGACGTCCCTTCTCATCGCCTCTCAGCTGGGCTTCGGTGATGGCGCCGGCGAGCCGGTGATAGCCCTCGACGCCCCGGGCGAGCACGAGGAGATGCTGACCTTCAGGGTCGGCTACTCCGTTTTGTGGTGTGCTGAGTCCTAACGACAGTTCGGCGCCATAGATGGTGCGCAGGTCGTACCCGAGTGCGGCCTCGGCGAAGCGGGATGCCGCGTAGAAGCCGTCATGATCGGTAATCGCCAGCGCGTCCAGGCCCAGTCGAACTCCTTCTTCGATCAGTTCCTCGGGATCGCTCACACCGTCCAGGAAGCTGAAATTGCTATGACAGTGCAGCTCTGCGTACGGCACCACTGGTCCGGTAGGACGCTTGACCAGCTGCTCGACGGGCTCGTATGGCGGTCGTTTATGGGAGTATCCAGGGGCACTGTCACCCTCGGGATTGTCAGCGGAGTTGTCTGACATGGGTCGCCCGGACATTCGGCGCTCTAGCTCCCGCCAAGAGATCGGCGGGTTGTTCCAGCCCACGTCAGTAACCACACTCAGTCATAGCGGGCCTCTGTCCACCACTGGTCGTCCTCCACGACCAGCAACCACGCGCTGCCGTCGACGCCGGTGATCTGGAACCTGGCAACTTGGCGTGCTTGCTCCGAGTCCCACCACAGCTCATCAATCGGCCAAGGACCTGCCCAGGCATCGAGCTGCATCAGCTCAGATCCCTCACCAATGCTGATGAATGCGGGTGCAGCGGTGACCAGTCCGCGACCAGTGACTTTCACCGGCCTGCGGTCCTCGCTCAGCACGACTGACGGCATGGGTGCGGAAAACACCATGGCTGGAGCCGGCGGTGGTATCGAGCCTGGCCATGGCAGCTTGGGATTGCGCTGCGAGGCGCGTCGTTCACCCCAGGGGCTGAGCAGCTGCCGATCCCGTGGACTGCGCCCGCCTTGTAGCGAGGGAGCCAAGACCTCCTCCGGGCCGAGCATGCCTTGCAGCCGGGCGATTCCTCGTTCGACATGATCGTTCAGCGCGCTGCCCCACAGACCCTCACCATGATCAGCCAGTGATTCCACCGACTCAGGGAGCAGCCGTAACTCAGATACCGGTTCTGGAGCTGGATCGCCTTGCAGCTGCCAATAGATCCGATCGATCAGATCGCTGGCCGCGAACCAACGCGAGTGTGCCCAGACTCGCGATCCTGTCCAGCCACCTTCGGTCACCACCTCGATACGGATCTCTGAGCAGACCAGGCCGTGATGCGCAAGCTCGGCGACCAGCTTTTCGGCAGTTTGCCGAGTGCTGAACACAATCGGTTCGACCGTCTCCAGCGCCGGCGCGAAAGACACTCGCTGTTCCATATCGAGAGGCGGCCGCCGAGAGATGATCGGGCGGTTGTCCAGTCCGCGAGCCAGCCGATGAAGTAAGGCGCCTTCCCGGCCGAATCGAGTAAGCACATCACGGGTAGCCAATGCGGCAAAGTCTCCGAGACTGCGGATTCCGAAGCGCCGCAGCAGAGTGACGAGCTCGGCATTTTCCAAGACACCGATCGAGAGGCCGGCGAGGAACGTCGCCGACCCACTGGGTGGGATAATCCAGCAATCCTGAGGTGCGGCCCGACGTGCCGCGTGCTCGGCGGCGAAGATGCCGTCAGCGATCCCAATTCGGAAATCCCAGACTCCAGCACCCACCAGATGTTCAGCCACAACGGCCGCCGCCTCACGTTCACCGCCGTAGAAGCGGCTGGGTACCCGGAGCGCACATAGTCCGGGTCGTACCGGTGCCACGCCTGCCGAAATTTCCTCTATCGCCGACAGCACACTCTCGAAAGTGCGGATCTCACTCGCTTCGTTCCGCTCGAGTACGGTCAGCTCCGGACAGCGTGCCGACGCGTCACGGCGTCGCATGCCACGCCGTACACCCTCCACCCTGGCTATGGCTGAGCAGGCAAAGACTTCACCGCGTTCGAAAACAGCGAGCGGCAGCTGAGTACTCAAGCCGAGTTCGGTTGCCGCCGCAACAACTGGCCAGTCAGGACACCACACGACGAGCTGTCTAGTCTCCGCTCGTTCAGTCGATGCACTCCGTTGTTTGTCCGAGGGTTGTTTGTCAGGGCGCTGTTTGTCCGGCTCCACGACGGTCATGTCTCATACCGCCTGAGCCACGACGAGTGGCACCACCTCGTGATCACGCTCGGCCACTTGTTGGTCGGGATCTGGCAACCAAAGCGGTACGTGGCGCACCGGTCCACTCTGGCGAACCGAGACCACAACCCGACGTGCCGTCAATCGGCCATGTCCGTAGCCAAGTCCAAGCCAGGAGGATTCGGTAATGGTCAAGGTGGCATCAGACCGTGGCCATTCACCCCAGCACACCAAGGCCGCATCTTTCATCCGGAGCCGCGACTTCAGCCGCTCGGCTTGCTGTGCACTAACCGGCACCGGTGGTTTTACGACTACGATCGTGGCCACATCAAGCAGACCAGCCGTCACGCTGAGCCAGAGCTCACCGGGACGCGGCACCGCTACAGTCCGATCAAGATCGATCCCGAACTGTGCTGCAGCCTCCAGCCCCAGATCAGGGACACCGACAAAGGCGATCCATTCCCCAGCCTGCGATGGGCCTGCGACCAAGGCGGTCGCAAGACTTGGACTGTCTACCGCATACACCTCACCAGTCCTGATTTGGATGACTCCCGACAAACCCGGTAACGACTCCAGAACCCGAGAGACAGCAGGCCCCTGCATCCGCTGCACTCTTTGCTGCAGCTCATGGAGGCGGCTTCCTGCCCTTTGCGAAGTGACTTGCGGTGCCACTCCTTTATAATCGAACATGTATTCGAGCATAGTCAAGCCTAGAGGTCGGGCTTTCTGTCAGGGTCCCTAAGTTGGGTATGGGGGAGCGCCGTCGCGCCTGCACGCCAAGAAATCCGGCACAGTCGCCCGAAACCGTCTCGCTCTCGGATCGCTCACAACCGGCGTACCAGAAAGTCCTCGAAAGAAATCCGCGAGGCGGTGTCGGATCGGGGCAGAGGTGTTCGTAGCAGGGGTGAGAGGCCGCCCACGAAGGGCGCCCCCCAAGGAGAAGGGAACCGCGACCATGAAACTGACAACCATGACCCAAGTCACCGTTGATGGAGTGATGCAGGGAAACGGCGGCGCGTCGGATGAGGACCGCAGGAACGGATTCGAGCGCGGTGGATGGGCCCTGGGGAAGGGCGACGACGAGACCAGGACGTTCATCACGCAGACCTACCAGCGCGCAGAGGCGTTCCTGTTCGGCCGGCGCACCTACGAGCTGTTCGCCGGCTCCTGGGGATCAATCGACCAGATGCGCGCACATCCCATCGGCGTGGCCTTGAACGAGGCTCCCAAGTACGTTGCCTCGACCACGCTCACCGCGCCGCGTTGGGAGGACACGACCGTTCTCCGCGGTGACTTCGCGGCGGCCATCAGTGAGCTGAAGGCCAAGCCCAGGGGCGAGCTGCAGGTGCACGGCAGTGGCGCCCTGACCCGGTGGCTGCTGGAGAACGATCTGGTCGACGAGATGACTCTGATCGTGATCCCGGTGATCCTCGGCCAGGGCGCGAGACTGTTCCCGGAGACCGGCCCGGATCTTGCGCTCGATCTGGTCGAGTCGCGAGTCGACTCGAAGGGCGTGACGATCCAGGTCTACCGGCCGGCCGGGCGCCCGCAGTATGCAACGGCCTGAAGTCCCTGACCACCGAACCACGCTGTCTTGACACCACAGGAGATGATCTTCAGATGCAGTACCTGGTTTCCGTGATCGATGACAAGAGCAATCCCGGCAGCACGGACAGGCAGCCTGCCATCAGCGCGTTCAACAAACGACTGATCGCCGAGGGCTACTGGGTTTTCGCGGGCGGACTCGCGGACACCGACGCGGCCACGGTCATCGACAACCGGGGCGAGCAGGTGGTGTTCAGCGACGGGCCTTTCGTGGAGTCGAAGGAGTACCTCGCCGGCGTCTGGGTGTGGGAGGCCCCCGATCTGGATGTGGCGCTCGAGCTCGCCGCCGAGGCGTCGAAGGTCTGCGATCGGAAGATCGAGGTGCGGCCGTTCGTGTGAGCGTGGTCGACGTCCGGGAGGCGATCACCCAGGCACACCGCGAGGAGTGGGCCCGGGTGGTCGCCTCCCTGACCAGGCGTTTCGGTGACCTCGACATCGCCGAGGAGGCGGCGGCCGAGGCGTTCGCGATCGCCGTCGAGCGGTGGCCGGCCGACGGGGTGCCCCCCAATCCCGGCGCCTGGCTGACCACCACGGCCAACCGCAAGGCCATCGACCGGATCCGGCGGGAGAACAAGCGGGACGACAAGCAGGAGGAGGCTCAGACGTTGTACGACGACCCGCCCGAGCCTCTCGGCGCCATCGACGACGAGCGGCTCCGGCTGATCTTCACCTGCTGTCACCCGGCGCTGGCGATGCAGACCCGGGTGGCGCTGACACTGCGCATGGTCGGCGGTCTGACCGTGCCCGAGATCGCCCGTGCCTTCCTGGTGCAGGAGACCGCCATGGGGCAGCGGATCACCCGCGCGAAGGCCAAGATCAAGGCGGCTCGCATCCCTTATCGAGTGCCGTCCGCCGAGGATCTCCCGGCACGCGTCTCCGGCGTACTCGCTGTCTTGTTCCTCATCTTCAACGAGGGCTACCTGGCGACCGGCCCCGACGCCGATCCCGTACGTCACGACCTGACCGCCGAGGCGATCCGGCTCACTCGCCTGATCCGTACCCTCCTGCCGGAGGACGGTGAGGTGGCTGGGCTGCTAGCGCTGATGCTCCTCACCGAGGCCCGCCGGACCGCTCGGGTTTCGGCGAGCGGTGAACTGGTCCCCCTCGGCGAGCAGGACCGTGGGGCCTGGGACGCGGCGCTGGTCGCCGAGGGCCATCAGCTGGTGCGCGAGCGCCTGGCCGCGGTGGGTCCGGGTCGCTATCAGATCCTCGCAGCGATCAACGCCGTGCACACCTCCGCCCGCGACGTACGCGACACCGACTGGTCGCAGGTCGTCGCCCTCTACGACCAGCTCGTCCGCCTCGACCCCTCGCCGATCATCGCCCTCAACCGGGCCATCGCGGTCGCCGAGCTTGACGGACCGGAGGTGGCACTGGCGGCCGTCGACCGTCTGGAGGACAAGTTGGCCGGCTATCACGCCTACCATGCGACTCGCGCCGACATGCTGCGCCGGCTGGGCCGCAGTCAGAAGTCGCGCGCGGCGTACGACAAAGCCATCGAGCTGGCGGGCAACACCGCCGAGACCGCCTACCTGACGCGCCGCCGCGACCAGCTGGGGTAGTAGTGCCCGTGAACCCCGTGCAAAGCGGCCGCACCTTCGTCGGCCTCCTCCACCTCCCCAACCCCGACCACCACTAGACCTGCCAAAACCTTGACTCATGCCACATGAAGGCTGACACCCACAGCGGCGAATATCGCACTGCCTTGACCTGACCCGCCATAATCCGAATGACAGCGTCATCGGGTTTGTGGAGTCTTAAGCCCAGGAAGGAGGTGCGGTGATGTCAGCGGTGATTGTTCTCAACACCGACAACACGGCTCTGCACACAGTTTCGATCAAGCACGCGATTCTCATGTTGGTCCGCGAGGTTGCGATCGTTGAGGAAGCCCGCGATGGACACCGCATCGGCCCATATCCGTGGCCCCTGGTCTTGCGGCTGATTCGCTACGTCAAGACCACTTTCCTCTACGCCCGCACACCCGCTTGGTCCAAACGGGGCGTACTCCGCCGTGATCATCATCGCTGCGCCTACTGCGAGGGCACCGCAGATACTGTTGACCACCTGTTGCCGCAGTCCCGGGGAGGCACCAATAGCTGGCAGAACACCGTGGCAGCATGCACTCGGTGCAATAACCGCAAGGCCAACCGGACCCCAGCTGAGGCCGGGATGACTCTGGCCTGGAAGCCAAGTGTGCCGACTTGGCGAGATGCCTACCATCGCCGGAACTGATGCCCGTCTGGGATCCCAGGACCTACCTCGAGTTCGCCGATGAGCGTTCTCGACCGTTTGTCGATCTTCTGAGCCGAGTCGGGGCCGCTAACCCGCAGGTGGTGGTCGACCTGGGATGTGGACCCGGTCAGCTCACCGCCTCACTGACCGATCGTTGGCCCAGAGCGCAGATTCTGGGTCTCGACTCTTCGCCCGAGATGATCACCCAAGCCGAGAAGCTTGCCGGCCCGCAAGTGAAGTTTCAGGTGCAGGACCTTCGTGACTGGCGGCCAGAGATGCCGGTGGATGTGATCATCAGCAATGCCACGCTGCAGTGGGTTCCAGGGCACCGCGAGCTACTGCCGCTTCTCGTCTCATCCCTCGTACTCGATGGATGGCTGGCCTTTCAGGTGCCGGGAAACTTTGACGAGCCCAGCCATCAGCTGCTTCGTCAGTTGGCTGCCGATCCCCGCTACGCGCCGATGCTGACAGATGTCGCTTGGCCGGCCTCGGCGGATGCGGCGGCATATCTCGATGATCTTGCCGAGCTGGAATGCACAGTCGATAGCTGGGAGACGACATACCTGCACGTGCTGAGTGGGCCCAATCCGGTCTTCCGGTGGATCTCAGGAACCGGTGCCCGGCCAGTGCTCCAGGCGTTGCCCGATGATCACCGGAAACAGTTCGTTGCCGAGTATCAACAGCTGCTGGATGACGCTTACCCGGCCCGGCCGTATGGCACCGTCCTGCCCTTCCGGCGCATCTTCGTCGTCGCTCGCCGAAGCCGTTAGGGGCTCTCGACAGAGATTTGCTTTTGATCACTGACCCACAAGCCGACCAGGCCGCGGAAATGACTCATGAACCGCTCGCGCTCGTGTTCGGGGTACGTCAGATTGACTGTCTCGGTCAGCATGCGGTCGAAGTCAGGCGATGACACCCAGTCCAGAACCAGATCGTCGATTTCTGGCAGCGCGGTGGCGCAGAAATCTAGATAACGCTCCTTCTCGAAGTGCTGGTCGGCCAGCTGCTGGTAGCGCTCGAGCTTGGCCTCGTAGCCGAGATCCGGATCGTCGGCAATCGCGAACCACGGGTCGGTGTCGACGTGCATCTTGGCGCGGCGCCCAGTCGCAGCGCAGAAGGCGGTCCACTTGATCAACGACTTCATGGCCCATGGGAAGTAGTAGTGCAGCGACGTCACCGCCACATCGGGACAGGCGTTGGCGTAGTCGATGGGTATCACGGTCTCGCCTTGGACCAACATCTCGCAGGAATTGAACTCCCAGCGGAAGAAGGCGTTCACGGTCTGGGTGATCGTGGTCGCTTCCAGGCCGACCTGTGCAGAGAGAAACTCATGATCAACCGCGTACCGCTCATGCATTGGCAGGTCTGGGCGAAAGTGCATCACCATCGTCTCGGGCCCGATGGTCAGGGCTCGGGCGAAGACATCATAGGGCTCCACAGACTTCTGCAAATGCATCAGCATCTCGCCGGAGTCGTCGTACGCCGCCATCAACTCGGCCTGGTTCCTGACCTTGGACACGCCTCGCCAGCCGCCGCCGTCAAAGGGCTTCATAAAGAGCGGATAGCCCATTTCGTCGGCGATCGCGGCTAGATCGAAGTGGTCGTTGTAGTTGCGCGACGTGTACGCCCAGCGGACATTGTCGATCGGATTCTTATAAGGCACCAGCACGGTGTCAGGCACATTCATGCCGAGCCGGATCAGTGCACAGTACGCGGAGTGCTTCTCCATCGACTGGAATGTGAACGGCGAGTTCATCAGGTACGCGTCGTCCAACAACGCCACCTTCTTCAGCCACTCCCGTGGGTGGTAGTACCAGTACGCCAGCCGATCGATAACGACTTGGTGCCTGGCGGGGTCCCGCAGGTTGAACGGGTGAATGCGAACCCGCTCGGTATCCAAAACGTGATCAACACCCTCGTACCGGAAGACATCGAGACGGCCCGCGATCGCTTCGAAGGCCTGTGGCCAGTCCTCCTCAGCGCCGAGCAGCAGACCTACCAGGTGACGATTTACAGACACGCTCAACCTCCTTGGTGATCGTTCAACTCACAGAGGCGCAGGGTTGGTGAGCGAGCTCATGCCAGTTCACCTGACCATCTCCTGTCACCCGATACTGGCCTCGCTTGATACGGCCCGCAAGGTGTCGGGAAGGCGGAGCCCGTCGCGTCTCAGCTCGAGTTCGGCCAGCTTGTTGATCACCTCCCGATCACCGGACCGCCACGCCGTAACCGGGTCATCGCTGATCTCTGCCAGCACGTAGAGCGGCTGGGCGGCCATGGCCCGGAGTGCGAAAAGGTCGAGGTCAGCGAGCGTGTCCAAGAAAACCTGGGAGGCCCGAGCCTGCCGATAGAACCGGATGCGGCGCGGCAGCCAGAAGGCCACCACGATCGTCACGGGAATGAGGAAGACAAGCCAGCCGACAATCAGCGCCAGCCGTTCGATGCTGTCGACCTGCTGGTTGGCAGAGGTGATCAAGTTGCCGAGGGTCACCGAGGCAGCGTCCAGGGGACGTCGGAGCTGCTCGCCAGCGACCGGGACCTTGGCTGCTTCGGCTGCAGCCTCACGAAAGTTCTCTGCCAATCGCATCGCGGTCCGCGCTGTTTCCCGTGCCGGTACCGCGAGTACCTCGATCACTCGGTGGATAAAGATCCCGACAATTGCCCAAGCCGCCGTCCAGAGCAGAACGAAACCATCCCCGAACAATTGGCCGATCATCTTCGCTGGACGCTTAGCGTAGATGCCCATGGCCGCGACACTACCCATGATTGGCGCAGATGGCAGGATGACCCGATGCCGCTGAATAAGGACCTTCGACGGCCTCAGGCTGGATTCCTCCGATTCGCATGCCTCTTGTTGGTCGTCCTCATGTCGGTCGCAGGATGCGGGATCTCGCTTCCCAATCTGAATCCGGAGAAAGAAAGCGATTCCCCTGACCGCGCTGCAGCAGCGCTCGCGGCGGGCCTCAGTGCTAAGGATCTTTCCCCAGTGCCGTTCGTCGGCTCCTCCGGTACAGCGATCAACGACCTGTTCCAGCCGCTTGTCTCAGGTATGGGCCCGTTGAAGCCCGGCGTGACAGTGGTCTCTGTGTCGCGAGATGGATCCTCGGCGACTGCGAGGCTGTCGTTCAGTTGGACCTTCCCTGGTGTCCCGGAGCAGTGGACCTATGAGACCGCAGCCAAGCTGGCTAAGGAGGCGGATCAGTGGAAGACCAGCTGGCAACCGAGCATCGTGCAACCGCAGCTCGACGGCACGAACCGACTGTCCCAACGGCGCCTCTATCCCGAACGTGGCGAGCTGCTCGGCGAGGACGGCGATCCGATCGTGACTGAGCGGGCCGTATTCCGGATTGGGATCGACAAATCCAAGGTGAGCGGCGACAAGGCAAAAGCATCCGCGGTCCGGCTCGCCAAGGTGGTCAAGATCGATCCCAAGGCGTACGCGTCAAAGGTTGCTGCCGCCGGCAACAGCGCTTTCGTGCTGGCCATCGTGTTTCGCATGGATGCATCGGATCTGCCACTCGGCTCCAAGATTCGTGCCATCCCAGGGGCGCTCTCGATCCGGACCACTCAGATGCTGGCGCCAACCCGCGACTTTGCCCGGCCGATCATTGGAACCGTTGGCGAGGCAACGAAGGAGGATGTCGATCGGTCCAGTGGTGCGGTAGTTGCCGGAGATCAGGTAGGGCTATCCGGCCTGCAGAAGCGCTATGACGCACAGCTCCGCGGCACGCCCGGCGTACGAGTCCGACTATCTGCCGCCAAGCCGAGCGGCAGCTCAGCAACCCCGTCTCCGACGCCCTCACCAGCCGCCGAGGCCGAGCCGGTCGTGCTGTTCGAGGTGAAACCTGTGCCCGGCAAGCCGGTGACCACGACGCTGAACCTGGGGCTTCAAAAGCTTGCGGAAAAGACACTCGCGACAACGAAACCGGCGAGCGCTCTGGTTGCCATCCGGCCTTCGACGGGGATGATTGTTGCGGCGGCGAACGGGAAAGGCAATCGTGGGCAATCACTCGCCACGCTGGGTCGGGCAGCTCCCGGCTCGACCTTTAAGATCGTCTCCGCGCTGGCACTGCTGCGGGCCGGGCTTACGCCACAGTCGTCGGTGAAATGCCTGCCGAGTGTGACGGTGAACGGCCGCAAGTTCCGCAACTACAGCGACTATCCGCGTAATCATCTGGGCACCATCCCGTTCCGGACGGCGCTCGCGCAGTCATGCAATACGGCCTTCATCGGTCAGCGGGGCAAGCTCGACGAGGGTGCGCTGCGAGACGCCGCGGTCTCGCTCGGCTTCGGCACCGACTACGACGTCGGCTTTGCGTCATTCTTCGGCTCAGTGCCAGACGATCCTTCGGCGACTGGTCGCGCGGCTGCCATGATCGGCCAGGGCAAGGTTGAAGCCTCACCGATGGCGATGGCTGCTGTGGCAGCGTCTGTCGCCGCAGGTGGGACCGTGATACCGCATCTCATCGACGGGACACAGCCCGCGCCAAAGGGAAAGCCGCTGACCAAACAGGAGGCTCGTCAGCTGCGCCAGATGATGCGTGCAGTGGTGACCGACGGCAGCGGCCGGGTGCTCGGCAACCTGGCCGGTCCTGCGGTGCTGGCCAAGACCGGCACTGCGGAGTACGGCGCATCGAAGCCGCTGAAGACGCATGCCTGGATGATCGCTGCGCAAGGTGATCTTGCTGTTGCTGTGTTCGTCAACGATGGCAAGTCAGGTTCGGGCACGGCTGGACCTCTGCTGCGGACCTTCTTGGCCAAGGCCCGCTAGCCCGATCATGCTCGCAGCCTTCCTACCGCGACCAACCATCCTCGTTCGTCACCCTCCACCAGCCCGGCTGACTCAAGCGCGGTTAGCGCACTTAGGCAGGTTGGAACACTCACGCCCGCCGCGAGGGCAATATCTCCCACGGAGACGCGACGGCGGGCTGGAATTGCCTCAAATACCGCGAGCTGGGTCTCGGTCAGCGCATCGGTCGCTCTGCTCTGACCATGGCTGAGGGGCAGCATTGCCTCACCCATGTCCGAGATCAGTTCCAGCACTTCCGCGGCAGACGTGACGAGGACGGCCTG
>Ga0307295_10000112_pt1 | contig 16283 bp, 14 predicted proteins | sample ER_DNA_152_FD_194481 | JGI IMG/M metagenome (GOLD analysis project Ga0307295, IMG submission 194481) | Bulk soil microbial communities from the East River watershed near Crested Butte, Colorado, United States - ER_DNA_152 | ecosystem: Environmental > Terrestrial > Soil > Floodplain | place...
GCCCCGATGAGCCCTTCCCGCAGCTCTACGCTCGAACCCAGGCGGGACCGCCGGCTGTCAGCTAGCGCCAGACAATCTCTCCAGACGGTCAGTCTTCGGCGCCAATGCTGCGAGTATGCAGCGCCTTGCGGCGCGCCTCCAGGACCACGAGCTCGGAGAACATCTGGTTGTACTTGTGCTGCGCCTCCACCGGATTCGTCCGTTGCAGCTTGGACTTGAGCGCCGAAATGGTACGCATCACGGTGAGCAGCTGGAGCGCCGCTGAGTTCGCAACCAGGTAACGCGTGGTCACCTCGCCGTGCACTGGGAGCTGCTCGACGGCCAGCGATGCGACCAGAGAACGGATCTCGTCGGCCTCGCAGGCCTCGGAGACCCGATGTACCCACGCGGTATCTGCGGTTACGCCCGCGCCTCCGAGCTCGACACTGGCCTTCTCGACCGCGGTGAAGACTGCGGCGTACGCGGGATGGGTGAAGTCGGCCGTGGTCAGGCCGTCCCAGGCGTCCGGGAACAGGTGCGGCTGCTGGATCAGCAGCTTGGCGGTCTGACGCTCGGTGGTGAGCAACCGATCGCTGGGACTGGGCAGTAACGGCAGCGCGGGACCGGCTTCGGGACCTGCAGCGTGTTGTGCATCGGCGGTCGTCGACCGTCCTCTGGCTGGTCGTCGGCCGGACCGGGCCGCGGCCCGCATCACCTCGGCGCGTACTTCTTCGATATCCATGCCCAGCAGACCGGCCAGCTCGCGCGCGTAGCCTGCGACCAGTGCGTTGTCCCTGATGCTGGCGACCAGCGGAGCAGCCGCTCTCAGCGCGGCGAGGCGGCCGTCGGCCCGGTCAAGATCATGCTGCTTGAGTAGATTGCTCATCACGAAGCGGTACAGCGGCACCCGTCGGGCGACAAGCTCGCGCACGGCGGCCTCTCCCCGCTGAAGTCTGAGGTCACATGGATCCAGACCGGTTGGCTCGATGGCCACATAGGTCTGTGTCACGAAATTCTGATCACCCGCAAAGACCTTCAGCGCGGCTGCCTGGCCGGCCTCATCGCCATCGAAGGTGAAGATCACTTCACCATGGAACGCGTCATGGTTGCCCATCAGTCGCCGCAGCAACCGAGCATGATCATCACCGAACGCGGTGCCGCAGGAAGCGACAGCGGTGTCGACACCGGAGAGATGTGCCGCCATGACGTCGGTATAGCCCTCGACGACCACAGCCTGGCTCTTCTTGCTGATCGCGGTGCGAGCAAGTTCCAGCCCATACAACACATGAGATTTCTTGTAGAGCAGCGTTTCTGGGGTGTTGATGTACTTCGCCGGCATGCGGTCATCGTCGAAGATCCGGCGTGCCCCGAAACCCACGACCTGGCGCCCTGAATCCCGGATCGGCCAGAGTGCCCGTCCCTGGAAGAAGTCCCAGCCAGACTCTCGAGCGAGACCAGCCGAAACCAGCTCCGGGTCGCTGTAGCCGCGGCCGCGAAGATGGCGCAGCAGCGCGCGGCCGTCCTGCGGAGCGAAACCGACCTGAAATCGCTCCGCCGCCTCACGATCGAAGCCGCGCTGAGCGAGGAACTGCCGGGCTGCTACTGCATCAGGGCTGCTGAGGTGATCGGCGTAGAACTCGGCAGCCAGCCGAAGCGCCTCAGCCAGCCGGCTGCGGGTGCCAGGCTCGAGCCGCGGCCCGGTTTCGTCGGTGTAGCGCAGCTGAATACCTACTCGGTCTGCCAGCCGCTCGACGGCCTCGACAAAGCTCAGATTGTCGATCTTGCGCATGAAGTCGATCACGTCGCCGCCCTCGGCGCAGGCACCAAAGCAATACCAATAGCCGCGGGAGGGGGTTACTTGGAAACTCGGGGTCTTCTCGTCGTGGAAGGGACACAGGCCCTTCATCGTCCCGCCTGCACTGCGGAGGGTGACGTAAGAGCCGACCAGTTCCTCGATGCGCGCCCGATCGCGGACGGCGGCGATGTCTTCCTCGTTGATCCTGCCGCCCACGGACCGGAGTCTATGTTGCGGCCCTGACGGCGCGACGCCCTCATCGGAAAGTGGTCGCGGTCCTACGGCGGCCTCAACGCGGAACCGTCCAGCGACGCTTGAGGGTAGGCGGCTCTGCACAGGTTGCGGGTAGTCAGCTCTGCACAGGTTGCTGGCGGTCTGCATACTTTGCTACCTATGCAGAACGAGCCGAACCTACGTTTACCTAGGTTGCGCCACGGACGAGCGGAGTGAGGGTGGTGGGAGCGCTGGAAAAGGCTCAGATCGGCCGCGAGGTGCCCTTGGTCATCTTTGATGGGGACTGTGCGTTCTGCACGTCCAGCGCGCACTGGGTGGCTCGGCGGCTGCGTCGACCACTCGGCCCGAATGCTCGGCTGCTGCCCTGGCAGTTCACGGATTTGGCCGCACTCGGTACAACGGCCCAACGTGCCCAGCGCGAGGCCTTGTGGCTTGGCACCGATGGCTCAATTTACGGAGGCGCCGCGGCCTTTGCCGAGTGGCTGAAATTCCGCGGAGCTGGGTACGCGGCGGTTGGCCAGCTGTTGAATCTGCCGCTCGCTCGCACGCTAGCCGCCGCTGTCTACCGCGTGATCGCGAGAAACCGGCATCGGATGCCGGGTGGATCGCCAGCCTGCGCGCTCCCCCCGCCCGGCTTTGACCCGGCGCAGCCAGGAACCAAGGCGCTCTAACGGAACGAAAGCCAGCCAGCAGATCGCTGTCGGGGCGAAGTGGATATACAAGATCGCCAACGTGAAGACATGGAATCCCATCCAGAAGATTGCGGCGGCAAGTAATGCGCGGCCGCGCAGCCATAAGACCACCACCGCCGTCAGCTCGGCGCTGAAAGAAAACCACTGCATGAGGTGCAGCAGCTCGGGATAGGGCAACAGGAACTGACCGAGGCCGTGCGGTCGCCGGACGATCGCCCACATCAGGATCGAGCTGTCGGGCCAGCTGGTGATGCTCCAGCCGCCACTGCGGATCTTGGTGAGCGCAGAGAGGAAGTAGGTGAAGATCACCGAGATCTGAATGCACTTGAGCGCCCAGCCGGCCTGCGCGGAGCGCTCCGTGCTGCGCCATCGCTCGGCGATCACACCAACCGTCGGCAGCACCCACAAGGCCACGACAAGCGCGAGATGATCATGGTCGACCTTCCCGTAGCTCATACCGATCGCGGTCCACCAGGTGAAGGCGGCAGCCACTACTCCACCTGCGAGCCGGGGCAACACATTGGCCGCTGCTACCAGACAACCAAACACCAAGATCAAGTAGAGAGTGATCGTGAGCGGCACGCTGGGCGGCGGCAGCTGAAACAGGCGCTCGATCATGAGCGGCTGGTACAGCTCTGGATGTCTGCTGAGCGAAATAGGGTCGCGTACGAAGAGATGGATGTCGATGATCACGAACAGGTAGAGCAGCGTGCGTAGCACGGCGATGCGCGACTCAGGAACTACTGGCATGAACCAGCGGACCATCGACCGCAACGTCCTCACGATGGCAGCTCCCACGCGGCGAGTTCGACCTGACGAGTAGGTCCGACGCGGCCGTCGACAAGCTGGATCTGATCTTGGACCAGCCAGACCCGCCGTAGCGCCGGCTCCTCCCGGTGCCGGGAAGCCCAACCGTCAGAGACGGATCGCAGCAGTGATGGGTCAACAGTGATCTGCGGTATACGAGCTTCGATCTCGGCCCGGCTGATTCCTGCCGTCTCGACCCGCAACGGTAGGTCGACGCGGCGCCCATCAGCCAGCAGACCCTCGACGCGAGTGATCACAACGGTCGCGTCCTTTGCAGGGGAAAACGCGTACTGGGACAGCGGACCAAAGGGCCAGGCATCGTCACTCATCCGCAACGAACCGTTCAGCAGCAACCCCACACCGAGCAGAGTTGCGGCGATTCGCCAGGCGTACGATGCCCGGCTCATACCGCGTACGCGCTCCCCCACCGGGCGATTACAACACAATCCAGACCGCTCGTACGGGGGTTTGGCGCAGCCCGTGAAGTTCTTCGGATCTGCGAGAAATTACGTGTCCCGGCCGATGCCTCGAGGTAGCCGCTCGACCGGCCAGTCGAGGTGGCGTACGGCCAGGTCAAAGGCGTATCTGTCGGTCATCCCAGCCACGTACGTCACTGCCGCCCTCAGGGCTGCGTCGGAATGGGGCTGCACCTCGAGCCCGTCCGGCATGGCCTCGGGATGCTCGGTGTAGTGCTCGACCAGCGCGCGCAGCAGGTCGATGACGGCACGAGATTGAGCCAGTGACGCAGGCCGCACGTAGATGCGCTCGTAGTTGAACCTCCGCAGCGCCGCAAGAGCCCCAGCTTCCTCGGGTAGCATGCCGACCTCACCGTGCTCCTGTACCGCGCGTACGACCGCTCGGACAAAGGCGTTGAGCTGTTCTCCCCGAGTTCGTCCGCAGACCCCGATGATGTCGGCAGGAAGATCATCCGGAGCGACGATGCCGGCATGGATGGCGTCTTCAAGATCATGTGCGCAATAGGCAATCCGGTCGGCCCAGCTGACGATGTGGCCCTCGACCGTGAGCGGCGCCGGCCGCGACCAGGAGTGGTTGCGAATCCCGTCCAATGTCTCCGCGCAGAGGTTGAGATGCTGCAGCACGACATCTGCACCCCACGGTCCATGGTCGTAACCCTCGGGAATGAACGTGTCGAAGGCATCCTCGCTGGCGTGTCCGCCAGGCCCGTGACCACAGTCGTGGCCGAGAGCGATCGCCTCCGCAAGGGTGACGTTGACGCCGACGCCACGGGCGATAGACCTCGCAACCTGAGCCACCTCGAGGGCGTGGGTCAGCCGGGTGCGCTGGTGATCGGTGGGAAAGACGACGACCTGCGTTTTGCCGGCCAGGCGCCGGAAGGCTGTGGAATGCACGATGCGGTCGCGGTCACGTTCGAAGCAGGTGCGCTCATCATCTGGCTCCTCGGCAATCGCCCGATTGCCCGCTTCTTGGGCGAAGGCAGCTCCTGGTCGCAGAGTGGCCCGCTCGCGCAGTTCCCGCAGCTCGCGACGCACGATAGGCCCGGGGCCGAGCTGGGCCAGGGAACCCAAGTGCGCACGAACCAGGTTGCCATTCGAGTGACCGGCCATGGTGTCGGCCCAAGCCTTGGCCCGTGGACTGACGTCGTCAGCCACCGGAGATGCCCAGCTCCGCAGCTGCCAGATCAAGATCACCGCCGGATGCGTCGGCCAGCCATCCGTCGGGCAAGGCCACCTTCGCTCGCGGCGCTCCCTGCCGTCCGCGGGGCGAGCCGAGCTCTGAGGCTGGAAAGCAGATGTCCGGATCGAGCTGAGCGAGCAGGTCGTCGAGTTCAGTCCGCGATGAGACCATCCCCAGGCGATGTCGCAGCTCGCCGCCCACGGGAAAGCCCTTGAAGTACCACGCCATGTGCTTTCGAAGCTCGCTGAGGCCGTGCAATTCGTCGGACAGCGCCACCAGCAGCTCGGCATGACGGCGCACCATCCCCGTCACGTCGCCGAGATTGGGGAGAGTTCGGGTCTGGCGGCCGGCGAAGGCGTCGGCCAGGTCGCGGAACAACCAGGGCCGGCCAAGGCATCCGCGCCCGATGACAACGCCGTCGACTCCGGTCTGGCTGACCATTCGGAGTGCGTCAGCGGCCTCCCAGATGTCGCCATTGCCGAGCACCGGAATGGAGACATGTGCCTTGAGCGCAGCGATCGCGTCCCAGTCGGCCTCGCCCGCATACGCCTGCTGTGCCGTTCGGCCGTGCAGCGCAATGGCCGTGCAGCCGGACTCCTCTGCGATCCGGCCGGCGTCGAGGAAGGTCTGATGATCATCGTCGATGCCAACCCGGGTCTTGATCGTCACCGGCACGCCGTACGGTGTGGCCGCCTCGACAGTCGCGGCCAAGATCATTCGAAGCCGGTCCCGTTTGTACGGCAGCGCAGCGCCGCCGCCCTTGCGCGTGACCTTGGGCACCGGGCAGCCGAAGTTCAAGTCGACATGATCAACGCCGTACTCGTTGCACAAAATTTCGGTGGCTTGCGCCATGATCACCGGGTCGACGCCGTACAGCTGGACGGACCGTATCCGCTCCCCCGGATCGAACTGGAGCATGGACAAGGTCTTGCGATCCCGCTCGACGAGCCCGCGGGAGGTGATCATCTCGCAGACATAGAGTCCCGCGCAGGTGTTCGATTGCTCACTCCGCTCGCGCGAGCCTTGTTCCCGACACAATTGCCGGAACGCGGCGTTGGTGATGCCGGCCATCGGCGCGAGCACCATCGGCGGATCGACGGCGACCCCTCCAATGCGGAGTGCTGCGGGCTGAGCCTGTCGAGGCCCCGCGGTCTGCCCTTCGACAGGCTCAGGGCGCAGATATGCAGACTCAGGGCGCATATCGACAGGCTCAGGGCGCAGACATGCAGGCTCAGGGCGCATGTCGACAAGCTCAGGGTGCATACGCGTTAGCAACCGACCAGCCGCTGAGCGAGGTACTCGGTCAACTTGTCCTCCGAGACGCGCTCCTGAGTCATGGAGTCGCGTTCGCGGACCGTGACGGCCTGGTCCTGGAGGGTGTCGAAATCGACCGTGACGCAGTACGGCGTACCGATCTCATCCTGCCGGCGATAGCGACGGCCGATGGCCTGGGCGTCGTCGAAGTCGACGTTCCACAACTGACGCAGCCGGCTGGCTAGGTCGCGCGCCTTGGGCGACAGGGCCTCGTTGCGCGAAAGCGGCAGCACGGCGACCTTCACCGGTGACAACCGAGGGTCGAGCCGCAGCACCGTACGCTTGTCGACTCCACCCTTGGTGTTGGGAGCCTCGTCCTCGGCGTACGCGTCGACGAGAAAGGCCATCATCGCGCGGTTGGGGCCGGCCGCCGGTTCGATGACGTAGGGGATATACCGGTCGCCCGTCGTCGGGTCGAAGTACGACAGATCGACACCGGAGTGCTGGGTGTGCGTCGAGAGGTCGAAGTCGGTCCTATTGGCGATGCCCTCCAGCTCACCCCAATCGCTGCTGGGGAACCCAAACCGATACTCGATGTCAACCGTGCGCTTCGAGTAGTGGGAAAGCTTCTCCTTCGGATGCTCGAAGTGGCGCAGATTCTCGCGCGTGAGTCCAAGGTCGGTGTACCACCTGGTGCGCTCGTCGATCCAGTACTGATGCCACTCCTCGTCGGTGCCGGGCTGGACGAAGAATTCCATCTCCATCTGCTCGAACTCCCTAGTCCGGAAGATGAAGTTCCCGGGCGTGATCTCGTTGCGGAAGGACTTCCCGATCTGACCGATGCCGAAGGGCGGCTTCTTGCGCGTGACCTGAACGACGTTGGCAAAGTTGACGAAGATGCCCTGCGCAGTCTCAGGACGCAGATAGTGCAAGCCAGATTCGTCCTCGACCGCGCCCAGATAGGTCTTGAGCATCATGTTGAACTCACGCGGCTCCGTCCACTCACCGCGGGTGCCGCAGTGCGGGCAGGCGATCTCCGAGAGGCCGCTGGGCTTGCGGCCCTTGCGCGCCTCGAAATCCTCTTCCAAATGATCGGCACGGAACCTTCGGTGACAAGACAGGCATTCCGTCAGCGGGTCGCTGAAGGCGTTGACGTGCCCCGAGGCTTCCCACACCCGGCGCGGCAAGATTACGGAGGAATCCAGGCCAACGATGTCCTCACGCCCAGTGACGATCGACCGCCACCACTGTTTCTTGACGTTCTCCTTGAGGTCGACGCCAAGCGGTCCGTAGTCCCACGCCGAGCGGGTCCCGCCGTAAATCTCGCCAGCAGGAAAGACGAAGCCACGGCGTTTGCACAGACTGATGACACTGTCGAGTCGGCTGGTCGGCGTCACGAACTTCTTCTCCAGACGTATAGCTGCGCCATCCCCGGCTGGGATGGTCCAGCGCACTAGGTTATCGCCCTCAGCGTAGGAGTCCTTGCGGCAAGCGGATTGCCGGCGCTCGGCGCCACGTTTGCCGTCTGAAGCTGGCTAACGCGTGTCCCTGGATCCGTTCGGTGCCGCGTTGGCCATCTCGAGACGACAGGCGTGTGTGTCTCGGTGCCTCCGCGCACATTGTCACCTCCGCGAAACCTCTTTGAAACGCGATGCTCCTACCGTCGGGAGATCGCCGCCCGGGGCAACGAGGAGGCTGACCTTGATCGAGCATGTGGATCCATTTCTTGGTAGCTCGGTAACAGACCTTCCTGTCCCACAGGGTCTGGCCGAGACATGGTGGTGGCCAAAGCCGCAGGTCGGCAACACCCATCCGGGCGCGACGTATCCCTTCGGCATGGTTTCGGTGTGCGCGTATTCAGGCGCCTATCCCACCGGATACGGGCTTTACCACCTGAACACCGAGGGAGTGCCGTCGCGGCTTTACGACAGCCAGATTGCGTCTGGATTCACTCACTTCCAGCAATCCGGAACCGGCGCCATCCGCAAGTACTACAACTATTTCCGGGTTACTCCTATGGAGGAGCCCCTCGACAACCTCGGCAACACCTGGGAGCTATTGGACGAGCGCGCAGAGCCGGGCTACTACGCGACAACGCTGAGTTCCGGCATTCACTGCGAGCTGACCGTCGGCCCCAAGAGTGCGGTCCATCGCTACACCTTCCCAGCACACAAGGATGCGCGGTTGGTGATCGACTTCTCGATGGGAGGCCTGGCGATTCCGTACGGCGCAACGGTTCCGCTGCGTGCCCACATCGAATCTCTCGCGCCTGGGATCGCCCAGGCCGAGATCGTCGTGGAGGGTGCTCCGCTCGCTGTGCACGTGGAGTGCGACGCAGCCGACTGGCGCCAGCTGCTGTGGTACGACCGGCGTCTGATGCATGGTGGCACCCGGCTGGACTTCGACCGGATCCGGCCCACCACCCTGCGTCCCTTCGGCTTGATGTGGCGCGGCCCGACCGAGCCCGGCCAGGTGCTCGAACTGCGATTCGGCTTCTCGCTCCGCGGCGTGGAACAGGCCAGGCGCAACCTGCACGCCGACTGTGGGTCCGGCCGGGCGGCGTTCGCCAGCCGACGCGCCAAGACAACAACCGTCTGGCGGCAGCACCTCAACAAGATCAAGATCGAAACATCCTCGGCTGCCCGGCAGACAATCTTTTCCACAGCTCTCTACCACTCGCTGATCAAACCCTGCTTCGCTCCGGAAGAAAGCCCGATGTGGCCGACCGACGGGCCCTTCGTGTTCGATCTCTGCACGATGTGGGACATCTACCGCACTCAACTGCCGTTGATCACCGCGCTGTTTCCGGCACGGGCGGTCGAGTTGGCGAACGCGCTGCTGTCGATCTGTGAGGAAGAGGGCAACCTGCCGATCGGCTACCGGATGGCGAAAGGCGCGGACCGGTTCACCCGGCAAGGCAGCGCCCTGGCCCACACCTTGCTCGCGGATCTGTGCCAGCTTGGGGTGCCCGGCATCGACTGGGACTGGGCCTTGTGCCACATGGACACCGACCTGCGGCGCAGCTACGGCGAGGACTACCTGCTGCGCGGACTCGCAGAGCCCATATCCCACACCCTCGACTTGGCTTTCGGCTACCAATGCACTGCGAAGGTGGCCAGTTATGTCGGCGACAACCAGCTAGCCATGCAGTTCGAACACCTCTCCGGCCAGTGGGTCAATGCCTTCGCGCCCGACGGCCTGCTACTCGACTCCACCTACTATGAGGGCGGCAGGTGGAACTACTCGTTCCGGTTGCTGCATGACATGAAGACGCGGATCGCTCTTGCTGGCGGCGAGGGCCCTTTCATCGAGCTGCTGGACCAGTTCTTCGGCTACCACGCCGATCCGGTCAAACAGCTAGGGGAACGCCCGAGCATGGACGATCTGGCGGCCGGGTATGCGCTGAACCGTTTTGAGGGGCTGAACAACGAGCCCGACATGGAGGCGCCCTGGGCGTATCACTACGCCGGCAGGCCGGACCGTACGGCGGAGGTGGTCCAGGCCGGCATCAACAACATGTTCGGTCTCGGGCGGGGCGGGCTGCCCGGCAATGACGATTCGGGCGGTTTGAGCTCGTGGTACGTGTGGGCCTCGCTCGGCCTCTTCCCGATCGCCGGCCAGAGCCGTTATCTGATCAATGCACCGTCGTTCGCCGAGGCTCGAATCGCCTTGGCCGACAACGAGCTACTCATCGATGCTCCGGGGTTCGTCGAGCCTGTCCCGGGCGGCCCCACACAGTATGTGCAGTCGGCGGTCTTCAACGGAGAAACGCTGAATCGGACCTGGCTGACCGCACGCGAGCTTCATCGCGGTGGTCAGCTACGCCTGGAGCTTGGGTCGCAGCCGTCCGCATGGGGCACCAGGACCCGTCCTCCATCAACCTCAGACCTCGATGCGGCCGATGCCGCTGGTGCTGTGCCGCCTCAACAACACACGGCGGATCGATACAGATGATCATTCAGACACGGGGGGATTCGATCATGACAGCTGCCAAGAACACGACGTCGCGACACAGCACGTACCAACGCCGCCTGGTGATCGTCGTCCGAGCCGACCCGGTCATCTGCGGACACTCTGGTGAGGCGCGCAATCTCGCCGAAGTTGCGCTTCAGCGCGACTTCACCGACGTACGGATCATCACCTGGCCACTGGACCTGCTGGCCACCTCAGGCCTTCCGCTGAAGCCGCTCGATGGTGTGCTGCCCTACACCAAGGGCATCGAGGTGGAGCGTCCTGAGCCGGTCGGCGACTACAAGGTGCTGGACGGGCGATATCTCGCCGGCCTGACCGGACGCCTCGTGGAACTGTTCACCGATAGCGTTCCGACGGTCTGCATGTCGCTTTATCTCAGCCCGCACACACTCGCAGTGTCGGAAGCGTTGCGCGTCGCCCGCTCCACCGGTCTGCCAGTCTCAGTAGCCACCGTTGCCGAAGCGGTCGGTTCCGATGTCACGAACGTAGTTCGCTCATGTGCGGGCGACGGCCGCTTCGGCGCGGCCGCGCAGGTGCTTTCGGCCTATCTCGACAGTGACGTGCCGGTGGCCGTGTCGGATTACACCAAGGAGTTGATCATTTCCTCGGCCGAGGAGATCGACGCGCGGCACGGTACGTCGTTCGCCGAGAGATGCCGGCAGCGCGTCGCAATCTCCTACCCGGCGATCAACACTGCGGACTATCTCCACATCTCGCCAGAACGAACCGCGGAAGTGCTCAACCGGCGACGCCTGCTGCGCGACGGCTATGTCCTCTATCTGTCCAGGCTGGCTCGCGCCAAGGGCGTCGAGGACCTGATCACCGGGTTTACCGCCAGCCCGGCATGCAAGGAACTCGCCCTGGTGATCGCGGGCAATGGGCCGGAGGCTCAGCACCTGCGCGAGCTCGCCGCCGCTACCCCGGCGGCCGATCGGATCATCTTCCTCGACGACGTCGATGACGATGAGAAGCCACATTTGATGGCGGGCTGCGCAGCATTTGCCCTGCCGAGCAAGCCACGTCCCGAGTTCGTGGAGACGTTCGGGATCGCCTTGGTGGAGAAGATGCTCGCCGGCGGAGGGCCGGTCATTACCACCAACACCGGCGGCATCGGCGAGGCCGTCGGAGATACGGCGATGATCGTCCCCGTCAGTAGCCCCGGCGCGATTGCAGACGCGCTCGATAGGGCTGTGACGATGCCCAGCAATCAGCAGACCAGGATGGCTGAGCGGGCGCGCGAGTACGCTCTGCAGTTCGATCGGGCTTGTGTGTTCGATCGACTGCAGGAGCGGCTCACAGAGGTGACCCAGCTGCAACTCAGCCCTGCGTAATGCGCGCACTGAGCTTGTCGAAGGGGCGCGCCGCAGGCTCAGCACGCAACAACGTCGTGGCAGCGCTCGGCTAGTCGACCCGCCTGTAGATCAAATCGAAGTCCTTGCGCCATTCCTCGCCAGGCTCCTGGACGTCCCAGTGTCCGTCAATCGTGTGGCCGTCGTCTGAGAAGACGCCTTCGTAGCGCTGGTTGAAGGAGAGCGCCGAGAAATCCTCGTTTCCGCGCTGAAGCTTCCAGACCCTGCCATCGAATTCCATCTCGTACAGGCGGGTAACGCCGCGGGAGTCGAAGTAGTGCTGGACGTAGCGGTTCTCATGCGGATGCCAGGCCATCACGGCCAGGCCATCGGGAGCCTCCGGCACGTCGACGGTCGACTTCTCGATGACGTACTGATCGCCGAGCGCCCACTCGAACCTCGCGCGACCGAGCGGCTCACCGGAGGGCTCGCCTCCGAAGCCGGCCGCCAGGGTCCAGTCGCCGACGAAAAGAGCCAGCCGCTGCATCTCGGGTGGGGTGTTGTCGTGGTCGCTCATGCCTCTTTGACCGCCAGCTCCACGGGAACTCATCGCCGGACCGCTGGCTTCTGCCAAACAGAGACGTGCGTTGTGCTGTCGCTGGTGAATGGCTCGCGATTCCAGCCGGCCCACCGTTCCCGTAGCGACATTCCGGCTAGCCGTGCCATCAGATCGAGTTCCGCCGGCCAGACATACCGGAAGGGAGGCGAAAAGACCTCGAGCTTGCCATCGACAATCCAGTAATGATGGGAAATCAAACCCTGATTGGCGATGTCGTACTCGTCGAACCCGAGCCTCGAGTCACTAACCGTAAAGGCTCGGACGGTCTCACCAGGTGGTAGCCGCTGAAGATCGGGCACAGCTACCTCGATGACGAAAAAGCCGCCAGGCTCCAGGTGATCAGCCACGTTCTGGAAGCAGGCGACCTGCTCATCCTGCGTCGTCAGATTCATGATCGTATTGAAGACCAGGTAGGCGAGCGAGAAACGTCCCGCAACGGTCGTCGTGGCGAAGTCGCCGATGGCCACAGCGATCTCGTCTGCGCCTGGCTTCGCCCGCAACCTGGCCACCATCGCCTCGGATAGGTCGATGCCGTGTACGCGAATGCCGCGCTGCGCGAGCGGTAACGCAATCCGTCCCGTGCCAATGCCCAGCTCCAGAGCTGTCCCGTCCGTCGCCAGCTCGGCAAGGAACTCCACCACCGGGCCTACTTTGGCGGGCTGAAACATGTCGGCGGACGTGTCGTCGTAGCCCCTCGCGATGTGTTCGCCGAAGTAGTCCTTGGGCATGGATGCACTCTGTCAAACCCTCGTAGCCTCAGCGCTCCTGGGTGCCGGCCGCATCGGGCGGCCGCGTCTGGCATCTCCGGGGCAGCGTTTGACTTCAGCTCCGCCCTTAATGAAAATGGTTCCCATGTTGGTTAGTCGGCGGCGGCCCCTTGGCGTCATTGGCTGCCTTCTCGCGCTGGTGGTGACGGCGGGGTGCACCTCCGCACGACCGGCTGAGCGCTCGACCGGAAGCAGCGGACGATTGGCCATTGTCGCCGCGTTCTACCCGCTGCAGTTCGTGGCGCAGCGCGTCGCAGGCGAGCACGCGACAGTCGCCAACCTCACCCAGCCGGGAGCCGAGCCGCACGACCTGGAGCTGACCGCTCGGCAGGTCGCGAGCCTGACGACTGCGCGCTTGGTGATCTACGAAAAGGGCTTTCAGCCTGCGGTCGATGAGGCTGTGGCGCAGAGCGAAAACCCGGAAGTGATCGATACCACGACCGCCGTTCCGCTTCGGCCGCCCGAGGCGACTGGAGATGATCTTGGCCGTCAGGGAGGAGCCGGTGGTGATCATGCTGCGCTCGATCCGCACGTCTGGCTGGACCCGACCGCAGTTTCGCGAATTGCCCGGGCAGTTGAGCAACGGCTGCTGATCATCGACCCTGCTCACGCTGCCGACTACGCGCGTAATGCGGGTGCGCTCCAGCAGGATCTGCGGAGGCTCGACCGCTCCTTTCGATCCGGGCTGAGGCACTGCGTACGAACTGAGTTCATCACCACACACGCTGCTTTCGGTTATCTGGCTGAGAGCTACCACCTGACTCAGATCGGAATCAGTGGCGTAAGTCCGGACGCCGAACCCTCCGCCGCGCGCATTGCCGAAGTACAACGCGTGGCTCGGGAGTACCGGCTCACCACGATCTTCTCCGAGACACTGGTTTCGCCCGCCCTCGCCCAGGCCATTGCCGGTGATCTTGGTCTGCGTACCGACGTACTTGATCCGATCGAGGGCGTCACTGATCAATCGCGCGGGAACGACTACTTTTCGATCATGGCGTCCAATCTGACGGCGCTGCGAAAGGCGGGGGGATGCTCGTAGAAACAGGCACTGTGCTCGCGGCCGAGGACCTTACAGTCGAGCTGGGCGGCCTCCCTGTCTTGCGCGGGGTGGGGATTGCCGTACGCGCCGGGGAGGCGGTCGCCTTGTTGGGAGGCAACGGCTCAGGGAAGTCCACCCTGGTTCGCACCGTGCTCGGCTTGCTCCCCCATCAGCGAGGCACGGTGCGGCTGTTCGGCTCGCCTTTGCGTGACTTCCGCGACTGGTCGCGGATCGGGTACGTGCCGCAACGCTCAGCGGCGCTATTTGGCGGGTCGAAGGTCAAGGAGGTCGTAACGGCCGGGCGGCTGGCCCGTCGGCGGCTCTTTCGCTCACTGCCACGAGCAGATCGGGACGCGGTACGCACAGCCATCACCCTTGTTGGACTGGCTGAGCAGCGCAATGCCGATATAGCTGAACTGTCGGGTGGGCAGCAGCAACGCGCGCTGATCGCCCGGGCGCTTGCCGGTGAGCCAGATCTGCTCGTGCTGGATGAGCCCATTTCAGGAGTCGATCTTGAGCATCAACGCGTATTGGCTGACGTACTCGCTGGGCTGTTATCCGCGGGCACGAGCGCACTGGTGGTGCTGCATGACGTCGGGCCCCTCGGCAGCCTTCTCGATCGCGCGGTCGTGTTGAGCGACGGCCGGGTCGTCCACGACGGTGCGCTGGGGGATCTTGGCCAGCACCGACGCAGGCTTGGCGGTCATGAATATCTCGATCATGGTCCTGCGGCCGCACCTGATCATGATGACCGCGAGCGTCTGTTGGGCGGAGCTGTGGAACCATGATCGAAATCTTGTCCTACCCCTTCATGCAACGCGCGCTGATCGCCGCGCTGCTCACCGGGCTGATCGCCCCTGCCATCGGCACCTACGTCGTGCAGCGCCGGCTGAGCCTGCTCGGCGACGGGCTGGGCCATGTCGCACTTGCCGGTGTCGGATTGGCGTTGCTGACCGGCACCGCACCGATTCCGATCGCAGTAGTGGCCTGCATTGCGGGCGCTGTCGTGGTGGAAATCCTTCGGCAACGCGGCAAGGCCAGCGGCGACGTCGGGCTGGCTGTGCTGTTCTACGGCGGGCTGGCTGCTGGCGTCTTCCTCTCCGGCATCTCCGGAGTCGGCGCCGCTGGTCTCACCCAGTATCTCTTCGGCTCACTGACAACGGTGACTCCGAACGACCTGACGCTGATCGCCTTGCTGGCCGTCGTGATCTTGGTCATCACCCTGGGATTGGCGCCGCAGTTGTACGCCGTGTCGACCGACGAGGAGTTCGCCCGCACACAGGGTCTGCGGGTGCGGCTCTACCACATCACGGTGGTCAGCCTTGCTGCTGTCACGGTTGCGCTGGCCATGCGGACTGTGGGCCTCCTCCTGGTTAGCGCCTTGATGGTGGTCCCGGTCGCGGCCGCGCGGAACCTGGTGCGCGGTTTCACCTCGGGCCTCGGTTGTGCCATCGCCATTGGCGTTGCCACCGCGGTTGGCGGCGCGGCAGCGTCCTTCTACATCAATGCCGCACCTGGCGCGTTCATCGTCTTGTTGGCCATTGGGTTTTTCGTGCTGAGCTGGCCACTCTCCTACCTGGTGCGACGGCGCCGCGCCGCGGCCGTACTCCCGGAGCTAGTCGACGACGATGAGCTGGTCGCCGCGCATATGGTCACCGAAAGCCACCCCCATCGCCATGCGCCGGGCTGTGGCCATCCGGCAGTGCAGCATGGCGACCACACCGATTTCATCCACGAAGGTCATCGGCATGCTGCCCATGCTGATCACTACGATGAGCACTGAACAGCGTCGGCGGATTCGTCGAGGAGCATCAAGATGACGACTGATCCGATGACGACAGAAGAGCCGCAGATGCCCTCGGGTGGTGCGCAGCGCCGGACGAGGCAACGTGCTGCGGTCGAGGAAATCCTCTCCGATCGTCACGACTTCCGAACGGCCCAGCAGATTCACGAGGATCTGCGACAGCACGGCGAACGCATCGGTCTGACGACGGTCTATCGCACCCTGCAGCTGATGATTGATGCCGGCGACCTCGACGCACTCAGGACCGGCGACGGTGAGACGGCGTATCGCCGCTGCTCGACCGGCCACCACCACCACCTGGTCTGCCGTACCTGCGGTCGTACGGTCGAAGTCTCTGGTCCCGCGGTTGAGCGCTGGGCAAATGCGGTTGCCGCGG
>Ga0307295_10000136_pt1 | contig 14788 bp, 21 predicted proteins | sample ER_DNA_152_FD_194481 | JGI IMG/M metagenome (GOLD analysis project Ga0307295, IMG submission 194481) | Bulk soil microbial communities from the East River watershed near Crested Butte, Colorado, United States - ER_DNA_152 | ecosystem: Environmental > Terrestrial > Soil > Floodplain | place...
GCACCCGGACAACCGTCACGGTACCGTCCACAGCTACAGTTACAAGCCGTCACCGATCTTCCACGGCGATGGTCCCCTGTTTATGGGGCTGGAACTGGAGATTGAGACACCGCGACTGAATGAGGCGTTGCGGTTGGTTACGGACGGTTTCGGTGACCTGGCGTACGTCAAGGAAGACTCGTCGATCAACCACGGATTTGAGATCGTTACTCACCCCATGGATTGGTCCTATGTGGACTCACAGTTTCCGTGGGGAGTCCTGGGGAACCTCCGGACCGCCGGTGCTCGCGTAGATCCGGATGAGAACGGGCTCCACGTTCACCTGTCACGAGACGGATTCTCCGACGCATGCCACGTGTTCCGGTGGATGAAACTGCTGCACCGCAACCGTATCCAAGTAACCAGCCTGGCACGGCGTACCAGCGACCAGTGGGCAGCCTGGCACCGGTCGTCCCGGCGAATGACCAAGTATCTGGCTAAGCCAGAGTTGCGTTACAACACGTTCATTCCTCGCGATGACCTGGATCACTTGCGTTACAACGGTTCCAGTCGTTACGAGGCAATCAACGTCACTAACAGTGCGACATTCGAGCTACGAATGTTCGCATCGTCACTGCAAGAAGAGGAGGTGGGAGCCGCGCTGGCGTTTGCATCGTCCAGTGTGGAGTACGCGAGAATCCTTACACCGCAAGACATTCTGAAGCGAGACGGATGGTCATGGCGGGCATACTCGGATTACGTCGCACAGACACCGAGCTACGCGCCCCTACGCAAGGAGATCGATAAGCTATGTGCCTACTGACCTATTTCGAGCCTGGCGTACAACCGGACGTGATTGCGCTGGCTAACGGTGCCGTTATCAACGATGACGGCCACGGGTTCGCGATCGTCCACGGTGGACAGATCATTGTCCACAGAGGACTGCTAGCGGATCAGGTGATCGACACTTTCGAGGCGGCCCGCCAGCGGTACCCGGATGGTCCTGCGATGTTCCACAGTCGCATGGCTACCCACGGTGAAACCACAGTGGACAACGTACATCCGTTCACAGTGGACGGCGACGCCCGGACAGTGTTGGCACACAACGGAATCCTGCCCACCGAGGTACAACCACGTAAGGGAGACATCCGCTCAGACACAGCAATCCTGGCAGCCAGCATGGCCGGCCGGTTCGGGTCACTGCGCAAGCCACAGGTGCGGGCGTCCGTCACCCGGTGGATGGGCAACTTCAACAAACTCGTGATTCTCACGGTAAACCGCCGTTTCGGTGGTAACGCGTTCATCCTGAATGAAGAGGCCGGCATCTGGACTCCAGAGGGTATCTGGTACTCCAATGACGGTTACCGCACCAGCGGCAGCCGTTGGCAGTCCAGCTACTGGAGTTACCGTGACGGCGAGTATGCCACTGAATCCACGGTGGTCGGCAAGGCATCCAAAGTGGACAGTGTCGAACTGTGTTGGATGTGTGGCGGGGACTTGGACGCCTGCACTTGCTATGACCCGCACGCGGGTGTCAGGTTGCCACGACTGCCGGGTGAAGTGGCCTGTTACGGCTGCAAGAATCCGCGCATGTATTGCGACTGTAAGACGGACCAGGGTAGCGTCCGCTGTCCTGGCTGTTTCTACTGGATCGTGAACACTGACCGCGAAATGGGCGTGTGCAGCGTTTGCAGGGTGTGCCTGGAATGCGACCAGTCAGAGGCTGACTGCGATTGCTATGAGCCGGAGTCAGCGAAACGACCCGCCGGCACGGAAAGCGCACTGGTACGCGTAAACCAGGCATCCGCCTAGCTCCGTCGGTAACGGGTGCGGGACCGTCCACAGTAGACGGTCCCGTCGCCTGAGTCCGATGGGGACTCAGAAACGAGGTAACGCGATGACATTGCAGGACAACGTCCGCAAGGGTGCCACGTGGCTAGATGGGTTCGCCCCCGGTTGGGAGAGCAAAATCGATCTGTCCACTTTGGACCTACACTCCTCTGTGCGCTGTGTGGCTGGACAGGCGCTCAACACGGGGGATCAATCCGGGTACGGGGTCATGATGGAAGCCCTGACCGCGTGGTCGTTCGACGTCCTCGGTGCCATGACGGACGTGGAGTACGGGTTCACTCACCCGGATGTCGCGATGGAGGGTCCTCAGAGTCCCTACTGGTTCCCGAGTCCCTACTCCGGGGGTCCTCCTAGTGATCCTCGCCTGGTGGAGTTGGTGCGACTGTGGACCGCCGAGATCATGATCCGTCGCCAGACGCCAGAGGTGACGCCATGACCGCACCGTTCTATGTGGACTCCTGCGACTGCCGGCTGACCATCAACCCGGGACCGTGGGGTGTCGCGATCATTGTGACTGAGCACGGTAACGGTGGCACCGCCATCACGCTGACCGCAGAAGACGCCACCAGGGTCGCGGCAGCGTTGATTCTGGCGGCAGCCAGTGCTGCCAGTCACCGCAACGAACAAACCGTCTCAGCGTCCCGCTAAGCCAAGATCACAGCCGGGGGGCAGCTCAGTAGCCCCCCGGACCCCTGGTTCCCTCTGTGGCGCTCTCACGGGCGTTTGCGGGACCGTCTGGAGTTGCCGCATGGCACACCCGACCGATTTAGTGATCCACATGTCACAAAGCAAGATCAAACGCATACAGGACCGCGCCGCCGCGCACTGGAGTGCTGGCAGGCCGCACAGTGCCTGGCAGACACTGTCTGACGCTGGGCTGGAGATCCTGTGGCCGACGTTCCTGCGGACAGCCAAAACGTGGGGACGTGACCGCTACATACGGGAGATCACCAGGCACAGCACCTAGGAACCGCACAGAGGCCCGGTGCCACGGGAGCGTGGCACCGCAGGCCGAGACTGCACAGGGAGCAAGCGCACCGGTTCGATTCCGGTGGCAGTCACTAGGTGTCCACACAGGACGCCAGAGGAGGAAACACGTTGCTACACCTAGCGTTTGCCGTGCTCGCACTCACACCGGTACCCGCACCAGCCGCAACCTCCGTCACCAACAGTCACAACGAACAGGCCATGATCTGGGCAGAGAGCCTGCTGCAGCGGCACTGGCTGCCGTCCCCCGACGTGTGGGGACACCGATTCTGTTGGCAGCTACCGGGTGACACCACCGTCTACCGCTGTGTGGACGGCTTCTCCGACACTTCCTGACCCCGCACCCCAGCACCGTTACCCAGGGTCACGCCCCTGGTCCACAGGCCCCTGTCACAGGGCCAGGACCAGGGGCAACACCCCCTGCCACAGGCACCCACAGTCACTCATACATTCAGCTGATACCTAGATACCCAGAAGTAGGACCTGTGCCTGACCAAAGGGACTAGACATAGATCCACTCCTCAGCCACCCAGATCCCAAAGGGGGATAACCGGACAACCCACACACTAGTAACCTTCGTAACTAGTAATAGAAAAAGCCACAGGCAACCACGAAACAGTCACACCAACCGAAACAGATACCGCACAGCACCCTGCTGTTCCTGTCTCTTTAACGTGTGATGTTACCTGCTTCGATGTATCGGGAAACTGTGCCTGGGTTTGAGAGCTCGGAGGTGACGGGTTGGGTTGGGGTGTCGGGGTTCGATACCTTGTGCATGTTTATATGCATCTTTGGTATTGGCATACAGTGCCAGTGTGGATCCCCGGCTACCGGCAATTAGTGACGAAGACCTGATCCGGGCTGCCCCTGGTGTCCGGTACCTGGTGGGGCAGCGACTGGAGGAGATCTGGAACGTGTGCCAACCGCACCTGGACGGCACCGCGCCGAGACCTGACCACCGTTACGTGGAGACGGCGGCGCGGGTGCTGAAGGAGATGTCCCGGCTGTACCGGTTGGACGCCCCAGCACCTGCGGTGGAACGGGAAACGGCACCGGAAGACGCGGCCAGGATGGTGGAGGCGCAGTTGCGGGAGCTGGAGGCTCGTTCCCGCCCCGGCGCGGAGGCGTAGAGCCACGAAACGCCCCGGGTGGTACCTGGGGTACCCCTGGGGCGGTTTCTGGGCTCCTGGTTACTCGGGTCTCATGTTCTGTACCAGCATCACCACGGTGCCGTCTGGTTGCCGGCGTAGACCGGTGCGTAGCTGGCCACCGAGTGCCTTGCATTGATAGTGCAGGGCTGCCCGGAACGTGTTCGGGTCTTCTTTGATGTCTTCTCCGACAACCAGGATCCATTGCTGTCCGTCGATCCAGGACAGGTAGTCCGGGTAACGCTCCAGGAATGATCCGTAACGGAAACGACGCGCGAGTGGGACTGGATCCGGGTTTACTGTAGCCATGCGGAGGATCATAACACGAGCTACTAGCTGACCGTAACCATAAGCCTAATCATGGTACCCCCCTTCTGCGTTAATTTTGTGTGTCTCCCATGGTATATTTACCTACTTTGTACCTATTTACTTGTTAATTTTTCTTAGAGAGACAAAGAGTAGTTAGAAGTTACAGTAGCAAGGGACAGGGTCTGTGAGCTGGGCGCTAAGGAAGATAAGTTGTAATCGTGGCGTTTGGAGATCGCGAAACCTAGAAGAATCAGATTCCCATTAACGGATCTTGAGCTACTACCCAGCTTTTAAGTTTTGCACCCTTTGCGTGTTACGTTCCAGAGATGGAAGTCGCTGTTTACAGGGTCTGTATCTGTGGTAGGATGGATACATGGCAGGAAGAAAAAGAGACTGGAAACCAGGAGAACAGGAAGCGGTACAAGAAGTAATCGGGCAGCTGCGAGAGCTACGGAAACGAGGAAGACAGACGCAAGGGGAGGTAGCCAGACTCGTTGGGATAGGTCAGAGTTACCTCTCGGAACTGGAGAACGGATGTCACCTGGAGGTGTCACTAGCGATGATCGCTCGCCTGGCACGGGGTCTGGGATACGACTTCAAGGTCACGCTCTCCAAGAGAACGGAAGGCTAGTGAAGAAGTTCCTCATAGTCCTGGCGGTGGTTGCGTTGCTGGCTTGCGCGGCACCGAACTCCGAACCTGAACCGAACGGCCACAAGAACGTCACCACAGCCTGTCCACGTGGCGAAGGTCTCGCCACGATGTGCATGGAGTTCTACTCTGACGAAGCGGCTCAGCTACACATCCGCGTCGACGCACTACGTGACGACGGTAAGCACGCGGAATCGCCACTCGGTGACGTAGTAATGCCCCTGGATCGCAGGATCACAGTGTTCCCCGGTGGCGGAGCGGTGGGGTACAGCGTGAAGCTGGAAGGTCACGTAGTGACCATGTCCGGTAAAGCATCCGGACCAGCCGGGATTCTTATCGGCTGCCGAGTGATCCACCGAGGCACAGAAGTGATCGAGGCGGGGTTCTTCGGTGACAAGGGACTCGCGCCCTGCAGTTACACGGGAAGGTAGGCAATGACTCAGCCCAACGGAATCCGGCGTCTCGGTTACTGCGGTGATCGTAACTACGGGGAGATCAGCAAAGAGTTCCACGCGTTGTACGACAACCAGCACCCGGACCTGACACCGTACACAGTGGAGCGAATTCACCAGCGGTGGACAGTCCTCGGGAAGCTGGCCTCAGCGGGAAGGCTGTAACGACAAATGCAACAGGGCTACATCAACGCCCTGTTCCTGCTCAGCATCGTAACCATGGTCGCGGGAGCCGCCTCGGTGGCGCTCGCGATCCTGGCGTTGCAGGTGCTACGTAAGGGGAACTGGGGAGAGCCAAAAGAATCCACTGTGGACACACCCGAACCTGGCAAAGAGTTGCTTCTCCTTCGCGATTCGCGACGCATACTCGGTCACGAGACACCCACCGAAGTGGGAAGCATCCAACGGGTCCGGCGCAGTCCCCTACTGAGCGCGGAGGAGAGACGTGGCTACTACGACTGAGGTCAGGGCTCCGAGACCACGATGCGCTGAAGCTGGGATGGATCCGGAATGGTGGGTGGGCTACCACCCGGGACAATGTTCCAAGGGTTGCCCGCATGGACTGGCAGCACACATCTGCCTCAGCCACTGCCTGCTGCTGGACCAATGCCAGGACCGGATGATGAACACCGGGACCGGAGAGTACGTGGGAATGGTCCTGGGCGGCATGATGAAGGTCCGTGACCTTCATGGCCACCAGATGTTACGGGTGCCGAAGGTTCTGTACGCGTCCTGCGAAACTTGCAAGGCCTCCAGATAGGAAACAGCCCCAAGGGAGAGATCCCCTGGGGCTGTTTCGTTCCTCGCCCACCGCGAGAAATTGGGGTCAGGTCACGCTGTTTCAAGGTCAACCTCGGATAGGGTGATTGTCACGGGATCTCCCCGCGCACCATGGCGTGACCTGACATTTAGTGGCCCCCCTGAGCGGTGAACGCGGCGGGGGCCGTTCCACGTAGCCAGCCTCGCCCTTCCGAAGGAGGCTCACCTGTTCCATTTGTGACGGACCGGTGGCTTAGGCCGGTGGAGGCGCACCCGGGAGCCGGGCCTCAGCCGCCCGTCTCTACGCGGATACCCGTCGTCATGAAGTTGTGGTACTTCTACGCTACCACACAGTCGCGGCACTCGCTACCGTCTCGGTACTTGGCCAGTCTGTCTGGGTTCCCGTTGGCAAGCTCTACGTAGCCACGCCCTGGCCTCCGAGCTGACCGAACCACCACCCAGTCCGCAGCGATTGCTTCCACCCGGGAGCATTCGTAGTGGTCTCGGCCAAAAGCGCCCCCACAGAAACCGTGGAGAACATCGCCCACACGTAACGGGGTCACTCGGTAGCCATCCTGCGAGCATCAGCGCGGGCCTGGATGCAGCCGTACGCGCCGTCACGGGCACACGTGGTTTCCCTGCACGCGTAGTTGGTGTAGCCGTTGTCCGTGCCATGACGCTCGTCCCCAGGGTCGAGGCCACGTTCACGGCGAGAGTGCCTACGGCCCACGCTGTACTGGGCCCAGGCCGTGGTGCAGGGCTCACAGCGGCACTTGTTGTTCCCGTAGCCGTTCGGGGTGCCGTGGCGGCCACTGGTTACGGGTAGCTTGCAGGCGACGCCGCGACAGGGGCACGGGTCGTCGAAGATGTTGATGAGATTGCCGGACTCGCTCTCGGTCAACGCTTCCTCCTTCCAGAGACAGGGACAGGGGTATGCGGACCATTGTAGTCCACATACCCCTGTCCGGATCTTGCTGGATCAGCCTCGCGGGACGTAGTACCCGCGACGCCGCCACTCGGGCAGAGCCTTCCGGCCGCCTCGGGCACCCTCGTTGTACTTAAAGACGAGAACTGCTGCCAGGGCCATCGTTGGCCTCATCTTCTGGATCTTGGCCCAGGAGTAGGCCTCATTCAGAAGGCCCTTGGCCCGCTCCGGAATCTCACGCATCTTCTCCACCAGTCGGGCCACGTCCACCCGACTGCCGTACTCCTCCAGGATCGCCGCGACCCCCTCCAGAACCACGCCGCGAGTGGCGTCGTAGTCCTGGCCGTAGGCCCGCTTCAGAACAATCAGGGCCAGTTCCAGGGTGTTGGGCTCCCGCTTGTTTTTCACCGAGATGCGGTAGATCCGCTCCATTGCCGTAACCGCCGCGATCGAGCCGTCAGCGGGGAACGTGCTGACCTTGTAGCCGTGGTTGGTGACGATCTCCAGAATCTCCCGGACAGTCTTATCGCCAGCCACTCCGGTGATTCGGAACCGGTCAGTTGCGCGAGGCTTGGTGCCGTCGTTGTGCGTAACGAACAGAGCAGCCTCCTGCTCCTCGGTGAGATTGTCGAACACCTCACAGCGAACCTGGGTGGGTCCGCCTTCCTTGAGCTTGCGGTTCAGTACCGCCAACCGGGTCTGCCCATCCAGGACCACCTGGTCCCCATCGGCCCGCCGGGACACCAGGAGGGTACCGACACCGCTGGGAGTGAACCGCTTGTAAATTCGCCTGATCTTGTTGAGATCCTCGGGCCGCTGGACCTTGGGGTCCACGGTCAGTTTCTCGACATCCAGGAACTCGATCGTCGAGTCCAGGTCATCCAGAAACGACAGGTTCAGATAGGTAACCATCAGTTAGCCGTGGTCCTTCCTAGGAGCTTCTTGTGTACACGGTTGATTCCGTACTTAACCGCATTGATCTCAGCTCTCCACGCCTCAGCTTCTTCTGCTGTGATCTGCGGATGGAGATCCGTCAGATTGCTGTAGGCCCTTGCCACCGTCCGCAGAAGCGGAAGTGAATCCTGCATCAGTCGCCGCTGCTCAGCGGCAGTTTGAATGCTCTCCGGTGACGCCAGGAGTTCCAACTCGGCAGTAATCTTGCGGTACTCGGTGTAGGCGTGGCGGGTGAGCTTGCTGTTTTCAAACTTCTCGATCGCCTCACGCAGGGCCTGCTGCTGTCGAGGAGGGAGATCCTCGATACGCATCAGTCTCGAATACAGCGTTAATGCCAGCTGAATAGGATGCTGACCATGGCCGGTGAGATGGGATACGCGCCTGCGCCAGGGATTTCTTTTTGTCGCAGCAAGCTCCTCTTCTGTCCTTCTCCGGCCAGTTCTTGAGATGTGGTTTTTGCGGACCCCTATGAGGCGCTGCTCTAGGAGCATTTTGGCGCAGGCCTGCCTCAGGTCGAAGATCCTGCGACCGTCGTAGGGAACCTGTAGTGGATGGTCAGCCTTTTCAAGGAACTCGAAGGCCTCTTCCATCGTTTCAGCTACTTGCACCTCAACGGTGACGGTGTTCAGTAGCAGACCCAGCCTTCGAGCCCCATCGAGGAGGATGTGATCCTTGGTTACCAGGATCGGTACCAGCATTCCGTTCGCAGCGATGTCAGCAGCTAATGCCTTGATGTCGCCTCGTCTAGCTCGCTGTGGGTCCTGGCTGGGCGGGATCACGATATCCGCAATACGCATTCGTATCAGCTTGGCCATCGGATCCTTTCACTAGTTGTTTCGCTGTCAGGATCCACTGTACCACATGGAGTGGTACAAGTGTCAAGCGCTGACCAACCAGCCGCCCGGAATTCTACCAACGCCACCCCACCGTAGCGGACCCAACTGCACCAGGCCACGATCAGCAGCATCCAGGCGCACCGCGAACCGGGTAGCCCCCAGCGGACGTTCACCCACCGAGCGACACCAGTTCGAGTACATCGTGTACAGATCCCGAGTGTTCATCGCCTGATCTGGGGCCAGGACCAGTTCGCCCACCGTGGCCCGGTCATCCAGGAACTTGATCACCGAATCGGACTGCTCCCGCAGAGCCCGCACCGCCGCCGTCACCTGACCTGGCTCCGCCAGTCCCTGCCGGTGGTACGCGGCCAACCCCTCCAGCAACCACAACAGGATTCCGTCCGCCTCCTCCACCAGGATCGCGTCCATCGCCCGCACCTGACCTTCACCCAGGAACACGGTGTCGAACGGGATCAGCTTCACCCGGTTCCAGATCGCCCGGTCGTCCGTAGTGAACCGGGGGGCGTGATTGGTGGCCAGCCAGATCGAAGCCTCGTTACGCCACGTCTGGAACGTCTCGTACAGCCCACGGGAGCGCATCAGGTCCCGGCCGGTGTAGCGCTTCACCAATTCCTCGTTCCAGCGGACTCCTTCCGAGGTTTCCGAGGTGGTGACGAACCGTTTGCCTTTCAGTCCATGCAGAGCCGGCGTGGCGGCGGTGTCGTCGGAACTGCGGGACTCCCGGAACGTGCCCGACGGAGCGGTCTCCCCATAGCCCCCGAACACCGCATTCAACGTCTCCAGGAAGGTGGACTTGCCGGTACCGGACGGGCCGTAGACCACGAACATGGCCCGCTCCGAAGGGTCACCCAGAAGCGTGTAGCCCAGACAGCGCTGCACGTAGGCGCGCATCTCTTCGTCCGGGAGTGCTTGTTCCAGGAACTGCTTCCACTGCGGCGCTTTAGCGTCCGGGTCGTAGGAGGCGTTGAGCTTCCGGGTGATCATGTAGCTGGGGTCGTGCGGGTTCAGGTTGCCCGTCTTCAGGTCATAGACCCCGTTCTCCAGGTTCAGCCACCGAGGCTCAGAGTCGAAATCTGAGGCCGAGACTGTCATCCCCGGCTGCGAGAAGAAGAACTTGGCCATCGCCGCTTGTTTGCCGGCGGACCGTGCTTTGGCTCCCTGCTTCGCCACCGCCTCGTCACCTGACCGCATCATGCGACGGGTAATGCAGTCCGTCTCCCACAGGATCGCGTTGTCGTTGGCCGCCCACACAGTTCCGTCCCAGGCGCGGGCCTTCTTCTCCTCCACGACCCAGCGGTGGATGTCACTGATCTGGTGTTCCGGGTAGTAACACGCCTTCTGGGCCAGCATGCGTTGACCGTTACCCACGTCATCCAGGGTATAACTTTCACCGTCTTCAATGGGAACTATTTCATCGTCACCTGCGCGCGGAGCAATATAGGCAGACCCGAAACCTTGCCGCGCCAACGCCTTGGCGGCTTCCTTGAAATCTCCCCGGTGCCACAGCGCGGTGTAGGCACCAAACTTCGTGTAGGTGGAGTCTGGTTCCAGCTCTGACACTGAGGAGGAGAAGACCTTGAGAAGATCAGAACCCTCGTAGTTGGTGGTGGCCGAATGCCCGTCACGACGGCTCTTGCCGGGACGCACCCAGTACTCCTCGACACCCCGACGGTGGGAGAAGGTCCAGCCCACCGGCTCCAGGATGTCGGCCCACGCCATTCGGGCCGCGTATTCGTCCCCGGGACGGTCACCGGCCCCCTCGGGACGGGGACCCACAACGGCACGGTCAGTGGCGACCTGGGGAGGTACGACCAGTGCCTTGGAGGGGGCCGGTGCCTCGTCCAATGCTAGTCGCAGAATCTCGTGCAGTGCCTGCCGCTCCTCCCACGTGACCGTGGGAATGACTCCCGGCACAGACTCACCGAGGAAGTCCCACGATTCACCGGACGGGTGACACAGTCCCGACGTGGGGGCCACGATCACGTAGCCACCTTCACCACGGGTTTCGGCCCGAACCTTGCCGTCAACGTCCCGGGCGATCTTCTCGTTGCCAGGGACCAGGTGGTCGGAGACGCGGTAGAGGAGGTGAATGCCTCCGGATGGTGTCCATTCCGAGTAGCTCTGGCGTAGACCTTCCCAGATGTAGGTCATGCCCCGTTCGGAAGCGATCCGGTCGATTGTTTCCATCAGGTCCGCGTTGAGGGCAACGGACCCTTCGAGCTCGGTCATCTCCAGGTTGCCTGACACCGCTCCGCAGATCACGGCCAACCCGTACTCGTGGCCGTTGCCCCACCAGCGTTCCAGGTCGCCGAGTCCGGGGATCCGGGCCTGATATTCGGCCCACTCCACAACGGGTCGCTTGGTGCCGTTGGTCCGGATCGGGATGGTTGATACGCCTGCGGAGTGCCAAGCAGCCGCTGCTTGTGGTACTGTAAGCACTAGAACACCTCTCTCATGGGTTCACGTCTACGAGAGAACAGGACAGGCCCCCGACCGGATCCGGGGGCCTGTTCCATGTGTACCTCCTGGGAAGACTGAGGACTCAGTGTGCGCCCACGCTGAGATCAACTCCAGTCTCAGAACGGAGGATTCTCATCCTGTTGCCCAGGGTTAGGGTACGTGGGTAGGCCCGGTTGCGGCGCGTACGGATTGGAAGATTGTGCCTGCCGTCGCAGACGGTCCATAGTGGACTCTGACTGTGGAGGACCGGAGACTGGTGGGTTCCATTGTCCTGACTGCTGACCGGTGGCCGGCGGCCACGGGCTGCTTTGCGGCTGTGGGTCTCGTGGCTGCGGCGCATCCTGGCCGGGGTGGAACTGCGGGTGCGCGGCCAGCCATCGGCTCGCGTACTCCACCGCACCAGGATTAGTTGCTTGGTCAACTATCTGGTAGGCATCCCCGTCCTTGCCCATCTGGACCAGCATCGCGTCTTCCCTGGGAACGCCGATGGCGTGCTTGGTGTCCCGGATCAGTCGTCCCTGGGTCCACTTCGCGGCTCGCATCACCTTGCCGGGCTGGTTCAGTTCGTCGGGCAGGTTCAGGTCCACGATGTCGACGTAGACGGCGTCACTGGGGCGGCCATCCTGACGCGGGTACTTCGTGGCCGTGTCCGTCTCGTAGCGGACCGGCCACACGATGAGCAGGTGTCCGACTATATCGGAGGGGTTCAGGTACGTGCGTGGAGCGTCGTCGTCCTGGCGACCAGCTCCGACAGGGGTGAACGGCATCAGTTCCTCGTTTCAGTTTCGGTTTCGGCTACTTGCCAGGGCACCCAAGATCCGAGGCACCTTCCTCGGGGGATCTTCGGAAATTGTACCAGGGGCAGAAGCCACAGTCATGTGATGGTGACGCGTCAACCTGTTCCCAGCGGTGAGTGTTGGAAATGATTTCCAGTTCCACTAACCGGGTGGCGATGGCAGGGATTCTCGCCAGGGACATCTCCGCCACGCTGCGGTCGTAGGGCCACGTCTCAACGTGAGCGTCCTTGATGTTGCCGGCCCTGGGGAAGTAGAACAGTGACACGTGGTTGACCTTGAACCCGGCACGCTCGTACCCGTACCCGTAGATCTGTACCTGGCGACGGTAGTTCTCCGGGGAACCCTCCGACTTGATTTTCTTCATCTTGTCGGGACTGGCACCCTTGTAGTCGATCACAATCCCCTCGGGAACCCAGAACAGGTCACTGCGCCCCTGGACATCGGCTGACATCTGCAGACGGGTCTCCGGCACCCACTCTGCCAGTTGGCCCGGTCGTACCGTGTCCTGGATCCAGTCACGGAAGGCGTTCTCCAGCCAGTCGTGGACAGCTGTTCCCACGATCGCCGGCCACGGATCCAGGGTCGTGTTGATCCTCTCAACTTCGGCCAGCCGGTAACCGATGCGACGATCGCATGGACTGGACAGCTCCGACGGTCCGATGTTGACCTGGGCGCTGCGAGGGTTCCGCTGATCCCGCCAGTGGATTACCTTCAGGATTTCGTCCTTGATCCGTCTGGCGATCGGATCTTCTCCCGGATGTATCTGCGTGAACGGCATCTCCAACTGCTCCGATCTGGCAGGTTTCTTCAGGATCGGCTCACAGTACGGGTGGCTGCCGACATCCTCCAGGAACGGATCCAGGCGCGTCTTACAGATCCGACACTTCATCGATCCGTCAGAACTCCCAGGAAACCGAAGTCGTACGAGTAGGACTGATCCTTACGGATCCGTGCCAGCAGCACCTCCTGGGTGATGCCAGCTTTCTGCGAAGCCACTGCCAGAGTCACGAAACGTTCCCGGAAATCAGGGAACTCATCCAGTGCCTTCGTCCCGGCGTCCATGAAAGCTGCCACTGCCTCAGCGTTGCGCTCGTTGAGTTGATCCAGGGCACCGTAAGTTTCCCACCGGTAGAGACTGGTCACCGCGATACCCAGGATGTCCGCGAGGGCAGCCTTCGACAGGCCCAGGCGGGTGCGCATCTCAGTCATTTCACCAGAGAACATGGCCCACCGACCACGCGAGATGGGATCAGTGGCCTGGACTGCCTGTTCACGCGTCACTGTTTATCGCCTCCAGTTCCATCGTTACTTGTAGACCCAGTGCCGCAGCCCACGCGATGAGGGTGCTCAGTTGGATGCTGCCAGTGGCGTTTTCCAGTTGGCCAAGATTCTGATGGGTGCGTCCCATGCGGCGGGCCACCGTTGACTGGGTAAGCCCCTGTGCCCTGCGGGTCTTGGCAAGGAAAAGGCGAACTTCATTCAGATCCATGGGCTGGATCCCTCCCTTCATCCATTACTGTACCCTATGATCACTACATGGGTTTGTCTGTTGCGGAACGTCTCGCCCAGCTTTCAGCTGATGAGCGCAGCGAGTTCATCATGCGACAGACCCCTGAAGTTCTTCAGGAGATGCTCCGAGGTGAGTGGTGGTACACGTCCCGCCCGGAACAGTGCCCGCCAGAGGGTGGCAAGTGGCTGGTGGCTTTGGCCCTCGCCGGTCGTGGCTGGGGTAAGTCCCGGGCCTCCGGAGAGTGGCTGGTACAGCAGGTCATCAAGCATCCCTACGACCGGTCCGGTGCCCCCACCGAATGGCTACTGATCGCGGAGACCTTGGCAGACGCCCGTACGATCTGTATTGAGGGACCGGCGGGACTGAAACGGATCCTTGATCGCCGTGGTATCGCGTACCGATACAAGCAGTCACCCCGTCCCATGATCCTGTTCCCGGATGGCCAGAAGATCTATGCGGAAGGTGCCGATGACGCCGATGTGGGTCGCGGCTACAACGCAGCTGGCGCAGTCCTCGACGAGGTCGCGAAATGGATCCGTCCCTACGAGTCGTGGTGGGAGGGGATCCTTCCGTCACTTCGTTCGGATCTTATTAATGACCATCCTCGGGCTTTTGTTGCTACCACCCCCAAGCCTATTAAGATCATTCAGGAGTGGGTTGGCAGTTCTGATGGATCCGTGCATCTCATGGGTGGATCCACCTTCGATAACGCTGTCAACCTTTCCAGCTACGTACTCGTGGAACTGGAGAAGAAGTACCGAGGCACCGCCATCGGTCAGCAGGAGTTGTACGGAAAGGTTCTGGAGCTCAATGCAGGCGGCCTCTTCCGGCGCATGGACATCGTTAACCATCGTGTCGATGCTCTACCGGAGGATGCGACCATCGCTTCCACCGTGGTCGGCATGGACCCGAACCTCACCGGAGAAGAGGCCCAGACCGGGATCGTCGCGCTGTGCCGGACGACGGACGGAGAAATCTACGTCCTGGGTGATCGGACCATCCAAGGGTCCGGGCGTCAGGCGGCGCTGGCGGCGTGGCGGGCGGTAAGCGAATTCGAGGCCGACGTCCTGGTGTACGAGGAGAACCTCGGCAAGCGGTACCTGCAGGAGGTGCTACAGGACGCTTACCGGGAGTACTGCGATCTTGGCATG
>Ga0307295_10000142_pt1 | contig 14604 bp, 14 predicted proteins | sample ER_DNA_152_FD_194481 | JGI IMG/M metagenome (GOLD analysis project Ga0307295, IMG submission 194481) | Bulk soil microbial communities from the East River watershed near Crested Butte, Colorado, United States - ER_DNA_152 | ecosystem: Environmental > Terrestrial > Soil > Floodplain | place...
GGTGTCCTCGTCAACACCCCGAGTGGCAATCTTGATCACCGTGCCGTTGAAGCCGGAGTCGCCGACCAAGAGGTTCGAGCCTCCGCCAAGGATGAGCAGTGGTTCACCAGCGGCGTCCAGCTCGCGTACCGTCTCGATCAGCTGGGTCTCGGTCTCGGCGATGATCATGCGGCGTGCTGGGCCGCCTACTCGGAGTGTCGTGTGATCAGCTAACGCAACATCCGTCGCCTGCTCCGCCCGGCTGAACTCAGATTTCATGATCACGCTGCGGAACTCGTACCCCAAGATCAACTTCTGCTCGAGCGGCGCCCAGGACCCGCTGCCCATCACTGGTCGCTTCGATGCTGATGGTGACGAGCGACCCCTCGATGGCCGAGACACTGCCGCTGAACTGCACCTCAACACCGTCCGCGTCATCGGGCACTACCACTGGCCTGGTGAACCGGACAGCGTAGGAGATCACCCGGCTGGGGTCCCCTACCCAATTGGTGACCACCCGAAGCGCTGTTCCCATGGTGAGCATCCCGTGCGCAATGACACCTGGGAGGCCAACCTGCCTGGCGAAGTGCTCTGAGTAGTGGATGGGATTGAAGTCTGTCGAGGCACCGGCGTAACGAACAAGCCGTTCCCTGGTGAATCGAACACTCAGCGACGGCAAGTCGGTGCCGATCTGCACGCCGTCCACAACGGTGGCCTTCATGCCGCCGCCTCCCGTGCGTGGGCGAAGGTGGCCTGCGCCGTGCAGATCGGCTCACCGTCACGGCTTGTGATGTCGACGGTTGCCGAGATGAGCTCCGAACCCGAACGCACCCTCACCTTGTCGATTGTTGCGGTTGCGATGACGGCGTCGCCGGCATGCAGCGGGCGCATGAAGGTGAAGCGCTGGTCGCCGTGCACAGTCCTCTCTAGCGAGAGTTCCAGCTCAGGGTCACTGAACAGCTGGTCCCAGCCCCGCGCTGAGATGACTGCAGCAAAGGTGGGCGGTGCCATCGGCGAATCTCCGTGATATCGAGGGTTGTCATCGCCCAAGGCCATCGCGAACTCCGCGATCTTGGCTGCCGAGACCTGGTACGGATCGCAGGGTGGATAGCGGCGCCCGGCGTGAGCCTCGGTGATGGCCATAGATGCAACGCTAACGGAGATGAGCTTGCTGGTACGCGGTCTGGTAACGCTTCCGGACCAGGTCGGCAGCCCGTTCGCCCAGCGGCTCGGCCATCTGCCAGCCGCGCTGTGAGGCGAGAGTACGCAGGGGTGCGAGCAACAATCCGTCGGCCAGAAACAGCGGCAGAGCCGCCACCGGTTCAGGCAATCCGTCGAGGACATCGAGCACTCCCGGACGACAGGTCCCGAAACACGCTCGTACCAGACCATGCGGACCGTCGGTAAGGCGCGCCGCAAGATCTACAACGGCCTTGTTGGCAGCGGGATTCGAGGAGCCGACGGCAAAAAGCAGCACAGAGCTGTGATCCGCAATGCCGGCCGCAACCATGCTCTGTCGAAGCAGGTCTGCGACATCATCGCCGGTACCCAAGATGTCGGCAACGATCAGCTGAAGCGGAAGGGACGATGCGACCTCGGCGACCGTCTGGGGGACGTCAATCGTGGCGTGATAGGCCTCGGTGAACAGCAGCGGGACGACAACTGCCCGGGTGTGGCCGGCCTCGGCCAGTCGGCGTACGGCTGCACCAAGGTCTGGCTGCGCCAGATCAAGGTACGCCGGCACCGCGGTGATGTTCGCCAGCTCTGCAACGGCTGCCATGAGCCGCTCGATGTCGTGGCTGCCCTCGGCATGCCGGCTGCCGTGGGCAAGTCCGACTAGCGCGGGATCTGAATCGCGCAGCTTGGTCAGCGGGTCTCGCGGTGTGGCGTATGGGTCTTGCAGCGGGGGCAGAACTTCTTCAGCTCAAGGCGATCCGGGTCATTGCGCCGGTTCTTCTTGGTGATGTAGTTCCGCTCCTTGCACTGTGTGCAGGCCAGAGTGATCTTTGGCCGTACATCGACGGTCTTGGCCATAGCTTGTCCTCAGAATCTTCTTGATACGTGTCGTGCCGGGTAGCGGGAGCGGGACTCGAACCCGCGACACAGCGATTATGAGCCGCTTGCTCTACCGCCTGAGCTATCCCGCTGTGGTCTCCGCTACCAGTTTCCCGGTCGGGCAACGATCTGAATAGACCGCATATTCCGCCGATGCGCGGTGGCACCGGAGGCAGAGTCCGAGCCCCCATGCGGAATCGAACCGCAGACCTTCTCCTTACCATGGAGACGCTCTGCCTGCTGAGCTATAGGGGCGCATAAATGGCGCTCGACGGGCGGCACCAACGGACCAAGATACACACTGGTCGGTGGCCTCGGCGAATCCGATGACGACGTCATTGATCGAGTAGTTCGTGGGCCGCCGCAGCCTGGCTCTTGACTCCCGGCTGGCGGCCTGAGCCATCGTAGGGTGCCTACGAGCTGACCGGCCAAGTAACCTCGCATTATTCACTCGGACTTGCGATGATCGGCAGATGCGGAGTCAACGTAAGTGATGTAGGTGGCCGTAAGCGAGCTCGGGGAAAAGAGGCCAGCCACCCAGCCCGCTGACAAGCCCGTGGGCATCTTCCGCGCGATCGGTATCGCACATCGGACCACGTGGCAGAGTCCTCAGTTCTACGTACTAGTCATCGGCGCAATGCAGCTGCTCTTGGTCGTGATCGCCATTCCGGTGATCCGGCTGCTCTATGGGTTGATCCTCGTCCAAACCGGTCTGGGCAGCATCGCGTACGACCGAATCTCCCATGTGCTGCGCAATCCACTGGCCGACGTCACCCTGTTGATCATCGCTATTGTCGCGGTGATCGCGATCATTGCCGAGCTCGTCACCTTGTTCATCATTGCATCGCACCACCAAGCGGGGAATGCGATCTCGCTCCGTTTGGTGCTGTGGCAGATCTGGGAGGTGATCAAGAAACTCGTGCACCCGCAAGCCTTGCTGATGATCGTCTACTTGATCTTGCTATTACCGCTAGGCCAACTGGGCCTGACGTCGATCTTGACCAAGAAAGTGGCGGTACCACCATTCGTCAGCGAGGAGCTCAGCAAGAGTCCGTCGTCAAGCCTGCTCTACAGCGCCGTGCTACTGGTGATCAGCTACCTGAATCTTCGGTTGATCTTCACCCTGCCGCTGTTGGGCACCACAACAGCGGGCGTCTGGCGCGCCTTTGTCACCAGCTGGCGCCTGACGCGGTGGCGCTCGTTGCGGATTCTCGGTTTGGTCTTCGTCGTCACCTTCCTGGCGGGGCTGGCCGCATTCATCTTGGGTGCGGTGACTTTGGTGCCCACCATTGCTACCGACATGCTGGCCCCTGCTACGTCACCGTGGCTTGCCGCGTTCGGGCTCAGTGTCTGGCAGATTGGCATATTTGTCATTACGGCGATGTTGACAATCATGATCGTGCAGTCCCTGACCGCGATGATGCGCGATTGGCTGGACCGCCTCTCCGAACATCATCGGCCGGCCTCGGCCACCGTTTCGTACTCCGAACCCTCCGACGTCAGGGCTCGGCGCCAGAAGATCTTGTGGGGTTTGACCGCAGGTCTCGTGGTGGTGGCTCTTGGTGTTACAGCTGTGCTGAACCACAAGACCATGGTCAGGTTAGTCAACAGCGACGAAACCGAGGTGTTGGCGCACCGCGGCTTCATCCAGGGCGGAGTGGAGAACACGCTTCCCGCCTTGCAGGCCGCGGCTAAAGCAGGGGCGGACCGCGTCGAATTCGACGTCATGGAAACCAAGGACGGCAAATTTGTGGTGATGCACGATACGAATCTGAAACGGCTGGCAGGCAAGAACCTCAACGTCAAAGACCTCACCCAGGATGAGTTGACCAAGATCACCGTTCGGGCTGGAGGGATGGAAGCCAAGATCCCCTCGCTCGAGGAGTGGATCCAACTGTCTATTCAGCTCAACCTGCCACAGCTGCTGGAAATCAAGCTGCATGGCGGCGAGACTCCTGATCTGGTGCCTCGGCTGCTTGCGGTACTTGATCGGGCCGGAGTGACAGAGCACTACACCTACCACACGCTCAGCCGTGAGGTGGTCGAGGAGCTGAAGCGACTTCGGCCGCAGTTGATAGTGGGCTTCATCGTGCCGGTCAACTTCGGTGGCGTACCCGATGTCAATGCCGACTTCATCGTCATCGAACAACAGTCATATAGCAGCAGATTTGTACGGCAGGCTTGGGCCGACGGTTACAACGTGATCGTCTGGACGGTGGACGACGAGCAACAGATGCGCGATTACATAGATGCTGCAGTCGACGGCATCATCACCGACCGACCAGATCTCGCCGTAACGGAGCGCACGGACATCGCAGAGGACAAAGGCTTAGCCGGCCGGCTCTCGGACGCCATCGCTCGATCGGCCTCATTCTGACGAAGCTGCGGTTTCAGATCTGCGGCTTGACTAGCGGGAACAAGATCGTGTCACGAATGCCCAGACCAGTCAGATTCATCACCAGGCGGTCGACGCCCAACCCCATACCACCTGTCGGCGGCATGCCGTACTCCAAAGCCTGCAGGAAGTCCTCATCAACTTGCATCGCCTCAGGATCACCGGCAGCCGCCCGAAGAGACTGGGCTACCAGTCGCTCGCGCTGTTCGAGAGGGTCGGTCAGCTCTGAGTAGGCAGTTCCCTGTTCCGAGCCGAAGATCACCAAGTCCCACTTCTCCGCCAGCCGCGGATCGTCGCGATGCGCGCGCGCCAGAGGTGAGTTCTCTTTGGGGAAATCGGTGTAGAAGACCGGCGTCGTGGTCTGGCCTTCACACAGCTCCCCATAGATTTCCTCGAGAAGGTAGCCCCAGCTCGCGTTGGGCTCCATCTCCAGCCCGATCGCCTGAGCGTGCTTATGCAGCACCGAAACTGGAGTATCGACGGTGATCTCCTCGCCCAGTGCCTCCGAGACCGCCTGGCAGATTGTCTTGACCGGCCAATCACCAGCGAGGTCGTACTCGGTGATCTTGCCGTCCGCGTCGGCCCTGCGGGCGATCGGTGAGCCGTATACCGCTGTCGCGGCCTCTTGAATGAGGCCCTGAGTGAGCACCCGCATGGTGTTGTAATCGCCGTAGGTTTCGTAGACCTCCAAGGAGGTGAACTCAGGGTTGTGCTTGAAATCCACTCCTTCGTTGCGGAACTGACGGCCGATCTCGAACACCTTCTCCATACCGCCAACAATCAGACGCTTGAGGTGCAGCTCAGTGGCGATCCGCAGATACAGCTCGAGGTCGTAGGCGTTGATGTGGGTCTCGAAGGGCCGCGCATTTGCACCCCCATGAATCAGCTGCAAAACGGGGGTCTCCACCTCGGTGAAGCCTCGACCGTGGAGTGATTCCCGGATGCTGCGAACGACGGTGGCGCGGGTGTACGCGATATCGCGAGCCTCCGGTCTCACGATGAGGTCGACGTAGCGGGCCCGGACCCGGGCCTCGGGATCAGTCAGGCCCTTGTGCTTGTCCGGCAGCGGGCGGATCGACTTACTGGTGATCTTGAACGAGTCGGCCCGGAGCGTCAGTTCGCCGCGCTTGGTAGTGATCACCTCGCCTGTCACGCCTACGTGATCACCGAGGTCGACATCTTGCCGCCAGCGCTTGAGCATCTCGGGTCCGACGGCGTCGAGGGCGATCATGATCTGGAGGTCACCGGTGCCATCCCGCAGGGTGGCGAAGCAAAGCTTGCCGCCGTCACGATTGAGAATGACCCGGCCGGCGACCGAAGCGCGGCGACCCGTACGGGTATCGGGCGGTAGCTCACCGGCCTCTGCTCGGACCTGCGCCAGCGTATGCGTCCGCGGGAAGGTGACTGGATAAGGATCGACGCCCTCCTCCCGGAGCCGTTCGAGCTTCTCGCGGCGTACCCGGACCTGCTCGGGCAGCCCTTCGATGGCCAAGGCCTCGCTTAAAGCGTCGGGTTCTTCGGGAATGTTGGCCGTCACCTCGGCCACATATTCTTCGCCTGCGCGTTCCAGGGAACCTGCTGCTGGTTCCTTGCCGTGTCGGCTCAACATCGCCAGCGATGGTCGCGTGAGGAAGCCTTCGGCGCTGCCAGCCGCCGTGCCGACCCGGGGCAGGTCGGAGGTGTACTCAAAACAGATGTATCGCGGTTGCCATTCAGGCTGGTATTTGGCGTTGGATCGGTAGAGGGATTCCAACTGCCAGTTGCGGCTGGCGAGGAGTAGCGCCTGGCGCCAGAGGCGGGCGATTGGGCCCGCACCTAGCTCAGCGCCACGCTCGAAGGCCTCGCGGAACATGGCGAAGTTCAGCGACACTCGACCGATGCCGAACACGGCAGCGCGTTCCGCCAGCGATGCCACCATCAGCTCCACTAGACCGTTGTCAGCGGTCGGATCTCGGCGCATTAAGTCGAGTGAGAGACCATTGCGACCCCAGGGCACAAAGCTCAGAAAGGCACGCAGTCTGCCGCCTTCGTCGTGTGCCTCGACAAGCACGCATTCAGAGTCCAGCGGGTCGCCCAGGCGGCCGAGCGCCATCGAGAACCCGCGTTCGTCGCCGCCATCTCCTCGCCACAGGGAGGCGGAGTTGGACAGCTGTTCGAAGTGTGCGGCGTCCACATCACCGTGACGGGTCACGATGGTGGTGTATCCGCGGCGTTGCAGTCTGCTGACAGACTGGCGGACCGACTTCATGCCTGGCCCGTTGAGCGAAAATGACCGGATGTCGAGGATCGCCTCATCGCCGATCTCGAATGCCGTCAGACCCGCCTCGTTATATGCCTCCGCGCCTAGGTCGCCGGCTCCCATCACTGCCAGCGACCATCCGTGTGTGCGAGCCTTCGACCGCCACTGATCGATGGCAGATCGCCAGTGCTCGGGATCCCCCACCGGGTTTCCACTGGCCAGACTCACTGATCCGATCACCCGATATGAGACCCCGGCTTGTGCCGTCGCTGGGTTGCCGGTGTTCCACACGATGGACTTGTCCCGCCGAGTGGCGAAGTAGCCCAGTGAATCCCACTCGCCAAATGAGCGCAGTAGCGTACGTACCCGTGCCTCATCCGCGGCACTGAGCATGTGGGTCTCAGGCGGAGGCCTGAAGAACAGATACGTAGCGGTGAGGATGACGGCCGCACCCAGCACATCCAACAAGATCGTGACCCAGAGCGGAGACCGCACTACGTCGGTCCGTACGAGACCGACCTCCCCCAACATCTTGTCTATTACGTGGAGTGTCGCCGTGAGCAGATCCGGTGTGGTGCCGAACGTGCTCACCAACCAGGTGCCCAGGATCAAGATCACCAGGCTGCCGACCACGAAGCAGATGATCGCGGCGAGGAGGTCCTTTGCCCTGCCACGCGCCTGGAACTGCGGCTTGGCACGCCAGAGGACCACCAGAACCGCACTCATGATCACAAAGCCGGCGATCTGAGGCAGCACAGGACCACCGCTGATGATCGAAAAGATCCGCCCCAGCTGGGGCAGGATGATCCACCAGATGACGAAGATCCACCAAGCAGCCCGAAGCCTGCGGCGTAGCGCGACGCCCACCGCGATGAGCACTGCCGCGTAAACCAGATTCGGCACAATGGGGATCGTCAACATCGAGACGATGTCGTGCCACTGCCTGAAGTACCGCCGCAGCGGTGGAATAAAAGTCGCCACCACAACGAGTGCCGAAAAGATGAACATGGCCGTCGCGAGCCGGTCAGGCCAGCGATCATCGCGAATGGCTTGAATTAGAGCAGGTTTTCGTGCAGCCGACTCAGCTTCGACGGACGTACGGTCCGCTGAGGCATTGAGATCAACAGCCATATGTGCTCGCTCTCCAGTTATCCCGGAATACGGGACAAGCGGGTCGTCCCCCGACGCTCGATATTTGGCAAATTCTCTCACGGTTGTGCAGCTAGCTTCGATGACGAATCTTGAGGACCGTTTCTAACCGGTGGGTGGCAGAAGGCATGCGGTCAGGCGGCGGTTGGTGTTTGTCGCCGTCGGTTGCTGTCGAGTTGTGTTGAGCGTTGAGCCGCCTAATGCGGGCGTTGATCTGGGGTCGTTGATCATGGCCGATCCAGCGGGGCGGGATCCATTCGGGTAGCCCGTCGCTGTTTATCCTGCCGCAAGTGCCATTCGCAGAGACACTGACTTGACCCTTGGCCCGGTCATTGACAAACGAGGACAATCGCCGCCATGGGCAAGCCATTGAGGTGCCGCGTGCGACTCCACACATGGGAGTATCGCGAGAACAACGAGACACACGAGCACTACCAAGTCTGCGTACGTTGTAACGCGTATCGAGACAGAGGGACCTCACCATGGGGTGGTGGCGGAGGAGCCTGGGGAATCGGTGGTTGAACGCATGGAAGCGCCCGCGGCCAAGAGATGAGTGCCCTTCGACAAGCTCAGGGCACAATCACGGTCAGGTCGCATCAACAATGATCGACAACAAGACGGCGACAACGACCGTATTCATCAGCAGGCCGAGCACACTGTGCACACTGACGATCCGTCGCATCGAGCTAGTAACCACGGTCGTATCAGTAGTCCCGAATGTCGCCGAACAGCCAATCGCCAGATAGTTGTAGTCAGTGAAGATCGGCTCTCTGGAACCGGGGAACTTCAGCCCGCCTCGCTCGATGTCCCGACGCGCATATTGCAGAGCAAAGCTGAAAGTGATCACCATCCAGCAGGTCACGACGGTAAGGGCGGCAAGCCCCAGAACAAGCGCCGTACTTTGGCTGCGTTTGAGCACCGCAGTGATGATCGTGAAAAATGCCACCGATGCGATGACGATCGGCCAACCGATACCGCCTCCCCCAGCGAGCAACCATCTCTTAATCCGTGATGCCGGCAGCGGCGTTGCTCGGACACGTCGCACAAGCTCCGCCCGATCGCTTCGAGCGAAAGCGTGCAATCCCAGCGCAAGGTAGGTAATCGCGAACCCCAGCCAGATAGTTAGCCTGGCACCGAACCCGAGGTCGAGCTCGAACTTCTCATCAGAGTGCACTGTCCGAGCCCCCGTGACCTGCAGTGCAATCACGACGATCTCGAACCCGAGTGCGACAAGAAGCCCCATCGCAATCGATATCCAGAACCGGAAGATATCCGAGCAGGCGCGCGGCACCTTGGTCTTGGTGCGTACGGCCGCTTCGGTCATTGCGGCTCCTTCGAAGCATTGGGGCTGAGATCTGCCATGCTCGCGTCGAGTAATGACCTGGTCAAGCATGATAGGAAGTCGGTCGTGCCCATAATTTTGTACGCCGAGTTCACGGCCAAGCCCCGCTCTGAGGCTGAGGTTGGAAGGCTAATCTCCGGCCTGGCCGAAGACGTCCGACGCGAACCTGGCAACACTGAGTTCACCGTGTACAGGGAACGCGACAATCCGCGCAAGTTCTTCGTCTTCGAGCAGTATCTGGATGAAGCCAGCTTCGAGGCGCACATCAGCGCTGAATACGGAGTGATCTTCAACGAGCGGCTCAGCAGCCTTATCGAAGAGGGTGAATCACAACTGACATGGCTCACGAAGTTCGACCCAGCCTGACGTCACATCGGCGGGAGCCAGGTGAGGCTGAAGTGAGCAAGATCGAATCCGCAGTCAGTTACTTCCGGCTGCGACATCTGGCCAACCTTGTGTGGCCCGGCCACCCCAGCCGCTGGCGCGACGTGCCGCGCCGCTTGCGGCCTAGCGCAGTCAACATCCTTCGGTTGACTGCGGCGGCGGTGTTTTCCTACCTGCTAACCCTGGCCATTACCAGTGGCGCAGTCGACCTAACGGGGCCTCTTACCGCATTGCTGGTCATGCAAGCCTCGGCGTACTCCACCCTCAAGATGGGTGCGGTTCGGGTTGGCGCAGTGCTAGCAGGCGTCTTTGTTGCGATCCTGTTCTCCCTCTGGGTCGGCCTGACGTGGTGGAGTCTCGGCGCAGCGATAGCGGCCTCCCTCGTGCTCGCCAAGATCTTTCGGCTGGGCGAACAGGCAGTGGAGGCGCCCATCAGCGCAATGTTGATCTTGGGCGTGACCAGTCCAGATGTTGCGGCAGAGATCAGAGTCTTGAACACTTTGATCGGCGCCGGGGTCGGCATCGCCTTCAATTTCATCTACCCGCCTGCGCTACCCACCCGACGAGCAGGTCGCGCGATCATTGACGTCGCCGAAGCAACGGCAACGCCGCTTGACGCTGCCAGTGCGGCGTTGACAGAGGGACCTATCAGGGGCGAACAGGTTCAGGACTGGCTCGACCGGGTACGCGCTGCCGCTCGGCGACTGACTTCTGCCACTGAAACTGTGGCGTCATTGAAGGACAGCCGCCGTTTCAATCCCCGCGCAATAGCAACGAATGACATCGAGCCAGTCTTGGCCAGCGGACTTCATACGTTGGAAAGCTGTCAGCTGGCGATTCGAGCGCTCTTCGTGGTGCTGCTCGCCGAGGTTCCCACCGAGGACCGACCTGACGATCCTTACGGTGAGGAACTGCGCGGCGCATTTGCCGTCGTGCTACACGACGTCGCGGACTGCATCCGAGCGTTCGGGAGCCTCGTACTTGCCGAAGTCGAAGAGCGAGAAGAGGAGGCTGAGCGGTCACTCGATGAAAGCCTCGAGATCCTTCGCGAGACGCAGGCGATCTTGAGTGAACTGATCATGGTCAACGCCCAAGAGAACAAGTCATCATGGCTGCTACGTGGGTCGATCTTGGCGGCGGTAGAGCATGTGCTCAATCAATTGAACCTCGAGGATCGCGCACGCGCTCGTCAGCAGTGGAAGAACCAACAACGGACCAAGCCCCTCTCCCAGCTGCCACCGATCGTTCAGGCTGCTCTTCCGCACCCCGACCGACCATCGCTCCGCGGACTTCCACCCGGCACCAGCTGGCGCCGTCCGTTTACCAGACAAGATGACGAACAAGATCATCCCGAAGACACCATTGAGGGCGAAGACTAAGTCGGCTGTCACGAAGCATCGAACGCTTGGAACGCCATGCTGTGATATCGCCGCAGAGTCGCGATCAATAGGACCAGCGCGATGATCTGCGTGATCACCACGGCCGCAACGAGTATCGGCAGTGACCGCTCATACAGCGCACCTGCCATCACTCCACCCCCGATAGCCGCGGCACCTTGCACAGCGGCAAAGACCCCGTAGGCGGTGGCGCGCCTGGAAGCCGGCACCAGGTCGGCAACCAGCGCCTTGACGGTGGAATCCAGTACGCCTCCGGCGGCACCCCACAGCACTGCGCCGGTAATAGCCGTCAGTGGAGAACCGGCAAACGCCAGAACCGGGACTGCGGAGATCACGAACGGCAGGCCTATGAGAACGGCGCCTCTGGTGCGATCGAAAACCCAGCCGGATCCGAGAGCAGCGAACGCTTCTGCGGCCATAGCCGCCGCGTAGATCACCGGAACAGCCGCCACAGATACGACATGATCTTGGGTGAGGTGAAAAGAGATCACGGCGAAAGTGACGAGTCCTCCACTCGCCGCAGCCGAGGCAGCGGCGAACAGCCAGAACACACGAGGCAATCGGCCATGCAACCTGGAGAACAATGATTCCCGGCGTTCCGGAGCTGCGATCGGCTCGGTTGTCACTGCGTCCTCACCGCCCGCGACGGGATTGCCCATGCTGCGCCAGATGCGAGCCAGCATGAGCATCGCCAACGCGCCTGGAACGATCAAAATTGCCATTGCCGGCCAGATCGTTCCGGCCGCAGCGGCGACTGCGGCGACGAGCAGCGGACCCGCAACGGCACCGATTTGATCAAGCGCTTGGTGCACGCCGAAGCCGCGTCCGAGTCCGACTGCGGCGGCGGCGTGGGCGAGCAACGCTGTTTTGGCGGGGCTTCGGACCGCCTTGCCAAGCCGTTCTCCCAAGATGAGAACGCACGCCAAGGCCAGGCCGGCGCCGGCGAGAAATGGCGTGACGGCCAGGGCCGGTACGCAAACGGCAGTCAGGCCGTAGCCGGCGAAGGTGAGGGTCCAGTACCGCCGGCTGCGGTCTGCCCATGAGCCGAAGACCAGCCGCATCAGCAGCGCCGTAGCCTCACCGGCCCCGCTGATGAGGCCAACCAGGACTGCCGAGGCGCCCAGCGATGCCAGCAACGGTCCAGTGACCGACCGAGCGCCCTCGTACACCATGTCGGCAGCCAGGCTCACCACACCAAAGCCCACGACGGTACGCCACGGCGACCAGGAAAGTCGACCGATACTGGACTGGTTGGCTGCTGTGAGGTCAGCAGAGGCAGTTCGCCGCGCTGTTGGTTTCTTCACCGTTCCAAGCTTCGGGCCGGGTAATCGAGCCTATGCGAGCTTCCAATCATCACCCTGTGGCAAAGCTGAGTGCACCACTAGGTGGTCAAGCGGTCGGCCCCCTTGAAAATTCGGCTTGGCGCTCGCGATCGTGCGCTGCGTGTACGACGGACAAGATTGTTTTGGCCACGACGCGTGCGTGCTCGCGATCAGAGATCAAGGACTCGTGGCTGGCACCTTGCACGATCTCGAAGCTCGCGTTCTCGGCCAACTCGGCCAGGTCGCGCTGAAGGGCTGTCAGCAGCTCGGCTCCGACTGGCTGCTCGCTGACGGCAAGCACCGCTAGCGGCAGGTCGCCGAGCGGCGCGGCAGCGTTCAGCTGCTCCCGGCTGACCGACCATGATCGGATTTGCGCGGCCTCGGTCGCGACGGAGCCCGGCAACGCGGCGCCGGCACGCAACTCGGCCGCTTGGCGCGCCGGCAACCCGGCCGAGATTCCACGCGAAAGATTCAGGACACGCAGCAGCCCAAACCAGCCGAGCCAGCCCAATATTCGCTGCGACACCTCAAGGATCCGATCGGCATGCGGCGTCGGCCAGCGAACCCACTGATCGGGATGAGACGCATCCACCAGCACCAGCCCGGTGATCAACTTCGGATAAAGATCAGCAAACGCACGGACGGGCAGGCCGCCGAATGAGTGCCCGGCGAGCACATATGGCGGCTCAATGCCCGCCTCGCGAAGAGCGTCACGAAGCTCCATCGCAATCGTTTGGGCATCGCGTTGACGCCGACTTGGCCGGCTCCAGCCCAGCCCTGCCCGGTCGTACGCCACGCTTCGGACGATCGGAGCAAGCTCATCTTGAACCCAATGCCAGTTCGGCGAGAAAGATCCCATTCCCGCCTCGAGCACGACGGTCGGGCCGCCGGAGTCAGGCCCTCTAGCCTGCAGGTGGATGGGATGACCGTCCACATTGACGAGCAACCCGGGCGGTGGGAAACGCCGACGATCACGAACTGTCAGGGCGTGTTGGACGGCAGCCGTCAAGCCCATGGCCGCGGCAGCAACGAGCCCGGCTCGGCCCCACTTCATGTGCTGTTCCTCATCCCGGCAAGCTACCGCGGACCTCCGACAAACCAGCTCGGATCGATGCGGAACCTGCGCCACTAACCGGCTGGGCCCGCGGCGACATCAGTCAGATCGGGGGCAATGCTGGCATCGTCGTAGAAGACCAGCCGGCGTACCCGACGCGGCGGGTCGAGCAGCAGATCAGCCACCAGCGCGGTCCAGCCGGTTTGATGCATGGCTCCCAAGCCGGCGCCGTTGTCGCCGTGGAAGTACTCGTAGAACAACAGGTTGTCTTTCCAAGCTGGGTCGGTCTGCATCCGTTCGACGCCTCCGTAGACCGGCCGCCGGCCATCCAGGCCGGGGAGCCAAATGCTGATCAGCCGATCGGAAAGATCCCCGGCAATATCACGCAGAGACAGCTGCTGGCCAGATCCGGTTGGATATTCGATCGTGAATTCCGGGCCAAAAAACTGGTCATACTGCAGGAGCGCTCGAATCACCAGATAATTGATCGGGAGCCGGCGCCGCAATACGGAACGCCCGGGTGTCCAACCCGGCCCCCCAAGTCAAGCCCCACGGCGTCTGGATGGTGCCGAATGAACCCCGACGCCACCTCATCGAGCTTTTTGGCTCGGAGTGCGACGTTGAGGACGAAATTCTTGTTTACCTTGAATTGCTCGAAGTCGTAATCGATCTTGCGGACAATCTCGTCAGCCATTGCGTCGGAGAGGATTGGCTTCGGCAAGCGGTTGTCGAGTGCCCTGGCGTACAGCGTGAGAAGCAGACTGTCTTCAACCGGGGTGAGGGTTGGCAGTGTAGTCGCCATCGGTGCAGTCCTTTCCTTATTCCCAAGATGAATTGATCAATGCGGGGGCAGACAACCCTCAGCTGCTCATCGGACAGACTGGGCGCGTCGAGGCGCAGTGACACATTGGAAATTTGTTGCTCGAAAGATACTGCTGGTACTTATTGCGGCGCCAGATGCAATGCGCACACATGCCACATCTCCGCTCCACGGGCATTGATTTCCCGGGCCGCTGGTGAGTGGCTATTCGGACTTACTGAACGGTGTCGTCCTCGAGATCCTGGTCGTCATAGCCCGCCACTCGATCAGCCTCAGCCGAATCAACATCATCTTCGCTGGTTTCTTCGACAACGCGCTCTGGCGGCTTGTTCCAATCGGAGTCATCGTCGAAGCCGGACCGGACGTCGCTGCTGGCCGAGGTTTCTTCTTTCTCAAACTCGGTGTCGCCACTAAACGTTGATTCGCTCATGTGCATCCTCCGTTTCTCGGGGAGTGGGCAGCTCCACG
>Ga0307295_10000146_pt1 | contig 14325 bp, 19 predicted proteins | sample ER_DNA_152_FD_194481 | JGI IMG/M metagenome (GOLD analysis project Ga0307295, IMG submission 194481) | Bulk soil microbial communities from the East River watershed near Crested Butte, Colorado, United States - ER_DNA_152 | ecosystem: Environmental > Terrestrial > Soil > Floodplain | place...
ACGTACTCGGCCGGGCGGTACTGGTAGTCGCGGCCGTGCGGGCGGGCGGCGGCCATGCGGCGCTGGAGCTGGGCGAGCGCGGTGATCACGGCTGATTGCTGCGCGAGCAGGTCGTCGGGGTGGCTGCCGTTGATCGAGACCTGCGGCAGCACGAGGTCGGGCAGGCCGTCCATGATGGTTTTCCTTGCGGTGTTGCGGGCGAAGCTGTCGGCGGCGAGGCGCTGGGCGTCGAGCGCCTCCTCGTAGAACGGGTTGTTTTCGCTGCCCATGCTCATGCCCTCCCGTGGAGGACGGCGTCGAGCAGGGCGGGGCCTTCGCGGCCGGGGGCGGTGACGTCCGCCATGCGGGCGTAGCGGGCGCGCGCCTTGGCGTTCTTGGCGTTGATCGCGGCGACGGCGGACGCGACGTCGGCGTGGACTTCGCGCCAGCAGCCTGCGCCACCGAAGCGTTCGCCGTTGCGGGCGACGGTGTGGGCGATCGCGACGCGCTCGCCGGTCAGGTCGGGGCTTTCCATGCAGATGCAGCCGCAGTTCGACGGCGCGTCGCCAACCGGCGTCACGGTGATGCGGAAGATGCGCCAGTTGGCGCCCAGCTTGCGGCCCTTGGCGTCGAGCAGGCCGAAGTCGGTGTGGCCTTCGCTGATCGTCTCGCCGAAGGTCTGCTTGGTGCGGATCAGGGAGCCGTCGGTGTACTTGGTCATGGCGTATCTCCGTTGTTGATGACGCAGACTAGGCCTATTTGTCCTAGTCCGTCAAGTGTCCAAATTGACCTAGTGCAGAATATCAGGCATATTATTTACGGCATCAAACGGAGACGACATGGCAAACCCAAACTACGCCGACTGGCGCAAGGTCGCGGCGATCAGCCCGGCCGAGTACGAGCGGCTGCTCGCCGCGCTGGGCCTGAACCAGAGCAGCGGCGCGCGCTTCCTCGGCGTGTCCGATCGCACGTCCCGGCGCTACGTCGCGGGTGAGGCCGAGGTGCCCGCTTCATCGGTCAAGCTGCTGCGGCTGATGCTGCATCTCGGCTTCGGCGTGCGGCACCGGCCCAAGCCTCGGCCACAGGGGCAACTTGACGCCCACGCGTGACGCGGCGCATTCTGGCGGAGTTATCCACAGGGTGCGGTCATGGCCGGGATGAAGGTCGTCAGCTTCGTCGACAGCGAGATCGTCAAGGCGCGGCAGGTCGCGGCTCGCGCGATCTGGAGGAGCTGCAGCGCAAGCTGCTCGGCGTCACCACACGGCTGGCGGAGAGCATGGTGACGCTGGCCGATCGGGTGACCAAGCTGGAGCAACAGGGGACAGGGGGCGGGTGAGACGCAAGTGGCCAGAGCACCAGTCAATATCAGGAGCTTGGCGCGTCAGTGGACCGACGTGGCCGTGCAGCAGCTCGGTGGCATTGCGCAGCACGGCGACACCGACGCTGCGCGCGTGGCTGCGTGCGTCGCGCTGCTCGATCGCGGCTGGGGCAAGCCGCCGCAGACGCACACCGGCGAGGACGGCGAGGGGGATATTAGGGTTACCATTAGGCACATCATCCAGAATACGATCGCGCCGACCGAGCCGAAGGTCATCGAGAATACTGGACGCGACACAGATGCGACATGAGCGCAAGTTATCCTACTCTCGCAGCGATAAACAGCGGATTACAAATCCGTTGGTCATGATCAGGCTTAATGGTGTGCGTAGCGTACAGCGTAATGGTCGGGGGATTAGTCAGTACCTGTCGCAAGGGCTGGCTAATCCCCACCCCCATTCGATCGTAAATGGTACCAATCGAGAGCGGGAGGTGGCGAGGCCAACTGTCGCTGGAACGCCCGATGATTTAGTTAAACCCTTTTCTGGTATTACCGTTAATCCTTTTAGCCGGTCTGCTGATCCAGCCCGTAAACCGCCCACTAAAACCGGCCGCGTGCTCCTCGCCGAGAGCGCGGCCGCAGGGCGCCGCGCCGCCTTGTGCCCCAAGCCTGCGGCCGGCGTGGCGCCCGCCCCGGGCGCCTGACGTGGCGACCGAGGTCGAGCTGCCCAGCCACGGCTGGCTGCCGCGGCGCCATCAGGCCGGGCTCTGGACCTTCCTGCAGGAGGGCGGCAAGCGCGCCATGGCGGTGTGGCACCGCCGCGCCGGCAAGGACGAGATCTGCCTGCACCACAGCGCCGTTTCCGCGTGGAAGCGCGTCGGCAACTACTGGCACTGCCTGCCCGAGTACGGGCAGGCGAGGAAGGCGATCTGGACCGCGGTCAACCCGCACACCGGCCGCCGGCGGATCGACGAGGCGTTCCCCGAGGCGATGCGCGCCAACACCAACGACCACGAGATGTTCATCAGGTTCAAGAATGGCTCGACATGGCAGCTCATCGGCTCCGACCGCTTTGACGCGACCGTCGGCTCCGGCGTCGCCGGCGTCACCTACTCCGAGTGGGCCTTGGCCAATCCGAGCGCGTGGGCCTACCACCGGCCGATCGTCGAGGAGAACAACGGCTGGGCCGCCTTCATCACCACGCCACGCGGCCGCAACCACGCCCACGCCATGTTCGGCCACGCGCAGCGCACTCAGGGGTGGTTCTGCGAGCGGCTGACCGCGGTCGACACCGGCACGCTCTCCACCCTGCAGCTCGAAGAGGCGCTCGCCGAGTATCAGGCCCTCTACGGCGCGGACGTCGGCGAGGCCCAGTTCCGGCAGGAATACCTCTGCGACTGGCACGCCGCCATCCTCGGCGCCTTCTACGCCCGCGAGATGAAGGACGTGCGCGACGAGGGCCGCGTCGCGGAGGTACAGGCCATTCCCGGCGAGCCGGTCCACCGCGCGTGGGACCTCGGCGTCGGCGACGACACCTCGATCTGGTGGTTCCAGCCGCGCGGCAGCCAGATCAGCATCCTCGACCACTACGCCGCCTCCGGCGTCGGTCTGGAGCACTACGCCGGCGTGATCGAGGCCAAGGAGAAGGAACATGGCTGGAAGCACGGCGACGACTACGTCCCGCACGACGCGAAAATCAAGGAGTGGGGGTCCGGCCGAACTCGGGTCGAAACCATGCAGTCGATGGGACTTCGGCCCATGCTGGTGCCGCACCATAGTCTTGATGACGGGATCAACGCCGTCAGAAGAACCTTGCCTCTTTGCGTCTTTCACCCCCGCACAGAGGAAGGTGGTTTATCTGCTCTTGAACAGTACCGTCGCGAGTGGGACGACGACAAGAAGGCGTTCCGCGCCAACGCCGTCCACGACTGGACCTCGCATCCGTCGGACGCCTTTAGGTATATGAGTATGGCTTGGCGCAAGCCTGCGTTGCGTAAGATCAAGCCGCCACCCAACCCGGCGCTCAGCGGCTGGATCATCCCGCCGCCACCCGAGCCACGCAGGAGGGCCATGCTGTGACCAAGCGCAAGACCAAGACCAAGCCGAGCCTGACCGCGGTGATCCGCGACCTGCGCGGCCAGCTGGCGACCGCCAGATGGCAGCTCGCCTGTGCCAAGGAGAAAATACGCGAGCAGCGCGCGCAGGACGTGCTCGACCTCGCCGCGCTCGATCGCTGCGCCGACGCGGTCACGGCGAACGAGCGCGCGCTGTTCGAGGCCAGCCCGGCGTATCGCCGCTACCAAGAGTACCGCCGCACCGGCCAGTTCGTGCGCAAGGGCGACTGGCGCGCGCCATGAGCGAGCTGACCGACCGCATGCGCACCTGCGCCGCCTACATCATCGGCCACTACGGCGACGACGCCGACCACGCCATCCGCGACGCCGCGCAGCTGCTGATCGACGCGAGTAATCTGCTCACTGAAAAAATCCCCGTGCCCGATCTCGGCGCGGCGGTCGAGATCACACCGCAGTCTGTCGCCAAGCGGGTCGAGCAAGATTTGGGATCACAGTGGATCGCACCACTCGGCCCGCTGCCAACCACGGCAAGCCCGCGTAGCTCGCGCGCCTGTCCGCAGTGCGACAGCCGCGCCAGCAAGCGCGTCTACCGCGACAAAAACCGGCTGATGCTCGCGTGCCCGGTCTGTGGTAATGCGTGGGAATACCGGAGCGCCGCGGCATGAAACGCTGGCCGATCATCCGCCACGTCCGCGCGATCTGGCTGGCGTGGCAGGTCGACGAGAAGCACTACCGCGCGTGGGCCAAGCTCGGCATGCTGCCGAGCTATCGCTATCGCGACGACGAGATGCTGCGCCGGATCTGGCGCGGGGAGGCTTAGATGGTCGACACGCCCCCTCCGGCCGACGACGACGTCCGCCACGACGATCTGGAATTTGATGTCCGGCTCGAACCGGACAAGGCCGACGCGTGGCTCAACCTGCTGCGCGAGAGCGAGAAGGCGTTCGACAGCTGGAACGACCACTGCGACAAGATCGACAGGCGGTATGCCAACATCGACCGCCTGAGCAGTGCCAGCCGCGACCGCGAGTTCCAGATGCTCTGGGCCAACATCGAGGTCATCGGCCCCTCCATCTACGCCAAGCCGCCGCAGCCGGTCGTCACGCCGAAGTGGAAGGACCGCCGCCCGGTGCCGCAGGCAGCCTCCGAGGTGCTCGAACGCTGCGTCACGGCCAGCTTCGACCTCTGCCACATCAACGACCTGATGCTGCTGGTGCGCAACGACGTCGCCCTCTACGGCCGCGGCGTGGCGTGGTGCCGCTACGAGGAGAAGGACGAGCGCCACGACTACGAGTGCGTCTGCGTCGACTTCAAGCAGCGCCGCGACTTCCTTCACAGCGTGGCGCGCAACTGGTTCGAGGTGACGTGGGTCGCCGCCGCCTCCTACCTGACCCGCGCGCAGGCGCGCGAGCGGTTCCACGCCACCAGCGGCGATTGCTACAAGGAGGCCGACTACAAGGTCGACCGCGACGTCAAGGAGATCGGCGGCGCGGATGCCCGTGAACGCGCCAAATTCTGGGAAATCTGGGACAAGGCCAACCGCCGCGTGGTCTGGGTCGCCGAGGGCTGCGAGGACATCCTCGACGAGGCGGATCCACACCTTGATTGCGTCGACTTCTTCCCCTGCCCCAAGCCGGCCTACGGCACCCTGCAGCGCGGCAGCCTCGTGCCCGTCCCGGACGCGCTGCAGTATGAAGATCAATTGAACGAGATCGACACGCTCACGGCGAAGATCCACGCGCTCTCAAGCGCGCTGGAGGCCAAGGGGTTCTACCCGGCCGGCGGCGCCGAGCTGAGCGAGGCGATACAGGCGGCGATCACCACCAACACGCCCGGCCGCATGCTGGTCCCGATCAGCAACTGGGCCGCCTTCGGCGGATCGAAAGAGGTGATCATCTGGCTGCCCATTCAGGAGATCGCGGCGACCATCCAGCAGTGCGTCACGCTGCGCCAGCAGATCATTCAGGACATCTACCAGATCATGGGCCTGTCCGACATCATGCGCGGCGCCACCGACGCGCGCGAGACGCTCGGCGCGCAGGAGCTGAAAACCCAGTACGGCTCCAGCCGCATCAAGGACAAGCAGGAGGAGCTGGTCCGCATCGCGCGCGACCTCGTCAACATCACCGCCGAAATCATCACCGAGAACTTCGACGAGCTGACCATCATCGCGATGAGCCAGACCCAGCTCCCGACCACCAAGATGCAGGAGAAGCAGGCGCGCGAGCTGAGCCAGCAGCTGATGCAGCAGCAGCAGCAGCTCGCCATGGCGCGCCAGATGCTGCAGCAGCAAGCCCCTCCCGGTGGGCCTCCACCCGGTAGCCCGACCGCTCCGGGAGCGCCGCCCGGCGGCCCGCCAGCCGCGCCGCCGGGCGGACCGCCCGGTGGCGCCACGGCCGCTCCGCCGGGTGGCGACCCGCAGGCGCTGCTGGCGCAGGCCGAGGCCGTGGTCGCGGAAGGGCACAAGGCGCTCAAGAAGATCATCGAGGCGCCGACCTTCGATCAGGTCATGGAGCTGTTCCGCGACAGTCGCACCAAGTCCTTTACCCTCGACATCGAGAGCGACAGCACCATCCAGCTCGACGAGAACTCCGAGAAGCAGCGCCGCGCCGAGTTCGTCGCCGTGCTCGCCCAGCTGCTGCCGCAGCTCACCCAGATGATCATGGTCGAGCCGCAGACCGCAGGCTTCTGCGGCGAGGTTCTCAAGTTCGCCACCGCGCCCTACCGCGCCGGGCGCTCGCTCGACGGCGCGATCGACGACCTCGTCGAGCTGATGCAGACCAAGGCCGAGGCGCCCAAGGGGCCTGACCCGACCACGGTGCAGGCCAACACCGCCAAGGAAATCGAGGCGATGAAGATCGCCCACGCGCAGCAGAAGGACGCGCAGGACGCCCAGCTCAAGCAGGCCGAGATGGGCATGCGCGACAAGCACGAGCAGATGAAGATCGCGTCCAACGAGAAGATGAAGCTGGCCGACCTGCAGGCCAAGCAGGGCGACGGCGCGGAGAAGGCGCAGCAGGCCCAGCTCAAGATGATGGCCGATCGCGAGAAGCATCAGGCCGACATGGTCAAGAAGCAGGCCGACCTGCAGGCGGGCGCCGTAAAGATCGACATGGCCAAGCAGGCGTCGCAGATCAAGCAGCAGGACATGCTGGCGAAGCAGGACGAGCGCCGCGCCATGGCCCAGTTCAAGATGACCGCGCCGCCAACCAGACCGGGAGTGTAAGATGGCCGTCGCACCGATCGTCAAATACGACGCCTTCATCGACGAGCTGTCCAAGGCCGGTCACAACCTCGCCACCGCCGTGTTCAAGGCGGCGCTGACCAACACCGCGCCGGGTGCCGCGGACACCGTCTGGAATACGACCGTGGCGCCCCCGCCCGCCGCGGCCAACGGCTACCCGGCGGGCGGCAATACGCTCACCACCAGCAGCGCGGCGACGGTGGCGGGCGTGTTCAAGCTGGTGCTGGCCGACACCGTGTTCACCGCCACCGCGGGCGGCATCGGTCCGTTCCGCTACGTCGTCGTCTACAACTCGAGCGCGGGCAACAAGGTGGTCGCCAAGATCGACAACGGCGCCAGCGTGACGCTCGCCGACACCGATACGTTCACCAGCGATTTCGACGGAACGAACGGTTTCCTCACGGTCCAGTGATGAGCGCGCATGTCCTTCGTCAAGCCAGTGGTGCCGGAGCGATGGGACCGCGGCAAGTGGGACGCGGCGCACTGGGACGGCCAGCTCGGGCAAACGACCGGGACGCTCGCGGTCACCGTCACGCCGCAGACGGCGAACCTCAAGATCCAGCGCAATTACAAGCTCACCGGCTCGACGCTTGGCGTCACGGTCAGCTTCAAGACCGCCAGCCTCTCGGCGCACCGCGACTTCCGCCTGACATCCACGACGCTTGGCGTCACGGTCAGCCCCAAGACCGCCGACCTGAAGATCCGGCGCGGCTATATCCTGACCGGCACGACGCTGGCGGTCACGGCCTCGTTCAAGACCTCGTCGATTGGCTCCGGCCGCAGGGTCGCCGGCACGCCGCTGCCGGTCACCGTCAGCCCCAAGACCGCGGCGCTGCTGCTCGGGCGGCGGCTGACATCCGCCAAGCTGTCGGTCACCGTCAGCCCCAAGACCGCCACGCTGTCGGCCGGGCGCCGGCTGACATCCTCCGCGCTCTCGGTCACCGTCGCGCCGAAGACTGCCACGCTGCGCTCGGCGTGGCGGCTGACGTCCGCCAAGCTGCCGGTCACGCTCAGCTTCAAGACCGCCAATCTGGTCAAGTCGAGCGGCAACCAGATCGTCGCCACGACGCTGTCGGTCACCGCCAGCTTCAAGACCGCGGACCTGCGTGTCGGGGTCATCTCGGACGCCTTCGTCCTGACCGGCACGGTGCTGCCGGTCACCGCCAGCTTCAAGACCGCCACGCTCACCGTCGGCGTGACGCAGGACAACTACGTCCTCAGTGGCATCCGGCTCCCGGTCACGATCGCGACCGGATCGGCCGACCTGATCGTCGCGACGGCGCCGCCGGCCGGCGATATTGTTTTGACCGCGTCGCCGCTCGCGATCATGGTGACGACCAGCGTCGCCGTTCTGGAGGTCGACCGCGGCGCGCCGCTGCTGCCGCCGCCCGGCGTCCTCAACTTCGGACGGCGCGCCTACATTCCGGGACGACTGTGATGATCGAGGGCGATCACGTTGCGATCTACACGCTGCTCGCGCTGGCGGTGGTCTGCGCTGCGATCGTGTTCTGGGCCGTGGGGGCGCTCTGATGAGCTGGCGCGATCGCATCACACAGGCCGTCATCGAGCGCATGCGCGGGAACATGCCGCATCGTCCCGACGTGGTGCCGCCCGGTCACTACGATCCGGCGACACCGCTCGCGCAGCAGTACCAGATCGACGCCATCCAGCGCGCCGAGACGATGCTCAACGACGTGAAGGGCGATCGCATGCGCGCCGCCGAGCAGCAGCTGCAGCAGCTGCAAACACCGCATCCGTCGGTGCGCGAGCAGATCCGCCGCGAGGGCACGCTCGGCGTGCTGCAGAGCGAGGAGCCGCTGCAGCAGTGGTGGAATATTCCACCCGGCATCGGAGCGCAGCAATGAGTGATCGCTACTACGATCCGTTCACCGGCATGCCGATCGACCCGGCGCCCGCCCCGCTGGCGCCGGTCCACGAACGCTGGCCGGATGAGCCGAGCGCGGCCGGCGCCTACCGCATGGGCGCCCTCGCCGGCACCGACCAGTACAGCCCGACCACCTACGCCCCGTTCGACGCCTACGATCGCGCCCGGCGGCAGCAGAACAAGGACGAGACGCAGCTGCAGAGGCACCAGCGCAGCGCCGACGCGCTGCGCGCGTTCGCCAAGCAGGGCGAGGGCCCGGCCGACATCCGCTCGCCGGTCACCGGGATGAACCCGGTCGAGCAGCAACGCATGGCCGATGCGCTCGGCAACGCGCTCGCGCCCGACAACGTGTTCGACGCCGCGACCTACCTCAATCCGGTCAAGCGCCTCGGCGCGATCGGCCGCGCCATACCCGCTGCCGCCGGCGCCGTGCTTGGCTCCGACACGGCCGAGGCCGCGGGACGCCCGCGCGTGCCGCGCGGCAAGGCCGTGATGGGCGGCGTGGCGGATGTTGCCAACTGGACGCCGCCGGGCATCGGGCACAACAACCCGCCGGTCGCGGCGCGCTTCGGCCAGTACGCCGAGGAGTACCCGCCGGTCGGGCCTCCGGTGCTGGCGATCGACCCCAAGACCAAGAAGGAGTTCTGGTCGAAGGAGCTGACGCCCGAGGCCGTAGCCTTCCAGAAGGAGCGCAAGCGAATATCGGACGACATGGCGAAGAACGGCTACCAGCCGTACTTCGACGTCGCGCAGCGCCAGCACGTCGATCCGGCCAACTACCCGCCGAACGTGGACACGACAACGATCGTCCCGAAGAAGCAGGCGACGATCGACAAGCACATGGAGAACATCGGCAGCGAGGAGGCACGCACGCGCCTGCGCGCCGCGTTCGAGCGCGGTACGCAACTCCCGAACACGGCCGACTGGTACGCGATGAAGCAGCTGGAGGACGAGTTCATCAAGGAGCTGGGGCCGCAGGCCGGGCGCAAGGCGTTTCAGGATCGCATCGCGACCAGCATGGCGGCCACGACCGGCGGCGCCGATCCTACCTCGAACTGGATGATGGCGCACTACGGCAACTACCTGCGCGCCACCGGCAAGCCGTACCCCGAGGCCGCGCACCAGATGCCGTTCCCGATCGGCGGACGCTACGCCTCCGGCAACATGGCGATGCACAAGAAGATATTCGACGAGGGCGGCTTCTCCGCGCTCGGCGCGGCCAACCCGAAGCGGCACAACTTCTCGCAGAATTTCACCGGCAACCGCGGCGCGGCGACGATGGACGAGCAGATGACGTCGGGCATGACGCCCAAGGTCATGATGCCGCCGCCGGGGACCTACGGCCTGTACGAGAAGGTGCTCGGCGAGGAGGCCGCCAAGGTCGGCGTGCGTCCGCAGAATTATCAGGACGTCGGCTGGTCCGGCTTCAAGAACATGAAGGACCCGTCCTACACGGCGGGACAGCCGTTCATCCAGACGATCAACGAGAGCATCGAGCGCACGCACCGCCTTACCGGCATGCCGAAGGATGAGATACTGCGGCGCGGGATCATCAAAGGTGAAATCCCGATGTACGCGCTGATGGGCGCCGTCGGAATGGGCGCGATCGCCGATCAGTCGCGGTATCCGAAATGAACGCCGCCCCATTCGAGCGGATCGAGTTCCTCGATGATCGGCTCCGCCTCGGCGCTGGTGCGGTGCAGGCCGGTCAGCTGGCGCACGGCCATGCGATACGTGGCCGAACCCGCGGTGGCGGCGTTCTTGCGCGCGATCAGGTCGCGGATCGTTTGCTCAAGCGCGTGCATGGGGACTATGGTACTCAACCCGAGAGGAGACGACAATGGCCCAAAGTGCATTGACGGTTACGCCGCCCAGCCCGACGCCGCCGACGAATATGTCGTTCACCGGCGCCACGCCGCCCAATCCGCCCAATCTCACCAAGGCGACCTACGCCGACAACTTCGACAACAACATCTTCAATTCCGCGCCGCCGCCCTACTTCGACGACGGCACCGCCGGCGCTCTCACCGCGTTTGCGGCCAATACCGCGGCGCTCGCCTCCGGCACCGGCGCGACCGCGGGCGGCACCGAGAACAGCTACCCCGGCGCGGCCGGCGGCGTGGTCCCGGCCTCCACGTCCGTGGCGCACGAGGGCGCCGGCACCGAGGTGGTGGTCACCGCACCCGGTTCGCGCGCCGAGTGCCCGACGCAGGCGGTGTCGGATCTGGGCGCCTACACCCTGTCGCCGAACGCCAGCCATGCTTCCTACCTGACCGGAACGGTTGGCACCGGCACCCCGACGACGTCGGCGGCGAGCGGCGCGAGCAACGTCTCCGGCGCCGGCACCACGCTGCTGACCGTGACCGGAACCAACTTCAACCGCTCCAGCGTCGTCTTTGTGAACGGCGTTGCGCAGACGACGAACTTCGTGAGCGCGACTTCGTTGACGGTGACCAACGCGCCGAAGCGGGCCACGGCCGGCACCCTGCCGGTCACGGTCGTCAACGGCGTCGGCGGTACCCCCAGCAACGCAACGAATTGGACGTTCACATGAACACTCCACGCACGCCCGACGACGGCCGTAACGAGCGCCAGCGCCAGCGCGAGGCCGAGATCAACAAGGATCGGCCGTTCGACGACGGCCGCAAGCGCAAGGACGACCAGCCCGAGCGGTTGCCCAAGGCCGAGGGCGACGACCGGCGCGAGCTGCTTGAGGAGAAGCCGTTCGATTTCATCGAGCGCACCAAGCCGGAGGACCGGCTCGACGACACCAGCCACCACGGCCAGCAGACCCGCGACAACGTCAATCCGGCGATCCCGAGCGTGGCGCCCGAGGAAACCGGGCCACCGAACGCGCGGATCAAGGACCCCGGCGGCATCGTCGACCCCAAGCGGCTCGGCATGGAGAGCATTGCCGGCGTGGCGCCGCCCGAGCCGGAGGTGAAGGTCGAGCAGTGGCCGAGCCTCGGCCTCGATCACACCAAGGACGCGGGCGATCAGGTGCAGGAGGCGGAGAACCGCCAGCGACAGGCCAAGGAAGGCGGCGGGGGCTTGGGCGAGCCCGACCGGCTGGTCAGCATCAACGAGCCTCCCGGCTCGCACGTATTCACCGGCTCGGACGGACCCAATCAGGTCCCGGAGGACCCGCAGAACCTGCCGCCGCTGGTGCTGACCGATATCAGCCCCGACACCGCGGTGGTCGGCTCCGGCTCGTTCCCGCTCACCGTCACCGGTTCGGGCTTCGGCCCGAATTGCGTGGTGGTGTTCGACGACGTCGACGTGCCGACGATCGTCGTGTCCCCGACCGAGTTGACCGCGGACTGCCCGGTGTCGGCGACGGCGGAGATCGTCGACGTCGAAGTATCGCGCGGCGAGGAGATGAGCGACGTATTGTCGTTCGAGTTCACCGCGGTCGCGCGCATGAGCAGCGCCAAGCGCGAGCAGCAGCGCAAGCCAAAGAAGGACACGCCGAGCAGCAAGCGCGTCAAGAAGGGCAAGAGGTGACCGGCGATGAGCCTTGGACAAGATCGCGTGCGCGTTTCGTTCAATCCGTCCGGCGATAGCGTGGTCGATCAGATCAAGCAGAAAACCGCCGATTTGATCGATCTCTGCGAGCAGTACAAGTCGCCATTTCCCGAGCAGGGGCGCTGCGCCGCGCTGGCGCAGACTGCTTACGAAGAAGCGGCGATGTGGGCGGTGAAGGCCGCAACAGCCACGACGGCAGACAAGTAGGAGAACAACATGGGATGGCCGGTCGTTACCGTAGCGGCGGGCGGCCTGCCCGTGATCGACGTCACCGGCACGTTCCCGCGTCTGGGCGTGCCGGTGTCCGAGGCGGCCAACGGTCGCGGCACGCCGGTGACCAAGGTGGTGGCGCCGCGCATGGCGCTCGCCGTCACCTTCGTGGTACCGCCGCTGCTGATGCTTGCAGGAGCTGCCGATGGACGTGAGGCTGATCGAAGTGGAGCCGGGTCGCTGGCGCGTGGACCGGCGCAGCATCCCGGTGGCGCGCTCAAGCCTGCCGTGCCCGTCCGTGATCTCGGACACGATGGACCCCGTGGAACAGGTCGACGGTAGGTTCTACACGTCCAAGCGCCAGTTCCGCGCGGTCGGGCGATCGCTCGGGCTGATCGAGATCGGCAACGAAAAACCAAAGCCGCTGGTGCGCTCGACCGACCAGCGTGCCGTGAAGGACGCGCGCCGCAAGGCGCTGCGCACTGCGGCGGAGAAGTTCAAGGCAGGCCACCGCGCCCGGTGATCTGACGGCGGGACGGGGGTCCGGCCGGCGCACTCCACAGGCTCGTCCTAACCGCCGCTCGTCGCGGCCACGCAGGACGTCGCCATGTCAGACACCGCAGTCGCCCCGGATACCGCCCCGCCGTCGCAGCCAGCCCCGCAGCCGAGCCAGACCGAGGTCCCGGTCAATCCCAACCCGGTCAGTGCGCCCGCGCCGGTGGGCTCGCAGGCGCCGGCCAAGCCCGAGGCGCCGCCGACATCGCGCCGCGAGGCGATCCAGCGCGCCTTCTCCAAGGTCGACACCCGGCCCAAGCCCGAGGCGGCCAAGCCGAAGATCGGCCACAACCAGCCGCCCGAGCCGATCGACCGCGAGAAGCCGACGATCGACCTCAAGCGCCGGCCGGACGACCAGCCGGGGCAGAAGGGCGACGTGCCGCAGAAGGGCGCCGCGCAGCCGCGCGACCGCGCCGAGCACGGCCACTTCGCGCCGCGCCAGCCGGCGCAAAGTCAAGCGGCAACGACGGCAACGACGGCAAATGCCGCCGTTGCCTCGCACGCCCGGCTGCCCGAGACGGCGCCCTACCGCGACCCGCCGGTGCGCCTGCACGAGCGCGCCAAGGCCGACTGGGCCAATACGCCGGAGAGCGTGCGCGGCGAGATCCACCGTGCCAACGGCGAGTTCCAGCGCGCCTACGGGCAGTACCGTGCCGACCATCAGGTCATGGAGACGATCCGCCCGTTCCAGCAGATGGCGGCGCAGCAGGGCACCACCTTGGAGCGCGCGCTCACCAGCTACACCAGCATGGAGCAGCGGCTGCGGCAGGACCCGGTGGCCGGCTTCGACGTCATTACCCAGAACCTCAATTTGCGCGCCGACGACGGCACCCCGATCACCTTCCGCGACATCTGCTGGCACGTCATCAACCAGACGCCGGAACAGCACCAGCTGGTGCAGGCCAAGAACATGCAAGCCGCGCAGCACGCCCAGATCGGGCAGCTGCACCGCGAGATCAGCCAGCTTGCAACCGGCATCAAGCAGATGCAGTATCAGGCCACGTTCAGCCAGACCCGCAGCGCGCTTGATCGGTACGCCGACGCGCACCCAAGGTTCGACGAGCTGGGCGATCTGATCGAGCAGGAAATCAAGCTCGGCTTCACGCTCGACCAAGCCTACGCCAGAGCGGACAGGCTCCGCCCGGCAACCCACGCGGCTCAGACCCGCACCCCGACGGCTCAGACCCGTACCACCGGCAAGTCGATCAGCGGCGCACCCGCAGGGCCCACCAACGGGACCGGACGCCCGCAACGACCCGTCGGCCGCCGCGAGGCGATCGCCAGCGCCATCAAGCGCGCGAGCGGCTCGCTCTGATCCTTTGAACCCTCGGGAGCACTCTGATGCCCAACGTCACCACCAATGCTGCTTATCAGCAGATCCTGTCGATGGCGGTCGAGGACCGCTCGTCGTCCTACGAGGACCTCGTCTCCAACAACAATGCGTTGTTGGCCGTCATGCGCCGCAAGGGGCTCTGGCAGACCTACAGCGGGCCGCGCATTCGCCAGACGCTGCAGATCGGCAAGCAGGTCGCGC